>Ga0265295_1000197_pt1 | contig 125215 bp, 83 predicted proteins | sample Munlansysbiofilm_FD_192503 | JGI IMG/M metagenome (GOLD analysis project Ga0265295, IMG submission 192503) | Leachate microbial communities from a municipal landfill in Southern Ontario, Canada - Methane capture system biofilm | ecosystem: Engineered > Solid waste > Landfill > Unclassified ...
GCCAGCGTTCGTCCTGAGCCAGGATCAAACTCTCCATCATTACTAAAATGATTGTAAAAACTGACAAGAGCTTCTTTCTCACTTGCGCACTCTATATAATGGATAAAAGAACATCTTTGCCCCGCTAATGCAGAGCAGGTTGTGCCATCCTTAAAAAGACAGTTTTTTTGTCAACCGCTTTTTTTCATCTACCTGAAATATCACCCTTCACCTTAACCTAATTACATTATAATGCAATTCATTAGAAAAGCAAATTATTTTTTTTTATTGGATAATGTCTGGATTCCTGCTTGCATAGGAATGACAAAGAAATTTTCGCCCTAAAATGGTATACTGAAATAGAATAGCAGCTTAACTTGAAAAAGTTTATTTCAGCAGGAGCATTTTAGCGGATTTGGTGCATTTACCTGTTTTTATTTTATAAAGATAGACACCGCTGGCGACAGGTTGATTATTGTTATCGGTTCCATTCCAAACAATAGATTGTTTTCCGGCAGGAAGATAATCGTTAACAAGAGTTCGGATTAGCTGTCCTTTGAGGTTATAGATTTGGAGAGAGACATTGTCCGTTTTAGGAATTTCAAAGCTGATTGTGGTTTCCGGATTGAAGGGATTGGGATAGTTACAGCAAGAAAGGGTGGCAGGAGGTTGCAAAGGGTCATCCGTGAAAACGGGTTCGGAAGGGATTTTGTAAGCATAGAGGGATTTTACTTCATAGGAAAATCCTTTGGGGTTGGATGCAGTGGATCGGAGTCCTCTGGATTCATTGGATGCGGAGGATTGGAGTCCTCCGGCTGCACTTTTGTATTCAATATAGTATTTATTGAGGCGGTAATTTGCCAGGCAGTAGTTTCCTTTATTAAGCACTTGCAAATCAGAAATACTTTTAACTGATTTATCAATTATCGCAGCTTGATTATAGTAAAGAGAGCCATCAGAGAGGACATAATGATGATTAATTTTACTTAAATTATCGCTACGCACAGATAGCCAAAGAATGGAGTAAACATCGTTGTTATAAGGTATCAACTTAAAATCATTGGTCTGGTAATACATTTCAGTGGAAAAGGATTCCGGGTTATCCCAAATTATAGTCCCATTATTAGTTATCAAATTATAAGACAAGTAGTTTATATATAAATACGGATCATATTTTTGGAGAGCAAAAAATATTTTATCTCCATAATTAACACCTGCTACGCTTATAGGTATAGCTTCGGTAGTAGCTAAGTGAATTCCCAAAGTTCCCCATAAAGGTAATCCCTGGCTATTATATTTCTGAACATACAAATCATACCTGGCATACAAACCCGCAATGAATTCTTTAATATAGAAGACAGCCATTTCATCACCCATTAGTGAGCAAGATTGCATTAAAAAAGAATGGGTGCCACTTGTGATATAGTCAGTAAGCAGCCAGGAAGGGTCAGGATTTCCATCGGTATCCAATTTCCTTATTCCATAGGAATAGTTAGTGTAATTATGATCCTCATAAACGAGATAATTTTCACAAATATTCACCAAGTTGCATTCATACGGAGTGCTTTGTTTGAGAATTTTTCCTCCTGCATCCCATTGGGGAAGGTTATTATGTAACCGTTGGCCTCTTATAATAGTTGTGTTCAGCAGAGAATATATTTCCTCCCAGGCAATGATTATATCGTCATCCACGCAAGTCATTTGATAGTTATAATTAGGATCTGTAACCGCCTCTTTAAGCAGGATACCCCTACCGGGCAATAAAACTGTACCTGTATTATCTATCACTTGATAATATAAACTAAATACATCTTGAGCATTTTGAGTTAAATAGAGGATACCAATCTGGTTTTGGGGTGTCAGTATAATTTTTTTTAACCATTCTGCTTCGCTGGAATCGGGGTTTAGCTCTATTCCATATTCCCCCAGTAAGGGAGAAAGGTTATCATCGCAGATTTGGTAATAGAGTTTTAAGTTGAAACAGGTATCCATTATTTCATAAACATAGCAGGCACCCTGAGGCAAATTAACGACCTGATAATTATTCACAGAACCTGTATGTCTATATTGAAGAGTTCTGCCTTCCTGTTCCAATAAAATAGAACCTGAAGGTGCAACCAGTTGACATCGAACTTCAAAATTGATGTCGGATATATCATACCATAAAACAAGGGCTTTATCGGAAGAATTAAAAATTCTTGCTGCACCTTTGGGAAATATCTGACTGGAAACACAAGTGAACGGAAAAGCAATACTGCCATCTGCAGAATTAATCCGGGTAAGCATTATAGATGAATTAGGGAAATTACCATTAGAACCCAAATAATCAATATATGCCGAATATAAAGAATTATCATTGGCTATACGAAAAGTACGATAATAATAATTAAAGTAGAAAGGAATTTCCGCAGGGGCAGTCCAACTTGGTTGTAAATCAGGATTTAATTTATAAATTAAAGGATTAAGAGGATAATTGCGTTCTTCCGAATAGTATAAGCTGCCGTCTGCACAAAATCCGAGATTGGAAATTTCGCAATCGGAACTATGCTGATAAGTAATTGCTTGCGGCAAAAGCAAATTATACGAGGAATCCATTTTTTGCAAAGTAAGGTTGGAATCAATAACTTTCCATAAAACATAATTCCCGTTTCTATCACTGTGAATTTGGTATAACCCGGAAAATTGGCTTTGGGGCAATAAGGGATTATTACCAATAATATTACCCTCGGGAGAAAGTTTGATTAAATGGCTGTACCATTCGCTTTCCGGAGAATCTTTTAACATTAAGTTTAAGATGATATTCCCTGCTCCATCAGCAAGAACATTAATTAAGTATAAATAAGAGCAAGGCATTTCCAAAATTATATCCGATTGCCAGAGGTTATTACCCTGAGCGTTAAAATTCCAGCCATAAACTTTTGCTTCATCATAAGAATTGCCATCATTAAGCAGATAGGCACCACCTAAATTATTAGGAACTAAGGTATAATTGGTAAAATTCCGGGTTATCTTTTTTCCCATTTCACCCCATAAGGTTTGACCGCTAAGAGTAACCTTTTGAATATACATTACATCATCATAATAATGATCAACATCCTCTGCCAGGAAATTATAGGTAAAAATAACGCATCCATCAGAGCTTAAAATTTGGTTAATGATATATTCATCACCAGGAGCGTTGGTAATGTCTATTGATTCAGAGGATACATTTTCGCCGATGACGGTTATTCTGTTCATCACAATATTGTTACCATATTCATCAGAGGCATTGGTAAAAAAGAGAATATCACCGTTAGGCAAAGTAAGACCGTTACCGTAATATTCCAAGAATTGTGAACTATATATGGGAATTCGTTCATTCGCATTCAAGCGCATAAAAGCAAGAATGAGCAGTATAAAAAAAAGAGGTCTCTTCATTGTTAGTTCCTCCTGCATATATTTTAATTAAATTTTTTTAAGCGTCTGACTGCGTATAATTTAGATAAGCATAATATATTCCAAGGGATGAAAATAATGTTGTGAGGGTTGAGGGGGTTGAGAAGGTTGAGAGGGTTGAGAGGGTTAAGACAATTAAACCCAAATAATGTAGTTTTGGAAAAAATGGGTTGGCAAATTCTCTCTTTGCTAAATAGTTTGCAGAACACCAAAAAATAAATGTTCTCTATTTATGGCAAATTAGAATTCAGCAAACCAAATGCAAAATTTGTCTTTTCTACTCAGGGTTAAAACCCTTCTAAAATATCTGTCGTTCCTACGGAACTCATTCTAAGGAAAAGAGATAATGGCTCTCTGATGTTCTTCTTCACCGGGTTGAAACCCGTTGTTAGTATCTGTCGTTCCTACGGAACTCATTCTTAACAAAAGAGATAAGTTTTTTCATATTTCTCTTTGCACCGGGTTAAAACCCGTTGTAAACTGTTTTTTACCTTAAGATGTGTAATTGCTTGTTAAATAGTTGATTAAGTAACGACACCGTAACACTTCCGTAACACTTCCGTAGTTCCGTTACGGAATTGTTACTTGATTGTTACTGGATTATTAGATGGTTATGCAGGCAAAAAAAGATGAAGCAGAAAAACATAGTTGAGGGAAAAAAGGGTAGTAAATTCCAATTTGGCACAGATAATATGTTCAATATTAAAAATTCAGTTAAATAGATTAAAAATATCTGGATTTTAGTTTTCGCAGGGATGACAAAGGAACTATGAAAATAGAAATGATATCCTATAGTTTTCTAAAAACATTTTCGGTATTCCCTTTTCCGAATTGAAATTCGGCAGCCCAAGGTCTGAAATTGTTTATTAAATGGTTACACTACCTTAAGGGGAAAAAAATCCTTACTTTATAAAGGTAGAGAAACGCGCTTTCCAGTTTTGGCAGAACGGTAAATTGCCTGAATAATTTCCACGGATTTTCTGCCGTCTCTTCCATCGGTGGAAGGGACATCTTTGCCTAAAAGGACATCTATCACATTGCGATAGTAGGGATTATGACCAAAGCCATACACATTTGGTGGCTGATAATTGGCGTCCTGAGCAATGCGATCATCATCATCGTAATCCTCAAATTCCCATTTTTCTATTTTATTTACAGCCACGCCCCCGATTTTAACGGTTCCTTTTTCTCCGATGATAGTGATAGAGCCCTCAAAATTTTTGGGATAAGTTAACATTGTAACATTGATAGTTGCTATTATACCATTGCGAAAATGTAAGATAGCACAACCCGTATCTTCCGCTTCAATTCTGCGAGCCATAGTTGCCGTGTAAGCCATAACACTATCCACATTTCCTAAAAGCCAATAAAGTGCATCCACATAATGACTTGCCTGATTCATAAAGGCACCGCCATCAAATTCCCAGGTTCCACGCCATTTTTCGGCATCGTAATAGGACTGAGGTCTTTGCCAAAAAACATTGGACTCCGCTAAATAGATTCTGCCAAAGCGTCCTTTATCTATAGCTCTTTTAAGGAGTTGCATAGTGGCATTGAGGCGATTTTGTTTAACTACAAAAAGTTTCACCTTATTTTGGTCGCAAGCCCGGATTAAAGCATCGGCTGACTCAATGTTTGTAGCCATCGGTTTTTCGGTTAACACATTGATTTTATGTTTTGCTACATCAATTCCCATTTGAGGATGCAAGCCACTTGGTGTGCAAATTGAAACGAGGTCTAACTTTTCGTTTTCCAGCATATCCTGATAGTTGTTATAAAGATTTTTAATCCCATAATTTTCTGCTACCGCCTGCATTTTTTCTTCCACAAGGTCACAAACGGCAACAAACTCCGCTTCCGGAATTTGAGAAACGGCATCAAGGTGATTTTTAGAAATGCGGCCACAGCCAATTAATCCGATTTTCACTGTTTTCATCCAAAATACTCCTGTTAAGTTATTTGTTTATAGAAAGATACCAATCGCACATCTCGGTGATGCTATCTTTTAGGGACATCTTTTGCACAAAGCCATCTTTTTTGGCTTTTTCGGCAGTAAAATAGGTAGCGGTTCCTAATTTACGCATCCTCTCACTATTTACGGGAAGGTCTATAGAAAAAAGTTTCGCTGGAATATCAAACAATCTTCCAATGCCAATTGCTGCTTTCAAGGGGATTTTAAAGCGGGGCATTTGGAAACCTGGATGCGAACAAATAAGCTCCATTAATTCCTTCAAGGTTAAATATGGCTCATCAATGCAGTTATAATGTTCGTATCCAGGGGCTAATTTCTGCATTGCAAAACGAATCATATCAATCACAGTATGGATGGAAACGATGGTTTTAATGTGATTTCCTTCGCCGATAGTTAAATAGGGTCTTCTATGTAAAGTATCTATAAGTTTATAAGTATTGGTAAAATTATCGGGACCAAAAATAGCTGCTGGACGCAAAACAATAAGTTCGCGTTCCGGATTTTGCTGCTGCCACTTGATACAAAGCAACTCTCCTGCCAGTTTTGAAGCGCCATAATCAGTATCCGGATTATAAGGAAAATCCTCATTTGCTTTACCTTCCGGATGACCAAAAACGCCAACGGAACTGATATAAATTAACTTCTTGATGCCTTGCTCACAGGCAAAATTCAGTAATGTTTTGGTGCCGTATTTATTATGACTATAATATTCCTGACGGGAAACACCAAAGTCATTCTTCGCTGCTGCGCAATGAATAATCAGTTCCAGTGGACATTGCTGCTTTTGTAAAAAAACAGAGGCAACCCTGTTTAAATCCTTTAACGACCTGATATCTCCTATTAGCGTTTGGGGATGCTTTTTCCCTTCGCAATGTTCACTGATATCAATACCGATTACAGTATGCCCGTCTTCTTCCAGTTCCCGCATTAAATTGGAACCGACAAAACCGTTACTGCCGGTAATTAGAATATTCATTATTTCTCCTTAGCGCACCGGCTGCCATAAATTAATCTTTTTATTTTGCAGGAAGTTCCAAAAAGCAAGAGCTGAGGAATAGACCATCGCTACAAAATATCCTGGAATTCCGGTTAAAGGAATATGGTGACCTTTTTCCTGGAATATAAGTCCTATAGTTCCAGACAAATATAAAATCACCTGCAAAATAAAAACAATCCTGTAAAAACCAAACTGCAACAAAAAAGCGTTACTGACAAATCCTGTCAATACAAAAACAAAGAATAACCAGCGTAACACTTTGTGCGAAAATAAAATAAAACTTACAGCGGGATAACGAAACGGATTTAATAACTCAATATTGCGTTTCAAAACACACCATTCCTGGGTAATAATCCTCACTTTTCTGGATATTTCTTCCGTCGCTTTTTCGGTAACTTCTTCATAAATGATGGATTGTGGTTCATAAGCAGCTATATATCTTCGTTTTAAAGTAAGTAAAACCCGTTCAAAATCATCAGGACTGTTTGAGGGAATTTCCGAAAAAAGTTCTCTTTTAATCAAATAGATAGGTCCATTAGCTCCGATTAAAGTTTTTAGCCGTGAATCCATCAATTTTAAAAATGCCTCGTATTTCCAATAGTGAGCTTCCCCCGATTGTTTACTGCCTCTTTTAACCATTTTCACTTCTCCTGAAACGAGACCTATCCTTTTATCAGATAGCATTTTAGCTACTAAAAGTTGAACACAATCGGGAGTAAAAATACTGTTGGCATCGGTAGATAAAACATAATCGGTATCCAGTAAAGGTAACACAAGATTATGAGCATTTTGTTTGCCTGCTCTTGGCTTTTGAATTACCAGAGAAATGTTTTGATCGGTATATTTTTGCACTATTTCATTGGTTCTATCGGTGGAATCATCAGAAATAATAATCATTTTTATTCTGTCTTTAGGATAATTCAGCTGTAAAAAGGAACGGATTTTTTCTTCTATAACCTTTTCCTCGTTGAAGGCAGGACATATTACAGTGATGGAAGGATAGACATCCGGTGCGGGAATTGAAATCTTTGCTTTTTTAAACAGGGAAGTTATGATAAATAAGATTAATCCATAACCAACAAAGTGGTAAGCTAAAAGTAGCCAGGAAATCCAGAATACTATCTTCGCGATTACCATTTATTGTCCTTTTCTGTGTGTCTTATATAAAGTTAACATTGCATTTACCTTGAAAGTTCCCGATAAAATTAAGCTGTTAACTGTCAAGGAAATTAAGTCCAATTACACCTCAAAATAAAAAAACATAGCGTTTTGATTTTAATTTTGGTTTACGCCGAAAATACATAGAACACCGAGGTTATTTTTAAGGTTTCCGAGTTATCTTCATTTTTCGCTATTCATTAAATCTCTTTTTCTCTTTTCTCTTTGTAAAAAAAGCAAGTCGTTATGAGTCCTCATCGCTAAAATAATTTGAGGTAAAGGTTAAAATTATATAAGCGATGATGAATCCTGACTTAATTCATTCTTCATTTTCCATTTCCCGAGGGGCTTACACCACCATCGCTATCATTGTGTCGTTTGTTTTCCATTTGACAAAAAGGACGATATAAGCATTATGGCATTATGAATTATAGTAAAAACCAAAATTTACACAGCAAAAACAGAGAAAAATGTCCCAGATAAACCTGAAGAAAAATATCGTTACCAGTGGCAGTTTCAGGATAGTAATCCTAATTCTTTCATTTTTAATCAGCTGGATAAGTGCCAGGTATTTAGGTTTAACTTTAAAAGGTGAATACAGCTATTTAATTACTTTGGGAGGTTTTATCTGGATGATTTTGGATTGGGGAATTTTCAGAAGTTATCCTTATTTAGTGCGTAAATATCCTGATGAAGTGAAAACGATGTTTGGCTGGACTATTCTTACGATGTTTTTGGAATTGCTTATTTTCAGCTGTCTGGGAATTGTTTTTCTGGATTTTTGGAGTAAATTGATTGGTTATCCTCTTACACCGGCAAAAATGATCCTTTTAATATTGTTTATTTCTTTTAATAAGGCATTTATGCAATTGCAGGCAATATATATGGGAATGGATAGAATTCTGGAAAATTCTTTGGCGCACTTTTTAAGTTCCGCTATCTTTTTTGTTCTTTTGCTTATTGGTTATTTTGCTCTGTTAGAAGTAGATAGAATTAATGCGGTCATGGTTTTTACCGTTGCAGGTTTAATTAGCAGTATTATTTATTTAGTATTGCGAACCAAATGGACTAATTGGTATAAGCAGTTAAATATCAAGTTAGTTAAGCTGTTTTACAGTTATGGTTTTCGTGTTTTTCTTTCTTCTCTGTTTATTATGTTACTAATTAGAGCCGATATTGTAATAATCAAGCATTTTTTGGATTTCAAGGAAGTAGGAATTTATTCTATGGCAGCACATATTGTAGATTTTATTCAGATTGCTTCAAACCTTGTAGGGGGTTTATTGTTTGTAAAGCTTTCCGATATAGATGATGATATTAGTAAATGGCTGCTTCTGAAGAAAACCCTTCTGTTGTTCTTTTTCTTTATTACTTTGGCAAATTTGGGTTTTGGCATTCTGGGCAAATTCGTAATGCGCATAATGTTTGGAGTTCAATTTGTGCCTGTGTATTATGTTTATTTTTGGTTAATGCCGGCTGTTTACGGTTTAAGTTTTGGTTCGCTGTTTAATAATTACTTGAATAGTAAGGGCTTTCCTATAATCAGTATTATCCTTCCCGCTGTGGCTTTAGTAATTAATATTGGCTTAAATCTTTGGCTAATTCCCATTATGGGAATCAACGGAGCTGCACTGAGCAGCAGTTTTTCCTATTTTCTCTGGTTTATTTTAATTGTTTATTTTGAACAAAAGGACAGCCAGGGCAAAATGCTAAAATACCTCTTACCAACGAGAAAAGATATTATTGATTTATGGCAGGAAACGATGGCTGATTTGAAAGGTCTTTGGGAAAAATTCTTGCATAAAACGGCTTAAGGTCTACAATGAAAAAAGTTACACAGGGAAAAGTTTTAGTTATTCATACTTGGGGAATTGGTGATCTGATTTTATTAACTCCTGTTTTGCAAGCAGTAAAGACCTTTTATCCTTTGCTGGAACTGGAAATTCTTTTTTTCCCGAAGTCCGCTGCAATACCTGTAACAGATGCTCCTTTTATTAGTAAAATTCATTTTACTGGCTGGAAAGCAAATTTACTGCTTCCTACTCTTTTCAAACTACGGAAAGAGAAGTATCAAGCTGTCCTTTTTTCTTCCGGAGTTCGTCCCTGGAAAACCTGGCTTTTTATGTTCCTCTTAAAGGCGGAAATTAAGGTTGGAGAATATAAAAAGTTTCGCTATCCGGGTTTATCCGTCTATGTTAAATTTAATCCTCTTTTTTCCAGAACCCGAAGTAACTATACTCTGTTTCAAAGTTTCCTAAATCTGCCTTCCTGGGAAGAAGCAATTGTTCGTCAAAATGAACTAAATTTATATCCCTATTTTCATTTAACGGAAGCAAATCATCAATGGGCAGAAAATTTCCTGGCTGAAAACAATCTGACAGGAAAAAAGATTATTGGCATACATCCTGGTTGTATGGCTAAAAATAAACGCAGAAGATGGAATAAGGAATATTTTATTGCCTTAATAGAAAAGCTTAAAAGGCAATATGATTATCCTATTTTGATTATTGCAGGTCCTGATGAAATTGAAGTAGGAAAAGCTATTCAGGCAAGAACTAAGACCCTTCTTCTGCTCAATGCTCCACTGGCAAATGTAGCTGCAATTATTTCCCGATTACATTTCTTTATTAATACCGATTCCGGTTTAGGACATATCGCTTCCTGCTTTGGAATAAAGGGTTTAACTATTTTTGGTCCTGCCAACGAGTTACAGACAGCTCCTTTTTCAAATAATAGTAACATAATTCGCTATCCTGTTGACTGCGCTCCCTGCATAGATAAGAAAAAGAAACCAAACTGCACACTGGATTGTCTGCTTAAGCTTACTCCAGATATGGTATTTAAACGCGTTCAGGAATTACTGGATTGACCTTTTTCATATATTGCCAATAACTGTTTGCATAGTTCTTCTCGGGAATATTGTTTAATCGTTTCGGGAGAGTTATCAAACTGATCGGGATTTTTTAGGATATATTCAATTTGCGCTTTTATTTGTTCTTTATCATTAATATATGCGTATCTGCCTCGTTTGGTAGCGCTTAATATTTTCTCCAGATTGCTTTCCTGTGGTCCTAAAGCCAGAATAGGTTTCCCACAGCGTAAAAGTTCAAAAAGCTTGCCTGGATACCAATATTTGGCAGTGGGATTTTCATTTAGGATAATCAAATTGATGTCTGCTCCTAGGGAATAGGCAATTGCGTCGCTATGTTTTTGATAGCCAAGATAATTATAACTTGTGTAACCAGAGGTTTTTATGTTGTGCAAAATAGCTTTATCTATATTGCCTATATGGATTACCTGATAATTATTCGGAAAGCAGTCCTCCAGTGCCTTCAGTAAATTTACGGGAGAACCATAAACTTTAGTTAGCTTGCCCATCAAAACAAGAGTCAGCTTATCAAACTTTTTCGGGGTAATACCCGTAAAATCATCTTCATCATAGCCGTTGGGAATATAATAGGACTTTTCTTTCAACCAGCTATGTTTGTTTATATATTCCAATTGGGTTTCCGGAGTTACAAAAACAGCTGCATCACAAGTTGCCAGAACTTTATCATCCGTTTTACGGATAGTTTTCAAGCGAAAGGGAAATACTAATTTTTCTATCATTATGCCAAACTGCCAGGAATCCCTATAATCGGCTACCCAGAAAATTTTGTCCTTATACTTCTTCTTAAGAGCCAAACCAACAAGAAAAGCAGAATAGGGAAAAGCAGTGATGTAAATATTTCTAATCTGTTGCTTTTTAATAATCTTACAAGCAGTATAATAGGCAAAAGGCATCCAGCCGATTTGTTTATCATAAGGGAAAAGAAAGTCATTTACCAGTTTTGCCAATCTCCAAAATGCTCTTTCTATCTTGGAAGGTGGAGCTGTTTCCGCAAAATGGGCATTTACCATTTTGCTTTCATCCGGGGTCTTAATGCCTAAGCCAGCAACTCTGTAAATATGTGCCTCTTTGGGTATTTCCTGCAGAAGGGAATAATCTACAACTTTTCTCACCGGCTTTTTTGGAGCAATAATATGCACCTCCCATCCGGCTTTTACGGCATATTTAACGAATTTCAAAGGTCTTTGAACTCCGCTTTGACCTGTGGGAGGAAATTCGTTGATAATCATCAGTATCTTATTTTTGTTCATAAACCGCTATTATTCTTTTAATAAGTTCCTTTAGCATATATTTCTCTTGCACCAATCTTTGTCCTGCTTTAGCTATCTCCTCTCTTAAAAGCGGATTCATCATCAGTAATTTAATTTTAGCAGCCAGGTCTTTACTGTTTTTGGGCTCTGCAAATAATGCTTGTTTACCGTCTTCTGCCAAATTGAAGATACCCTCTTCTTTAATGCCAATTACAGGCAAGCCGGCAAACATTGCTTCCAGAAATACAATGCCAAAAGTTTCACTATAGCTTGCCAGAACAAATAAATCAAACAAAGGCAGGATATTTCTTAACAGTTTATTCTCAATTCTACCAAGGAATATCACTTCTTTGTTCAAGTTATTTGTTTTAACCTGATTTTCCAGTTCCTTTCTTCTATCTCCATCCCCTGCTATAATGAGCTGAACTTGAAGTCCTTCTTTTTTTAATAAGGATATTGCTTCAATCAAATATGAAAAGCCCTTCTCGGTAAACAGGTTACCTATGCTTATAAGATGAAAATAATCAGCTAACAGAATATTTTTATATGGCTCTATTAATTGCGGATCAACTTCAACAAGCTCTGAAATAGCATTGCCTATTATCGTTACTTTGGAAGCAGGGTTATATTGTTTTACCCATTTAGCTATTTTGCTATTTACGGTAAAAATATGCTCCCAACCAGTTAGTGTTTTCTTTAAAGCCCAACGGTAAAAACCAATCCGGGGGTTATTTTTCAGCCGTTCTGGATGAGTGCGGATATTATGTAAAGTGAGATACTTGGGAACAGAAAGTTTATTTAACCAGGGCTTCAACCAAAATAATTCCGGAATATGACGGTAATCATGAATATGAATTATATCCGGTTGAAATCTTTTATAGCATCTTTTTATGGCTGGTAAAGCCAATATTCTATATGTTATCAGGGAAGTTAAAAAATACTTTTGCCAATAGGGATAGCAGATTAGTTTTACTGGAAAGCCATCCTGATGATGTTCATATACAAGATAAGGATTTTTATCACAAGCAGCAACAACTTGAACCTGATAATACCTGGAAAGTTCAATTGCCTGCTGCTGAACAAACACACCATTTACAGGATTGAATTTATTGGGATATAAATCCGTTATCAACAGAAGTTTTCGTTTGGATATTGGCATTGCTTCTAAATTGTAAAACAGCATACTGACATCTTTGCTTTCTTACTTTTCCAATAGTTGGTTGTCAGTATGCTGTTTACTGTGTAGTCAAAAGTCGTTTTGGTGTAGTCGGAGCTCGCTGAATCTCCCTTTTTTCTTGAGGAGGAACAGCATCCTCCGGCTATTTCATCAAAACCATTTTTTTAGTGCTGCTGTAGCTTCCTGATTTCAGACGGAACAGATAAACTCCACTGGCAACAGGATGTCCATTATTATCTTTTCCATCCCAAACAACACTGTTTATTCCCTGCGTAGCAATAGTGCTAAATGTTTTAACTATCTGACCTTTATCGTTGTATATAATCACTTCCGCAGGAGCTGCTTTTTCCATTTTGAAACGAATAGTTGTTTCGGGATTGAAAGGATTAGGATAGTTGCCTATCAGTTCAATTTGCATAGGTGTTAACACATTATCATCATTGGCAACGGGATTGAAGTCACTTAGCATTCTGGGAGTAACCTGTGTTGTAGCATTATATTGAGTAACTATAACATACACATTAAAATTACCCTGATGCATAGGAGTTCCAATATAATCCGCATCAGAGAATTGAGTTCGCATTACAATAGTGCCCGTAGCATCCAATAAATCATAACTGGTTTGAGCGGCATAATTTCCGCTGGGGCTAGCATAGTGAACATTATCCAGACGCATTAAACGTGATTGATAGAGTTCTGCATTGTTAGTTATCTCTGCTATAGTTACCAATTGAGGAATAATTACATTACCTGTAGAGGTGGCAGGACCGGGATTTATTACAGGCCAAAATTGTAGCATACCGGTAGTGTAACGATTTAGAGTTCCTGTAATGCCTGTAATTCCATCTCCGATATTATAAGGAGTGTTCATAATATTATTATAATCATCAATCAAAATAGCAGCTGTTGCATCCTGAATGAACTTTTGGTGACGCCAGTTCTGTTGCATCGTAAGTATTACTTCATTGGCAAGCTGATAAATAGTTGTTCCATCGGCTGCAGAAGCACGTAAAGCTGCAATATTGGAAACTTGCACAGGGAAGATATAATTAGCAGTTGCTGTGTAAGAAGGACTAAAACCGGTAGCATAGGCCTTGGCTTTCAGAGTTGTAGTAGTTGCCAAAGCTATAGGAGCAGAATAAAGAGTGGATGTTTCATTCGGTTCTGTGCCATCTGTGGTATAACGAATTGTAGCTCCAGGCGTTGTAGAAGAAATTGTTACACTGATAGGATTTGCATAGACCCCTGCAGGAGGATTAAAAGTAGGAGTTGCTGCTTGTTCGGGAGCTCCGGGATTAAAAGTATGCTGACCCAAATCGGCAAAATAATTCTGCGGATAAACTATCCATTCCGAATCGTCAGCATTAGTTCCGGCACCAGCAAGAAAATCAGTATTTCCCTGAATAACAGTTGGTTTCCGAATTAAAGTATGTTCCGCAGTAGCAGAAGGAGTTCCGGCAACAGGCCAATTGGCAGTTCCTGGGTCTTGTTGATAAACACCGATAATATCAATAAGAGTATTTCCATTAAATAATCCCACTACATCGTTACCATTATAGTATGTAACAGTGGAGGTTACATTGGCAATAGCCAGAATTGATGCTTCTGCCTGGCTGTTGGCAATTACATAAACATCACCATCATCCAACACTCCACTCATATTAAGAATGTTGGTAGAGCTCCAGGTTCCTCCATTGGAGGCAAGTTTTACGGTGTAATTGGATAAATCAACTGGCTCTCCGGTTCCGTTAAAAATTTCCAATGCCTTATTGTTGCTTGTTCCTTCTACATATTCCGAGAAGAAAAGGTCAACGGCATAGACCTGAGCAAACATAGCTGCTGTGGCAGCTAACATAACGATTAGAGTAAGTGCTTTTTTCATTATTATTACCTCACTTTAGTTAAAATTTCCAAAGCACAATATAAAAACGAACCTGCAAATAAACAACTGTCACACCTGTCTAAAATTCCCCCGTGCCCGGGAAGAAGATTAGAACTGTTCTTTACCTTGCAAAATCGTTTTAACATTGACTCTGCCAAGTCCCCTATCTGACCGAAAATTCCACTTGCAACTGCCAGCAGAGCCAGATAAGAAAATGGCAGTATCTCAACCTTGCAAATATATAATATAATCAAAATCAGCCAAGGCGCAAGAACTCCCGCTATAAAACCCTCCAGGGATTTTTGCGGGCTGATAGCTGTTATATTTCTATGTTTTCCAATTTTTATTCCAGCAAAATAAGCAACGGAATCCACAATCCAAATCAATAGAATTAAGGCAAGTAAAAAATTATGTTCCGCATAATATAAACCCAAACGAGCAATTAAAGCAGGAAATAAAGCAGTATAAACGAAACCGAAAAGAACAGCAAAAAGCCGCGGAACAGATAATTCCTTTTTCCAGGTTAATATTGCTTCCCCTATTGCTAAAAACAAGACCAACCATAAAAGAGATAAATCCTTACCCTTCATATAAACAAAAGCCAAATAAAAAAGAGAATTGAACACAAGCCAAACATAGTGTATTTTTATGCCTGCCTTATTTAGCATTTGAGCGTATTCCCAGGAGCTCAAAAAAGTAATAATCAATAAAGTTATAACTAAAGGCAAACCCCTATAATACAGAACAATAAGAACTATGGGAATTAAAATAACTGCAACCAGCACTCTTTTTGCCAGTTCACTCATTCCTGCCCCCAAACCTGCGTTCCCGGGAAGTATAATCTAAAAGCGCCTTTATCAGTTCCACTTTGTTAAAATCAGGCCACAATGTATCTGTAATATAAAGTTCGGCATAAGCGGATTGCCAAAGCAAAAAATTGGAAAGACGTTTTTCTCCGCTGGTTCTAATTATCAAATCCGGATCGGGCTGACCAGCTGTCCAAAGGTAATTTCCAAATTCCTCAGGGGTTAGTTTATGCCATTCCTCAGGATGCATCGTCATAAACTTTTTGAAGCCCTCAATAATTTCCAGGCGACCTCCATAGTTGAAGGCAAAATTAACTATCATTCCTGTGTTATTATGTGTTTGAGCAACCAGAGAACTTACTTCTTTCCAGTAATTTTCTTCCAAGCCAACAGTAGAACCAATAAATTGAGCATAGATATTTTGTTCCATCAGTTCCGGAATTTGCTTTTTTAGCTGATCTTTAAGCAATCTTAACAGACCTTTTACTTCGCTTTCCGGACGGCTCCAGTTTTCTGTAGAAAAAGCATAGAAGGTTAAATATTGAAGTTTTAGCTCAACTCCCAATTCTACAACTTGCCTTAATGCTTTCACACCTGCTCTGTGGCCGTAAAGATGGGGTCTATTTCTTTTTTTTGCCCATCTTCCATTTCCATCCATAATGAAACCTATATGAACAGGTAACTTGTTTTTATCCAGTTCATTGAGCAATATTTTATAATCCTGCTTAGCCATTTATCCTCTGATGTGCATTGTATTTCAGCCAGGCATAAATAAAGTCATTCAAATCGCCATCCATCACCTTATCAACATTGCCTGTTTCATAATTTGTTCTATGGTCTTTAATCATCTGATAGGGATGGAAAACATAACTGCGAATTTGATTACCCCAGCCAATTTCCGTTTTGCTATTTTCCAGATTCTTTTTCTCTTTTTCCCTTTGTTCCTCATAGTATTGATATAAACGGCTTTTCAAAATGGACATTGCTTTTTCCCGATTCTGCATCTGACTGCGTTCATTTTGGCAGGTAACTGTTATATTTGTAGGTAAATGTGTTATCCTAACTGCAGAATCAGTGGTATTAACATATTGTCCTCCTGCTCCACTTGCACGGAAAGTATCTATTTTCAAGTCCTTGGGGTTAATCTCTATTTCCAGGTCCTCATCAAATTCCGGATACACAAAAACCGAGGCAAAAGAGGTCTGTCTTTTACCTTGAGCGTTGAAAGGACTTATTCTCACTAAACGGTGAACACCAATTTCACTTTTTAACATCCCGTAAGCATAATCACCTTTGATTTCAACGCTTACACTTTTAAGTCCTGCTTCTTCTCCGGGTAGAGAATCAATAATATCAAAGCTATAGTCATTTTTTTCTGCCCAATGAGCATACATCCGTAAAAGCATTTCAGCCCAGTCCTGGGATTCTGTTCCGCCTGCACCAGAATGAATTGTCAGCAGTGCATTATTATGATCATATTTATCGTTCAGATAGCATTCAATTTCAGCTTTTTCAATAAAACTTTGTATGCGGGGAAGTTCAGAAACCGCTTCTGCCAGTAATTCGGCATTGAAATCTTCATCTAATAAGGTAAGATATGTCTCCAGTTCACCTTTAACGGTATCCAGTTTTTTCAGATGCTCCAGTTCATCTCTTAATTGAGAAAGCTGTTTGCTTATTTTTTTGGCTTGTGCTTGATCTTCCCAAAAATCGGGAGCATTCATCTTTTGCTCCAGTTCCATTATCAAATGCTTTTTTGGCTCGGGATCAAAGTAACCTCCGAATTTCAGAAATTTGTTCTATCATATCATTGGCGGTCTTTTTATAATCAGTGTATTCCACGCTTTCATCCTCTTTTTTATAAGTTGTAACCTAAAGATTTACATACACATTGATGTCAAGAAGAAAGGACAAGAATGAAGAATGGGGCTTTTTATGTTTCCTCTCTCTAAGTAATTATTCCAGAAGAACTCTCTTTTTCTCTTTATAAAAACTCACCCTTTTCGGAAACTCACCACAAAACTATAGATAATTTTATCCTGCTTAGGAAATGCCCAGGTAAAAATTTCCTTCTTCAGTTCATCAATAAAATTGGAGAAAAACTTTCCGGAAAGTGCTTTCACTTCTACTTCCTGAACTTTCCCCTCATTAGTAATATAAAGGGTAAATTCCAAATCGCCTTGCATTGCATTTTGGTAAGTATGTTTTTTATAAATTGCCTGCAACTTATCCTGGTGGTAATTTACTACCTTAGAGACCTTTTCTATTTCCGGAGTTTTCTGTTCAGTAGATTGAGAAACCGGTTTTGAAGAATAAGTTTCAGGAGCAGAACAGGATACAATTATTATAGCACAAATCCCTATGCCTAATAACAACCCGAATTTTGTCTTTTTCATAAAGCACTCCTTTTATTCGTTATTGATATATTAAGGTAAAATATCATAAAACCAAATAGTTCTTGACGGTAACATACTATATAAAAATTGGAAATCGTAACGACTTGCTTTTTTTACGAAGAGAAAAGAGAAAAAGAGAAATAATGGAGAATTGGGAATTAAAAAAGGTTAATAAGTTGGAGATTTTTTTAATTCTTCTTTTTACAAAGAGAAAAGAGAAAAAGAGATTTAATGAAGAATGAAAAATGAAGATAACTCGGAAACCATAAAAAATCTCAGTGCTCTCGGTTTTTTCGGTGTTCTCGGTGTAAAGGAAAGCAAAATTATAAATCCGTGTTATCTGTGAGTGACATTATTATAACTTAAAAGGTGGTTATGCCTAAAAATTTTATCAGACCACTTATAATAGTGGTTTTAGCGGTCATTTTAGTGGAAATTTTAGCTAGGGTTATTCCTGCTGTGGATAACCGTTTTTTCCCTTTAAAAAAGCTTTCTTGGTTTGAATCTCTGAAACGCGAGAAAGCAGTTGTCTCAGCAGATACTTCCTTTGTGCAAAAAGCGGTTGCTATTTCCAATGATTTATTACCGCTTAAACCATTTATTACCAAACTCAATAATCCTTCGGCGAATTTACGGATTGCCTATTATGGAGATTCTATTATTGAAGGGGATTTAATAACCGGAAAACTGCGGATGGAACTTCAATCAATCCATCAAGGTTCCGGTGTAGGAATGGTAGGTATAACTTCAATTGTAGCAGGTTTCAGGCAAACCATCAAGCACAGTTTTTCCCGCAACTGGGAAAGCATTTCCTTTATGACTCCTCATAAATATGATATTCCTTTGGGAATTGCCGGTTACACTTTTATTCCGCGTAATTATTATGAAGCGGAAAAGGTTATTGAGCCATTACAGCTTGATAGTTTAGCTGTTTTGGATTCCGCACAGGTAGCAAGCCCAGAACCGCAAAAAGAAAGTGCCCGTTTTTATGTTGATTATGACCCTTGGGTGGAATATAGTGCATCTCAGGTAGCAGGAGGAGCTTCAACTTTCAATCGTATTCGTCTTTTTTACAGTCACAGTTCGGATAGCAGTTATGTAAAGGTCTCCTATAATGGAGCTCCCTTTATCTTGCGTCATTTACAAAATCAGCCCGGGGTTCAGGTTTTAGACCTCAGTCCTGTTACTGCCTGTAAAAAAATCCGGCTGGAATTTAATGCTTATGATCCTATTCATTTATATGGAGTTAGCTTTGACGAACCGCAAGGAGCTTATGTAGATAACTATCCCATTCGCGGTTATTCGGGAATGTATTTTCAGAGGATAAGTTCTGATATTTTATCCGGTTTTCAGAAACACTTGCATTACGACCTTATCATCCTGCAGTATGGAGTGAATGTTTCCAATTACCAAATACGGGATTACAGCTATTACGCAAAAGGGATGAAAAAAAGCATTGAGCATCTTCAAAAAGCACTTCCCGGAGTTCCGATTTTACTTATCAGCGCACACGATAGATGTATTAAGCAGGGAACGGAGTATGTAACTTCTCCTGATATACCTTATCTGGTTTCAACTCAAGCCAAAATCGCCAAAGAAACAGGTTGTGGTTTCTGGAATTTATTTTCTGCAATGGGCGGGCTGAATTCTATGCCAAAATATGTAAATCATCAACCTCCTTTGGCAGGAAAGGATTACACTCATTTTACACGGGCAGGAGCTGATCATATTGCTGAAATGCTTCTTGCTTATCTGAAAGGGAATTAAGTGCATATCCGCCGTTTATTACCTTTTTGTATGCTGGCACTGGTTTGTATCTTTCTGGTAAGCGAAAGTTATGCCGAAGAAAATATTACCACTGAAGATATCAATGAACTTTTCAGCGAAGAGGAATATCCTTCCGATATGGATACTCTGGAAGAATTTATTCAAAGCTATCATTTGCTTCTGGAAAGTAATGAATACCTAAAACAGTATAAATTTCTAAACCTGGATAAAAATCAGTTTCTGGGCGATAAAAAAGCTCTAAAACCATTTTATGAAAAATTACTGGAACTGCGTAGTGGCTTAAGACAAACGGTTACTATCTATCAAATAGGCGATTCCCATATTCAAGCAGGATATTTTTCCGGAACTGCCAGAACTTCACTCCAACAATATTTCGGCAATGCAGGCAGGGGATTAGTTTTTCCTTTACGACTGGCAGGAACAAATCAACCGGATGACTATAAAATATCAGCCAGCGGCTCTTTCACCCGTTTAAATTCTGAACGCGGATTAAGCGGTTATGCTTTAAAAATGGCAGACGGTTTATGCCTGGAAATAGCTACCAACAATTTTTTCAGAGGAGATAACAGTTTTAATAAATTATCTCTGCTAACCTCGCTGCCCGGAATGGAAACAAAACTGGAGTTTGCTTCCGCTGAACCCGAAAAGAATGCCGAAAAAATAGGCAACTATTATTACAGCAGAGTTTTCTGGGAAACAGAAGTATCCAAAGTAAAACTTACATTAACCGGTGAATCCTCTACTTTATACGGAATTTGTTTGGAAAAAGAACAACCAGGATTGCTATATCACTCTTGTGGAATTAACGGAGCCGGTTTTTACAATCTGCTGGAGCAACATATATTGTTTGAGCAGATAGGACTTTTAAACCCCGATTTAATCGTTATTTCTTTAGGAACAAACGATGCTCAGGGCACTTTTCGCGGAGAGGTCTTTACTAAAAACTTAAATACCTTTATGTATAAACTAAGGCAGTTCAATCCCGAAACACCAGTTCTTTTCACTCTTCCCCCGGATTCTAACAAGCGGGGAAAGCACAATAGCGATCTGGACAAGGTGGATAAAATTATCATTGACTATGCCAAAGAAAATCAATGTGCCTGGTGGAATTTGAACGAAGTGATGGGTGGCAATAACAGTATCCAAAAATGGCGCAACCAACAAATGTCTGCTAAAGACCTTTTGCATTTTACCCCCAAGGGATATATGTTGCAGGGCTATCTCTTCTATCAGGCATTTATTAAAAGTTATAAAAGTTTCAGCGAACAATCGGGATAAGAGAAAATTCAGATGCCTCCCTTAATCCAAAATATCTTGAATAGTTTAGTTTACGACCCTCAAAAGCCATTGCTTTTCCACAGCACTTTCTTTCTGTTTTTCTTTATTGTGGTTTTGCTTTTCTATCCTCTGGTAGTGAACAAAGTTAAAGTCCGCACCTGGTATCTGATGTTGGCTTCTTTATATTTCTATTACAAAACCAGCGGTAGTTTCATAATTTTATTGCTTATTACTTCCCTCATCAATTTTGGTTTGGGTGCTTTTCTTTACAATGCACAGAGTAAAGCTACCAAGCGTTTTTATTTGTGGCTTAGTGTGTTCTGGAATTTAGGTTCGCTGGGTTACTTCAAATACACCAATTTTATAATTACTACTATCAATCAAGTTTTTGGCGGGCAACTTCCTCTTTATGATATCTTTTTACCTGTAGGCATTTCCTTTTTTACTTTTCAAACCTGGAGTTATACTCTGGACATCTATTTCGGCAAACTAAAACCGCTGAAAAGTTTTGTGGATTTCACCTTTTTCGTTTCTTTTTTCCCGCAGCTGGTAGCAGGACCTATTGTTCGTGCCAGTTATTTTATCCCTCAAATTCATAAAAAGTTAAGTTTAGATAAAGATACCATAGCCAAAGCCCTGATTTTGATCTTTTCTGGTTTAATTAAAAAAGGAGTTATAGCGGATTATTTATCGGTCAACTTTGTAGACCGCATTTTTGAAAATCCGGCGCTTTTTTCCGGCTTGGAAAATCTTTTAGGCGTTTATGCTTATGCTTTACAGATTTATTGTGATTTTAGCGGTTATTCCGATATTGCCATTGGATTGGCAGCACTATTGGGTTTTTCTTTACCGGTAAACTTTTTAACTCCATACAGGGCAAGTTCTGTAACGGACTTTTGGCGGCGTTGGCATATTTCTCTTTCCACATGGTTGAGGGATTATCTGTATATTCCTTTGGGAGGAAACCGTAAAGGTAAAGCCAGACAATATCTTAACCTGATGATAACTATGCTCTTGGGTGGTTTGTGGCATGGAGCATCCTGGAATTTTGTTGTTTGGGGTGGCATTCACGGTTTGGCTTTAGTTTTAGATAAGATGCTGTTACGCTTAAAGATAATGCAAACCAAAGTGATGAAAGTTATCGGGGTAATCGTTACTTTCCATTTTGTCTGTTTCGGTTGGATATTTTTCCGTTCACCCGATTTTTTTAGCGCAGGAATGATGTTGAACCGCATTTTTACCGCTTTCAACGGAAGCATTTTTTGGCAGTGGCTAACTCAATATAAAATATGTGCTATTCTTATTATAACCGGTTTTGTGTTTCACTGGATGCCGGATAGTTATAATAATGCTTTACAAAAAACGCTTAGTAAAGCACCTGTAATTTTACAGTCGTTGCTTTTGGCAATAGTGATTTGGGTTTTATTCCAATTTCGCTCTGCTGAAATTCAACCTTTTATTTATTTTCAGTTTTAAGGAGTTTATTTATGCCCTATTTAATTAAACCGTCCCTCCAAAATTATTCCTGGGGTGATACTAAATACCTCCAGGAATTGATTGGTGAACAACAGGAAATAGGAAAACCCTTAGCCGAAATATGGTTTGGAGCACATCCCAAAGCACCTTCCCTGGTAATAACCGAAAAAGGAGAAATCCCAATGGATAAATTGTTGCAGGATATGCCGGAAAATATGCTGGGAACGGAACAAAATATTGCCTTGCCTTTTCTCTTGAAAATTTTAGCTGCCGCAGAACCTCTTTCTCTTCAAGTTCATCCTGATAAGCAAACTGCCCAAAATGGCTTTCGTAAAGAAGAGCAGGAAGGAATTCCGTTAAACGATCCCAAACGCAGTTTCAAAGACCCCAATCATAAACCCGAATTGATATGTGCTCTTACTCCTTTTATTGCAATGTGCGGATTCCGACCTTTTGATGAAATTATCCGCAATTTTCATATTTTAGGCATAATAGAGATTTGGCAGAAATTCTCCGCTTTCAACAAGAATCCTTCTAAAAATACATTGAGGGATTTATTCAGTCAAATTCTGGAAAGCAAAAGTTCACAACTGGAAGAAGTTATGCATTGCCTCGAAATAATCCAACCGAAATTGAGCCCTAAACTGAAATTCACCTGCCAAATTTGTAAGCACTTAAATGAATTCTATCCCCTTGATAGTGGCATAGTTAGCCCCTTATTACTCAATACTTTCACCTTGCAACCAGGTCAGGCAATTTTTTTAGATGCCGGAATTCTGCATTCCTATGTCCAAGGAGCCGGAATTGAAATTATGGCTAATTCCGATAATGTTATCCGCGGAGGACTTACTCCCAAATATATAAACCGGGAAATACTTTTTGCCATCACCCGTTTTGAAACATACCTGCCCCAATTAATTCACCCGCATATGAAAATTAATGAACTGGTTTCATACCCTACTCCGGCAGAAGAATTCTATCTTTCACGGCTTATTCTGGAAGGAACCTACATTTTGGATAATTTGCATAAACCCTTGCTGGTCTTTTGTTTTAAGGGTTCTTTTACTACCGAGGACGGTTTCTCGCTGGAAAGAGGCAAGGCAATGTTTATCTCTTTTGCGGAAAGACCTGTAACTCTATCCGGTTCTGCAGACCTCTTTATTGCGTCAATTCCCTGATATATTTATAGCAGCATATTTATCAAATCCCGCTTAAAAAGGTTGAAACAGTTGAAAAGGTTTAGAACCCGGAAGGTTGAAATCCTCTTCAACTATACTTTCCAATCTACTTTATTACCCCAAATTAATAATCAGGAAATAGTTGAATTACAAGTGAATGACGAACTTGCAGTTCTTCCGCAGGTGTAAGCCCCTCGCTAAATTCCTATTTTATCAATTAAATATTGTCTTTTCTGTTCCTTGGAAAGCACCCATCCTTAAGGATAAGTTGATGTTGGGTAGAACATCAGTTAACAGTAGAGAACGCTATATCATTGTTCTTGTGAATAAAGAATTTTCTGCTATCTATTTCCCTTCCTTAAAATTGAGGATTATTCAGGCATAGATATTGGTTAATACCTAAAACCAAAATTCCACTCCAAAAGTGAAGGTTTCAATTATTTCATCTTTACCTTTGATTTTACCGTCATTATTGATATCGGTATAATATTCTCTGTAACTTCCAACCAAATTGGCATTATCCGAAATGGAATATACCAAGCGCCCTAAAATATTGGCATTATCATTTCTGGGATATTTGAAGTTGATATAATTTACATTGGTTTGAGCGTAACAAACTGATGCTTCCTTCAATTTAGGAACAATAGAAGGACATACAGTAACGCTTGCCCACAAGGATTTGCCCAAAAAGTTTTGCTTGCCATACATATCCTGATAAGCAATTTTAGCATATACAATATTAAAAAGATTGGCTCTTAAATAGCCAAACCAGCCGAGAGAGGACTCAACATCTTTCAGTGTTTCTTCTTTAGTCGTTAAATACCATATTTGATTTCCGTTACCATCAGAAATTATATGCCTTACCTGAGCCCGCTGTTGATCATATTGCCTGTCAAAATATCCCGGCAAAAATTGATCGCCAAAATTGCGGAATTCCAAACGAGCATCAAAAATAAAGAACTTACTGCTGAATCCGGGAAAAATCATACCTGTTCCGTAACCGTCAATCTTGGCTATTTCTCCATAATGAATCAGGTTGAAACGCTCGGATTCTATTAAAGGTAACTGGTAATCTACACTGTAAACAAGAACTTCATCTTTTTCGTTGTAGACAGCTGCACTATCGGGTGTTACATCCATATCCAACACATAACCAAGATTCTCTATTCCCGGAAAATTTTCCGCTACATAAGGATTAACAAAAGGATGGTCTAAAATATTATTACCGTTAATATCTATATCATCATTATCTGCAATCCCGTCATTATCGGTATCCAAATACCTGTTTTTATCCTTGGGAAACTTATCGTAAACATCCGGAATGTTATCCCCATCTTTATCTTCATACTTTCCATATTGGTCACGATCTATACCTACATTAACACCTACTCGCAATTTCTCCAGCAGAGGAATATTGGTTACTGCCAAGGGTTGAAAATGCACTCTACCGGCTAAGATCTCATTTTTGTGCAGGTTATGCGTATATGCTTCAAAACCTAATCCCGAAAGATGAGTATTTATTCCTACATAACCACCTACATTTTTAACTTGAGGATAGAGCGTCATATTGGAATAATGATTGAAAATCAAACCATTACCTAATGTATAATCCGGAATACTGCCAACCTTAAAATAGAAAGGATCGTTGCGTTGAGCAAATCTGAGAAATAAAATTTTGTTTACATAATCCTGCCATTCATCCCAGTCCTCTTTCCGCACTTTCCCTTCTGCATCAATTATTAAATCAATATCCAAACCTAATCCAAATTTCCAAACCTGAAGTTCGGGCTGTAAACGAATCTGAGAATAGGTCTGATTATCAATTGTAACGGCTCCAACAGCTCCTCCCATTCCCCAATGTGTTCCTTCTGTAGTTTCTGATTCCTCTTCCCACATAGGGTCACCTGGAATGCTTATTTCACCATAACCTGCCTGTCCCAACAAAATAACAGGTAATAAGATTAATACTAAAAATAAATACTTTTTCATCTTGGTCTCCTTGTCTATAAGGATTTTTTTCTTTATAGCCAAAGTATATTATTGTGTCAAGAAAAATCGTGTCCTGCACACTATTGAATTTTGCCAAACCGGAATTCCGCATTCCAATTGCGAAATATGGTTCATAATTGAGCCAGTTGCATTGTTTAAGTTTAACCCAAATAATGCAGTAGAAATAATGTTTAATCTTATTTCCCTAATCAGCAATCATATATTGTAGTAAAAATTCCGTAGGAACGACAGATATTAACAATGGGTTTCAACCCGGTGAAAAGAAAGCAGAAAAGTCATTATCTCCTTTTCCGAGAAAGAGTTCCGTAGGAACGACAGATATTAACAGCCGGTTTCAACCCGGTGATAAGAAATCAGGAGAGTCATTATCTCCTTTTCCGAGAGAGAGTTCCGTAGGAACGACAGGTACTAACAACGGGTTTCAACCCGGTGATCTGAAAAGAACCTACAAAACTATATTTATTGGGAAAAAAGTTCCGTAGGAACGACAGATACTAACAACGGGTTTTAACCCGGTGATAAGAAAGCAGGGGAGTCATTATCTCCTTTTCCAAGAAAGAGTTCCGTAGGAACGACAGATATTAACAACGGGTTTTAACCCGGTGAAAAGAATAATCCAAATACAACCACCATTACTTGTCTGAATAGTTCCGTAGCCCCACAGAATTTTTATTTTTTCTGATAAATATTTATTTTATCTGGCTAATGACTTCTTTCTCTACATAAGTCCTATCTATTTTATTGTATCTTTAACTGCTGGATCTTTTACTTTTTCTGCTTGTTGCTTTGTGCGGGTTGAAACCCGCTAATAGTATCTGTCGTTCCTACGGAACTTTTTATTATAGTGGTAAGGTTTTTCTCATTTTCACCGGGTTCAAAACCCGTTGTTAGTATCTGCCATCCCTAACGGGATTTTTTTGATTTTAACAGCGGGTTTCAACCCGGTGATAAGAAAGCAGGAGAGTCATTATCTCCTTTTCCGAGAAAGAGTTCCATATGAACGACAGATAGTAACAACGGGTTTTAACCCGGTGATATGAAAAGAACCTACAAAACTATATTTATTGGGGAAAAAAGTTCCGTAGGAACGACACATACTAACAACGGGTTTCAACCCGGTGATATGAAAAGAACCTACAAAACTATATTTATTGAGGAAAAAAGTTCCGGAGGAACGACAGATACTAACAACGGGTTTCAACCCGGTGATATGAAAAGAACCTACAAAACTATATTTATTGGGGAAAAAAGTTCCGTAGGAACGACAGATAGTAACAATGGGTTTCAACCCGGTGATATGAAAAGAACCTACAAAACTATATTTATTGGGGAAAAAAGTTCCGTAGGAACGACAGATAGTATAGAGAAGTTTTAACCTGGAAAATATAATTCAAATTTATTATTTGGTTTACTGAATTCTGAGTTACCATAAATAGAGGACATATATTTTTCAGGTTTCTGCGAACTCTTTGGCAAAGAGGAAGTTGCCAACCCATTTTTCCTCAATTGTATTATTTAAGTTTAATTCAGCAGCATCTCTAAAATATTTACCGGTAAAGCATCCTGGTAGGAATAGGGTTGGTTAATTTCCATTCCCAAAGCATCAATAAGGACTCTTCCTTTCACGGAATATCTTATTTCTCCTTTAACTGCGCCTTTTACAGCTCCCAGAATGGTTTTCAGATTATTCAGCTTAAAAACCATTACTCCATCCTGAGAGTAGATATTTTCGTTGAATTTAAGTTGATTTTTCAGGTTTCCCGTTCCGGCAAATTTATCGCTGATATAAATTTCAGCGGGAAAGCCCTTGAAATTGAAGGTTAAACCGTAAGGATTTAAAATAATAAAATGAACCTGTAATTCCGTTTCACCAATGCCGATCTTTTCAACAGTGGTCTTCGTTATTTTGAATAAACTTTGTCCATTGGTGCTGAATTTGGGAATAATGCTTTTCAGTTGTTCCTTTAAATCCAGCTCGTAGGGCTCATCAAATTTAAACTTTTTCCCAATCCCCATAACTTTGCCATGGCCTTTACCGGTTATGAAAAATTGCACTTTTTGATCTATGGAACTAACCATTTTCACAACTGGACGCGTTTCCAGTTCTACATTAAAATCCAAACACATAGCTGACTTTTTGGGAATTTCCACTACATTTTGCAAATAAGCGTTTCCAACTTTGTAGCGGTCTTTATTCAGCAGTTCCACATTCAATTGATCCAGTTTCAATTTATAGCAATTAGGATTACTTACCATAAACGATATTTTAATAGTGCTTTTATCGGGAGTGATGGAAATCACTTTCACATCCTGAATTTTTGTCACTGTAGGGCTCTTGAAGAGTTTGCAGGAACTGAGAGAAATAAGCACTAAGCTAAGAGCTACTAAATTTAATATGTTTTTCATCAATATTCTCCTGAAGGTTTATCTACATACTGTCTGAACCAAAGTTCCAAAGCAATAACATTGAATAGCATTTCCACCTGTTTGTTGTCTCCTGCCAAATATTTATGCCAATAATGATTAATCTTGGGCAAATTCCAAATTCCTCTTTGGCGAAATGCACTGCTGGCAAATATATCGGAAATAAAAGGTTTTAATTCCTGTTTCATCCAAACCTGATAAAAGGGCGAAGAAAAAATGCCTTTATCCTGCCGGTAATATATTTCTTCCGGAATCAAATCTTTCATTGCAAAACGGTGAATTACTTTGGTATACGGTGGCTGAACCTTATATTGTGACGGTAGAGAAAAAACAAAATCCACCAAACGGTAATCCAGAAAAGGAACTCTACTTTCCACAGAATTTGCCATAGTCAAGCGGTCTTCAAAATGCAACAATGTTTGCAGGGAAGTATTATGCATCATATTATACAGGAAATTGGAAAGCCGTGATGCCTTAATATCCGCAATCTTTTTCAGAATTTGTTCCCCGCAGTTTTTTTCGGCTTCTTTTGTAAAAGCACGATTAAAGGGCTCAAAGCGGTAATAGCAAAACTCCAGATTGTAGAGTGATGACTCCGGCAAAAAAGTGGAAAGCATTATTTTTCCCAGTTTGGAAAATGCCTTATTATCTTTTTTCAAATAGATAGGCAGTTCTTTCCCTAATCTGCTAATTTGCATACCCCTAATCAAATCGGCAAAATAACGGTATAAAGAATGTCTGTAACCGGCAGATATTTCATCGGAACCCTGTCCCGAAAGCAAAACCTTAATTCCTTGTTTATGTGCTTCTTGCATCACTGCATTGATAGATACAAAAGCTGCAGATAAGGGAAGGTCATTCATATAAGTCAATTTTTCCCACCAGCAAATGGCATCTTCTGCCTTGGGACTAACCAAAAACGAAGTGCAAGAGGTCTTTTGCACGATTTTTTCCATCCATTTGCGTTCATCCAGTTCCGGTGTAAAAGCATAATAGGAAGAAAATGTTTTTAGAGGTTCACCCTTTTTTTGCACCGCAGAACAAACAATTGCCGAAGAATCCATCCCTCCGGATAAGGTAGCTCCAATTTCTACATCACTGCGAAGTTGTAAGGAAATAGAATCCAGAAAGATATTTCTATATTGTTCAACTGCTTTATGAAAAGAAAGCTGGGAATTTTCAAAATTGGCTATATCCAAGTCATAATATTGGTTGATTATAATCTTACCGTTTACAGCAAGCAAATTATGCCCCGGTTTTAAAGAGTGAACATTTTGCCAATAGGTCTCATCATCATAAACCAGAAATGAATTTATCTTCATACTGCGCCAAATCATTGCCTGGTTTAATTTCTTATCTATAGGAGTTATCAAAAGCTGTTTAACTTCACTGCCCCAATATAATACACCATCCTGAACCGCATAGTAAAAGGGTTTAATGCCATAGCGATCACGACTGCAAAAAAGCAAATCCTTTCTTTCATCCCATAAGGAAAATGCCCACATTCCGTTAAAATGAAGCACACAATTCTCACCCCAAAAATGATACGCCTTAATTATTACTTCTGTATCGCTATTGCTGAAAAATTTATAACCCTTTGCCTTAAGCTCTGCTTTTAGTTCCAGATAATTATATATTTCACCATTATAACATATTGCTATACCAAGTTCTTTATCATACATCGGTTGATGACCAATCGGTTTCAATTCCAAAATGCTCAAGCGCCTGAAACCCATTCCCAAAATAAAATTACCCATCTTAAAAGAATTAACCGAAGAATATCCCTTAGCAGGAAAAGTGCTATCTATTTCAACATTGAATAAAGGATATAGTGATTGTATTTCTGCTGGTGAATCTACTCCTGAAAAAGACCTAATTCCGTTTTTATCCTTAATTAAATAGCCCTCATCATCAGGACCCCGATGCTTGATAGCATCCGTCATTTCTTTTAATAGCAGTGCATTAGCAACATTTTGCTTAAAACTGACCGCATTTTGAACCGGTTTATCCTTTCCTTTGCTGAAATTATCCTGTTTTTTATCTAAAATAACTGTTTCTTTACTAAAACAGTAGATACCTGCTATTCCGCACATTCATTCTCCTTTTTCTGGTAATTCCTTTTTTCATAATTACATTTCCAGTCAAGCGTTTTATCATTTGATATAAGGAACAAATTTATTAAATTATCAAAGTTATGATTGCTCTGATGGTTTAACTGTTCAATTTCTTAGATTATATGGTTTTTTCTTTTTTATCCATCAATCCTGTAAATTATGATAACCTTATTTATATATTTTTCTCGCTTAATATCCTTTTATGGAAATAAATATGTATAAACTCAAATAATGCCGTAGAAATAATGGTTAATATTATTTTGATATTCATTAATCATATATTGTAGCAAAAATTCCGTAGAAATGACAGTTAGATAAATAAGTGTGTTAAACTGACGAAAAAATATCGCTAAGAAAGTGAGATAATTACATAGGAAAGACAGATATTTTAAAAGGGTTTTAACTCTGAGAAGATAAGACAAATTTACCTTTTGGGTTGCCAAATACCGATTCGGCAACAAAAAGTATAAATGTTTTTGTAGGATTCTACGAACTCTTTGGCAAATAGTAAGTTGCCAACCTATTTTCACGCAATTGCATTATTTGGAATAAAATACTCGCTCACTTGCTGAAGTAATAATCTTGTAACATTCAAGTAACGACCAAGTAACGGAACTACTGCAGTGTTAGGGAAGTGTTACGGAAGTGTTACGGGATCTTCTTGCAAGAGATTATGTTTCAAGTAATTAAGTAATTAGGAATAGAAAAGGCAAAATATATAGATAACCACTTATGATATAAGATGTTAAGAAGATATGATAGAAATTTTGCTGGCGGATAATTAGAGCGATATATGCCGGAATTTATGGTCAATTTTTTTGCAGTATATAGAATAATAAATCGTTATTAGGATGTAGTTTTTTTGATTATTTACGAGGGGCTTACGCACCCTTCTACATCATTGTGTCACCCTGATGGGCTTTTTATGAGCGGGAAAAGGAAAAAAAAGAATGCGGAGGAACAGCGTCCTCCGGCTAAATTTGCAAAACTTCTTGACACAATAAGTGCTTTATAGGACAAAGATTTTTCAAAGAAGAGGAGAAGACAAAAAAATGAGCGACCTGACAAAATATATCCAAAAATACAGGCAAAGGATTAATCTTCGCTTTGCTTTGCAGGCAATTATCAAAGCTCTAATCAGCTTTTTGTTGGCTTTGCACATTTATTTTTTGTTATGGTTGAATATGCCTTCGCAATCTATGGCACTTTTTTATGCGAATATTGGCATACGGACTTGTCTGATTCTGGTGATAATTTACTTTCTTTTAAGTGGTTATCGTAACTTTTGGCATAATTTGGCAGTCGCTCGTTTTTTGGATAGGCAGATTGATTTTAAGGATGATCTTTTTCAGAATACTTTGGAACTTGCTGAAAAGGAAAAAGATAGTCCGATTGTGGAAAATTTGGGTACAATGGCAAAAAAGCGGATAGAGGAAAATCGTTACAAAATTCCTGCTCTATATCCTTCCTGGGTTGTCTTCGCTATCCTCTTTCTAATCTTGGGTTTAGGAACTATTTGGGCATATTCTTATGAGGATTTTCGTTTGGCATTCAAGCAATTTTACACCAATCAGGGTCAAGAAGTTATCTATAAGAATTTTATAGAGTTAAGCCCTGGCAACTTGACTATTGGCAGAAATGAAGCAGTAGAAATAAAGATCCTCAATCCCGATCCGCGTTTGAAGTATCGTCTTTTTTACAGGATAGATAAACAATGGCGGGAATTGGGTTTGGCAGATAACCGCTATATTTTTCAGCGACTTGATAATAGTATTGAATACTATGCGGAAAATGAGGTCTGTAAGTCCCCGGTGTTTAAAATTCAGGTTTTGGACGAACCTATTGTAAAAAAATGGTTTGTGCAATATAATCCGCCTGCTTATTCCGGTTTGCCAACCTGGACGGATACTTTAAGTTACGGCAATATAGAGGGATTAAAGCACAGCAGAGTAAAACTTTCCCTCACTACTAATATTCCTGTAGAATCAGCTGTAATGGTTTTTGACGATGCCAGTCGTCTTCCTTTACAGGCAATAGATAAAAATAATTATATCACCCAACTTGCCATTGAAAAGCCCTGCAGTTGGTATTTGGAACTTACCGATGCTTTAGGTCGCAAAAGTAAACCCGAAGAGAAACATATTCGTATTCTGGAAGATAATCCTCCTGAAATCAATATTACTTTTCCAGGTCAGGATGTTAACCTGAATCAAAATATGCTACTTCCTTTAATCATTGAAGCAGATGACGATTACGGATTGAAAAATTGCACTTTGAGCATCCAAATTATGACTTCGGAACCGCAAGTTGTTAATGTGCAAAGTGTTATTCCCGGAAAAATGTTTGTATCGGACTTTCTGCTGGATTTGAAAGATGCCAATTTATTCCCTGGTGATGTAGTTACTTATTGGGCTACTATTTACGATAATTCTCCCGAACAACAAAAAGCGGAAAGCACAAGATTTAAAGCTCGTTTCCCTTCCATTGAAGAGATTTATAGAGAAATTGAAGCCCGCGAACAAGAAAAGAAAACGGAACTGGAAACCGCCTTACAAAAATCCAAAGACCTCCAAAAAGAATTTGAAAATAAACGCCGGGAACTGCTTAAACAAGATAATCCCAAGTGGGAAGATAAAAAACAGCTGGAAAAAATATTGCAGGAACAGGAAAATCTTTCCCAACAGGTGCAAAATATTGCCGATAACTATCAGGAACTGATCAATAAAATGCAGGCAAATGAAACCCTCTCCCCCGAAACTTTGCAAAAAATGCAAAAAATCCAGGAACTGATGCAGGAAATTAATAATGAGGATTTGCAAAAAGCAATGGAAAAATTCTCTAATACCCTGCAAAACATTAAACCGGAAGACCTTAAAAAAGCAATGGAAAATTTCAAATTCTCAATGGAGGATTTTAGCAAAAAGATTGAACAAACACTTGCCCTGCTGGAAAGCATTAAAAAAGAACAGGCAATCCAAAAAGCATTGCAGATTTCCGAAGAAATGGAAAAAATGCAGAAAACACTTAGCGAACGCACAATGGATGAAAAACAAAACTATAAAGACCTTGCCTCCGACCAAAAACAAATTAGTGATACCTACGATAAACTGCAACAGGAATTGGATAAAATAGATAAAATGCTGGAATCCCCGCGCGATAATCAGGTTATAAATCAATTAAAAGACCTGAAACAAGATATGCAAAACAGCAATCTGAAACAAGACCTGCAAAACAGTCAGAATGCTTTAAGCCAAAATCAACGCAGTCAATCCCTTTCTGCTCAAAATCAGGCACTGGAAAAAATACGCCGTTTTTCCTTAAAACTGAATCAGATGAAGGAATCAATGGGTGGGGGTAATCAACAAAGAACAATGCAGGCAATTCAAACTGCAATAAGAGAACTTCTGATTTTTTCCAAACAGCATGAGGCAACTGCCAGCCGTTATAGAAATGATCCCTATGTAATTGTGCAAGACCTTATTGCTCAATCCGAAGGAATTCAAATTTCCTTAAATAAGATGTTCCGGGAAACACAGGTGCTGATGATAATTCCACCTAAATTTTTTATTGATGTGAATGAAACCAATAGCGCTTACAGAAATATTTTCAGCTACATCAATGAATCGCAGTTTTACCAAATTCCCAATGCCCTAAACAGCGTTCAAAAGGGAATAAACCTGATGGTATATGACCTAATGCAGGCATTGCAAAATGCTTCTTCCGGAACAGGAAGCGGAGGTGGAGGTATGCAATCCCTAATGCAAATGCTGGAACAAATGAGCCAGGAACAAATGGCAATGAATATCCTCACCGAACAATTGTTTTTACAAATGCAAGCTCAAGGCGGAAAAATGGATAGTGCTATGCAACAACAAATACAACGCCTGGCAGAAGATCAGGAACGCCTCGCAGAAAACCTGAAAAGAGCCCTGCAAAATAATCCGGAAGCACAAAAACAGGGAAATGTCCTGAAACAAATTACAGAAGAAATGGATGCCATAACCAGACAGCTGAAAAATAATCAGCTCAATCCCGATATCCTGGAAAGACAGGAAAGAATTATCAGCAAAATGCTGGATGCTCAACGCTCTATCAATAAAAGGGAATTTACGGAAAAACGCAAAGCTGAAACGGGTGAAGATATGCTCTATAAAGGAAATACGAAAATTGATTTGGAAGCTTTAAGACGCAGCGGACTTTTAGAAGAAGGTTTGCGTGCTTATCCTAAAGAATATCAACAGGTTATAATGCAATATCTGAAAGAGCTGAATGAGGCAATAAATAAATGAAAAAGGCAGCTCTCCTTATACTGATACTATTTACTTGCGCAAGTGCAATATATGCACAGTATGATGAAAAACAAATTCTTACCCAGCAGGCAAATCAATTGCTGATGCAACGCCAATATGTTCAGGCGGAACAGCTCTTTTTACGCATCCTGGATAAATACCCTAACGACACAAATTCCATCAATCAGCTGATGAATATATATTTTACTCTGTCCCAAACAGATAAGGCAGAAGCAACCTTAACCAAATACCAAAGAACTTTGCCTCCGCAAACATATAGCGAACTGCTTATTCAGCTGCTAATTATGCAAGCAAAAGTAGAAGAGGCCTGGCAGGAGACAATGCGCTATTTAAACATCTACGGCCAGGATGAATATAAATATAGACGGTTAGCTTCTTTCTTTGAACGCAAAGCATTTTACGACAAAGTGATAGAGCTTTATACAAGAGCAAGAAATCAATTGGGAAAACCGGATTTATTTCGTTTGGAAATGGCTAATACAGCAATGAATTATCATCAATTTGAAAAGGCAATTCGTGAGTATATGGCTTATACGGAAAATAATCCGGTCTATATGTTTTATACCAATAATCAGCTGAAAACAATATTACAAGAGGATTCAACCCTTATTTCCGTTGTTTCTGCTATTGCGGACAGCAGTAATAGTTCTGTGCTGAAAGAAATTTATGCTAATGCCTTGCTCAATTTGCAGGATTATAAAACAGCTCTGAATATTTATAAACAGCTGGAACCCCAAAAAATGTGGCGTTTTGCCGAAGAACAAACAGCTGCAGGTAACGATAGCATTGCCTTTGAGGCATACAGCTACCTGGAAACAGGAGAAACGGATATGGTTAAAAAGATGGATTTGCGTTACCGCCTGGCTGAAATAAAATATCAGCAAAGGGACTATCCCGCTACTGAACAAATAATTATGGAATCGCTATCTCTGCCTTTCTGGAAGGATAGAAATCTCTATTATCGCAGTTCTGTGGGAGTTAAATTACGCAAATTGATGGCAGAAATAAAATTGGCTAAAAATGAACCTGTTGATAGCGCTTTGGTTTGGTTGAATGAAGCCAAGAAATTTAGTCGTAACAACTTGGAATCGCAGGAAATGGATTTGGAAATTGCCCGCTTGTATATATTGAATGGAGATAAAATTAAAGCCCAAAACCTCTTGAAAACCATCAATCATAATACCCTGATGGAAAAAAGGGATTACCTGAACTTCTTGAATACTCTGCTGGAAGGTGAAACTGCTTTAGCGGATACTTTGATGAATGAGTTTATCATTCGCTATCCCGAAAGCCAATATGCCAACGATGCTATCTACCTGATGATGTTTACTTTGAATATGGCAGAGCAGGATAAAAAGAGTTTCTATTCCGCTATTCGTTTATTACAACTGAACCGTCAAAGCGGAATTGATACTTTGGTAGTTATCTTCAGTCATAATCAAGATGAGGAAGTTCTTTTACTGGCAATTGAATGGGCTATTGCTTTCGGCAATAACTCCAAAGCAAAAGAGTTACTGCAATATGATTTTCAGGATGAAGTTGCTGCGGATTATGCCGCTTTATTACGACTGTTAATGGTTGCGGATAAAGCGGAAGAACAACGACTGGCAAGGGAATTTTTGAAAAACAAACCCAACAGTATTTTTTCACCTGATTTTAGGCAAAAAATAAGTCGTTGGTCAGCTTCTCGACCAAATTTATAGTTCTTAACAGGAGATAAAATGAAATTACGCAAGGCATACACCTTTGATGATGTTCTGCTGGTGCCTCAAAAATCGGATGTCTTACCTGCAGAAGTGGATTTGAGCACAAAAATAACGGCTCAAATATCTTTACGGATTCCTGTAATCAGTTCCGCTATGGATACTGTAACGGAATCCGCTATGGCAATTGCTATGGCAAGAGAAGGGGGATTGGGAATTATTCATAAAAACCTTTCTATTGAAGAACAGGCAAAGCAGGTCAGCTTAGTAAAAAGAGCAGAAAGCGGAATTGTGACTCATCCCTATATTCTTTCACCGGAAGATACTTTGGATTATGTTTTAGCTTTGAGAGATGCACATCATATCGGTGGGTTTCCTGTTGTAGAAAATGAATTCCTGGTTGGTATTTTAACCAGTAGAGATATCCGTTTTGTAAACAATCCCCAAACAAAAGTGAAAGACCTGATGACTCCTAAGGAAAAACTGATTACTGCTAAAACCGGAATTTCGCTGGATAAGGCAATTGACCTTTTACAGAAACATCGCCTGGAAAAACTACTGCTGATTAGTGAGGAAGGCAAACTGGAAGGAATGATAACCGTTAAAGATATTATGAAACGCTTAAATTATCCCGAAGCGGTTCAAGATAATAAAAACCGTTTACTTGTAGGTGCTGCAATTGGAGTTACGGGTGATTACCTTGAAAGAGCAAAAGAACTTCTTAATGCTGGAGCCGATTTACTGGTAATAGATACAGCACATGGTCATCATAAAAACATTGGTATTGCCTTGCAAAAAGTAAAAAAGCATTTGAACTGTCAAGTTATTGCAGGCAATGTAGCTACTGCAGATGCCTGCAGATATTTAATTGAGAACGGAGCAGATGCAGTTAAAGTTGGCATCGGTCCTGGTTCCATTTGCACAACCAGAGTTATTGCCGGAATTGGAGTTCCGCAATTAAGCGCCATAATGGATTGTGCTTCGGAAGCAGGTAAATACAACATTCCTATTATAGCTGATGGAGGCATAAAATTCAGCGGAGATATTGTTAAAGCACTTGCTGGAGGTGCTTCTGCAGTTATGATTGGTTCACTTTTTGCCGGTTGCGATGAAAGCCCCGGAGAATCCATAATTTACAATGGTAGAAGGTTTAAAAGTTACCGGGGAATGGGTTCCTTATCCGCTATGAAGCAAGGCAGTAAAGACCGCTATTTTCAAGATGAACAAGTAGAAGACAACAAACTTGTAGCCGAAGGAATTGAAGGAATGGTTCCCTATAAAGGTCCCGTTAAGGATTTTCTCTATCAATTGATGGGTGGATTGCGTTCCGGAATGGGTTATTGTGGAACTGCTACTATTCAGGAATTACAAGAAAAAGCCGAATTTATTGAAATTACAACTGCCGGCTTGAAGGAAAGTCATCCTCACGATGTCCACATCACTAAAGAAACCCCGAACTATTACAGCGGGGATTGAAGAAGAGCTTTCTCCGGCTTTAAAAAGTTACCTTTCCAGCTTTGTTTATCATTTGAAGGTAGAGCGGGGAATGGCAAAAAACAGCATTGAGAGCTATCGTCGCGATATTGGTGATTTTTTGTTGTTTTGCCCTAAGGAAATTAGCAATTATGAAACGGACGACATTACAAAGTATCTTCTTTCTTTGCAGGAAATTGGACTTTTAAATACCAGCGTTGCCAGAAAGAGAGTTGCCTTGGGTCAATTTTTCGGTTTTTTAAAAGATAACGATATTGCAACTAAGGTAGATATGGATTTGGTTCCGCGTATCAAACTGGGAGTGCAATTACCGGATGTTTTAACTGTGGAGGAAATGTTGCAGCTGTTAAATTCCCTGCCTGTTAAAACACCTTTGGAAATTCGCAATAAGCTTATGATGGAATTGCTGTATGCAACAGGTATGCGAATTTCCGAACTCTTAAATATTTCTTTGCACGATTTGAATTTAACGGAGCGGGTTATTTTAGTTCACGGCAAAGGTAGTAAGCAAAGATATGTGCCTTATGTAGATACGCTTGATGAACTGTTTGCAAAATACTTAAAGCAGAGTCGTCCAATACTATTAAAGCTGAAACAATCGGAATTGCTTTTTCTGAATAATCGCGGGGAAAAAATGAGTCGGATGGGTTTCTGGAAAATATTACGCAAAGCGGTTTTGGAGGCAAATATCAAAAAAGAAGTAACTCCACATACTTTTCGGCATAGTTTTGCCACTCATTTATTGGAAGGAGGAGTGAATTTAAGAATTGTGCAAGCCCTTTTGGGACATTCTTCCATAGATACAACGCAGATTTATACACATATTGATATGAAGCGACTGGTGGAGACATATAAAGAGTATCATCCACGCGCGTAAAAAAGTGAACGGCGAATGGTGAACAGTGAAAAAAAAGAATTGAAAATTGAGAATTATAAATAATAATCTGCGAAATCTGCGTGAACTAAAATTTTTATCTGTGAAATCTGTGAGAAAAAAAGGAGCATAAATGAAAAACCTGGTTAATCCCTTCAATCCATTTTGCTATATAATTATAGCGCTTACATTAGTTCTTTGTTTATCATCCTGTAAAACGAAGAGTTCCAAACAGGAACAGGCAGAATTACAAAAGGTTTCGGTTACTTTAGATTGGACTCCCAATACCAATCATACCGGAATTTATGTAGCTAAAGAACTTGGCTATTTCCAGGAACAGGGCTTGGAGGTGAATATATTGCAGCCGGGACAAAATGTTACCGACCAAATTGTTGCCACTGGAAAAAGTGAATTTGGCGTAAGTTATCAGGAAAATGTAATTCGTGCCAGAAGTGAAAATATTCCTCTGGTTTCAATTGCAGCCGTTATTCAGCATAACACTTCCGGTTTTGCCTCTTTGAAAAAAGCGGGAATAAAAAGTCCTCGTGATTTTGAAGGCAAAAGATACGGTTCCTGGGATTCACCTTCAGAACTTGCTATCCTGAAAGCAACTATGGAAAAATATGGTGCCGACTTCAATAAAGTAACCGTTATTTCCGGAATTTACGATTTCTTTTCCACTATTGGTAAAGATGCAGATTTTGAGTGGATTTATTATGGCTGGGATGGAGTGGAAGCGGAAAGAAGAGGCATAGCCCTAAACTATATACCCCTCAAAGAAATAGACCCTGTTTTTGACTATTATACACCTGTAATTATCAGCAGCGAAGATTATCTGGCAAAAAATCCCGAGACCGCTAAGAAGTTTATGACAGCCCTTAAAAAAGGTTATGAATATTGTATTGCCAAACCCGATTCCGCTGCTGCTATTTTGCTGAAAAATGTCCCCGAACTTAATGCCGAACAGGTTAAACGTAGTATGCAATATCTGGCAAAAGAATACCAAAGCGATGCTGAATCTTGGGGAATACAAAAGTTGGCTGTCTGGAAAAGATTTTGTGAATGGATGTATCAGCAACGTCTTATTCAGCTTGCAGTTGACTATAACAAGGCATTTACGAACGACTATCTGCCTCAATAAATTCTATGCCTAATTGCATTCTGGAAGCGAAGGACATTCGTAAAACATTTCTCTTTAAGGGAGCGCTGGTTGTGGTTTTGGATAAATTACAATTCAGCATCCAGGAAGGTCAGTTTGTCAGTATTGTAGGTCCCAGTGGTTGTGGCAAAAGCACTTTCCTGGAACTTTTAGCTGGAATCACTAAACCAGATAATGGCAATATTTATCTTGGAGGCAATGAAATTACAGGAAAAACGGGTTTTTTGGGTTATATGCCTCAAGATGATTTGCTTTTCCCCTGGCTAACTACAATGCAAAATATTCTACTGCCCGTAAAAGTGCAAGGCAAAGACGAAAAAGAGGCAAAAAAGAAAATTATTGAACTTCTCCCTCTGTTCGGTTTAATGAATTATACGGATCATTTACCCTATCAGCTTTCGGGGGGATTAAAACAACGGGTTGCACTTTTAAGAACCTATATGAGCAGTGCAGAAATCTTACTTTTGGACGAACCCCTGGCAAAATTGGATGCTTTAACGCGCAGTCAACTGCAAACCTGGTTGAAAGATATTGTCCATTTACTAAATCTAACCGTTATTTTAGTTACCCATGATATTGACGAAGCAATTATGCTTTCGGATAGAATTGACCTGATGAGTATCAATCCCGGAACTTTTATGGAAAGCATATATCTGGATAGAAATTCCCCCTTAAGCGCTGAAGAACAGCTAAAACTGAAAACGAAAATACGCAGTAAACTGGTAAACGGAGAAGAAAAAAGTGGAAATGGCAAGAAAATTGACGAACGGGAGAAAAGTGATAAAGTGATATAGATTACAAGTGTGTAGCGGGAGAACACTGTTCCTTCACTAAGAAAAAAAAGCGGAGTTTAGGCAAGCTCTTGCTACACAAATCGTATAATAAGAAAATACTCGCAAATCAATAAAATCCGTGCAATCTGTGTAATCTGTGAGAGCCGTCCTTTCTTGTTAGCCATCATCAACCCAATCTAAAGGATGGATGGAGGATGGGTTGTAATTAGGCAAGCTTATATGGCTGTGTTGTTTTTGGGTGAATTATGGCAGAGCGCAAAGAGTGAAGGGAATAAATATTATTACTATGATAAAAAGTTCTGTAGGAATGACAGGTATTAACAACGGGTTTTAACCCGGTGAAGAAGAACATCAGAGAGCCAATATCTCTTTTCCCTGGAAAAAGTTCCGTAGGAACGACAGGTATTAACAACGGGTTTTAACCCGGCACTTTGAAGAGGGACAATATCTTATTTCATTTTTTCCAAATGAGTTCCATAGTAAAGTGGAAGTTGCCAATGCATTTGTTCTCAACTGCATTTTGGGGGTTAAATAAAGCCCCCTGTTTTCAAGGTATCTCAGCTTTTTCCAGCTTGAATTGCTGAAGCATTGCTTACCCATTACGGATGGGATTAGCAATGGGTAAGCAATGAGTAAGCAATGCTATTAAGGAAGAATATGTAATTATATTTAGATAATAGGAGTTAGGAAAATTTAGAAGAAGAAGAAAATATTATATCTGTAATTCCATATTTTATATAGTTTTAATATTCATAACCCCTATATAGTAAGATAAATCTTATAGAGGTGGCAGTTAGATAACGACGAGTTTTAACCCGGCGCAAGAGGAGAAAAACCACAAAACTATCCTTCTTTTCTGGAAAAAGTTCCGTAGGAACGACAGGTATTAACAACGGGTTTTAACCCGGTGCAAAGAGAAATATGAAACAACTTATCTCTTTTGTTAAGAATGAGTTCCGTAGGAACAACAGGTATTAACAACGGGTTTCAACCCGGTGAAGAAGAACATCAGAGAGGCACTATCTCTTTTCCCTGGAATGAGTTCCGTAGGAACGACAGATATTATAGAAGGGTTTTAACCCTGAGCAGAGAAATCAAATTTTGCATTTGGTTTGCTGAATTCTAATTTGCCATAAATAGAAGTTATTTATTTTTCAGTGTTCTTATAACTCTTTGGCAAATTGGAAGTTGCCAATCTATTAGCCCTCAATTGCATTATTCGGTAGAGAAAATTGTCCATCATTTTTCAGAGTTCCGCAAACTCTTTGGCAAATTGGAAGTTGTCATCCTCTTTTTGTTCAATTGCATTATTCGGATGCAAAATCCTGCAACTTTTAAGTCCCTATTTCCTGTGTATTAACAATCCTTTGAACCATCCTAACCAATGGCACATCTTCATTATAGGAAGCCACAAACTGCAAGCCGAAAGGAAGACCATTGGCGTCTAAGCCATTGGGAATAGTTAAAGCTGGCAAACCGCAATTCGTCCAGGGCAAACTCATTAAAGGTGAACCGGTTGACTTTAATCCCTCAGGAGCAGTAGTTGTGGTAGAAGGAGTAATCCAGAGGTCAATATTTTGTTCTTGCATCAGATTTATTATTTTTTCTCTAAGTATAATTGTCTGTTGGCGTAAATTTTCCAGTTCCGCGGAACTGATTTGTAATCCTCTGGCATACAATTCCTTAGAGGAATCGGAATAAAGTTCCTGATAGCGCTCATATAAACTTTTATGATTTAAGGAAAATTCTGCTGCAATCAGGGCATTATGGCTCGCATTAATAGAGTTTATATCGCCAAAAGGATCGCAGGTAACTATTTTGTATCCTTTTTTCTGCAGTTTATCAAGAGCACTGCAATAATTTTCCTGAACGGAAGAATCCGCTTGTTGTAAATAACTTCCGTTAACAGCACCCAAAACAGGTCTGTCTGTTATTTTGGCAGAAACGGACAGATGCAAAAGAGGCAGTAAAAAAGCAAGGTCTGCTACTTGTTTTGTGATGAAACCGAGATGATCAACCGTTTGAGAAAAAGGAAAAACCCCTTGCAGAGAAAACAAACCATAACTAGGTTTTAACCCTGTAACTCCACAGTAAGAAGCAGGCCTGATAATAGAGCCAATGGTCTGAGTTCCCAAGGCTAAAAGACAATATCCTGCAGATACAGCTGCCGCTGATCCACTGGAAGAACCACCCGGAGTATGATTCGGATTACAGGGATTTTTTGTCTTTGCCGGCTGAAAATAGGCAAATTCAGTGCAGGCGGTTTTCCCTAAAATTAGTGCTCCCAAATTTTTTAAGCGGGTAACAATTTCCGCTTCTTTGCCGGAAAAAACCTCTGGAGGAAGTTTTGAACCCGCACGCGTAGGTAAACCATCCACATTAAACAAATCTTTAACGCCAATTAAAACCCCAAAAAGAGGTGGACGCAATTCCGGTTGAGGAAAACGGGATAAAAGTTCTTCAGCTTGTTTCAGTAAGCGTTCTTTCCTGTTTTCTTCAGGTTCCAGAGCACATAAAACGGGTTCCTTTTTCTCAATATCGGCAAGGGTCTGAATAAGATAATCCTGCAACGGAAGTTTTCCCTGCCGTAAAGCAAAAGAAAGTTCTTTCAGGTTATCGGGAAAAATAGCGGAATTCATCTAATATCCTTCCGGATTTTAAGGAAACATAAGGGAATATTGATGTTAAATCACTCCTGCTTTTTGCAATTCGGCTAAGTCCTCTTCACTTAAGCCAAGTCGTTCACAATAAATCTCTTTATTGTGTGCTCCTATTTCCGGAGCGGGCTCATACACTGCTGAATCCGGAAAAGAACTCATTTTTATAGGATTTCCGGCAATTTTTACAGTGCCCGCTATAGGGTCATTAACTTCCACAAACATATTACGGGCAAGCAATTGAGGGTCTTGCATAACGGATTCAATGTTGTTGATAGAAGAACAGGGAATTCCGGATTTTTCCATTAGTTCCAGCCACCAGGAAGCAGGTTTCGCCGTAAAAATAGGTTCTAAAATGGCATTTAAGGCATCTATATTTTCCGTGCGTAAGCGATTGTTACAAAAACGCTTATCCGAAATTAATTCCGGAATTTCCAGAGCTTTGCAAAAGGTATCCCAAAGGTTATCATTCCCCACGGCAATCACAAAATAATTATCGCTTGCCTTATATGCCTGGAATGGAGATATTGTAGGATGACGATTGCCAAGAGGTTTGGGTGAAATCCCTTCTGCCTGATAACGCACTAAAGCATTTTCCAGAATGGCTATTTGACCATCCAACATAGCAACATCAATTTTTTGTCCCAAACCCGTTTTTGTGCGTTGGTATAAAGCAGAATTAATCCCGATGGCAGTAAAAAGCGAGGCAGTTATATCTCCAAGAGACATTCCTACACGTGTAGGAGCCATATTTTGCCAACCTGTAATACTCATAATACCGCCCCTGGCTTGAACTAAAATATCGTAGGCAGGTTTTTGGGAATCAGGTCCGCTATGGCCGAAACCGGAAACGGCAGCATAAATCAATTGTGGATTTTTTTCCTTTAATAACTCATATCCCAGGTTAAATTTTTCCATCGTGCCAGGGCGGAAATTTTCTACCAAAACATCACAATGTTCTATCAGCTTTAAAAGCAATTCTCTCCCCTGCGGTTTTTTCAGGTTTAACGAGATACTTTTCTTCCCGTGATTGATACTGAGAAAATAGAGAGAACGATTGTGCAGAAAAGGACCATAAGCTCTGGAGTCATCGCCTTTTTCAGGATGTTCCACCTTGATTATTTCTGCGCCCAAATCGCTTAAAATCATTGTGCAAAAAGGACCTGCCAGAACACGACTAAGGTCAAGAACTACAACATCTTGAAGCGGTTTATTCATTGTTTTGCCTTTTCCCTCAAACAAGTTAATGCCACTTTCTCTGCCGTTATAGGTAGGGACTTAATTCTAATGCCGAGAGCATCTTCAATGGCATTGGCAATCATTGGAGCTGCAGGAAGCATTGTATGTTCTCCAATTCCCCGCGCTCCAAAAGGACCATCCGGTTGAGGAACCTCTACAATAATCGGAATAATCTCTTCCGGAACATCTTTGGCAGTAGGAATTTTATAGTCCGTAAGATTAGGATTGAGCAGTTTACCTTTTTCGTTAAAACGCATATCTTCATATAACACAGTTGCTAAACCCTGAAGCAGACCTCCTGTAATTTGCCCTTTTACCAAATCAGGATTGATGGCTTTTCCGGCATCAATGGCTAAAGCAACCTTCAGCACTTTCATTTTGCCCGTTTCCTGATCAATTTCCAAATTCAAACCTGCCGCACCTACCGTGTAATGAACATTAGGATGACCTCCCTGACTTGTTTCCGGATTGTCTTTAGTGCTGGCAAATTCAGGCATAAACATTCCGCGACCGTTAATTGGACCACCCTTAAAAGTTCCGTCTTCCGTCATAATGCCCTCTACCACAAAATTCTTCAAAGGTAAAATGAAAGCGGGATCGGTTTTGCATTTAACTGCCTCATCTTCCAGATAAAGAGCATCCAGCGGAAAATGATAAACCCTGTGAATGAGCGTAAAAATCTGCTCCCGGGCATCCAATACAGCATTTTTAACGGCATTTCCACAGCTCCAGGTTATATGACTTGCAACAGTTTGCCACTCATAAGGATTCCGATCCGTATCAGGTGTTTCTACTCTAATTTTGGCTGGCGGAACAGATAAAATTTCTGCTGCAATTTGAGCCATAACTGTCTGATAACCTTGTCCGATATCCATACCGGAAATAAGCAGATTGATTGTGGCATCTTCATTGAACTTTAAAAATGCGGAAGAAGAAGCATTCGGAGGCATAGCAGGCGCTTTCCAAAAAATAGCAAAGCCCTGACCGATAACTTTTGTCGGGTCTTCGGAAATGGGTTTTTTGCCCCAATCAATTGCTTTTGCGGCTTTATCAATACATTCCTGTAAACCGCTCGGGTTCATTTTAGCACCATAAGCGGTTTTATCTCCTGGCTTAATGGCATTTATCCTTCTAAATTCTACTTCGTCCATATTAAGTTGATGAGCCATTCTACTGATATGACTTTCCAAGCCAAAAAGCATTTCCGAATAGCCAAAACCGCGATAAGGACCCCCCGGAGGAAGATTGGTATAAACACAAATAGAATCTATGGAAACATTATCAATCCGATAAGGTCCGCTTGCTGATAAACCAACAGCATTAACAACATTGGCTCCATATTCTACATAAGCACCGGCATCCCAATATAATTGATGTTCCAGAGCCGTTATAATTCCCTCTTTTGTAGCACCCATTTTTATTTTTGCGATCAATCCCAATCGCTGATAGGTATTGGTAAATTCCTGTTCCCTACTGTAACGCAGCTTAACTGCATAACCCTTTAGTTGAGTGGCTAAAACTGCAGGAATAATTTCCATCGTAACTCCGGCTTTTCCTCCAAAACCACCTCCCACATAAGGAGTTATAACTCTCACATCTTTATGGCTGAGGCCTAATGCTTCGGCAAAAAGATTTCTTTGGGTATGCGGAGATTGTGAACTGCTCCAAACGGTTAATCGTCCCGAATGGTCAAATTTGGCAACCGCTATATGGGTTTCCAAAGCACAATGTGCATAACGGGGAACGGAATATGTCTCCTCCAGAATAACATCTGCGTTGGCAAAACCTTTTTCCAAATCACCTTTGCGGGTTTTTCGCCAATGAGCTATATTTGTTCCGCCTTTGGGATAAAACCACGGAACGCGAGGATAATTTTCCACCTCCGGATGCAGTAAAGGAGCATCACTTTTCAAAGCATCCATTTGATTTAAAACTGCCGGAAGGGGTTCATATTCAACTTTAACCAAAGAAACAGCACTTTTTGCAGCTTCCGGAGTGAAAGCCACTACCGCACCTATTTGTTCACCTACAAAACGGACTCTTTCCTGATCGAAAACATAACGGTCTTTCATATAAAGTCCGAAACGATTGTGAAAATCCTTCCCTGTAAATATTTTATAAACGCCTTTCACCTTCAATGCTTCAGAAACATCTATATTCTTGATCAAGGCAGATGCTTCCGTGCTTTCAATCAATTCTGCATAAAGCAGATTAGCTCCAAAATCAATATCATCCACAAAAGTAGCTGCTCCGCTAATTTTATCCAAAGCATCAATACGCGTTACATCTTTGCCTATATACTTATAGTCCTTCATTTTGCCCCCTTTCCGGTTAAAGACATAATAGCATCAAAAATAGGTGTATAACCTGTACAACGACAAAGGTTTCCGGCAATTGACTCTTTAATTTCCTCTAAAGAGGGATGGGGATTTTTTTCCAGCAATTCAGTAACCGCCAAAATTATTCCCGGTGCACAATAACCACATTGAAAAGAATTGAATTCAATAAATGCCTCCTGCAGAGCACTAAGTTTTTCCTTGGAAATACCTTCTAAAGTGGTAATATTATGATTTTCCGCTTCAACGGCAAGAATCAGACAACTGCGAACTGCTTTACCATCAAGCAAAACAGTGCAGGTACCGCAATCACCTCTTTCACAGCCACATTTGGGACTTTTAATTCCCAATTTATTCCGGAGCACATCCAGAAGTATTTCATTAGTTTCCACTTGCACATTACGAGGTTCATTATTAAGTATCAAGCTGATTTCTTTCATCATACATCTCCCAAAAGCTTTCGGGGTTCAATGTATTTGCCGGAAATTCTTTCCTGAATTGCCGTTAAACCTCTTTTAAGCATAATTCCACTAATATACATCCGGAATTCTTGTGTAGCGCGAATATCTGTTATGGGGTTTATTTCCGAAGGAATAAGAGCTATGGCTTTTTCTATTAAATCAGCATTCAGAGGGTTACTGTTATTTAAGAGGTGTTCAATATAGTAAGCTCTTTTGGGAATAGGACTTAAAGCACAATGAGCCAAACGATATTGTTTATCTGCAGTCATTAAAATTCCCCAACCTGCCTGAGCAAGGTCTTCTCCACTGTAACGACCCAGCTTTAAATAAATACCGGAACTATCAGGAATTCTTTTCAAGGAAATACCGGTTACTATTTCATCTTCCTGCAAAGCTGTTTTTCGGGGAGCAAGAAACCATTCCGTAACAGGAATTTCCCTTTGTGACTCAGGACTTGCACAATGAACTGTTGCCTCATAGCATAAAAGAGCAGGAGCAGAATCCAAAGATGGAACTGCAGAACAAATATTTCCCGTTAAAGTAGCCCTGGCACGAATTCCTGTAGAGCCAATTGTTTTACAGGCATCGTGAAGAAGAATAAAATGCTTTTGCACCAGTTCATTTTCTATAAGCTGCGCAAAAGTTACATTACTGCCGATAAAAAGTGTTTCCTTTTCCCAATTGAGCTTTAATAATTCACCGATACCTTTTATATCAATCAGCAAATCAGGTTTCAGCATTCCTTCTCTAATATTTACAATCAGATCGGTTCCACCTGCCAGAAAAAGGGCTTTATCTTTATATTTTGCTTTAAGTTGCAATGCTTCAATCAAAGTGGAAGGACGCTGATAGTCAAAAGTATGAGCCAAAGCCATATTTTCTTCCTTTTTTAGGGTTCCCAAGCCATAATGCGACACATAGAGGATTCCAGTTCAATGCCGCGCAGAGGAAAAAGTCCTATCCAGACCCTTTTATTGGAGATTTTATCAATATCTCCCCCCAGGTTTTCTGCATGCACCAGCTTTTTAGGGAAGAGTTTCAGATGCATCACCTGATAGTATACTTCAGGAGGAAACATTTCATCCCAGGTCTTACCGTATTTGGCAATCAACTTTTGTTCCGCTTCGTTAAAAGAACCAGGATGCCAATTGCGGATAATAGTATTCATAGGATGATCTGCAGAACCGCAATCTACTCCAATCCATTTCAAATGCATATCCAAAGCCCAGGTATGAAAAGAGGGATCAGGACCCGGATGCTTAACAAAATAGCGGAGTTCATCACTTTCAGGCTGATCCCAGGCATAACGATGGTAGCCAGTATTGATAATTAAAATATCGCCTTTTTTGATTTCCGCTTTTTGCATCAGAAGCTCGGGAGAGTATAAATCATAGTCATTTACGCTATCAGAAATATCTACAACTACTCCAGGACCAATCCATTCTTCCATAGGAACTTGTCCTATACTGCGTCCGCTGGCAAAAAAATGGATTTCACCATCAATATGTGTGCCTACATGATTGCTGGTAGTAATAATTTGACCATTTGCACCCTGACCTGAATGAGCTCCGGCAATGCGTTTAAAGTATTGAATTCCCAAAGGCATATAGCTGGGCCAGGGAGGTGTATGAATACTTAAGGGTTGAGTTAAATCATACATCTTTAAGCTCTGCATAAATTCAAAGAAGCTGTTTAGTTCCATTTTTATCTCCTGTTTATTTAGTTCAAAGTTCAAAGTGCGGGAGTTCAAAGTGCGGGAGTTCAAAGTTCATTATAACAAAGATATCGTTTTTCCTAAAAACCATCTTACTACCTCACTATTTTCACCATCTCACTATTTCCCCATCTCACTATCTCACTCTTTATCTTTTTTTTTAATACATATCCGCTAATGTTTTATAGGCCTTAATAAAAGGTTCAAAAGGTGCTTTCACAACTCCAGCGCCAACTTGTCCCACACCAGGATTTTTATGTGCTACACCTGTGTCAATTACCGGAGCTATGTTATTTTGAATAACTTTAACTACATCAATTCCCAAAGGGGTTCCTCTAAAATCCAATGCCGGAATTTGATAAAGGGAGCTTTCTCCAAAACAAATATTATACATAGACAATGTGTAATTTATTGCTTCTTTAGTAGTTCCACCTACAAATTGAACTATGGCAGGAGCTGCGGCAAGAGCAAAACCACCCAAACCGCCTGTTTCCGTTATAGAGCTGTCACCAATATCGGGATTGGCATCTTCTTTGGTAAAACCTGGAAAATAGAGGGCATCGGGAACAGGGGCAGTACCCGTAAACCATTTATTTCCTGTTCCGCTAACCTGAATTCCGAAATCAGTTCCATTTCTTGCCATAGCCACAACAATAGAGCTACCGGAAATGTTTCTGGCAGGATCAAGAATGGCTTTACTTGCAGGCATAGACAGGTTCAGGAAAAAATGGTCGTTGCCATTTATAAAATCCAGTGCGGCAGCAGATTCTTCAGGATCAGTCATTGTTTTAATAATGGCGGGAGCTATTTGTCTGATAAACAGAGAGGTTCCAGCCCGATTACGATTGTGAAGTTCATCACCCATATTCAATGCTTGGGCAATTAGTCCCTGAATATTAATCGTTCCCGCATATTCTATAGCTCTTTTTAGGACGGGATAGAGCACTTTTTCCATCCATTTTAAGCGGCTAATCACTTCTTCGCTATAGGCACCATAGCGCAAAACTTTTCCCAAACCTTCATTTTGGGTAGCATAAGTAAAATTGCCGTAGCTTTCATTTTTAATAATAAAAACAGGCATTGAAGGACTGATAATACCTGCCATAGGACCGGTACAATTATGTTCGTGGCAGGGAGCAAATTCAATTTTTCCCGAAGCAGCAAGTTTTTCCGCTTCTTCTGCATTTTTTGCCCTATCTTCATAAATTAGAGCTCCAATTATAGCACCCCGCATAGGACCGCACATTCTATCCCAGGAAATAGGAGGACCGCTATGGAGAATAAGGTCTTTATGCATTCCGGGAATAACCTTCAGGGCAACATCCATCCCGGTTAAAACCGCTTTGCCGGAATTGATTATTTCCAGAGCTTTTTTATTAGCTGGAGCAATGATGTTTTCAGAGAGCGAATTTATTTTATGATGATAGCTGTTTTCAACGGGTAGAGGAGGTTTCCAAAGGAGGTTTACTACATCAATACCTTGAGTTTTAAGGTCTACGGCAAATTTTTCCAAGCCAATGTTTATTACTTTTGGTTTATCTTTATTTAATTTCAGCATTTAGCACTCCGATATGATCTTAAACATTGGCAGACAAATTCACAAGCAGAATGATGAGAGGTAAATACATAAGCTCCTGCCTGTTCCAATTCCTTTTTTTGTTTTTGCCGGTTTTGAGGATCGCCGTCTGTTCCTAATAAATGGCAGACAACAACAAGGTCTGCAGGCAATTTTTGCAGGGCAGGAACAAGTTCTTCAGCCGGATCGGGATGAGCACCAAAACCCAAAACTACATCCAATAAGATGATACCTACTTTAGGGTCATTTGCTTCCTGAGCCAATTTTTGCAAACGCAAACTGTAATCTATCATTGGATGAGGACGTCCTATTGTAAATTCATCTGCTCCTAAATCTATAATACTATTTTCTTTTGTTTGCCAGCCATCGGTCAACCGGAAATATGCCTGATCCGTAACATTATTAAAGGGTTCGCAACCAAAATTATCAAGATAGACCTGAATTGCTTCCTGACAAAGCGTTCCGCCACTATATAAACCGCGCAGATAAGGACCTCTAAGCTTTGGCAAAGGAAAATCTTCCGCAAGCTTAGCAGTTTTTACTTCAATTCCTGCTTTCTTACAGGCAAAAAAAGCGGTTTCAGACAAAGAACGGACATAATATAAATTGGGCAGTTCAGGAACCTGCATTGGAATAAGGAAATTGGCAATCACCGGTTTAGAACTATGAGAAATCAGTTCCCACAATTTTTTCTGCACCTCTTCACAGGGGGGTTTTCCTATTACAATAATAACTTCTGTATTTTCATCCTCCAGCAGATATTCCAAACAGGCAGTCAGCATTAAGCCGCCAATTTCTTTTTTCCCATCCCTTCCTCCGGTTCCAAATGCCTGCGAAATTCCTCCACCCAAATTAGCTATAGTAGAGGAGATTTCCTGTAAACCTGTTCCAGATGCGGAAACAATTCCTATTTTACCGCGGGGAACATTATTGGCAAAGGCAAGTGGAACACCATTGAGAATAGCGGTTCCGCAATCAGGACCCATCATCAAAAGACCTTTTTTCAGAGCTTTTTGTTTCAAAGAAAGTTCATCTTCAATGCTTACATTATCGGAAAAGAGCAAAATATGCAGTCCTTTTTCCAGTGCTTTTTCCGCTTCAGCGGCTGCATATTTTCCGGCAATGGAAATTAGGCAAAGGTCTGCTCCTCCTAAAGTTGCAATTGCTTTTTCCAGAGTAAATGCCTGGGGAATTGGAGTTTGATTGTATTCATTAGCGGAAGGTTTATTGATTAATTCTTCTGCTTTATTTATTGCTTCCGCAGCATTCTTTGCGTTATCGGCTTTGATCACGATAACAATATCGTTTTCCGAAGCAGAGTTTATTTCTTCTGCCAGCATATTACTTGCCTTTAGAATTTCCCGATTTTCACTTGTAGCTACAATAGCAACTGCTTCCAGAACGCCTTTTAGAGACCTTAGTTCCCGGGAAATAAGCATCAGCTTAACGGAATCCAAGTATTTTCCCGCAATAATTTTAGCTTTTATGGGCATTATATTTCCTTTATATATTTACAGATAGCACATTGAGAGCAGCAAGGACATCCGGAAAAATACAACTTCAGCATTTCGCTATTTCCGCAATCCAAAACCAATTAAATAACAAACAAAATACAAATCCGCTCAACATATCTTTTCCCGAACTCTCACCTGAATTCATTATTAGATTTATGTATTTTGTCAAGTTAATTTCGTCGTTTTCACTTAAAGCAAGCAAAAAATTCGCCCAATCGTCATCCGGACGCAGGTAATATGCCTGATGCAGAAAAGTATTGACCAGCAAATCATTGTCCAAAGCGGTTTCATAGATTTCTTCCCGTTGTTTTATCAGGTCTTTTCTGCCGTTGGCAATCAGCCAGGATAAACAGATTATATAGCCAGTCAAAAAATCATCACCGGCAGGAGTGCTTCCCAAACCCCGGCGTTTTATTTGTCGGACAAAGAGTGTATATTGTTGTTGAAAGAGGTTATTTATACCTTTTATGAGGCAGTTACGGAACTGAAGAAGAAATTCATCCTGGGATGAAGGGGGCTGAAAAAGCAAAGATAATAAATTATTTTTCTCTTCACCAATAAAAATATTAAGCAGTTTTTCGCAGAGGAAGTAGCTCTTTTGGGCATTTTTATAAGGATGAATTGAAGGTATTTTCCAGATATTATCCTGGCTGTATGGTAAAGATATTTCTTGATTAATAACCACTTCTTTTTCTGTTACTTTCAGTTCTTTAGCTAAAGGAATCCTTCCTTTTAGGATTAGACGATATGGACCTGCACATATACTACTCTCACATAAAGATATAACAATATCTTCTGCGGCAAAATTTATTACCCGCTCAAAACAGCTATGAACCTTTGTATAGGTGCCTGAAGGAACCAATTCTCCGATGCGGAAAAGGGTATAATTATTTTTTCTCTGCATAACAATAAAATAATGCTTTTGTAATTAAATGTCAAATGGGTAGATGGAGAACGCTGTTTCTTTGTAAGAAAAATTGCGGGGCTTGAGCGAGCTCCGGCTACAAAAATCGTGTAATAAAAAATACTCGCAAATCAATAAAATCCGTGCAATCTGTGTAATCTGTGAGAGCCGTCCTTTCTTGTTAGCCATCATCAACCCAACCTAATGGATAGATGGATAGAGGATGAATAAAGGATGGTTGGAGGATGAGTTGTAATTAGGCAAGCTTATATGGCTGAGTTTTTTTTAGGTGAATTATGGCAGAGTGACAAGAGCGAAGAGCAAAGAAATTATTTTAATTTATTTTCAGAATGTTTTAGGAGGATTTCAACCTTGTGTTTTTTGTGGTTGACGAGGAATGCAACCTTCCGAAAAAAAAGAAATCCTCATCGTTTTCTTTATAAAGAACATTTTCATAAACACAACATCAACCTTCCGGAAAAACGAAATCCTCATCGTTTTCTTTATAAAGAACATTTTCATAAACACAACATCAACCATCCGGAAAAATGAAATCCTCGTCGTTTATGAGAGAAGAACCTACAAAACTATCCTTCTTTTGGGACAAAAGTTCCGTAGGAACGACAGGTATTAACAACGGGTTTTAACCCGGTGAAAAGTGAAGAACCTACAAAACTATCCTTCTTTTCTGGAAAAAGTTCCGTAGGAACGACAGGTATTAACAACGGGTTTTAACCCGGTGAAATAGAACATCAGAGAGCCATTATCTCTTTTCCCGAGAATGAGTTCCGTACGAACGACAGGTATTAACAACGGGTTTTAACCCGGCACTTTGAAGATGGACTATATCTTATGTCCTTTTTGCGAATGAGTTCCATAGTAAAGTGGAAGTTGCCAAAGCATTTGTTCTCAACTGCATTTTGGGGGTTAAATAAAGTCCCCTGTTTTCAAGGTATCTCAACTTTTTTCAGCTTGAATTGCTGAAGCATTGCTTACCCATTACGGATGGGATTAGCAATGGGTAAGCAATGAGTAAGCAATGCTATTAAGGAAGAATATGTAATTATATTTAGATAATAGGAGTTAGGAAAATTTAGGGGAAGAAGAAAATATTATATCTGTAATTCCATATTTTATATAGTTTTAATATTCATAAACCCTATATAGTAAGATAAATCTTATAGGGATGGCAGTTAGATAACGACGAGTTTTAACCAGGCGCAAGAGGAGAAAAACCACAAAACTATCCTTCTTTTTGGACAAAAGTTCCGTAGGAACGACAGATATTAACAACGGGTTTTAACCCGGTGCAAAGAGAAATATGAAACAACTTATCTCTTTTGTTAAGAATGAGTTCCGTAGGAACGACAGATATTAACAACGGGTTTTAACCCGGTGAAGAAGAACATCAGAGAGCCATTATCTCATTACCCTGGAAAGAGTTATGTAGGAACTCATTTTAACGGAAAGGGTATTTTATGCGTTCTTTCTCTTTCATTGTATTGCTTTTTGGGAGTTCATAGATTAAAGACATTAAATTTGATTAGTTTTGCCTGGATTCCTGTTTATATTGATTCTTTATTTTTCATTCATCATTCAAAATCGGGTAATCCTGTTCATCACGAAGCTATTGATTAAATTTCCGGTCTATTACCTCCCATCATTCGTTCTATATGTTTTCTTCCCTGAGGGGTATTGACTTTTTTCAGCATTTTTTTCATTTCTTCAAATTGGCGTAACAAGCGATTAACATCCGTAACGCTAAGTCCGCATCCTTTAGCAATACGGAGACGTCTGCTGCCGTTAATAATTTCAGGATGCTCGCGTTCTTTTTCAGTCATTGATTGAATAATTGCTTCTATATGTTTTAGTGCTTTATCGTCAATTTTCAAATCGGCAGGAAGTTTGCGCCCCAAGCCGGGAATCATACGGATAATTGATTCCAGAGAACCCATTTTTTTGATGCTTTGTAATTGTTGGAGGAAATCATTTAAAGTAAACTGATTTTTCAGCATTTTGCGGGCAAGTTTTTCTTCCGCTTCCATATCTATTGCTTCTTCGGCTTTTTCAATAAGGGTTAAAACATCGCCCATTCCCAAAATACGGCTTGCCATTCTATCGGGATAAAAAATTTCCAGATCGCTGATTTTTTCCCCGATACCGACAAAAGCAACCGGTTTTCCCGTAACTGCTTTAATGGATAAAGCTGCTCCACCGCGGGCATCGCCATCCAGTTTAGTTAAAATAACTGCATCAAAGGCAAGTTTATTGTAAAATTCCTTGGCAATTGTAACGGCATCCTGTCCGGTTGTTGCATCTGCCACAAAAAATATATAATCTGGTTTTATATGTGTCTTCAAGCGTGCCACTTCTTCCATCATCGGTTCATCAATATGAAGACGGCCTGCAGTATCAAAAATAAGCAGATTAACCATTTCCTTTTCTGCCATAGATAAAGCGGAATCCGCTATTTTAAGAACATTTTTGGTATCTTCGGAAACGACAGGAATACCAATTTGTTTACCCAGAATTTTAAGCTGATCAACAGCTGCAGGACGGTAAACATCACAGGCAACAAGCATCGGTTTGATGCCTTTTTTCCGGTAAAAAGCGGCAAGTTTGGCACAGGCAGTTGTTTTTCCCGAACCCTGCAAACCAACCAGCATAACTTTAGTGAGGCGATTGTTGTAGACCTTAAACTGAAAACCTTCCGTATCCATAAGGTTAACAAGCTGTTCATAAACGATTTTTACAACCTGCTGACCCGGGGTAAGGGACTTCATAACTTCTACACCCAAAGCCCGTTTTTCCACTTCAGCAATGAAATTCTTCACAATTCTGAAGTTTACATCGGCTTCTAAAAGCGCCATTCGGACTTCGCGCAAACCCGCTTTTATGTTATCTTCGGTTAAATATCCTTTTCCCCGCAGGTTACGGAAAATTTTATCCAAGCGTTCAGATAGGTTTTCAAACATTATTGATCCTTAATATGTTCAGGCATTTCTTAAAGCGGAAATTGCCTGACTATAATCGTGACTGCTGAAAATATAGGAGGCAGAAACCAGAATATCGGCTCCCGCTTCTTTTAATGCTTTAGCGTTAGCGGCAGTAACTCCCCCGTCAACTTCTATAAGATAGCGGTAATTATTCTTTTTCCGCAAGTTATATAAATCCCAAATTTTATAGATGGCAGAAGGAATAAAGTCCTGAGCCGAAAAACCAGGATTTACACTCATCACCAAAATATAATCCAAATCAGGCAAAAGAGCTTCCAAAGTTCCTATGGGAGTTCCAGGATTTAATGCCAACCCGGCTTTAATGCCTTTTTCTTTTAATGTCTGAATAAGCCGGTGACTATGATAAAATGTTTCCTGATGAAAGCTGACCCATTGCACATCCATATCCAGCAAAAGGGAAATGTGAAAATCCGGATTGGTAACCATTAAATGAACATCCAAAGGCAGCTTACTTAAAAAACGAATAGTTCTAATTACTGGAAACCCGAAACTCAAATTGGGCACATAGTGACCATCCATAATATCCAAATGCAGGATATCGGCTCCAGCGGCTTCAAGAGAAGTAATTTCGGAATCAAGATTTCCAAAATCCGCTGCTAAGAGTGAAGGGGCTATTTGCGTCTTTTGCATTTGCGTTTGGGACTGCTAATAAGAAAAACAATATCAGCAATCTCCTCCTCATAGATTGATTTATATTTGGCAATTATATCATCTTTAATCAGAACAAGTTCCTGCATCCAAGTGTTATTTTGAACGGCAACAAAAAGAACACCGTTTTCAACTTTTACAGGATGCGATTGGGAAGCCAGAATTTCGCCAACTATCTTGCTCCAGGAAAGATAAATATGGATAAAAGACCGGTATTTATCTCCGCCTAAACGGTAGATAAGGTTTTCGGAAAGCCGGGAAAAAGAGCTGAAAGCCATTGCTAAAATAAAACTCTCCACCGAAGATAAAACACTTCGGTGAACTTATAATGTCCTGTCAAAAAATGATTATTCCTTGTTGGATAATAACCCGAAACCGCTGTAGGAAAGGATTAAAACAATCAGCGCTACATAATATACGGAACCGATGCCAATGGTTGTCTTTTCTACTCTGCTCATTAAAAATCCCGGAACAATAGCCGCTATAAAATAAAGAATATAACCGATAACTCTGTTGCTGACCTCACTCCCACGATAATTAATGAAATAAACAGCCAATAATGTTAAAGCAATAAACAGAACTGTAACTCCGCTTACAATTCCTAATGCGGCTCCTGATTTTATCGTCTCGGGAAGAGTTATCAAATTGGTACGCAAAATAATTACCGGTGGAGTTATTAAAGCCAGAATCATTAGAAGAATTCCAAAAATCTTTCTAAAGAGTTGAGACGACCCTTTAACCTTATCAAAATGACGCTGACGCTTGCGTGTCATATAAAACATAATGGCTACCACCACCAGAAAAAAGACACCATAAGCAACAATCATAATGGGTCTGCCGCTAATCATACCCAATAGGGATAAAACCGCAACAAACACTACCAAAGTGATTATTTGTTTAATCTTAAACCATAAATCGGACATAAAAACCTCCCGGCTTTATTATTGTTCCGGCTCAATAGAAATATTAAGCGTGCACACAATATCTTTCCGCAGATGAACAGGCACTTGAAATTCGCCCAGTTCTTTGAAATGTTTGTCCATTTCCAGGTCATTTTTCTGAATATTAATTCCCTGTTCTTCCAAGCTACGGATAATATCCAGCTCGGATACGGAACCGAACATAGTACCGTGTTCATCAACTTTTCTCATAAATACCAGTTTCGTGGAGTCAATTTTTTCGGCAAGGTTTTTTAATTCTTCGGTCAATTTTTGCTCTTCATCGGCAAGCTTATTTTTAATAGCATTAAGATTTTTCAAGTTTGCCGGAGTTGCATATAAAGCAAAGCCGCGGGGAACAAGATAATTTCTGGCATATCCTCTTTTAACATTAACAACATCACCCTGATTTCCCACTTTTTCTATTGTTTTCAACATAATAACTTTCATTCCGTGTAACCTCCAGGAGTTATATTTCTTTTTGTAAACCACATATTTCCAAAGCCCAACAGAACCAGGAGAATATTGGCATAAAGAACAATAATAAGCATAAATAAGCCGCTGATTATACGGTTGGAAAAAATCATTCCCAAACGCTGCCAAACCAAACCTGCTCCCTGAAAAAAGGGAATTATGCACAGAGATAGCAACAGGTTATAAAACAGCAACTTCGTCTGGTCAAAAAAATATAAAGGTAAGACCGCAATAATAAGCAGGTTAAAATATACCGGAAACCTTAAGTTCTCAATTCTATTAGGTATTTGTAACCTTCTCTCAAAAAGCAGAAATCCGATCAGCCAGGCAATTGCTTGTGAAATAACCCAAATAGAAGGTATTATTCCCTTCCAGAAAGGTAAGGTCTGCTGCAACAAATCATTATTCAGCAAAGCCGGCATTTTGTCCTTCACCACTTGCATTCCCTGTTCAAAAAGCTGGTCTTGATAGGTTTTGAATAAATAATACCTCAGCATTCCCCAAGCAAACATTACTAAAAATGCTGCCAGAAAGGAATTGCTGAGAATATGATTGTTTTTTAGCACAATTAGAAAAACCAAAACCGGCAAACCCACTGCCAAAATGGCATCCAAACACAGTAAACGGGTACTTGTTTGAGGGTCAAAAAGCAACAGCAGCACCGGAATCGGAATAAACATTATAAATGCCTGCAAGGGCTTGGTTAAATTCAACTCAGCCGTTTTGGCAACATAGAGCATATACAGAATTAAACCCAGAAAAGGACTTAATAGTGATAAAGCTCCAAAGATGACAGGATAAATCGGCATTTATTCAATTACATAAGGAATTAATGCCATCTGACGCGCACGTTTGATTTCAGTTGTAAGCTTCCTTTGGTGCTTGGAACAAGTTCCGGTCAAACGTGCTGGCTCAATTTTTCCTACTTCTGAGATATAAGGTTTCAGAACATCAATATTCTTATAGTCAATCTGAATTTCTTTATTGGCGCAAAACCTGCAGTATTTTCTGCGGGTATATTTTTTCTTTCTGTCGGAAGTATTCATTCTTTACCTCTAAAAAGGAACATCATCAGTTGTAATATTGTGATGGAGTGTTTCTTCTGCGGGAAGAGGAACTTCTTCATTTGGCGGGGTTGCTCCTTCTTCGCGAGGTTTCCATTCCAAGGAATGAAGAACATCTACAATCACTTCGGTAGTTTTGCGATTTTGATTGTTTTGGTCTGTCCAATTGCGAGTTTCAATTCTTCCTTCCACAATTACAGCGCTTCCCTTATGAGTTTGATTAGCAATAAACTCAGCCCATTTACGCCATGCTACACAATCAATCCAACTGGTTGCAGTTTGCCATTGTTCGGTTTCATCTTTGTAACGGCGATCGCAGGCAACAACAAAACGAACTACAGGGACTCCTTTAGGGGTATATTTCAGTTCTACATCGTTACCAATTCTGCCGCTAAAGATACATTTGTTTAAACGCGGTACTTTCAAATCAGCCATTTTTTCTCCTCAATTCTTTGCCACAAATAAGTAGCGAATAATGTTTTCGTTAATATTGAATAGTGCTTTTAGTTTCTTAATAACCAAGCTATCAACTCTAAAATAATCCACAAAGTAATAGCCCTCTCTGAATTTTTTAATGGGATAAGCCAGCATACGCTTGCCCCAAGGGTCAATTTTGATGATTTCTCCACCGTTTTCGGTTACCAAAGCCATTAAACTATCATTCATAGCATTAGCTTCATCCGCACTTAAGGTGGGAACTAAAATCACCATTAGTTCATAATCCTTTGTCACTATTTTTCCTCCTTTGGACTTACGATTCCGGAACTTTCTGCTCCGGAACAGGATTTTTTCCAGATACTATATTCATTCAACACAGCGTTGAAATCATACTTTATATAAAGGTCTATAAATTTACCCGCCAGATCCAGAGCCGGATTCAGCAATTCCCATTCTTCGGGTAAAATATCGCTTAGCACATAATTTTGGGGATCAATTTCGTTGTTTCTGCCAATTCCAATCCGAATTCTTTTCAGCTCTTCCGGGGGTATAACTGCAAGCAAGGATTTGATGCCATTATGACCGCCATCTCCTCCCCCCTGACGAATACGAATTTTGGCTACAGGCAGTTCTATATCATCATAAATAACCATATATTCTGAAATTATCCATTGCTTTAATGCCTGTTTTATTGCTTCCCCAGAACGGTTCATCCAGGTTTTGGGTTTAATCAAAACAGCTCGTTTAAGAACAATATAATCAAAAACATCACCTTTGGCAAAACTCCTTTCTCTGCCTAAAGCCCAACGGTCAAGACAGATAAAACCCAGATTGTGACGGTTGTTGACAAATTCCTTTCCCGGATTTCCAAGTCCTATAATGAGCTTCATAAATAAGCATTATTTTTCTGTTTCGGGAGTTGTCTGTTCCTCAGGAGCAGGAGCAGCAGGTTTTTCTTCTACAACTTCCGCTCTGGGAGCATGAATTGCTACTAATGTTACATCGCTGTGTTCTTTTACCTGCCAGTTACCTTGGGGAAGATCGCGAATATGAAGTGACTCGCCAATTTTTAAATTGCTTACATCTAAAGTCAACTCATCAGGAATTTCATTCGCTTTACAAGAGATTTTTACATTGCGTTGCACGATTTCCATCATTCCACCTTCTTTAACTCCAATTGGTTCTCCTGTAATAATAATCGGAACTTCCACTTCAATAATTGCCCCGGCAGAAACAACCATAAAATCCAAATGCAACATTTCCCTGGTGACAGGATGAATCTGCTTATCCTTCAGAATCGTATGAAATTGATCACCATTTAATTCAATATCCCAGAAACTTACTTCCGCAAAACTTTTCTTATACAGCTGCGTAAAATCCCCTTTAGGGATGCTTACAGAAATACTTTCCAGTTCAGGTCCGTAGATTACGGCAGGTATCATTCCACTCGCTCTCAAGGTATGCAAATCGGATTTCCTGATTGTTTTTCTGGGAGTGGCTTTCAGGTTAAATATCATTTATTCCTCCATTTATTATCTAAATAAAACACTGATTGATTCTTCAATGTGCACTTTCTTGATTGCTATTGCCAGCATTTCGGCAATAGACAACTGCACTATTTTGGTGCATTGTTTCTTCTCTTCTGAAAGAGGTATTGTATTGGTAATAAAGAGTTTCTCTATTGGAGACGCTTCCAGATCGGATATTGCATTACCGCTTAGAACACCATGTGTGCAAGCAGCATAAATCTTCTTAACTCCTTTATCTACTAAGGCATTAGCTACTTTAATCAAACTTCCGCCCGTGTCTATAATATCATCAAATAAAATAACCGTTTTATTATTTACTTCACCGATAATATTTAAGAGCTCGGCTCTATCTTCATTTCCGCTTCTGCGTTTATCGCCAATGGCTAAACTGCAATTCAAGCGCTTTGCCAAAGCTCTTGCTCTGTTTGCACCTCCGGAATCGGGAGAAACAACAACAATATCATCCATTGGCATAATACTTTTAAAATAACGGGCAAAAGTTGGAATCGCATATAAATGATCCACAGGAATATTGAAAAAACCCTGAATCTGATCGGCATGCAAATCCACAGTAATAACTCTGTGCGCACCTGCAATAGTAATTAAATCCGCTACCAGCTTTGCTGTAATAGGAACTCGGGGCTGATCCTTTTTATCGGAACGCGCATAAGCATAATAAGGAATAACACAGTTTATCCGCTGTGCCGAAGCTCTCTTTAAGGCATCTATAATAATTAATAGGTCAATCAAATTATCATTCACAGGATAACAAGTGGGCTGAATTACAAAAACATCAGCTCCCCGCACATTGTCATTGATTTTTACAAACGATTCGTCATTGGAGAATTTGAATAAATCAATATCCGCCAAAGGAATTCCCGCATGTCGGGAAACTTCTTCTGCCAAAGGACGATTCGCATTTCCTGTGATTAATATTAGCTTAGAAAACACTTTTCTCTCTTCTCTTATTTTTGCTTGTTCCAGTTAAATTTCCTCTTTCTGCATATCCATTGCGGCTATGCACTTACCATATCTTCTTACCTGATAATTTTTATTTCCCATAACCTCATATATTATCCAATACCTAAGTTCGTAATTCCTCTATCAACTAACATAATTTCTATATCTTACATCGCTTTCTACCTGTCTATTCAGGCAAGTTTTACCACTTTTTTAGGCAAGCTCATTTTGTCAAAGCTTATTTATCCCCCTACAATATAAACTTGTTTGGAAGAATTCTTGCATAAATGTATGCTTGGTAGAGAATATATTTTCAGTTGTTAAAGGAGAAATGTTTTTCAGCATTGAGGCAGAGGATGATTAGAGAAATGCATTTGAAGTGAAAGGTTGTATTCTTCAATGTATTATAGCCCAAAAGCGGTATAAAAAATAGTTTTTTTATTAAAAGAAGGAGATAGAAATGAAGAAGATAGCGATAGTGCTTTGTTTTGCCCTGCTTACTATAGGGCTTTTTGCCACCTTGGAATGGACTGAAGCAGTGGCTATTCGTCAAGGGGTGAATATTGAATGGTTTCGGACCGGCATAGAAACCACAGATGGTGGAGCCATATATGTTTGGTCTGATACAAAACTTGGCGAGCGAGACCTTTGGGCTCAGAAAGTTGATGGTGCAGGAAATATGGTTTGGGGAGAGCCGGTTTTAATAGATGGCAAGCCAGACCGTCAGGAAGACCCTGTAATAACCAGAACCAGTGATAATAATTATGTTATTGCCTGGATTGATTTTTCTGCTGATTTGGATGGTAATGTTTATGCTCAAAAGATAGATGGAGAGGGTAATTTGCTTTGGCAGGAAGGCGGAGTTCCTGTTTGTACTCTGGTGGGAATGCAGATTGCTCTTAATATGGAGCCCGATAATGAAGGTGGTGTTTATATAATTTGGGTGGATAGTCGTAATCCGAGTAAAGACCTTTTTGGACAGCATCTTTCTGCAAATGGCAGTCCTTTATGGATAATAAACGGAATTCCTATTGCCAATGGTTTGGGTGATGAAATGCAAAATACAATGCTTCCTGATGGCGAGGGAGGGATGATTATTGCTTACACACACAGTTATGCTGGTAATGATGATCTTTATGCCAAGCGTTTTAATGCCAATGGAACTATGGTTTGGCAAAATACTTTAGTTATCAGTGAAGCCGAAGGAAGTCAATCCGACATTAGAATGGCTGCTCTAAATGATGGTAATTTTGTTTTTACCTGGGCTGATAAACGCAGTGCCGATACCGATATATATGCCCAAAAGATTAACCTGGCAGGGGATTTGCTTTGGGGTAGTTATTTAATAGTTTACAGTGATCAAAACGGGCTTGCGAGGCCTCAAGTGAATCCTCGTATTGTAAAAACCTCCGATAATGGAGTAATCATTGTTTGGGAAGATTTTCGTTTGGACACTCAAAATCCTGATCTTTTTGCGCAAAAGATTTCTGCTTCCGGGATCAAACAATGGAGTGAAGAGGGAATTGCTTTATGCACGGCAGAATTTGCTCAATTAGGTCCTCGTCTGGCTTCTGATAATAATGGCGGTTGTTTTGTTGTTTGGGACGATTTAAGAAATGGAAATGCTCCCAATGTAGATATTTATGCTCAGCATCTTTCTGCCAGTGGAAATGCTTTATGGGAAGCTAATGGCAAGGCAATTTGTATAGCTCCCAATGAGCAAAGCGGCAGTTTAATTAAAGTAAGTAATAATTTTGTTTTCATCAACTGGATGGATATTCGTAATGGAAGTGTTGGTATTTATTATCAAGCGCTTACTTATGAAGGCACTGTTCTTCTGGCAGTAAATGGAGCTGAGGTCTTTTGGGGTTTAAGTGGAGACGCACCTTTAGATAATTATTTGATTTTAAAACGCAGTTCCGATGTTGTTATTATTTGGCAGGATACCCGTTTTGCCAATGACGGCTATCGTCTTTTTTTCCAGTTTCTTAATCCTGACGGCAGTATTGATTTGGAACCCAATGGACATCCTGTAACTGTTTCCGTGGGAGGATCACAATCCACTCCCAGTGCAGTTGTAACTCCTGATGACCAAATTGCCATTATTTGGGAAGATGCCAGAGGCGATAATCCTAAGGTTTATGCTCAACTTCTTAGTGCCAACGGAGAAAGATTATGGGGAGAGCAGGGTATGGAACTTACCGTTAATAGTCCTTTAAGGCAAAAAGACCCGAAAGTAAGTTACTATAACGGTTCCCTTTATTTTGGCTGGTCCGGTTCCGATCAAGTGGAAACCAGTTTCTTTTATCATATCTACGGACAGCGAATTTATAACGGACAAAAAATGTGGGGACCGAATGGAATACTAATTTCTACCCTTGCTCAAAGTGATTTAAGAAATGAGTGCACTCTTTATGACCTGATAGATAATTACTATGTTTGGCATAGAATTAATCCCGCTCTGGCAACACAAACTATTTGGGTGAAAAGAGTGGCAGAAGATGGTTCCGCTATGGATGGATGGCAGGAAGAAGGAATTCAAACTTCTACTTATAACGATTGGGATGCTATTCAACTGTTTCCGAAAGCTCATAAGACACCCGAAGGTATTTTTGTAATGTGGAGGGACTTACGTAACGACTATATTCAGAATTATTGGGGACAGCATCTTGCGGAAAACGGAACTTATTTATGGAATCCGGTAGGGGTTAATCTTAACGATAACCAAAGAGAACAAGAAAAGGCATCTATTGTTGTTAACAGCAGTGGCATAACTTTTGCCTGGTGTGAAAACATAAACGGAATGAATGATATAATGGCTCAGAAATATTCTTTTCCGGGTGAACCGTTATGGACCAATACCGGCTATTATGTTGTCCAAAGGGATTCCGCTCAATCAGACCCCTGCCTTGCTTATTTTCCCGATGGAAATTATCTTATTTCTTGGGCTGATTTTTTGAATATAGAAAGTGACCTTTATTATAAATACATCACCGAAAATGGAGAAATGATTGGAGCTCCTCAGGGCAATGTTCTTTGTAATGCTTCTAAATCGCAATATCAACCTCAAACAGCTATTCTGAATAACAAGGCATATACTGTTTGGGCAGATGGACGTTCCAGCGGAAAAACCGAAATTTTGGGACTTTATGCTCAAAAATTGGGTAATGGAACACCTGTTACCGATGTAACAATACCCCCGTTGCAAAGTTTGATTTTACACCAGAATTATCCCAATCCCTTCAATCCTGAAACTACAATCAGCTTCACCTTGAAAGATCCTGCCCTTTCCCTAAAACTCAATATTTATAATATAAAAGGGCAATTGGTAAAAACCCTTTATGATGGAGCGCTGCAAAAAGGGCAGCATAGTTTTGTCTGGAATGGAACTGATGAAATGAATTGCCAGGTCTCCAGCGGAGTTTATTTTTACCGGCTAAGTAACGGAAAAGAAAGTAGACAACGGAAAATGGTGCTGATGAAATAAGTAGAGCGGTCAAGAGGAAGAGAGGTCAAGAAGTAAAAAGGGCTTGAGATTAAGAGGGAAAAAGGGCTTTGGAGCTTGGGGTGAGAGTTAAATTTGAATATGGATATTAAAGCAAAAATGGGTTGGCAAATTCCGATTTGCCCCAGATGATATAGTTATCTAAAGAAACTTTATCCTTCGTATTTGCCAAATCGGAATTTGGCAACCCAAGGTTTCACGATAGTTACAGTTGAATTTTACTATTTATTTTGGCATTAACTATTTATTTGTTTATCTTCCAAGCTATTATACCGTTTTCCACTGTCTTCCCTAATAGCATTGCTTACCCATTGCTTACCCATTACTAATGCCATCCGTATTGGGTAAGCAATGGGTGAGTAATGCATTCGGGGATAGCAAGTTCCATTGTAAATTTTATTCTGACTGCCGAGTTACATTTATGCTTCATTTTTCATTCTTCCAACATAGTAGCTATGAGTCCTAACTTTATTATGTAGCTGGAGTTTACCGTAGTTCCGCTTTTTAATTTTTAGCAGAGGAACAGCGTCCTCTGGCTACACTTCTTCGCGGGTAATATTGGCTCCAATGGAATTCAGTTTTGTTTCTATATGTTCATAACCGCGGTCAATATGATAAATTCTGGAAACAATAGTAGTACCTTTAGCTACCATACCTGCTAAAACAAGAGCTGCACTTGCCCTCAGGTCTGTAGCCATAACTTCTGCTCCACTAAGTTCTTTCACACCTTTAACGGCAGCTATATTTCTTTCAATTTTAATATTTGCTTGCAGACGATTCAATTCTGCAATGTGCATATAACGTTCAGGAAAAATTGTATCTTCAATAAAGCTAACCCCATCAGCCAGAGACATAAGAACGGTAAATTGAGCTTGTAAATCGGTTGGAAAACCGGGATAAGGAAGAGTTATTAAATTTACGGGCTTAATGGAAAAAGGTGGAACAACGGTTATGGCTTTATCTTCAATTTCCAGTTCACAACCGCTTTCCCGTAATTTTTCCAGAACTGCGGTTAAATGTGCTGATTCACAATTAGCTACTGTAACAGGGTTTTTACTAAGAGCACCGGCAATGAGAAAAGTTCCGGCTTCAATTCTATCGGGAATTATATTCATTTCCACCGGAATGAGTTCTTCCACACCTTCAATTTCCAGAGTAGTAGTCCCTTTACCGTTTATTTTTGCTCCCATTTTGTTTAGGAGGTTAATAGTGGAATCCACTTCCGGTTCCATTGCAGCATTAAATATTCTTGTTTTCCCTTTCGCCAAAACAGCTACCATCAGAGCATTAATTGTAGCTCCTACGCTGGATTTGGTAAAATAGATATCGGCGCCTTTCAGTTCTTTTGCTTTGGCATTAATATAGCCATAATCAACGGATATTTCGGCTCCCAGGGTTTCCATTGCCCTTAAATGAAGGTCAATAGGTCTGGTGCCAATGGCACAGCCACCAGGAAAAGATACCCTGGCTTCTTTCAAACGCGCTAAAAGAGGTCCTAAAACATAAATGGAGGCGCGCATTTTGCTGACCAATTCATACGGAGCTTCTGGAAAACAAACATCCCGGGAATCAATACTCATATTGCCATCTTCAAAATCCACTCTGGCTCCGATTATTCTTAATAAATGGGACATCGTTTTGATGTCTATCAAATCGGGAACATTATGCAACACCGATTTCCCTTTAGTTAAAAGACAGGCAGACATTGCAGGTAAAACTGCATTCTTGGCTCCGCTTACATAAATAGTGCCATTAAGGTTACGGTTACCTTCAATAATAAATCGTTCCATTTTTTATCCTTTTTACCTGTAAATAAACAGGTATCTATCCTTATCGGTCAAGTCCTTTAAGGGCTCAATTTTTGTCCAGCCCTCTTTTCGGGCAAGGTTCATAATTGCTTCCTTTTGGGTATCGCTATGCTCTAAAGCTAAAAAACCGTTTTCGGAAAGATATTCAGAGCTTTCAGAGAGTAATTTACGGTAAAAATCAAGTCCATCTTCTCCACCTTGCAAAGCAATTACGGGTTCTTTATCTTTAATTCTGGAATTTAGAGTAGCAAATTCTGCTTTACTGATATAAGGAGGATTGGAAATAAGCACTTCGTAATTCTGTTTAACAGGAGGAAAACAATCGGACAAATAAAAATGAATATCTGCCCGATATATTTCGGCATTCTTTTTAGCTGTTTCCAATGCCGAAAAGCTTATCTCCGTAGCAGAAACATTTAGAGAAGGTAGATTATGTTTTAAGGCAATAGCAATAGCGCCACTACCTGTGCCAATATCCAAAATTCTTTCTGTTCCTTTTAATCTTTCTATTGTCAATTCCACCAGCCGTTCCGTTTCCGGACGGGGAATTAAAACTGCAGGATTAACCTTTAGGTCTAAACCGTAAAAATAAGCTGTTCCCGTTATATATTGAGGTGGTTCTCCTTTTTCCAAACGGCTGAAGGCATTTTCAATTATTTCCCTTTCCCGGTCAGTTAAAATCCGTTGTCGGGATAAAAAAATTTCACTCCGGCTGAGATGCAAATAATAGGATATTAAAAACCAGAAATCCGTCTCAGGAATATTTTGGGTTAAAGCTAAACTTTTTGCCTGTTCCAGCAACTCCTGTAAAATCATTTTTTATTGTTTACGGGCAGTTTTTTACTGATAGTAACCGTTCTGCCTTCTCTGTCAAACTCCAGTTTGTCGGAAAGATGATAAAGCATCGCAATTCCTCTGCCATTTTCTTCCAGATTCAGTTTGGGCTCATTGGCAACCCTTTTTATCCAGGTTTCATAATCAAAGCCGGGTCCATCATCTTCAACGGTTATTTTGATGGTTTGTGTTTTATAACAAAGAGAAAAATAAAGGCGCATTCTTTTAGAGGCAATTTCAGGTTGTTGCAGGCGTTCATTTATTATTTTCTGTAGGGCATTATGTTCCATAACCCGTTCCTGAACATTTAAGCCCAGAGTTCCATGAATATAAGCATTGTAAACCATTTCATCTATACAAATCAGAATTTCGTTTAACGCATTGGGTGTGAGGTCAAAATTTTGGCGCAGAAATTTGTGAAAGACCTCCGAAACAGCAAATTTGGAGAAATTCTGCGGATCAAGTTCAAAATGAAACTCCGCTTTTTCCAGGTTGTTATAAAACTCGCTGAAATCGCTCCGTTTTTTCTTGCGTTTCAGAATGGTCTGAATGGAACGCATCATTTGTTTACTGTCTATGGGTTTATGAATAAAATCCGAAGCGCCAAGTCGGATTGCCTCAATGAAATATTCATTATCCGCATAACCTGTCATTAAGATAAAAGCTATATCTTTTTCATAATCCCTGCGCACTCGGGAAAGGAATTCCAGACCACTCATTCCCGGCATTTCAATATCACAAATTACGAGATCATAATCCTCGCTTTCAATTTTATGCAATGCTTCCGTTCCACTGAGAGCTGTTTCTACTTCAAAACCATTAAATTTTAACAACTCGGACAAGATGGAAACAAGGGAACTACTGTCATCCACTACAAGAATGCGGTGTTTCATTTCAGCCCAGATTAACTGTAAATAATTGATTTAGCTTGAGCATAGAAAATAACTCATATACGCTATTGGAACTTCTAACCACCTCAATTTCTCCTCCTTTGGTAATAAAATCCTTGTAAAACAACAAAATTTTTCCAATCCCTGTAGAACTTATATTCCGGCAATCCAGCAAATCAAGTTCCAAAAGAGTGGCATCGGAATTAAGAACTTCAGTCAATTTTTCCTGAAGCAAATAAGCATTTTCGCTATTTAAGATACCATCAATCTTCATCTTAGCGACCTTGCCATCAAGGGAAAGTTCAATGTTCATCTTTATAACCTCCTTTTGTTTTCTTTATCTAAAATATCCTTTTGTCTGTCAAGGATTTATTCTACATAACCGCGAATTCTTTTCAGAATGGCATTTTGTACTTGTACTGGACAAATCTCGTATTTCTTAAATTCCAAAGTATATATAGCCCTGCCTTGGCTTAAAGAACGAATGCGTGTTGAATAACCAAAAAGTTCGGAAAGAGGAACTTCTGCTACAATTTCCTGCTTAAATTCATTTTCCCTGCGCATAATTTCTATTTTTCCCCGTTTGGCATTGATATCATTTAAAATATCACCTACAAATTCATCAGGAGCTATTACTGTAAGCAACATAATAGGTTCCATAATTACCGGAGAGGCATCTCTAAGCCCTTTACTGATAGCTATTCCGGTTGCAATGCGATAGGCAAGTTCATTAGAATCCACAGGGTTATAATCCCCATCAATAAGTTCTATACGCACTCTTTCTACATTACCACTAATGAGAGGTCCATCATTCAAAGCACTGAAAACAGCTTCTTCAATAGGTTTCCAAAATTCCGACGGGATTTTTTCTTCACTTATTTTATTTACAAAGATGTTTTTGGCATCCTCCGGCAGATCTTTTAAAGCAATTGGACTTAAGCGGAATTTTACATAAGCATAATTTCCCTTGCCATTCAGTTCACGCTGGAAAACTTCTTCTGCTTCTACTTCCTTAGTAATCGTTTCTTTATAGGAAACCTGGGGATTACCCTGATTTACTGCAACACCAAATTCCCGACGCAAACGATCTACAATAACTTCCAAATGCAATTCGCCCATTCCTGAAATCAATGTCTGTCCCGTATCTTTATCGGTATGCACACGGAAAGTAGGGTCTTCTTCTTCCAAACGCATTAGGGCAATATCCAGATTTTCCTGATCCGCTTTGGTTTTGGGTTCAATAGCCATAGAAATTACAGTATCCGGAAAATGCATTTTGGAAAGCAAAACTTCAAAGTTACCATCGGTAATTGTATCTCCCGTTATTAGAAATCTGGAACCTACAATAGCTCCAATATCACCTGCATGAAGGCAATCCAAATCGTTTTTCCGGTTACTCATCATTTGCAGAATACGCGAAACTCTTTCTTTCTTCCCATTCGTCTGATTTACAAAGGAACCGCCTTTTTTCAAGGTTCCGGAATAAAGCCTGATATAAACAAGACGTCCAATATATTTATCTATTTGCACTTTGAAAGCTAAAGCTACCAGAGGTCCTTTGGGATCAGGACTAATATTAACAGGATTATGTGTTACGGGTTCAAAACCTTGTGTATCTCCAATGTCAAGAGGTGAAGGCAGAAAATCACAAATTCCGTCCAAAAGAAGCTGAACCCCTTTATTTTTTAAGGAACTGCCACAAAAAACCGGGACAAATTGACTGCTGATTGTCCCTTTGCGAATTGCCTCTTTTAATACACTTACAGGAATTTCTTCTCCCTCTAAAAACAACATCAGTAATTCGTCACTGAATTCGCTAACCTTTTCTAAAAGCTCATCCCTCAAACTTTTTGCGCTTTCCAGATATTTTTCCGGAATGGTTGTCTGTTTCACTTCGTAGCCAAAGGTTAAAGGATCAAAATAATATGCCTGCATCGCTATTAAATCAATTACACCTTCAAAGTTTTCTTCCCTGCCCATTGGCATATTTACAGGATAAGCATTGGGAGTAAGCCGTTCTCTAATCATTTGTATGGTATGAAAATAATCTGCGCCTACCCGATCCATTTTGTTTATGTACGCTAAACGAGGAACATGATAACGATTTGCCTGATTCCATACAGTTTCTGATTGTGGTTCCACACCTCCAACTGCACAAAATATACCTATTGCTCCATCCAAAACCCGTAATGAACGTTCTACTTCTGCTGTAAAATCTACATGACCAGGAGTATCAATAATATTTATTTGATAGGCATTCCAATAACAAGTTACTGTTGCAGAAGTGATTGTAATTCCTCTTTCCCTTTCCTGTTCCATCCAATCCGTAAATGTATTTCCATCATGCACTTCCCCCATTTTATGCAGATAACCTGTATAAAACAATATCCGTTCCGTAGTTGTTGTTTTCCCGGCGTCAATATGAGCCATTATACCAATATTGCGTATTTTAGTAAGCGGACTATCCGCATCGGTATCCATAAATAAATCCTTTTTTTAATTTATTAACCCAAAAAACAGGGTTAGCTTATTTGTCTATAAAAAAGTCCAAGTGCTCTGAAGGTTAACAAGCCAAAAGGGATAAAGTATTAGGTGGAAAAATCCCCATTGGGCAAAGGCAAAAGGAATAATTATTGAAGAGAACTAAATGCTTTGCAGCAAAAATAAATTTACCACCCGATTAATACAAAACAAACACGGTTATTTCTTCTGGACTTGCTCCCATTTAGCTATTATATCATCTCGCAATTTACTCAGTCGTATCTTAACTTCCGACCAATCACTATAATGGTATTTATCTTTAATTTCAATTGTTTCATTATTCTTCAAATGTATAGCAAATCCGATAAATTGCTCTTCAATAATCTGACCTGTTTGCCCATATTCTCTGATTTTAGAGATACTTTCTACCCTTGCTAAATTAATTTTTCTGCCATCAGGTAATGTATAAAGCATTTCTACAACCTTCCTATAAATCTCGTTTAAAATACATATTATTATATCAAATCATTTTGTCAATATTTATTTTAGCCCTTTTAAATTATATTTAAGAATGGAAAAATGAAAATCCCTATGAATCCTTAAAAATCCTTTTAATCCTTGTTGGTGATAAAGATTCCAAGTTATTCTTGACAGCAGACCTTTTTGCAATATTATATCATTAAAGAGTAATGGGGAGAAAGTAATGAATGATAAACTGACTGATATCTTCAACGAAATCAGAGCTTCCTACGAAAGCACCTTAGGCAAACGTGCATTTCATTCGGCAAATGCCTGGCGCAGCAAAAAAGAAGAACCGGATATTATGCGTTCCCAATTTGCGGTGGATAGAGATAGAATCCTTTACAGTGGCGCTTATCGCAGGTATCATGGAAAAACACAGGTTTTTTCTTTCACCAATATGATTGATGAGGAAATGACCAATCGTAATCTGCACATTGCTTATGTTTCTCAAATCTCACGCACTATAGGAAAATATTTGAAGTTAAACACGGAGTTGATTGAAGCGATAGCTTTAGGTCATGATTTGGGGCATTGTCCTTTTGGCCACGATGGAGAAAATGCTCTTTCCCAATGTTGTGAAAAAAACGGTATCGGAGAATTTCATCATAACATTGAAAGTTTACATATTGTGGATCATATCTCCCGCAAGGGAAAAGGACTGAATTTAACTTTTCAAGTGCGAGATGGAATCGTTTCCCACGACGGAGAAGTGCATAACACCCAGTTAATTCCCCAAACAAATAAAACCGAGGAGGATATTCAGAATTACATTTATGCCAAAAAAGCCGGGCAGGATCTTCAATTTATGCCTGCAACTCTGGAAGGGTGTGTAGTTCGTATTACCGATACAATTGCCTATATTGGACAGGATATAGAGGATGCCATTCGTTTTAATATTCTTACTCGTGATGAACTTCCTGCAGAGCAGGTTGCCTATTTGGGAAATACTAATAGTCAGATTATAGAAACCCTCATCAAAAGCGTGATTATAAATAGCTACGAGCAAGATTTCATTGCTTTTGATAAAGAGACCAGTGAGCATCTTTTGGCTTTGAAAAAATTCAATTACAAAAGAATCTACACCGATGAAAATGTGAAAAAATCAAATTCCATTATTTACCGTACTATGCCTATCCTTTTTGATATTTACTTAAATGACATCCAGGAAAACAATCGGGAATCTAAGATATTCAAACATTTCCTAGATCACAAATTTCCTGAATACTTGGAAAATTTCTCACCGGCTGAAAAAGTGCGGGATTTTATAGCAACTATGACAGACCGCTATTACAACGAAGAAATTAAGGCATATCTACTCCCCTGGAGAGGATAAACAATGTTTTTCAATTAACTAAACATAAGGAGTAATAATGAAAAAAATTCTCTTAACCCTCGTTTTTACCAGTGTTCTGCTCTTTATTTTGGCAGTTCCCCGAAATTTGGTTGTAGTGGAAATAGGCACCGGAACCTGGTGTCCCTATTGTCCTGGTGCCGCAATGGGTGCCGATGACTTAATTGATGCAGGTCAACCGGTAGCTATTGTAGAAAACCATAACGGCGATACTTTTGCCAATGTCTATTCTAATGCCCGCAATTCATATTACGGAATAACCGGTTATCCTACTGCATTTTTTGACGGACAGAATTCTGTTGTGGGAGGAAGTAATACCCAGTCAATGTATGCCAATTACCTTCCCAGAGTAACTTCCCGCATTGCTGTTCCTTCTAAATATACTATTTCGGCAACTGGAAACTTGACTGGAAATAATTTAACTGTTGCCGCTACAGTTGCTAAACCGGAAGCGGATACCAATACTAATGTGCTTTTACATTGTGTTATTACCCAATCACATATTCAATATTCCTGGCAGGGTCAAACACATTTGAATTTCGTAAACCGTTTAATGTTGCCCAATCAAAGCGGAACAGCTGTAACTCTTGCAACTGGAGAACAGCAGACCTATAATCTTACCGGAATATTTAATCTTGAATGGGATATAACTTCCTGTGAGGCAGTTCTTTTTCTGCAGAATAATGCTACTAAAGAAATATTGCAAGGAGTTAAATATTCTTTGCCTGAACTCTTGGGTATTAATCCTATTTCTGTTACGGAACTTAATTTCCCTGAAACCTATATCGGCGGAAGCAGCAGCTTATCCTTTACTATAAATAACTATTTTAATTTCCCTGTAACAGGCACAATTTCTTCATCCAATCCTGTTTTTATTCCTGAACAAACCAATTTTAGTATTGCGGCTTATCAAGCTACCACGATAAATGTAAATTTTGTTCCTGCTTCTGCTGTTCAATATACGGGAATTTTAACACTCAACAGCAATCTGAGTGGTTTCAATATAGTGCAAATTCCCCTTTCTGGAACCGGTTTTTTTAATGCGCCTCCTTCTGTCAGCAATTTGATAATAGTAGGTCCACCGGTAATTTACCAGGGGCTTACGGTTCTTTATGATTTTTCTGATCCCGATGGCAATGTTGAAGGCAATAGCAGGTTCCAATGGATGAGAATGTTCAATAATCAGCCCCAGGTGATTCAAAATGCTGTTCAACAAACCTATATTATTCAACCTGAAGATATGGATTATCCAATTGCCTGTCAGGTAACTCCTGTTGACCAGCACGGTATGGAAGGAACTCCTGTTTTAAGTCCTCCTACAATTCCTATTGAAGATTTGCCTGCACCTCAAAATCTTACAGGAACTTTAACTCCTCCCAATACTGTTATCCTGCATTGGCAAAAACCCATTCATTATCAGGGAAAGGTCTTCAGCGGATATCGTATTTACCGCGATGGAACATCTCTATACAGTTTAATGAATCCCGATTCACTTTCGTATGTTGATCTAAATGTTCCTGATGGCTCTCATACTTATTGGGTATGTTCCATTTTTACTTATCCCCTGGTTTTTTCCAATCCTTCCAATTCCATTACCATTAATGTGAATGTGCCTAATAGTGATGAGCTTGCTCCGGCTTTGAAAAGCGTTAGTGTTTACCCCAATCCTTTCAAAGCAACAACTAATTTCCAAATTTCCGGTAAAGCCAATCGTTCTGTTACTATTGAAATCTATAATTTGAAGGGACAGCTGATAAACCGTTTGACAACCAAAACAGACCAAAACGGCTCAGCTCAAATCGGCTGGAATGCTTTAGATGAAAATGCCAAACCCGTAAGAAACGGAATATATTTCTTTCGCACCCTTTGTGAAAACTTCTGTGAAACCGGAAAACTTATCCTGCTAAAGTAATTAGTAAACAGCATTCATAATTGTTTATCCGTTAACTCCTCCCAATGACAAGTAAGCCATTGGGAGTTTTTTATTTGGTTCCCCAATAATACTCTTGAAACAAATCCCAAAAATGCAGTTGGGAGAAAATGGGTTGGCAACTTCCAATTTTCCAGAGAGTTCGTAGAACTATAATATAATTTCCCATGGGGAAAGATGTATACTAAAAAGTCCTGGCAGGAATGACAGATCCGAAATGTATTTTGCATCAAGTGCGGAATGACAATTGTCTTTTACCTTCAAGAACTGGTATCACCCCTGGTTTTTTTGTCCCTACTGTTCTTTTTTATCTGTGTAACCCGTGCTCTCGGTGAGGGTTCTTTTTTCTTCGCCTGCACCTCTTCTTTTATCCCTATTATCTGTGTAATCTGAATGAGACAATATTTACCCTGTCCAGCAAAAAAAGAATCCCGAAGCGAGCTTCAGGATTCTTCAATAAAATTAAGCTACCGGAAGGTTATTTCTTCACAGTAAAGGAATAAATGTTTCTTCCTTGGGATTGAACTTTCCATCCCAGCATCATATCTGCAATTTCTTCGGTAGTATTTTCATCCAGGTTTCCCATAAGGTCACGCACATTAGCGGACTGAATTTTCCCGTTATCAAGGAAGAGGTCAACTTTCACATTGAATTGTTTTTTATTAGCCAGGGTCTGTTGAATCATAGTTTTAAACTGGTTTTCCAGAGAAGCGGGAATACCAGTTTGCGTAACTGCATAAGCTGACTCCTTGGAAACAGTTTTCACTACTCGGGTTTTCTTCTCTGCCTGGGTAAATTCTTTTTCCATATTTTCGTAGGTATCTTCCATATATTCAATGCCCAGGATTTTCATTTCGGTTCTGCGATTTCTTTGTCTTCCTTCGGGTGTATCATTGGAAGCAATTGGCTTATCAAATCCGTAACCAACTGTTTTAATGCGTTTGGGATCAATACCGTTTTTAATTAAGTAATCGGCAACGGCTTTAGCGCGGGCTTCGGAAAGTTTTTGATTATATTGTTTACTACCGATATTATCGGTATGTCCTGAAAGTTCAATTTCCAGTGTTTCATTTTCTTTCATCGTAGCTAAAACCGGTTTCAGGATTTCCATGGACTTAGGCGTAAGAACTGCTTTATTGAATTCAAATTCTACATTCTCCAGTTCAAAGACAGCTTCTTTTTCCAATTTGGACAAACGGAAATTTTTGGTGATATTTTGCTGATCTTCCGGAACATTTATTTCTCCGGAAACCTGCAGATAATTGGGTTTGGAAACACGATATTGCAATTTTGGCACACGCGGTAACGAAATGCTATAATCACCGTTACTATCAGTAACAACCCGGTATTCAATGATTTCATCTTCACTTTCATAAATCCAAGCAACCATAGCTACTAAAGGATTATCATTATCGTCAAAGACCTTACCGTTAAGTGTAACTTCCTTCCCCAATCTAACCAAACGAATAATTGTATCATAACTATTCACATTCTTAGGAATAGTTATAATTTCTTCCCGCACTGCATAGCCGGGCTCTTCAATTCTATATTTAAGCTTTTCCATTATCGGTGTATAGAGTTTAAAAACACCTTCATTATTGCTTTCTACAATAACTTCGGTTAATTCGCCCTCAAAAACATAGCTCCAACGAATACTGCAGGGAACAGGATTGTTTTCTTCATCCAGAACTTTACCGTTGATAGCAAGATTTCCACCTTCACCAATTCCTGTTTCTACGGGAAGAGTAATATTTACAAATATCTCATTTTTATCTGGTGGAATTTCAATTTTACCTGTTGTTTTCTTATATCCGGGAGTATTGATCTCAAAAGCAATATCTTTGGTGTCCCCGGGAAGGGTAAAAGAAAAAGTTCCTAATTCATCCGAACCAATAATACGCATAAATGTTTTATCACCAAGATCATAAACCCATATAATATCTGTTTTCACAGGTTGATTTTTATCGCTCACAACCACACCGCTGATTTTCAATTCTTTAAATGCCTGAGGAACAACGGGTTTCTCCTCGGTTGGCTTAACTCCCGTAAGTAAAACGATCTGTTCCTTCATCTTATCCAGTAAACCAAGATCTATTGTATAAATATCTTCCTGCCCCATACCACCGGCACGATTGGAACATAAATATGCGGTTCTGCCATCAGGAGCAATAACAAAATAACGATCATCCTTTACGGAATTAATTATCGGACCCATATTTACCGGTTTGCTCCATTCCGTCCAGGAATTACCTATTCTTGTGGAAACAAAGATATCATTACCACCATAACTGTTATGTCCGAAAGAAGCAAAATAAAGATACTTACCATCCGGACTTAAAAAAGGCGATTGTTCGTCATAAGGTGTATTAACAATATTACCTACACTAACAGGAGTTGTCCAGATTCCGTTTATATTTTCGGAAACATAAATATCATAGTTTTTATGATCTCCGTCCCGATTACTGGTTAAAAACATAACTTTATCACGCCAGACAAAGGGCTGCAGATCATAATATTTACTGGAGACCTCCTTAATCATTATTGGTTTGGTCCAGCGTCCCTTACTATCTAAAGTCGTCTGATAAATATCTCCATTAGTTGTATCTTTAGAATAGTATCCAAATAAATAAGCAGTATTGCCATCCAGAGAAAGGGAACCAAACGATTCGTTATAATCGGTGCAAAGTTCAGTAACTTCAATTGCTTCACTCCAAACATTATTCTGCTGCAGAGAAAGAAAAATATTCTCTTTCCCGAAATCACTGCGTCGGAGTGAACTGAAATACATATATTTGTTGTCTGGAGTAAATACCGGAGCATATTCTGAATCACTGGTATTGATGCTACCTTTCAGTTTCCCCAAAGATACCGAAACAGATGTTTGTTCTTGATACAGAGCAACCTCATATAGCATCTGAAGCAAATCTTTCTGCACTAAGGGATCTGTACCCAGTGATTTATTTTGGTATTCAGTAAGCCAAATATGCGCTTGTTTGTAATCTCCCAAAGCCAGATGAACTTTCCCGCGCAACAGAGCATATTCAGGATCCTGATTATCCGGTGCTTGAATCATATCCAGATTTTGTTTGGCGGAAGCATAATTACCCAATTCAAAATATTGCTGGGCATTTACATAATAGATGTTATCAGTTATTATTGCGAGAGCAAACTGGCAAGACAGGAGGATTACCAACCCGATTATTAGTTTCTTCATTATATCTCCTCTAATGTGAGGGCTTCCCCTGAGAAAAAATTCTCAGGGGAAAACCACACACAACTTTTTTTGTTGCAAACCAGATATCCTGGTTACAAGCGTTTTAGAAACGCAGTAACAGGGATACTGAATGAGTATCATTCAAGTATTCGTCATGCGCCATCTGGAATGCATAATTCAGTTCCAACATCTTAAACCGCAATCCGGCACCAGCGGTAAAAGCGCCATCATTAACACCGGCACGAATTCCAGCTTGAACTTTGGATATGATATCAGACCAGGTTGTACTCTCTCTAATACGAATTCCGGATAAACTGGAGCCAATTTCAGCATCGTCTCTAACGCCGAGCCAATATTCAACTCCCAAACGCAATTTTGAGTCCTTGAAATTATCGCGACCAGATAGGTCTGCTGCAATAATCAAACCCGGTATAGGATAAGCTGCAACTCCAGGAATGAACTCTATAGGAATATCATCTTCTTCTCCCGGATAACTGGCAATTAAATCCCTGGCTACCATACCTACATTAAAATAGCGATTGATATGATAGAGAAATCCAAGGTCTAAGCCATAACCGGTATCGGAATCATTATCTTGATTGGAGAGATAGAACTTTGGTGTGATGCCTAAATTCAGCTTGGAGATTTTGGCAGCAAAGCTCAAAGCTATTGTATTATCACTATTGCTAAAATCCCCTGTAGGGTTGCCATTAACATCGTATCCTGGAATATCACTAACAGTAGCATTTTGCCAGGATGCAGCAACATAACCTATGGGCAGAACAAACCCTAAAGCAACTGCATTATGATTTCTATCCCAAGCCATATTCTGTCTTGTGCCTGAAGTAAATTCTATCGTTTTAACATCTGCCAAAACTGCCGGATTCAGGTATGCGCTTGAGACATTATCCAAAAACGCGGTTCCAGTTCCACCCATACCATTAGAACGGGCATCTATACCGAGCAATTGATATACTGCTGCAGAATTATCTTCAGCAAAGACAGAAGACAGTGAGATCATCAGTATCAGGGCTATCAGTACTAATTTAATTTGTTTCATTTTTTTCCTTCCTTTCGGTTGGAAGGGAGGGGGAGTTCCCCTCCCCTCTTCACCAATTTACTTGATAGCTATCTTAACTACCTTTTCTACTATCTTCGTGCCGTCGTTGGCAATCACACGGGCAAAATATGCTCCGCGCGCTAGTTTTACACCATCATTATTACGACCGTCAAAAACGATCTCTGCTTTACTCTTACCCTGCACCTTGCCACTTGAACTTAAGGTGCGAACTTCACGACCCGCAAAGTCATATATTTGGATCTTTACATAAGCACCATTAGTCAAAGTAATGGCAAATTTGGCAGTTCCATCTATGCTGGGATTCGGATATACATAAGCATCCGCAATCGCCAGTTCAGCAGGAGGTAGAGGAGCTGAAATCATCGTGAAACTAATTGTTTCCATAGCTTGGTTACCTGCATTATCCCATGCAGTTACACGCACGGTGTAAGTTCCAAGTATCAAATTATCTATTTCGTGACTTACTTCAGTAATACCTGCACCTGTTTCAACAGGAACTCCAACAGGAATTCCATTAGGATCAATAATCACCATACGACTTCCAGCAATTCCTGAACCGGAACTGTTTTTGCCGCCATTCTTCAGGAGAGGAACAAAATCACTGAATTGAGCTTCAATTCTAACCTTAGTGGTCTCATCCACCAAAGTAATTTCAGCACCATTTACAGGATTAAGAATTGTTATTACTGGAGCAGAACGATCCACATTATAATAGTGGTTAGCTTCAGTTACATTACCAAATTGATCGGTAGCTATTACTTGCAAGCGAACAGAGGTCTCACCCGCAGGAATCATACCACCATTCAATATTACAGTGTAAATACCATTCTCCGGATTTACGGTGAGCGGACCCATTATGGTTGCTCCGGAAGGATAGGTAATTACATTTGCAGTAACCGTAACAGGAACTACTGCATTAATTGTGAAGTTAAGGTTATTAGGACCTACGGAATTCAACCAGGTAATCTCGGTGAAGCTAATCGTAGGAGCAGTAGCAGGAGTAACTATGAAGTTACGCGTTGCCATTGCTTGATTTCCTACATTATCTTTTGCCAGGATGCTTATGTTGTAGGTTCCGTATTGATCAACAACAAGCTGCTTTGTAATAACCTGAGTATTTTCAGGATAATCAATATTTACAGCTTCGCTTCCATCAGGAGACAATACGATAAGATTCACTGAAGCAATTCCCGAACCTGTCTTATCCTTAGGATCGCTTGAAATACTACGCTGTCCAATACCCTTAGTACCTACTATGTCAGAAATAGTAGCCATAATATTCACCGTGGTATTATAACTAACCTGAGTATTCTCTGCAGGACTGATTATAGTTACTACAGGAGCGCTGTTATCAATACCATAGATCTGATTGGAAGTGGAAGTTCCACCCAGAATATTAGTTGCACTCACTTCTAAACGAATTCCGGTCTGATCTGCAGGAATCACGCCACCCATAACATCAATGCTGTATACATCATTTACTGGTGTCGGAGTTACCGGACCTTGGAATAGAACATTTGCTGGAATAGTATAAACATTAGCAACTACTCCACCAACTGCCAGATTGATACCCGCAGTATTTACAGTGAAACTAAGCTTGTTGTTATTAGTGGAATTGAGCCACCAACTGTCATTTGCTAATGCTTGGAAAGTAATTTCAGGTGCAGGAGCAGCAACCACAAAGTTCGTGCTGGCTACACTCTCATTACCTACTACATCTTGAGCAGTAATAGTTACTGCATAGTTACCATACTGATTAGCAGTTACGGTCTCAGCAATAGCTCCCGTCAGATTACTGAATACAACAGGTGTTCCTGTAGGAGGAGTAACAGTCATAGTTACTGTCTGTAATCCGGAACCACTTCTATCCTGCGTATCCCTAGCGGTTTTCAATATACCGCGCGTACCTGCATTATCAGTGACGGTAGCAGTAATACTAACCTGCTCATTATAAGCAACCTCGGTTCCTGCTACAGGTGTTAGAATCGTAATCACCGGAGCGTTATTATCAATCAGGAAGGTCTGATTGGAAGTGGAAGTTCCACCCCAAACATCAGTAGCAGTAACTTCTAAACGCACTGCTGTTTGATCTGCTGGAATTACTCCACCATATAAGATTACAGAATACTGATTATTCGCTCCCGGAGTAGGAGTGATAGGACCTTGGATTAAAGCACTGCTTGGTTCAGCATAAATATTAGCTACTACACCACCATTAGCAAGCTGAGATACTGAATTCACAGTGAAGGTAAAGGTATTGGGACCTGTAGTGTTCATCCACCAGTTTCCATTTAAAGGATTGATCACTATAGTAGGGGCTCCACCTACAACATCAAATTCATAGGCAAGAGAGCCAACATTACCAACAATATCACCAACTGCAGCAACTACCGTGTAGTGACCTGCAGGAAGAATTCCAGCATCGTGAGTGAAGGTTCCAGCAGTAATTATACCCGTAATCGGGGCACCATTAAGGGTTACATTAATGTTTGTCACATCAATTCCACTGGCACCAGTATAACAGCGATCAGAGGTTCTGCTATTCTTTTCTCCGGTTCTTCCTGAATCTGAACCACGTATTGGAATCTGCATACCCTGGAAGTCCTCAAAGGCAACTGCCACAACAACATCAGTTCCTTGAGCAAGGACTGCAGGATAGTAATCAATCGGGTCTTCATCCACAATTTGCGGTTCTTCAGGATCCCAGAAACCATCTTGATCAAGATCAACCCAATCCATATCTTCGTTCACACCATTTGGCGGGTCTTCATTAAATAAACCATCCCCATCATTATCTATGGGAGCGCCAACTGGAGCAAGTGCCCAAACAATTGGAGCAGCCATATCAATTCCGTAGGTCTGTTCTGACATATTATAGATATTATAGTTATCCATTGCTTCAACATATAGCTTAACAGCTGTTGCCATAGGAGACAACATCTGTCCAAAGTTGAAGGAATAGCTATATACATTTCCAGAGACAGAAACAGGTGCAAGGGTCATTTGCTGGATCAGATTTTCATCCATAGGGGTTACTTCTGCAAGCTCAATCCAAACACCATCCGTTGGCATAGTTCTGCCATCTGGAACAGTTACTGTGAAGGTTAAAGGAGTATTGAAGGTCGGATTCAACCACCAGCCATTAGCAAAACCGGTAAAGGTGATTGCAGGGCCTTCTATATTAACTGAGTAGTTTATGGGCGCTGTTACACTGTTCATCTCCAAATTATTATCTGCATCCCATTCTGCCTGCATTTCCATTGTGTAGTTAATGTCATAACCCAGAGCATTCAAATCATCCATTGTCAATGTATAGCTATAAGTATTGCCACTAACGGTCATATTTGCTAAGGGAACAGTAATATCGCTATTCCAACCCATAATATGCAGATGAGCATCACTTATTGCAGTTTCAGGATCAGTTATAGTCGAACTGATAGTGCGGTTTGTAACTGTTAGCTGAGTTCCAGTAGCTACGATAACGGGTGCTGTAATATCAACTTTGAATACCTTTTCTGCACTGATATTTACATTGTTGCGTGTAACCATAACAGAAGCAATATGCTCACCTGCAGTAAGGTTCATAATATTAGCAGCAGTAATAAAACCGTTATTGTAAGCAGAAGGAACCGCTATATCATCAATATACATTTGATAGGTTATTTCACCAGCAGCAGGAGTTGTGTATCCGCCATCAGTAAATCCATCATATACAAAGAATTTGATCTGATTCGGATTGGCTACCGTCCAGAGTTCGTTGTTGGCTGGATTTACATACTGGGGAGCAATGCTATTGAAGACGACATTGAAGTCCACTGTTCCAATGTATTGACCAACTGCGTAAATAAATCCGCTGGGAGCTGTAAAGGTTACTACATTGCCAATAACATCAGCAGTAACATTAATCCACTGATCTCCATTATAATACATTCCTACAATGGTTCCAGCTGCAGGATCGGGAGTAGCAGCTAAAGTAACCCTGAGGTTTATATTACCCTGTGGAATCATTATAAATGCCGTTTGGGCAGGATTACTTAGTTCAGCATAGCCAAGAGGAAGGGTAATTGCGGGCTCAACATCTTCATAATAGGCAAAACTGCCATTAGGAACTGTTAAGGCAATCCCATTATGAGAGATCGTGCCAATATTAGTGGTATTGAGCACTGTGCTGTTTAGCTGCATAATCCAGTTTTCATAATCAATGGAGGCAGTCCAGAATTCATACTTTCCATGGTTAAGAATATTGAAGAAAGCGGTCTGCGTTCCATCAACTATCTGCACGGCAGGAGTATTATCATAAACGCCATTATAAAGTGTAGTTACTATCGGAGCACTGAGAGCGCCGGTAATACGCACTTCGTTATTATAGAATACATTGGCATTAATAGTAGGATTGGTAACTACCAGTTTTCCGCCTTCAGTTGCCTCATAAGCAACATTCAGTTCGGGTTTGTTGGTAGAAATTAATCCACCGTCATAAGTTACCACAGTTCTAATCTTTGTAGCAGCATTCATCAGTTCAGCATTAAACTGCACTTCAAATGGTGTAGTTATAGGATTAGATATAGATATTGTGGCAAAAGGTGTCCAGATATTGTTTGCGAAGTATTCAAAGGTAACTGCTTCTATAACTTCATTGTTCCAGTTGGCAACTTCAGCATAGAGGATATCCTGGTTAGCATTATCACCATTAAAGCTCATCGCTGTAATCAGAGCATAAGGTTCCCAGTTGGCTGGAGGAACAATAGTAACAGCTTGAGCTACACCATTAACATTTCCGGCTTTATCATAAGCCATAATGCCAAGATTGTAGTTACCAACTGCCATTCCTGCAGTATTCCAGTCAATGCTGTAAGGAGCTTCAGTATCTGTTCCAATGAGAACATCTACATCATTGTAGTTATACCAGAATTCTACTTTATCTATTCCGGAAGCAACCTGAGTAATCTGTCCATAGAGAACATCCCAAGCATTTACATCAATGGTAGCAGTAGTAGCTAACTGGATAGTGTAGTTACCATCATTTTCTGTAACACCGTTTCCTGTAATTCCATTCAGGACAATTTCAGGATCGGTAGTATCATACATCACATTTGTAATAATTGTATTATTATCAGTATTCGGTGTTTCTTCCGCCAGGTCAGAAACGCTGAATCTGAAATCAAACATACCATTCAACAGTTCATTCGTGAAATGAATAATGTCTATTCCGCTGAAAGTAGCACGATAGGTATTAGCACCAGTTCTTGCAACTTCAGCATTATCAATTACAGGATCACGCCAAGGATCATTTGCTCCATCTATACCGATAATATGATATTGAAGAGCAATACTGCTTGGTTCAATTTCATCATCAGTATTAACCGTGAAGTTTACCGTAAAGGTATCACCATTTAAGAAACCGTTACTAGCTGGAACTGTTTCCGTAGCGGTAATCGCAAAGCTGTGATCAAGAGTTATAGTCACATAGTCAGAAATTTGACCAAGAGTTACTCTTGCTTCACGAGCACGAACACCGAGTTCATAATTGCCTTCAGCATAATCTGTCAGAACATCAGTCAGACGAACATTAGCGTTAGCTTCATCAACATCTGCATATTCAAGATGAGTCCAATCAGTTGCACCCACTGCACGAATAACATATTCCACACGAGGAATACTAACATCGTTAACTTGTGTTACTACATTAACATCGTTATGTAAGCGAACCGGAATGATTCCATTTACGGGAATATGACCCGCTACACTAACAATTTGCATTGGGGTTTGATTATCAATTACGGTAAAGGTATCGGTAACTTCCAGAATATTGCCAACATTATCGGTGACCTTGGCTTGAACAATATATTCTGCACCAAAGATCAAGTTAGCAGGAACAGTCCAAGAAAATGTCCACGGTGTTTCTACAACTATCTTAATAGGAATCCAAGGAGTAGCAGGGACTGTAACCGGAGCATAAGCATAAGTTACATTCAGCAAACCTGAAAGGTTATCTAAAGGATTGGCATTCAGAACAATATCAGTTCCTCGTTCAATCTCTTCCGGAATTGTGAAGTCAGCAGTAGGCAATACATTATCAATATTCAGGGTTACAGTAGCTTCGTTGGTATTACCATATACATCGTAAGTTATCACTTTCAAAACGCCTGTAGTAACACTTTCTTCATCCGGTAATTCGTTCCAGATAATCTGAGCTATATCATTAGGTAGAACCCCATTTACTGCATTTACCGTGCCGATTAATTCATCATTGAATTTGAATTCCACTTTTACTAAATCGGCAAGAGTTACATCGCTGGTTATGGTAGCAGTAATAATTAGTGTTGAGTCAATGACGCCACTAACCCAATCGGGTTCAGGATCAAGATCAGGATAAGTTAATCCATTCCAAGTATAGCTAATAACAGCATCTGGTGCATGGGTATCCCTAATATTGGCAATGGCATAAGCATTACCGGTTATTACACTGGAGATAGGAGTAATGGTTCCCCAGATGTCTTTTGCCTGAGCTACAATCTGCATTGTATTGTTAAACAAATAATACGGAGCTACAAACCAGTCGTAGCTGTAATTTGTTGTAACATCATTCCAGACCTCGGTAGGAACACCAAAATCATCTCCAAAATCAGTCCAGTTGCTTACAGGAGTTATTACAGAACCATTAACATTCACATAACGATACTGATAACGCACTGCACTTAAGTAATCGGTATTGGTAAAGTTGGAGGTTAGAGTATATGTATTTCCACGTTGAACAATATTTCCTGGCTCTATGTTTTCTACTACCGCTTGAGGAACTATAGTTTCATTGTAGATATTTACTCTTATTACAGAGGTTGTTGAGCCAGGATTGTAATTACCAGCTACTTGAACTTCATAAATTCCAGTTGGCAATCCTGCAATATCCCAATCAGCGGAGAACTGACTCTGGAATTGTCCGGCCAAGGATGGATCAATAATGAAACCCCATGGGACACCATTTGAAACAGAGTCAATGCGAATCCAATCAGTAGAACCTAAAGCTCTGTAAGCAAAGTTTAAACTATCAGGAATTTCAGCATTATGAGGAATATAGGCATATAATTTTACCGGAGCACCACCACCATCTTGCTTAGTTCCTATTGCTTCATTTACTATTCCAATGCTAAGGTCTTCAGGATTATTCCAGTTTACATAATGAATAGTATCTTCTCCATTCTGGACATCCTGGACAATCATAATGCGAGCAACATTGGGAATACCATAGGTTATGAATACATTGAAGTTTTCTACTGGAGAGATATGCTCCATATAATCCTTCAGAGTAAGCTCGGCATTAACTATAATATCGTTCATATCGCCAAAAGCAAAATGGTTGTCAAAATCAATTGGAGTCCAGGTAAAGGTTATATGAGTACTATCAACTACAGTATAGGTTTGAACTGAATCACGGACTACATTATTAATCTTGAAATAGACCTTTAGGGCATCTAAAGGTATTCCAATTAGATCAGTATAATTCACCTCAAAAGTGATTGGATGATTATAGGCAACAATCTTATTAACATTGGGAGCAATTGAGACAACACTTTTAATATCAGGAGCATATACATCAAAATACATCACCTGATAATCTGACGGTTGCAAGGTTACAGTGTTGCCTGCAAAATCCTCCAAAACGACACTAAGGCGATATATGTCTTCACTCATACCTGCCATTTGAACAGGAGTGAAGGTAAATACGGTCTCAGCCATACCAACATCAACATAGCTCTTATTCCTGTGCAGGACTAAAAGACCGTTTGAATTGTAGAAACGCAGTTTAACCTTAGCGATATCAAGCAGACCGTCATTATTCAACTCAGTATAATTTAGAGTAACAGTTACATCCTGAGTTCTATCCACAGCCATAAGAGTATCAGCATATATAGTATGAGTTAAATTTACAACCTCTACATTAGGAGGAAGTGTATCTACATATAACTTTATAACCTCAGTTGACATATTATTAGCATTATTATCTTGAGCAATTGCTCTTAAATATAATACTGGAGTCCGTGTGGGGAAATAATTCCAATTATAAGAGATAGTTCCACCTCCATTCCCATCAGGAATGATAGAACCAGCACCAAGAGTAGTAATATTTATCCAATTATCAACACCAGTTGTAGAGTATTCAAAAGTTACTGTATTAATACCTGCTACCTCAGAAAGAGTAGCTATTAGGTCACCATTGAATTGGCTCGCTTGTTTAGCGAAAGCATACTTTTCAGAAATAACGGGACGGGTTCCAACCTGAGTAAAGGTTATTTCCGGACCCGTAACATCATTAAAGATTACATTGGTAATTGTGTATTCATTATTGCCCAGAGCATCATAAGCAACAACTTGGAATTGATAATATCCTTCCTGGATAAAATCAAGTTCTGCAGTAGCAATTCCATTTACAACATTAACTCTTTGTCCAATTGGTATCCAATCATTAGACCACTGATCTGTAACTTCCGTTTTAAACTTATAGAAGAATTCAGCTTCCGTTGCTGGATCAAAACCGGTAGGAATATCTTCTGCAGTTAAAGTAACAGTAGTCATATTAGGATCTATTGCATAGATATAGTTAGTAGAAGCAAGAATTGTATCTTCAATCTGGGTAAGAGCCATTTTGGCAGGGCTGGCATCAATATTAACTGCGAATTCAGAAGAAACAGCAAAATTCCCGGCTTTATCAATAGCAATTGCACGGATGAAGTATGTTGAATTTGCTTCTTCAGCTTCATCAACAAGACCATTTGCGTTGTTATCTATATCATCAAACATCGGATGAGGCATTTCCAAGGTTACAGGATAGTTGCCAGCCATTTGATCGGAATTAGCTTGGGTATTCCATTTCCTTCTCATTTCACTGGGCTGAATTCCGCTATATTGATATATAACTTCAACTATGTCATCAACAGCAACCAAAAGTTCTTCTACATCAGTTACGAAATCAACATTAGTTCCAGGAGTAACGGTATTAACATTGCCAACAGAAGTTATATTATTTATTATAGGAGCAATATTATCAATAAACATCCAACTGGAAGGTGATTGATAATGTGCAAGTTCATTTTCACTGGCATCTAAAGGAACAGCACGAAATTCGTGAATGCCTTGTGCATAATCAGCACTATTAAAGTTGATCGTCCAAGGCAGAGGAGTAAAGGTATTGAATCCATGAATATCCGCTATTGCTGGTTCATCTTGATCCCAAGTTCCATTATTATTAATATCAATGCCATACTGGAAATTATAGGTAGTACCTACATTCAGTTCAAAACTACCATTCCAAGAATCGCCATCATAAACAAGTTCTCCCAATACGGCTCCGTTAGCAATCAAATGAACACCTGGAACCCAACCCAGTTGATCTATATTCAGTTCAAAATCAATAGTGTGTTTTGTAGCTTTCTCAACAGTAGCAATAGGTTGCCAAATGTCATTTTCTTTGTGTTCAAAGCGGATATATTTCACTGCATTATTATCAGTCGTAGTAGCAGTTATGGCTTTCTTGCCACTTATAAATGCCATATCTTCAGGATATTCAATAGTAGCAATGATGTCATCTATTAAGGTTACATTTACTATCAAATCAGTTGCTGCAAGTTTTTCTGCATTGCTTAATTTATTATTATAAGCAACCGTTTCAGAAGCTTTGTCGCCTTCCAGATTACCCATTGCATCTCTGCGAACAACTACAAAACGATGCTGTCCAGCAGAAAGCAGAGAGTAAGGAATCTCAAACTCAAAAAGTTCTGGATAGGTACTATTATCAAGATTCCATGCTTCATGATCGTATTCAACATTTTGCCAGGTCCCATCAGGAGTTCTTTGATACATCATTAAAGGTACTACATTATCGGTTCCAAGAGTGCCAGCATCAACAAATAACCTGAGATTGGAAGCTCCATTGGTTCCCTGTTGAGAACTGGTTACTATAGATAGTTCATCAGGAGCATCGGGAATATCCAATATTTCAGTAAGGTTAGGATAATTTACAGAATGAATTACATGGGTAAACCTAGTCTCAGGTGCTTGGTTATCCACAATTATAGGTGGAACAAGATATACAGTATCGGCATTAGCAACATTATCTTTAACAATAACTCTTATCTGAACCGGTCCAAAATAATTATCCCCCAAGAATGTATTTACAGAACCACCAGCAATATTCCAATTCTTGGCATTATACGCACCGGTTATATTGTCGTAACTTAATTGAGGAACCGTAGAAGACCAGTTGGTTCCATCAACACTCCATTCTAGTAAAGTACTAGTAATTTCTGTATGATTATCATAAACAGGATTCACTGTAGTTACACTAAATGAACCTTGTTTTCCAGGAGCCCAGGATACTGGATCGTTGGTAGAAGTATTTATTATAACAACTTGAGGAGCAAGCTGATCAACGCTGAACCAGCTGTAATCCTGTTCTGGAAGTTCTATACCTTCATACATGGCAGTCGGGGTAAAACTCATATTAAAGTTGAAGCTATAATCAGTTCCGTTTACTATGTAAGGAGTAAAGAAATCGTTCGGAACTGCAAGACGGATAATAGCCGTATTATTAACAGGATCAACATAAATCAGGTTACTGGGGATTTCTCCTTCAGCGGGAATTTGAGGTTGATTACCAACATCATTGGGAACTGGAGTAATAATAATATCTGCATTTATTCCGGTATTATCAATTATCTTAGCTCCGAAGGTTACGGAAGCAATACCATTTAGAGGTCCGCTGGTAGAGGCAGGATTTGTAATTCTACCTTCCAGAATAATATAATCGTTGGCATCCGAAATAGGATTAGAAGCAAATTCCCTGCCGTTAATACTTATTTCGTTGTTGATATCTTCGTGTTTCAGGATATTAACAGTAGCTATTGCGTTGCTAATGTCATTTTCCAGAAGAATATTCGGTCCAGGAGTAACTGAAAAATTGCCGATATAATCCCAGGCTGTAATTTGGGTAGTATAATTGCCAGGAAGGAATCCATTAAAATCCCAGTTAATCAAATTTTGACCCAACGGATTTGTTATTACCTGGTTTATACTATGAACAATAGTATCTGCAGAATAAATATCAGCTTGAACTGTGACAGCATCTCTGATATTGAAAGATACGGGAATATTTAGGTTATTATTTGCAGTATTGGCATAATCTATAGATCGAACAATATCGGTTAGATCGGGAACAGCAACTGGAGCAACATTATCCCAAACCTTAACATATTGAACTACATCGTAGAGATCACGAGTTTGGGTAATAACGCTTGCTCTTAACCAGAAACCACGATAATCACGATCCGGATTTTCGTATGCAGCATCCTGGATAAAGGCATATAAATCGTCAGTCATATTCCAGTGAGTTTCATAAGGAAATTCCATATCTGCAATATTATCAAGGTGGCTGGTAATTTCAGAATTGAGATCGGCTGCAGTGAAAACCTCATCACCATCGGCATCATAGAATAAACGGAATTCTACGCCTTGAATTGGTCCCACACTGGAATTTGTATTGGCTATGATGTTTATTGGTGCATTAGAGACATTTACTTCAAAGTTTGAAGTAGCCCCATTGATATAAATAGTCATCATTGCAGGATTATATTGCCAGTCAAAGAATTTTTCAAAAGTAGGAACTGTAGCTCCGAATTTATCTTTCAAATCAGCAATTGTAATTATGTAACGACCGTTAGCCAGAGTTGTTCCAGTATAAGGAGCAGTAAAGCTTATATCTACATATCCGCTACCATCATCATTGATAGTAAGAGGTGAATATAGCATACTGTATAAGGCAGCTGCCGCTTGAGGATATTGGCTTGGGTCATAACTGTATGTTACAGGATCAGGAGTGAAAGTAACATTTACACTATGAAGACCGACATAAACATTAGGTAAATCTTGGAAGCTAACTCTAATCCTATCCCAAGAATCAGCATAGAAAAAGCTTCCTGAACTGTCATCCGCCTTTACATCATCACCCAAGTATAACTGCATTCCTGCATACTGAGGTGCAACATTATCAACATTGAAGTTATGAGTTACAGTTTGAGTTAAGCCATATATATTTTGGTAGGTTATAGTTATACTGGCTTCAGTAATACTGAGATCTTCAATATTAGCTGGGAGAATAGTCCAGGTTGCTTTATGAGAATCGGTAATTACAGGTGCTGGTATATTTGTAAGTAGATCAGCAGGATCACTTGTTAAAGTAAACCATCCGCTTATATCTGCAGGTAAAGCATCCGGGAAGTTTTCTCCCAGGTCTGTTGCCTGAACAATTATTCTCATGCGTCTTTCTGGACTTATAAGATCGTTTATCCAGTTATTATCAATATCTCTACCCTGGACTACAGGTGTTCCGGCAGTATAATCCATAATATCAACCGGTGTAGAGAACGAATAGGAATGAGTAAATATCTCTGCATTATAAGGAATGCGTTTTGTATGCGCAGTAAGGTTTATATTACCTTCAACCATACCAGTTGCGGAAACACTATCAAACACTGCTACATAATCTATACTATTATTGTTAATCAGGTCTTTATCAGCTTGAGTAGCAGGCCTTATTGTATAATCTACAGGAATAGTGAATCCCGGAACTGCATCAATGCTAACTTCATCAATATATTCTGGATATTTCACATCAATATACACTTCAATTTTAGAATGAACTGTTCCGGTTCCTACAGGTTCTACAACAACTTCTTTCCAGCTTCCGTCATAAATCTGAGTAAGATATTTTGCTCCACGAATAATAGGAACGATAGGACCTTCATTGGCTATTTCCACAAATTTATCTGCTGAAGTTATAGGATTCTTCACAGGGTCTTGTAGATTAACTACAATCTCCTGGGAAGTGATTCCAGGATCCGTTTTAGCAGTAAGACCAGTAATATGAGCAACCCAATTGTTAAGATTACTATCATAGGTGATATCCGCATCACTTACTACATAAACATCAGGGACACCCTCAATAAAGGTATCAAGATGTTCTATACTGACGAACGGTTTGATTGTTGCAGAATTATATGCAGATTCATCAGTGAATTGAATCGTAATTTCTACCTCTTCACCAGGAATTACATAGTTATCAGTAACTGAGTAAGCACTCTTTACAACTATTCCATTCTGAACAAATTGAGGAGAGGTTCTATCTATTCTTAAGAGAGCATTATTGTTCTCATCAACATTGAACCAGCTGGATGTATAGGTTTCCTGAGTACTGGTATTATCGTTATAAGTAATCTTATAAGTAACTTTATATTTTAACCCAAGTGAATCAACTGTTTCTGCAGGATTTATCACCAGATCATCATCCAGATACCATTTATAAGGATTATCGGCATCCTGCTTTGCTAAATTATGCCAGACATCGTTATCATCATTGGTTTCAACAGGATCGTTAATTTGAACCAGTATAGGTTCTATTGATTGAACAGCAACACTACGAGGAACATTTGCAGCAAGATCAGTATTAAGTTCAAGGATAAAACCAAGTTTTTCGCCAGGTTTGATGTAGGGACTGGTTTTAGTATCCAGCTCATCACTATCAAGTTTTTGATAAGCAATCATAGAAGCAGCTGTTCCATCATCCGAACTGGTAGTAAAGCCCATAGTAATTACAGGACCCGTAGCTACATATTGATTGGAATGAATGGGAACTACGCTTGGGTCTGAACCAACATAATTCTTATGTCCAACCAGGTCCTCTACGCCTTGCAAACGAATTACAATAGTTGAATCAGAGTTAAGTGGGATGGGGAGATCATCTTCTCCTAAACACCTTGTAAGTTTCCATTCGGTAAAGAAGAAATTACCTTCTCTTGAAGGATTAAAGGGCTCTACAATCCAACCCTCAGCAATCGGATCAGTTACCCAACCAGTTCCGACTCCATTGTAAGGATTGCTGACATTTCCGTCATTGTCTTTAGTAGCTACTTTTAGATACAAATGTCTATTGGCTTCCCAGGTTCCAGGAGCTGGAGGTTTAAGAGATAGGTTGATCTCTGTTCCCATAGAAGAAATCATTTCATAAACTGGAGCATTATCATCCGTAGCAGTAGCAACCCAATATCTGGTTTCATCGTAAGTAGGAACTTCCTTATCTACCCTTACCATAGTTGTATCTTCAATTATTGCAGGTAGAAAACTCCAATATTTATAGTCAATTTGAATCGGCTCGCCATCGGCATAAGCATTCCAAACAGAAGAGTAGTCGGGAACAATATCCCATTTAGCTAAATAACGATAGACATTAACAGGTCGCCCAGGAGATAATACTAAAGGAATAATCTCAGTAGTAAGAACAGGAGTTGTATTCCAATTATCAGGAACATTATCTTCAATCCTGTCAAAATCAGCCATAATACCAACTGATGTTGAATCCTTGGAGCTTATAAAACGGTATTCTGTGATAAGATTATTTTCAGGAGCGAACCAATGATTGGGTGCTCTACCCACATCAACATAATTACGATCATTTGGGGTTGGAGGTATAATTCCATACTGGTCTACAAGAGCATCACCTAATACAATCATATCATAAAAATAATCAGTTGCCTGATAACCGTAATTGGTTCCAGTCGTAACTTTAAAATTGGCTAGTTTATACAACTCTGGAATATTAACATCAAGTTCGGTTACATCTACATTATAAATATATGTTAATATTCTATCTACACCTGAACCTTCAATAGTAGGAGAATTGGGATCAAGAACAACTTGTGTAGTCCCTTCAATCTGATTTATCAAGGTCAAAGCAGGATTAGAAATATTATTTTTAGATTTAACCTTAACTACCACTTTTAAATCTTCCATAGTAGGCATTAGAAAGTCAATAGCATCATTGGAGCTTGCAGTAAGGAAGAATTGCACACTTTGAATCACTGGTTGTGTATCAACATTGATTTCATCATACGAACCACTGTTTATAAGCAGTGTTGTAGAAGGAGAATTATTGGAGGGATCAGAATATGATAATGTGTGTCCCGTTATTGTTGCTCTTATAACTTTTCCATCAAGATCAGCTGCAGTTAGAGCTGGGAATATAACATTCATATTACTGTTTAAGAAAATTTGATCACCCACATTATATGTCTTAGAATCAAGTGGAGCACCATTAGCAGTGATAGTTACTACAAGCTGCTGAACACGTTGAGGATTAGAAACAGTAAAACTGACTTTCAGATCGTGTCCAGGAACAAACCAGTTATACGGTTCCAAATTTCCAGTGCTGTTATCAGAAACTAAAATGTTAGAAATTACGGGTATTGGCATAATATTAAGATAGCGAGTTAAAGTTTGTGTATTATCAACTTTATCTTTAGCTGTAACAGTTACACTTACTCTTTGACTAGCTATATTCTCGTTAACCGTAACAGTCCACCTTGCCTTTCCCGTAACTGATGTATCAAGTGCACCAATGCTAATACCTGTAGCGGGATTAAAGGAAATTGTAGGACTTGACCAATTCACTCCTGAAGTAGCATCAGTAATATCAAAGCTTAATACTTGGCTGCTACCCGCAGTAAGATATGGTAAGGAACCGGTTGTAGCAGTTATTACAGGAAGTACAGAATCTGCAATCAGAGTATTAGGACTGGAGGCGGAGTTTGTTGCATTCGTATTTAGAGTAGTGGAAGTTCCTGTATCATATTTAGTATAAGTTACAATTATATCAGCGCGTAGAACATTGCTGGTAGGTATGATAACCGCAGAGAATGTTCTATCAAAAGAACCTGTAGTAGGAGAGGTAATTGTTTGGGTAGTGCCAACCTGTAAACCGGTAGTTTGATTTATTAATTTAACTTCTACCTTATCGGCTCTTTGATAGTTGGTTACATTAAAAATTACATGAATATCGGTTCCAGGTCTAAAATAAGATGTTTCCACTAATGGGAAAGCGCTCTTTAAAGTAATATTTGTAGGTTGAGGACTGGGAACTACATTAATATATCTATTTATTGTAAGTTCGTTGTTTACTCTATCCTTTACTTTAAAAGTGGCAATAAAATACTTAATTGCAGTGTTAGCCGGCAAAGTAATATTGCCAGTTACCGTTCCAGAAGTCGGATTTAAAGTTAAGCCACTGTGGGTTACGCCATTAGTAAATGTAAGTGAAATTGAATTTGCAGTATCCCAATAGATATTAGCCAGAGCATCGGATACATTGAATGTAAACGGTTTAGCAGTTCCATCAGCTACAACACTATTATTAGTTCCATCAAATGTGGTAGAGCTAACAACCGGGCTATTTTTATCTACAATTAATGTAATGGTTCTGCTGGTTAAATGCAATTGGTTGTTACCTTCCGCAGTTTTAGCAGAAATAGTAATTACTTTAGGAGTATTATGAACCAGGTCAGTTCTAATATTAGTAATATTCCAAGTTATTTTCCAAAGAGTTCCTTCTTGAACAGCAGTTCCTGGAAGAGCTGATGCATTCGCCATCGTTGAAATAGAGGAAACATCAGCCATAAAGGTAGTAACGATATTACGATAAATACCACCGGATATCCAAGCTACTAATGTACCGGAACTATTTGTATAATTATTAATATATCCCTGAGTAGATAAAGTTACAGTTCCTTCTTCGTTGTATTCAACTACTCCAATTGATTGATAGTTAGTAAATTGAATTTTGCTAATCCAGGGTCTGGCGTTTAAAATATGAATAGGAATACTTATCTCAGCGGAATCATTATGGAATAAATCAGCAGTCAATGGATAACTTGGATCATTGTATCTGCCAGGATTACCTGCTTCATCCCAAGGTAAACGTAAAAGAATCTTAGCATAAGGAGATTCTATATTATTAATGCCATTCACCTTAATGGAAAGTTTATAAGTATTATTACCTAAATCAGTAATAGAATTAACTTCCCCTGAAGCACCAGGTATTATAACATTATTAGTATCAGCTAAAACTGCTACATTCCATCCGGAATTATGGAAGGTGTGATTTCCAAGCTGATTCAGATTGGTAGTTCTAAGTGGTTCATTTGTTTTTAAGGTTATTTCAAAATTATTATTAGCCGAAGAAACCGCAGGAATAGGCACACCCTCTTCAAATGTTATTGACCTTGCGTTATGATCATAGGTGTAAATCTCAGGAATACTCTCAAGTTTAGGATTTTCATTATCTATAGCTAAGGCAACTGTAGCTGGAGGAGGATCTTCAGCTTCAAGATAGCCCACATCAGCATATTGAGTAACATGAACAAAGAGTTTAACAACTAAATCCTGATAGGCAGTATAATCTGCCATAGCTTCCAGGTCATTACTAAGTCCAGCAAAGGTATAATTTGTTTCCGGTAAACTTGCATCAGGAGCTAGAATACCTGCTTTACTCCATTCTTTATTGTTAACAGGATTTGTAATACTAAGCTTCCAATCAAGATAATAAGTTGAAGCAGGAACAGAAATAGTTACAATTGTTGAATCCTGAATACCGTCATTAGCAGGATTAGCTAATGCATTATAAGTATGGCTGGGGTGACCAGGAGAAAAGCTATGATCGGAAACAGAAACACTACCTTGAACAGGGTATATAGGATCATCGGGTCGGACAAGCTTAAATTTAGCTAACTCATCAGTTCCTGCTTCGTGAATATGATTTAAATCTTCTGGTTTGGGAATAATACTTCGGGAAATTATTGGTAAATTAAATGCACCATCAGCAGGTCCTATAGTATAAGTTCCGGCTTTATTATCTGGGATAGAAGCAAGCTGAGCGTTGGTGATAATGAATTTAGCTTTATTATTAACAAAATTAGTTTTGGCTAAAGACATAATACCTAATCCCAGATTGCTCAAATCTAAGGTAACAGCGTCGTTTGTTTCCACAAGATAATCGCTATTATTTACAGTTACTTCTATCTCTATCTGATCTTGCGTTCTACTATTATCATAGTAATCTGTATTCAAATAGAAATTGGGTATGTCATTTTCTACTACCGTAAGAGGAAAGTCCCCTCCGTAATGGCGAGAAGTAACTTCAATTCCTGTAATCAATGCAATATTACCAGTATATGTTTGATCTTCAACCAATGTCTCACGAATAATATTTACAGGGTTGGAAACAATAATATTACCGGCATTATCCATCAGATAAGCATTCATTATATAAGTTCCATCTGTAAACAGAGGATCTTTTGCATTCCAGTTAAAAGCTACAGTTGCAGAATTCTGCGATGTATCAGTAGTGAATGTAAGAGGTGTTAAATTAGCAGGAAAATTAAATTCTGTAAAATCATTCCAGGTACTTGTAGCATCATTCCAATACCATTTTGCAGTAGCATTTTCTTTTTGTAAAACAATCCAATATTTGCCAGTTTCCCGTCTCAAATCATTACTATCTACAGTAAAATCTCGTTTTGCCTGAAAGCTGAAATTAGCCAGAGTATAATTATCTTCCCAATAATCGTATACAAAATTATTAGTGGGTGTTCCATCTATAATATAGTGATCAGTTTTTGTATGACGGGTAAATGTCAGATCATCGGGAGTAACTATATCTGAATTATTAGCAGTAGGTACGAAAGCAAGTGGAGTATTATCAATCACTACATGCATTCTGTTCAGAATTACCTGTGGTTCATTACTACTTGCATTTAGCAGATGAGAATGAGGTGGGAATTCATCAGAAATTATATAATAGTTACTGAGATCTAAAACATTTCCTGCTTCATCCCATAATTTCCACAGAGTAATTCCGTAAGTACCTTCTGGAAGAGATGTTCCATTATTTAAACCATCCCATTTGATAGTTAAAGTAGGAGCATTGTAACTAACTTCAGGAGAATTTACTGTATAATCTTTGTAATATACAGTTCTACTTTCAAACTCAAAACGAAGTTGCAAACCGTAAATATCATCTTCAGTTCCAGCTCCCCACTTTTCCAAATCAAGTTTTATATTAACATAATCAGGATTAGTATCAGTATAATCATCTACCGCTGGGGAATTGGGTGAAAATCTTAGCCAACCTGTAGCGGGACTATTATCATAATAAAGATCATTATCATTAGTAGTTATTGTAGGAAGTATAAAATCAACTGTTATTTCCTCACCATTTTGATTCTTATTAATAATGAAACCAGCTAAACTACTAGTATCTAAATAATTACCGGCAGCAGTCGCTATTTTGGAAATTTTAACCTCAAGGATTGTTCGGGAAGATATTCTTATATCTGGAATTGTATATTGAATATCTAAAATTCCATTATTCAAAGTATATATTACCGGTGTTGCATCTGGAAAAGTATGTCCCCAGTCAATAGTAACTTTGCTTATAATAGGATCAAATTCTGCGTGTACAGATATAGTATTGTTTGTAGTAGCTACTGTAGCAGTGTAATTCCCGTCTATTCCCAAATAAGCACTAATAAATTCACTTTCTGAGATAATTATACTTTCAATAGGTATTAAATTAATAGCAGTTGCTTCACCTGGATTTGGACTTAAATTGTAATCATAGGCAATTATTTTAATCATATAATTACCAGCAGGTAATATCATCTCATAGGGATTAACAACCCAGGTCCCGGTAAAAACATTATCAGCATCAGGACCAACCATTGCCACAGGACCATACTCCATTATACTACCATCAGAACTGTAAATATAAAATGAAGCCGCATCTAAATCTTCACTTGTAAAACTAACTACAACACTTGAACCAACTATCGCATATCCTTCAGGACTGGGATTAGTAATATGGGTGTTAATTTCTAAACCAGTCAAAATAGTTGGAACATTATTTACAGTAAAGTAAGCATCGTCCCAAATTGATTGTTCGTTTTCATTTTGAGAAATGCTATGAATTTTGACCCGAGCTTGGGTTCCACTCAAAGTTCCGGGTGCAACTTGATAAGTCGCTTTCCATTTTGAAATATCAGCATCCCAAACCATCTGAATTTCTTCAGGATATGCTCCAAATTGACTAAAATTAGCATAAACCGTTTCAATCTGGGATGAAGTCCCCAAATCAGGGTCGGTTAGGGTAACTTGAACTTTTGTCCCTATTATGGCTGTTGTTGGAGAACCAGCTAAGTAATCTTCAAGCCAAACATCAATATGAGAAGGATCGAAGACCCTACTTTGACCTAATAGAGAAGTGGCGGTAAGAACGAATAACACTATGAGAAATAGTGTTGTGCGAAATTTGCGTTTCATTTGCACCTCGCTTTTTTTAATAAGTTAATTTCTTTGGTTTGTGGCAAAATACCGTTAATTTCGGGTATATTACCGTTTAATTCAGATAAAATACAATGTGAATTGGACAAATTACCTTGGTGTAATAATAAGGTAAATTTAGTTTTTCGTTTTTTGGGTTTCATTTTATCTCCTTGCGGAAAGCGCCTACAATGATCACGCCTTTCCTGTTTATATTGTTTTTGGGATTGATTTGTAAGATTTTGGTTGTAGAAGGATAATTAAATAGTTTTTGCCAAGGGTATTTATTGACCGCACAACTAACCATCAAATCCCCCTTGGAAGGGAATAAAGCCCGGCTAAATATTTTGCAACTGTTTTCCCGGAAGCCAATACAGAACTATCTGTTAGCAGCAACCAGATTGTAGACCAAACATTCATTTTCATTTTAAAATTAACAAGTCCTCTTTTTTACGAAACTAAAAGCTGCGGGTCTCATAGATGTTGCTTTACCACCTCAGCTGATAAGCGACAAAAAATATAAAAAACATAATTTCCAATTTCCTTTCAAACTGATAGCTAATGACAAAATCTACATTTTGGCAGCATCAGTTTCTTTTGCTGAACTGCATTGGCACTCATAAAAAAAATAAAATTCCGCATTCCTTTTTCCTACTTTTCTAAATTTCAGAGCTAAGGAAAACTCCAACTCTATGTCAAGTAAACAGCACGCAGATTATTTGTCAAGAAATTTATTCTGCTAAAAGCGCATATTTTGTAACTGATAATATTTTCAAGATGTTACAATTACTATTGGGCAAATCTTTTCCGCTTAAAAAAATAACATTTTTTTCTTCTGCCCCTATTTCCCGCATTCCAATATTACTAATCCATTATGAAAATTAGGTAACAACTTTTTCGTTGAATTTTGTTTAACCCTGAGAGCGCTTAGGAAAATTAGAACATAGAGATATTTTTTAAGAATTTTGTTTAATCAATATAAGATTCAAAATTAACAGATATTCTCTACTTCAACAAAAGAATACGTTTTTAGTTTTTGCCTTTTTCTTAATTATCGTTGTCTCATTTTTAGAGCGTTGAAAGAAATTATTTTACTTAAACTTCAAAACCATCTCAACTTTTTTATCCTTCTATAATATATATACTGGAAAAAAATACAAAGTGGTGACAAAAATGCCAAAAAGCTTTTATCCACGCAAAAAAATTCTAAGGTAAGGACGCACTCCGCATCCTTCAGCAAGTTATAACAAAGTAACAACCAAGTAACAATTCCGTAACGAGACAACGGAAGTGTTACAGAAGTGTTACGGAGTCGTTACGCTATTGACTATTTAACAAGAAGTTAGTTCTGTTTTAACTAACAATTTTGAAATTCGGAATCAGTTTATTTCTCGGTTGGATAAGTATAAAATTGAGGAAAGTGGTTTCTTTGATAGCAATAGCAAAATTGTAAGTAAAAACTCCTTCACTGATGGTAATGTAAGCCCCTCGTTCAATATATAATAAATTCTTTTTCCCTTAGCTCTCTGCTTTCTGAAAAACATCTTGACAATAAAAGCACTATAAAAAGCGTAAAAACGATTTGGAAATGGAAAAGTTATAAATGAACGATAGAATGTCGTTTTCCCGTAAGGTTGATGTTCTCATCAACCAATAAACTACAGGATTTAGTTTTTCCAGTATCATTACTTTATATATATAAAGGAGTTAACAAAAAATATGTTAAAAGTTTCAATTGCCCCAGATGGAAAAGAATATCCTCTTCCGAGTGAAGAAGATGCACAAAAAGAAAGAGAAATATTAAAACAAATTACTGCCGAACAAAAAGCTTTAGGACGAAAAATAGTAGCAGTTCAAGGTTTGGGATTTGTAGGTTGTGTGATGGCTACTGTTGTTGCTGATGCTACAGATAAAGATGGTAACCCTTTTTATTTTGTGCATGGTCATCAGCGTGCCTCTCAAAGATCCTACTGGAAAGTCCCCGTTATCAATAGTGGCATTCCGCCTGTAAATTCTTCCGATCCCGAAGTTCCGGCAATATTTCATCGCACTGTGGTTGAGAAAAAAAACTTCCGTGCTACCAGTGAAGAAAGTGTTTATAGCTTAGTAGATATTGTAGTTGTAGATATTCAGCTGGATGCAACGAAACCCGCTTTTGGAGATGCGGAAAAAGGTTATTGTGATATAACCGCTTTTCGGGAAGGAATTCGGACTTTGGGAAAACATATTCAGCCCGAATGTTTGGTTTTAGTAGAAACAACCGTTCCTCCTGGAACCTGTGAAAAGGTCGTTAAGCCCATTCTGGAAGAGGAATTTACCAAGCGGGGTATAGATATAGAAAAGAATCCTCCCTTGATTGCTCATTCTTATGAAAGAGTTATGCCCGGAGCTCATTATGTGGCTTCTATTCGTGATTTCTGGCGTGTTTTTTCCGGTGTTAACCCTAAAAGTATAGAACTCTGCCGGGAATTTCTTTCCCATGTTTTGGATGTGGAGAATTATCCTTTAACTCAATTGGACAGCACAAATGCCAGCGAACTTGCCAAAACAATGGAAAATTCCTATCGTGCCGTAAATATTGCTCTCACTTTGGAATGGGCTAAATTTGCGGAACAGATTGGGGTGGATATTTTCAAAGTGCGTGATGCCATTCGCAAAAGAAAAGGAACGCATGATAATTTGTTGCGCCCTTCATTAGGTGTTGGTGGTTATTGTTTAACCAAAGACCCCGTTTTAGCTAATTGGGCAATGAAGTCACTTTTTGGGGTAGAGGGAAGTTTGGATTTTGCTATTAAAGCTGTTAATACAAATGATACAATGCCGTTGCATACAATTGATATCGTTAAAAGCGTTTATCCTGATTTAAAAAACTTGAAGATTGCTGTGTTAGGCGTTTCCTATTTGGAAGATGTAGGTGATACAAGACATTCTCCTTCCAAAACCTTAGTGGAATTTTTGCGGAAAGACCTGGCAATAGTGAAAACCCACGATCCTTATGTAGAAACCTGGCCTGAAATGGAGGAAAACCATATTCAAAATGACCTGAATAATGTTCTTCCTGAATCCGATGTAGTTATTTTTGCGGTAGGACACAGTCAATATAGAAAACTTGACCCTAAGTATGTGGTTGATTTATGTAAAACCAAACCCTTAATTGTGGATTGCTCCAATTTCCTTTCCGATGAAACCATCAATATATATAAAGATTTAGGATGCAAAGTGCGGGGTGTGGGAAAAGGACATATTGTGAATGAAAAATGAACAATGCAGAATGTAAAAATGTAGAATTGAGAATGGTGTAATGAATGATAGAATGCAGATAACTGGATAGAATGGATTTACTGGATTATATTAGGAAAGTAATTATAAAATGAAATATCTGTGAAATCTGTGAGAGACATCTGCGTGCTCCTATCTTTTTCGGTAACTTCTATGCTCTCGGTGGCTATGAATATTGGAGGATAAAATGATTTTAACTGATGCCCAATTATTCAGTGAAATAAGTCGTTGTGAATTTTGTGAGAACAAGCCCTGCAAAAATGCCTGTCCCTGTGATTGTTCTCCTGCCGATTTTATGATGGCAGTTGCTAAAGGCAGACCTTCCGATTTTAAGCGTGCTGCAGGACTCATTTTAGCCAGCAATCCTTTAGGGGGAATTTGCGGAAATGTTTGTCCCGATGACCATTGCGTAAATGCCTGTGCGCGTGAAAATTTTGACACTCCAATTCAAATTCCTGCCGTTCAGGCAACAATAATTCGTAAAGCCAGAGAATTAAATATGGTGCCAGAATTTACTCCTTCCTTTTCCTTAAATAAAAAAATTGCCATTATCGGTGCAGGACCTTCTGCTATCGGAGCTGCCGTAACTTTAACCCAATTTGGTTATCAGACGGTAATGTTTGATCCTGAACCTTTAGGAGGTCAGGTAAATTTAATTCCGGAAGAGCGTTTGGAGAAAATTGACTTGCTGGATGACCTGAAATTCCTGGCAGAAACATTCAAGATAGAACATATTCGGAAAAAAATAGAAGAACCCCAAACATTATTAAATGATGACTTTGAAGCGGTAATTGTGGCAGGAGGATTAAATAAGCCCATTCACTTAAATATTCCTGGTGATGAAACAGCTATTTACGGTTTTGACATTCTAAAAAACCCTTCCCCATACAATTTTACTGGTAAACGCGTTGCTCTTGTTGGTGGAGCAATCGCTGCTGATATGGCATTGCTGATTGCTAAAAATAATGCTGCTTATGTGGAAATGATAACCCTGGAAAATTTCACTGAAATGCCCTTAACGGAACCGGAAAAGGCAACTTTGATTGAGGCAGGAATTGAATTCTCGCCTCGCACCAGGATCACGGAAATAGTTAATGAAGGTAATCAGATTAAAGGAATAAAGACGAAAAAGGTCTATCTTCCTAAAGGAGAGAAGTTTGCTCCAAATTTGATTAGGGACGAAGCAGGAACCACAGAATCCTTTCGTCCTTTTGATATGGTTATTATTGCTATCGGCAACAGACCTCCTTTTGATGTTAATAAATTAGAGACCCTTTCAGACCGTCTTTTTTGCTGTGGAGATATGATAAATGGTCCTACAACGGTGGTGGAAGCAGTTGCCTCAGGTAAAAATACCGCTTTAAAAGTTCATTCTCTATTAAGCAAAAAGGATATCAGTGAACCCGAAAAGGCAACTAAAAGCTGTTTCCCTGTTTGGGGCTGGAAAAAATATCCTGTTTCACTTGAAACCGATTTCTTTGGGAGAAAAATGGATTCCCCTTTTATTCTTTCTGCTGCTCCTCCTTCCGATGGCTATGAACAAATGAAAAAAGCATATCTTGCTGGCTGGAGCGGTGGAATTATGAAAACAGCTTTTGATAATGAAGATATTCATATTCCGGGTGAATATATGTTCACCTTTGGTGATAAGAAAAAGACCTTTGCCAATTGTGATAATGTTTCAGAGCATCCTTTAGATAGGGTTTGTTCCGAAATAGCTCTTTTAATAAAGGAATTTCCTGATCGCTTAACTATGGCTTCAACAGGCGGTCCTGTTACCGGTGATGATATTAATGATAAAAAGGGCTGGCAAGCCAATACTATAAAACTGGAAAAAGCAGGCGCAATGGGAATTGAATACAGTTTATCTTGTCCTCAGGGTGGAGATGGAACAAAAGGTGATATTGTGGCTCAAGACCCTGCGTTAACCGCTAAAATTATTGATTGGGTGATGGAAATTAGCAACCCTGAAATACCCAAACTGTTTAAACTAACCGGTGCTGTAACTTCTATCTATCCTATTCTTTCCGCTGTTAAAAGTGTCTTGGACAAATATCCTGGTAAAAAAGCCGGAATAACTTTGGCTAATACCTTTCCTGCTTTAGCTTTCAGAGAAAAAGAAAAACCCTGGGACGAAGGAATCATAGTTGGTTTAAGCGGTGAAAGCATTTTGCCAATCAGTTATTTGAATTTAGCCCGAGCCGGAAATAGCGGAATTTTCATCTCCGGAAACGGAGGTGCAATGAACTATCTGGATGCAGCAAACTTTTTAGCTTTGGGAGCCGGAAATGTTCAATTCTGCACAATTGTGGAAAAATATGGCTATGGTATAATTGATGAATTGAAAATGGGACTTTCCTACCTCTTGGAAGCAAAGGGCTTAAAAAGCGTTGCCGAACTTATTGGAATCGCTCAGCCAAAACCCATTACGGACTTTCTTGATCTGCCCACAAAGACAAAAAGTTCTTCCTTAATTAAAGAATTGTGCCTAAAATGCGGAAACTGCACCCGCTGTCCTTACCAGGCAATAGAATTAGATGAGGATTGCTATCCTAAAATTGACCCGGATAAATGTGTTGGATGCTCGCTGTGTACACAATTGTGCTTTGCCGGAGCGCTGGAAATGAAGAATGAAAAATGAAAAATGTAAAAGTGAAAGGTGAACAGTGAATGGTGAACAGTGAATGGAGAATTAAAAAAGGTCGAGAAGGTTGAGATTTTTTTTAATTCTTTTTTAGCCCGAAGGGCGACACAATGATAGCGATGGGTGCGTAAGCCCCTCGTAAAATAAGGTTGAGAGGGTTGAGAGGGTTGAGAAGGTTGAGATTATTTTTAATTCTTTTTTAGCCCGAAGGGCGACACAATGATAGCGATGGGTGCGTAAGCCCCTCGTAAAAAAAGGTTGAGAGGGTTGAGAAGGTAGAGAGGGTTGAGAGGGTTGAGAAGGTTTAGATTCCATAAAAGCCCGAAGGGCGACACAATGATAGCGATGGGTGCGTAAGCCCCTCGTAAAATTGAGAATTGAGAACGGTGAATGAATGATAGAATGCAGATAACAGGATAGAATGGAGTTACTGGATTATATTATAAAATGAAAAATCTGCGTAATCTGCGAAATCTGCGTGCTTATATTTTTTATCCGTGTGAAATCCGTGTAATCTGTGCGATGTATTTAATCAATATATTCTTTGATAATGTTTTCCAATTCTCCGCTATCTTTTAATTCCTTCAATGCCTTATTTATTCTGGTATTAATTTCTTTACCTGCTTGCATAGCTAATCCGTATTGTTCATTCGTTTGAATCGTGTAAACAATCTTAATCTCCTGTTGTTGGGAAAAATCCTTGGCTACCCATTCATCAAAAACCATCAGGTCTATTTTGCCATTAAGAAGTTCCCCCAAGGTTTCTATAACAGTAGGATAAAGTTTAAGCTTATTTTTGGGCAGGAGGTCTTTTTCCATCAGGTTTTCGGTTAAATATTGATGGCTGGTAGTGTTGCTTTGGCAGCCCACGATGTATTTTCCAATGTCCTCTATCTTTTCTACTTTTACAGGAGAATTGGATTTGGCTACAACAGCCAGGTCTGTTTCAAAATAAGGAATAGTAAAATCCATCGTTTGTTTGCGTTTCGGGGTAATGGTAATAGCAGAGGCAGCAATATCAATTTTGTTAAGTGCTAAAGCAGAAAACAGTTCATCAAACTGGTATTTGGTAATTTGTAATTGCATATTCAATTTATCCGCTATGCGTTTACAGATTTCTATATCAATGCCTTTGAATTCACTACCTTCCTGATAAGTAAAAGGTGGATTTTCAGCATCGGTTCCTACCCTCAATATCTTCTTTTGTTTCGGAGAACACGAGAAAACAAATAAGGCAATCAGTGCGACACCCAAAGCAATAAATATCCTGCGTAATTTCATCTTCTTACCTTTACTATATGGTTTTATATAAATTATAATCCCCCTCGGATAAATTACAAGTATTTTATCCGTAAAATTACAAGCAGGTTTGTGGAAAAAAATCTACTTTAACTTAAAAATAGCAGTTAAAGTAACGGAAATGCTTTTACTGCGAGTGCTGGTGTTATAAATTCCATAATCCGAAACCTCTGTAGAATAGGGCTCCGTAATTTGAAAAACACCAGCACGCGCTTCTCTTAATTTGCCCAGTTTGGTATTTCCGCTACCGGCAATTTCTTCTGCACGAGCTACTGCATCCTTGGTTGCTTCGGAAAGCAACTGTTTTTTCAAATCCGGCAGTTTAGTATAAAGATATGCCAGGTTGGAATTTAACAATAAGATTCCGCGTTCCGCAAAAAAATCCGGTTTTAATGCCAAGGTCTCAATTTTGGGTATATCGGAAGAGACCACAAAGATATTTTGATTCAAGGCATAACCGGTTGGATTGCCATAATTATCGGTGGTTTGATAACTGTTTATGGGCTGGATACTGATATCCTTTTCCGGAATTCCCTGTTCTTCAAGGTAATTCTTGAAAGCATTTACATCATTGCTCATTTTGTTGTAGCCATCTTTCAAACCATCATGGCTTACATTGCGTTGCATAGTGAGATTCCATTTTACCAGGTCGGATTCAAAGAGTTTGCTGGCATATCCAACTACACGTAAACTGGTTGGTGCCTGACGACTTTGCATAAAGAAATAGCCAAAAACCGTCAAGCCGATGATAAAGGATAAACCAACAATTCCCCAGGTGCGGGCAACTACTTTATCCTTGGTGAAAATAAGCCAGATTATACCTGCTGCAATTGCGATGCAGATGATTACTAATAGTGCTGTGATCATTTTTTGCTCCTTAAAACTTAAAAATATGGAGAATGCTCTTTATCGGGAATAATATCCACCCAGCGTTTTTTTCCATCAAAGTGGAATTCCAGTTTAAATGTCTGATAGGGTAAAAGATCATTTACCAAAAGAGGCCATTCAATAACGGTTATTCCTTGTTCCAAGATATCAAACAAACCCAGGCAATATATTTCTTCCTTATTTTTCAGACGGTATAGGTCTAAATGATACAGGGGAAGGCGTCCACCGGAATATTCCTTCATTAAAACAAAAGAAGGACTGTCTATTTCTTCTTCAATTCCCAGTGCCTTGCCAAGCTGTTTTACAAAGAAGGTTTTGCCGCTACCCAAATCGCCAAAAAGAGTTATAATATCCCCTTCCTTTAATAAAGGTGCAATGTATTTGGCAAGGTCTATAGTGTCCTGCTCAGTAGATAAGTTTAGGGTTTTCATCTCAGCTTAAAAAGAAGGAAGAATGAATAAAGTGAGATGGAGAATTTGTCATTCCTCCGAAAGCAGAAATCAAAATATCTGCAATTCCCCTATCAAACCTCTCGGAAAAGAGAAAAGAAAAAGTTTGCCAAGGTCTTACCTTTGGGTAACGGCATTTTGAAAGGGAAGGCATACGGTTAATAAACATTTTCTGTGTATTCTACCTTTAATCTCTTTTCTCTTCGTCAGGAGTCAGATATTTTTTACACCTAAATCACTGATGACAGTGTTCCTCTGTGACAAAGAAAGATTTGGAATTTGAGGAGCTCCGGCTATACAATTTTTCTGCACTTCTGACTTCATTTTACATTTTATCTTTCTTTCCCGTTATGAGTCCTCTTCGCTAAACTAATTTGAGATAAGGGTTAAAGATATATAAGCGATGAGGACTCCTGACTTCCTTCATTCTATATTCTACATTCTTTCTCTTTATAAACAACTATCTTCTTTTGGTGCGGCAGGTAGCAATCGGCAGAATCATTTCTTCCATAGAGACCCCACCGTGTTGAAAAGTACCGTTAAACTGTTTCTGATATTGATGATAGGCATTGGGATAGACGAAATAGTAATCATCCTTAGCAAAGATAAAGTTATCCACAATGCTTTTGGAGGGCAGTCCAAAGTCCCCAGGTTTTTTTACAAACAGAGCGTGGCGTTCATTCACGGAAAGATTTTTTCCTTCTTTATAACGGACTGTTATGGATGTTTCTTTATCACCGATTACTTGAGTTGCACGGTTCACTTTTATAGAGCCGTGGTCTGTAGAAAGAATTACAATCGCATCTTGTTTGGCAATCAGTTTCAGCGCTTCATAGAGTGAAGAATGCAAAAACCAGTGTTTGGTAAAGGCACGCAGACCTTCTTCATTGGGAATTGTTTCCTGTAGAATTTGATCCCGACTGCGATGATGAGCTAATAGATCAAGGAAGTTATAAACCAGAACAATGAGATTTTCTTTGTTCCAAGTTTCAATTTTGCGCAGGACAAAATTGCCTTCTTCCATATTGAAGATTTTTACATACTTGCTGGTAGGATCAAGTTTAAAGCCAAGCTCCTCAATATGTTCATCCAGCAATTGATGTTCATTGCGATTACGGCTGTTATCCATTTCACTGGAAGTTACCCAATAATCGGGAAAGCGTTTAGCAATATCAATAGGCATTAAACCGCTGAAAATAGAATTTCTGCTATAAGGAGTGGCAGTTGGCAAAATGGAATAGTAGAGGTCAAGTTCTTCCTCAAAAAGTTCTTTGATGTAGGGTTGAATAGCCAGATACTGATCCAGACGCATACAATCAATGATAATAAAATAGATAGGCAGGTTTTCTTCAAAGTGCGGAGCTATGTATTGGGAAATAAGGTCAAAACTTAAATTGGGGCGTTCATCACTTTTCAGCCAGTTACCATAATTGCGTTCTACATAGTTGGTAAATTCAGTATTGCAGTTGCGTTTTTCCAGAAAATGGGTTTGGCGTAAACCTTCATCATTAACCTGATCTATTTGTAATTCCCAATAGCTGAGTTCCCTGTAAATTTGGCTCCATTCATTCCAATCGGGATTAGCAAAAAGTTTTTGATTCAGTTCTGCAATATAGCGGGTATATTGTTGGCCTATTTGATTGGCACGAATTTCATCTGCTTGGAAAATCTTTTTGATAGCCATAATAATCTGATTGGGATTGATGGGCTTAATCAAATAATCCGAAATTTGAGAAGCAATTGCCTTATCCATCAAGCCCTCTGCTTCACTTTTAGTAACCATTACAATAGGCAAGGCAGGATTGATACGCTTAATTTCCTGTAAAGTTGCCAAGCCATCCAAGCCGGGCATCATTTCGTCTAAAATAACGAGGTCATATTTATTCTCTACTACCTTTTCAATAGCGTCGGTTCCATTATTACAGGTTTCAACATTATATTTTCTCTCTTCCAGGAAGAGAATAAAGGGTTTGAGAAGGTCTATTTCATCGTCAACCCAGAGTATTTGCATTTGTTTCATTGGATTTTACTCCTTTTTGTTTTGTGTTTCAAGTTCAAAGAGGTGTTGGCGCTCTTTAACGATCTTTTTAATGTTGTCCAGATCGGCATCCTGAAAATAAAGGGCGAGCTTGAAATTAAGCTCTTTGCGGGAACAATTAAACCATCCTGTCATCTTCTCCCAAAATTGTTCAATATAGACCTCTTTCAGGTCTATGTTTGATTCTTTTTCTTTTTGTTTCAGGTCTTTTATATGCTCGCGGAGTTCCTTAAAAGGCATTTCTTCCGCTTTGTGAATCCATTCATCACGCACATTCCAGTCCGCATTTTTCATAAAGGGTTTAATCATCTGCAGACGATCAAAACCGATTTCTTTAACCTCGGTTTCGTCTATATCCATTTCTTCAATAAACAGATCAAAGGTAGACATAAGTTTTCCTGCCAGGGTTCCGGAAAGTTGATATTCCATTTCCACAAAGTCCTTGAAATTCTCATAGCCCTTATAAAGGTATAATTTTGAACGCTTGATTTCGGAAAGCAACTGACCGAGAGAGATAAAGTTATCTTCCAGTTTATCTTTCAGATTGGCAAGTGCATTAAATTTTTCTTCGGCACTCATTGCCTCAGGTGGCACTGTTTTTGGGGGCATCTTTTTATCCTTCTTTATTGTTGAATGAGGGGGTAATAAATATTTTCAGGAGCAGGAAAAACTCCGTTTTTAACTTCCTGGGAAAAGAGTTCTACCGCTTCTCTGATGTCATTATTTAAATTTGCATATTGTTTTACATATTTGGGTTGGAGATCTGAATAACCAAGCAGGTCGTGATAAACTAAAACCTGTCCATCGGTAAATCTTCCGGCTCCGATTCCGATTGTGGGAATGCTTACAGTTTCAGTTATTTCTTTGCCTAAAAGTTCAGGAATGCCTTCCAGAACAAGCATAAAGGCACCTGCTTTGGCAACTTCCTGTGCTTGCTTTAATAGTTCTTCCTGTTCAACCGGTTTCTTTCCTTGAACTTTATATCCGCCAAATTTACGAATGGACTGTGGTGTTAAACCTAAATGGGCACAAACAGGTATTTCCATATCCACAATGGCTTTTATGGCATCAATACGAGATTTTGAGCCACCTTCCAGTTTAACGGCATTAGCTTTACCTTGCACAATAAGCTTTCCTGCATTTTGCCTGGTTTGCTTTTCGGAAAGATGAAAGCTAAGATAGGGCATATCGGCTATAATAAAAGAATCCGGTGCACCCCTACGAACTGCCGAACAATGATAAATCATATTTTCCAAAGTTACCTGCAGGGTATCTTCATAACCCAAAACTACCATCCCCAAAGAATCACCTACCAGGATGATATCTACGGAAGTGGCAGAAACACATTTTGCCATCGCATAGTCGTAGGCAGTAAGCATACAGATTTTTTCTTTGTGCTGTTTCATTTCCTTAAAAACAGCAATATCTGTTTTATTATTCTTGACTTTGGTCATTATCGGGACTTTCTCCTTCCCTATCTTCTATTTCAGAACTTGCGCGGCTTGCATCTTCATCAAAAAGATTATCACCAGCATAAGTTCCCCTGTTAATCATTAAATCATAAATAACACTGCCATTATTATACCAGCCCAGAAAACGCCCTTGTAAATAACCATTTACATAATTGGCACTCATTTGGGGACTGCCATCAGGATACCACATCAGCATAGGACCTTGCTGTTTACCTTTTACAAAAGTTGCTGCCCGTTGTAAAAAACCATTGGGATAGCGTTCTATAGCAACTCCTGTGAAGGGTTTATCCTTATAAAGATAAATACTGTCTTGCAAAACCAGTTCCTTAAAAGGAACCGCATTTTTCGGTTCCTTCCAAGTTTTAACCTCTAAATATTCTTCACTTTTATTCTGTGCAAAGGCAGTGCCAAAAGCAAGAGAAAATATAAAAATGAATAGCAATAAAGGCATTACCGGGCAGTTTATGAAGCCGGTTTTTTTGGGGACACAGGATAAGGAACACATATTATTTATCACTTGAGGACACATTTTTATCTCCGATAGGTTAGTCAATCTTTTTCTTCTCTTTTTTAACCGAAGCTTTTTTATTATATAAGATAAATCAAATTATCTTAAAGTCAACCGAAAGGTTGATGTCCTCATCAAGCACAAAACGACAGGAATGTAGTTCTTCCGGAGTTTTTTCCTTGACCTAATAAATCACTATGTAAAAATTGCTTTATGGTGAAGAAATTAAAAATATTGGGTATTGAATATGCCCTCTGGTTATACATAGTTGCCTGTATCTGCTGGTTTTTATTTCGGGTTTTCAGTATTTTCGCCAGTAGCTATATTATTTTTATCAGTCCGTTAATCATAGCATTTCTTTTGTCTCAATGCAAAAATAATATAGGAGCAAAAATAATCATCTCGGAAGAGACAGGTTCACTATGGAAGATTGAGCTGGCAATAGTAATCCTTATTACTTTCATTATGGCTTGGGTAATTGTAGATGTAAAGCCAATCGCTTTTTTTACTCAGGCAGCCAATACAAAGTCCATTATCAGTGGAATATTTAACCCGAATTTGAGACAGCTTGTTCCGATGCTTAGTGCTTTAGTAGAAACTATTTATCTGGCTTTACTGGCAACCGTTTTTGCTATTCCTTTTGCCTTTGTGCTTTCCTTTTTTGCTGCCAAGAATCTGATGTTCAGTTCTGTTATCGGCAGGATAGTGTATATTATTATCAGAACGATTTCTACTGTCTTCAGAAGTATTGAAGCAATTGTGTGGGCAATTATTTTTTGTGTTTGGGTTGGTATTGGTCCTTTTGCCGGAATGTTAGCTTTATGGATACATTCTATAGCTGCATTGATAAAATTATACAGTGAGCAGATTGAAAATATTGATCCGGGTCCTGTGGAAGCCATAAAAGCAACGGGTGCTTCAACTTTACAGGTATGGCGTTATGGAGTTACTCCTCAAATTTTGGCACCCTATTTGGCTTTTACAATTTACCGTTGGGATATGAATATCAGAATGGCTACAGTTGTAGGTTTTGTAGGTGGCGGAGGAATTGGTTTGGCTTTATATCAGGAACAGCAAATGCTTGCCTGGAGAAATGTAGGTTTAATAATGTGGTTAATTGCTTTAATTGTTTGGGTAATGGATATGTTAAGTGGTTACCTTCGTTCCAAACTTGTTACCTATTAGGAGATTGCAGAATGAATAATTTTAATCCGGTTGAACTGTTAATCAAAAAGCGTGATGGTTATTCTCTTGCTCCTGCGGAAATTTCTTGCTTTGTAAATGCCTATTTAAAAGGAGAAATTGCCGATTACCAAATGAGTGCTTTTTTAATGGCTTGTTTTCTGCAAGGTCTGGATAAACAGGAAATAGAGGCATTAACCAAGACCTATATTGATTCCGGAGGCACTATTAGTTTTGCAGAAGGTCTGCCTGTTGCCGATAAACATTCTACCGGAGGCGTAGGAGATAAAATCAGTTTAATGCTGGCTCCTATTGCTGCTTCTTTAGGATTGATGGTGCCAATGATTTCAGGACGCGGTTTGGGTCATACAGGCGGTACTTTAGATAAACTGGAATCCATTTTAGGATTTAGAACTTCCTTTTCTCTGCAGGAATTTAAGGAACTGGTAGAAAAACATAGTTTTGCTTTAGCAGGTCAATCTGAGGAACTTGTTCCTGCCGATAAAAAAATATATGCCTTAAGAGATGTTACCGCTACAGTAGAAAGTCCGGGTTTGATTACTGCCAGCATAATGAGCAAGAAAATTGCTGAAGGAGCAAAGCATCTGGTTATTGACTTAAAAATAGGCAGCGGTGCTTTTATGCCTAATATCAATAAAGCAAAAGAACTGGCTGAATTATTGATGGCAACAGGAAAAAGTTTCGGGCAAAAAGTAACCGTGGTCTTTTCCAATATGAATTCTCCTTTGGGACACGCTGTGGGAAATGCTTTGGAAATGATTGAGGCAATTGAATACCTGAAAGGAAACTATTTACCCGATACTTATGAACTTACTACTGTTTTAACCGCTCAAATGCTCATCAGCACTGGCAAAGCAAAGGACTTTGAACAGGCAAAAAAGATGATTGATGAAGCAGTTGTCAGCGGAAAAGCACTGGATAAATTCCGCGAAATAATTATTGCTCAAGGAGGAGAACCAAAAGTGCTGGAGGATTATTCCCTTTTTGCCTCTTCACCTGTAATTTATCCTATCATAGCAAAACAAAGTGGTTGGGTGCATAAAATTGACTCCAGGGCTATTGGCTATGCCTTAGTTCATATCAAAGCAGGCAGAAAAAAAGTTACGGACACCCTTGATTATGGAGCCGGTGCTTTACTTTATCCTAAAATTGGCGATGCAATAAAACAAGGAGAAAAAATAGGAGAAGTGCATTGTGCCTCTAAAAATGAGGCGGAAGAAGTAGCAGAACTAATTTTGAATGCCTATAAAATAGCGGATACCCAAAAAGATAAAGAAGACCTCATCCTGGAAATCGCTTTATCTGAAGAATAAATCATATTAGAAAGTAAAAGTCGTTTGTCATTCCTGCAAAAAAAGTAATCTCTTTGTCATTTCTGGGCAAGTAGGAATCCAGATAAAATATTACAAATTGACTGCTTTTTCAAGACGATAACTATTCATTTATATAAAAGCTGTAAAAATAATTTGCTTTTTCCCTGCTCTTGCTATATAATATAAATAGCACAGTATTAGGAGGTTAATATGACTGCCAAACGTTTTTACATCGCCGTTTTAATGGGGATCATATTGGGAATTATTGCCTGCTTAATAGCAGGAGGAGTAAGCCCTGACCCCTTAGCTAAGAAAGTGCTTGCCAATATTTTCGTAAGCCGTGTTTTAATTGGTTTTGTGATTGGAATTAGTGCCTGGAAAATGGGCTGGTTTTTACATGGAGTTTTAATGGGACTGATTGTTGGCTTGCCTTTTTCCTTAAGTGCTATGGCTATGCAAGTTCCGGGTATGGGGAAATGGGGAATATTTTTCCTGACCTGGGCTTTGGGAGTTGTATACGGATTTATCATTGAGCTGGTAACCAGCGTTTTCTTTAAGGCAAAACAACTCTCGGCAAAATAGATAGCGAATTTAGTTCATTTCCCCAAGTGTAGCCAGAGGACGCCATTCCTCCGCAAAAAAATCACTAAAAATGCGGAGCGTTGCGTACTCCAGCTACAAAAAAAATTTGGATTGACAAAAATCACGACCTAAAAGATTAGGTATTCTTGAAAAGTGTTCCGGAATAGCTCAGCGGTAGAGCGGGTGGCTGTTAACCACTAGGTCGGGGGTTCGAACCCCTCTTCCGGAGCCACTTTTTTTATAACCGGAATGTAAGTATGGCGAGAATGGTGCAATCAAAAAAGAGTATTAAGGAGGCAAAAATGCTAACTGTAAATGAATATTTTGAGGGCAAAGTAAAGTCCATTGCTTTTCATAACGGACAAGGCAACTTCACCGTAGGAGTAATGGATATTGGCGAATTTGAATTTGGCACTAATACAATTGAAAGAATGACCGTTATTTCCGGAGAGCTTACCGTCCAATTACCCGAACAAGAAACCTGGAAAAAATTTACTTCCGACGAAACATTCACCATTCCTGCCCATCAAAAATTCCGGGTAAAAGTGCAAGAGCAAACAGCATACCTTTGCCGTTATGAATAATAAGGATTAATAAAATGAAAAAATATGTATTTATCACATTGGGATTGTTGGCGTTAGCTTTCTGTTTCGCAGAGGAATCACCGGTTACTTTATACCTGCAAAATCAAAATCTGGAGACCTTTCAGCAGGCAGTTAATTATCTCATCAAAATTGATCAGGAAGGCGAAAGCGGAATGCAGGCAAAACTGAATCTTGCCTATATCAGCAATTTGGAATCTCTCCGGCTAATGGATTTGGCAAAAGCGGATATTGATAATTTGAAACCCGGCGAACGCTTTGCCCTGGCAAATCTTTATCTGGAAATGGATAAATATGACGATGCTATTGATATTTATAATCTTTTGAACGAAGCAACACCAAAATGGAGCTGTCCCTGGCGTCATAAAGGAGAAGCCCTTTATAAAAGCGGAAATTATGAAGCCGCTAAAAAGTCACTGGAAATGGCAATTGAAACCAATAAAGAACATTACGATGCTTACCTCTGGTATGCCAAAACCCTCTACGAATTAAAGGACTATAAAAACGCTCTTAAAGCTCTGGAAACCGCTTTTGACTTAACTGAAGAACTTGAAGATAGCGAATTTGATCAGGTAATTCCGGAAGAAGAAATCAATCAACTTTATCAGGAACTGCAAAAATTAACCCAAAATAAGTAATACCATTTCTGGCAAATAATACATTGTCCTTCCTGAACAAGCAGGAATACAGAAATGTTTGTAAGTTTGAGAGGGTTGATAAGGTTGAGAAGGTTGAGAAGGTTGAGAAGGTTGAGAAGTTTGAGAGGGTTGATAAGATTGAGATGCTCTCTGCCCTCAGCTCTCTGCCCTCTGCAAAAAAAGCCCGGAGGGCGACGCAATGATAGCGATGGTGGCGTAAGCTCCTCGTTGAAAAAGGTTTAGAAGGTTGAGAAGGTTGAGATTTCATCAAAGCCCGGAGGGCGACACAATGATAGCGATGGGTGCGTTAGCCCCTCGTTAAATGTAAGCCCCGACTTCTTTTTTCTTTTCTTCTTCCCATTTTCCAAAAGCCCCAAAGGGCGACACAATCATAGCGATGGTGGCGTAAGCCCCTCGTAAAAAATTAAGAAACAACCATCTATCTTTTTCCACTGTTCCCCTGAATAAATATCCTGAAAATCCCTGTTATCCCATTCCTCAAGGAGCTAATAAATCTTGATAGTTATTTGCTTGATACATAGTAAATTCTGTAACGACTCCGTAACACTTCCGTAACACTTCCGTTGTTTCGTTACGGAGTTGTTACTTGGTTGTTACTTTGTTATAAGAAGATGAAGCAAGCTGAAAAAGATAATAAATTAAAGGCGAAGCAATTAACAGGAGTGCGGTAAATGATAATGTTCTTCCCTTTTGGCTAATCGGGATTCGGTAACTCCATAATTAAGTACTATTATTATAAGATTTTATCTTCCTATTGAAATGAAAATCTTGAATACCTGTCGTTCCTACGGAACTCTTTCTAACACAAGGAGATATGTTGTTTATTTACACTCTTTGCGCCGGGTTGAAACCCTTCTATATTATCTGTCGGGGCTGTCTCACAACCTTCCAAAAGTCCATTTTTTGCCATTTTTAGGTATACAAAGATGTATCCTAAAGAGGAGATTGTTCCTTAAAATGACTTATATTTACTGTCTCAAAACTAAGTTTTAGTTTCGGGACAGCCCTATTGAAAAGAGAAAAATAAAGCCAAAAGACAAAAAATTTTTAATTTGCGCTTGACAGAATTTCGGCTATAATAATATTAGCACTCAATTGTATTGACTGCTAAGAAAACCAAAATAAAAATACTAAAATTATGGAGGAAAACAAGATGGCAAAACAAATGCAGTATGCACATGAAGCCCGCACAAGTTTAAAAAGCGGTGTGGATAAACTGGCTGATGCCGTAAAAGTTACCCTTGGTCCTAAGGGTAGATATGTTGTTTTGGACAGGAAATTTGGCTCTCCCACAATCACTAACGACGGTGTGACCATAGCCAAAGAAATTGAATTGGAAAATGAATACGAAAATATGGGTGCTCAACTCTGCAAAGAGGTTGCAGAAAAAACCCATGACACAGCTGGTGATGGAACTACAACAGCTACAATTTTAGCCCAGGCAATTATTGAAGAAGGTCTGAAACATGTAACTGCCGGCGTTAATCCGATGTATCTGAAACGCGGTTTGGAAAAGGCAACTAAAGTTGTAGTGGATAAAATCAGAGAATTCAGCAAGGAAATCAAGAGCAGTGAAGAAATTGCACAAATTGCTGCTATTTCAGCTAATAACGATCCTGAAATTGGAGCTCTGATTGCGGAAGCTATGGATAGTGTTGGTAGAGAAGGCATTATCAATATTGAAGAGGCAAAATCCATTGATACCGGTATGGAAAAAGTGGAAGGAATGCAGTTTGATCGCGGTTATATCTCTCCCTATTTTGTGACTAATGCAGAAAAGATGATTGCCGAACTGGAAGAGGCCTTTATCCTTCTATACGACAAGAAAATAACCGCTCTCAAGGAACTGCTTCCCATTCTGCAGGAAGTTTCTCAAAATGGACGTCCCCTGCTTATTATTGCAGAAGATATTGAAGGTGAGGCACTTGCCACATTAGTAGTGAATAAACTGCGCGGTGTTCTGAATGTGGTTGCCGTTAAAGCACCCGGTTTTGGTGATCGCAGAAAAGAAATGCTGGAAGATATTGCCGTTTTAACTGGTGCAACTTTAATTTCCGAAGAAATGGGGAGAAAACTTGATAGCGCTACAATGAGCGATTTGGGACGCGCTAAAAAGATTATTGTGGAAAAAGAAAATACCACTATCCGCGAAGGAGCTGGCAATCCTGAAGCGATTGAAGGTAGAATTAAACAAATTAAAGCTCAAATTGAAGAGACAACTTCCGATTACGATAAAGAAAAATTGCAGGAACGCCTTGCCAAACTTTCCAGCGGAGTTGCCGTCCTCAGAATCGGTGCTGCTACCGAGACAGAAATGAAGGAAAAGAAAGCTCGCGTAGATGATGCTCTCCATGCTACCCGGGCTGCTGTTGAAGAAGGTATTGTTCCCGGCGGCGGAGTTACTTTAATTCAAGCCGCTAAAACCCTAAAACAATTAAAAGGCCTTTCCTACGAAGAAAAAATGGCTGTGGATATTTTGTCTAAAGCACTGGAAAAACCAGCTTATCAAATTGCCGCTAACGCAGGTGAAGAAGGCGCTGTAGTTGTTGAAAAACTGAAGAGCTTTCGCGATATCCATATGGGATTCAATGCTATCAATGGACAATTTGAAGACCTCTTCAAAGCCGGAATTATTGACCCCGCTAAGGTTGTTCGCTCAGCTATCCAAAACGCTGCTTCCATTGCCGGTTTGATGTTAACTACGGAATGCATTATTACCGATATTAAAGAACCTGAGCCAGCTGTCCCTATGCCCAATCCTAATATGGCTGATATGTATTAATATAATCCCGTCTAAAATAAAGAAAAGGGCTTTTCCGAAAAGGAGAAGCCCTTTTTGGATGAACGGTTGAAGGGGAAAAGTGAAACACGGGATAGACAAAGAAAAGGTAAAATTATTATAATAAAATCCGCGAAATCTGCGTGCTAAATCGTTATGAGTCCTCACTGCCAAATAAAATTGAGGGATGTGTAAAATTATTGAAGGTAGTAACGACTCCTGACTTTTCCTCCTCCAGGCCTCTCTACTAACAAAAACATTGACAATAACTTATCATTAAATAAGAAAGCAATTATAGAAATTTAAGTATGGGAAATACAAGATGAAACCTTTTAAGCCAGAAAAGCTTCCTCTTTCCTGTATTGATTGGGAAAGACAGATAAGTTTTATTAGCCAAGCTCATAATTTGTTAGGTAAATATGAAGGGATGTTACAAACAATGGTAAATCCCAATCTGTTATTATCTCCTCTCACTACTCAGGAAGCAGTTTTATCTTCTAAAATTGAAGGCACACAGGCAACTTTGGATGAGGTCTTGCGCTATGAAGCAAATCCTAAAATGACACTATCTCCTGAAAAAAATGCTGATATTCAAGAGATATTAAATTATCGGAAAGCAATTAGTTATGCAGTTGAGCTGTTAAAATCCATACCTCTATCCTTAAATTTGATCAAAGATGTCCATTCCATTTTGATGAACAGCGTTAGAGGAATGAATAAAACTCCGGGAGAATTTAGAAAAGTTCAAAATTACATTGGTCCTCCAGGTGCAGATATTTCCCAGGCAACCTATATCCCTCCCTCTCCCGAAGAGGTGATGCCTGCTATGGATAATCTGGAAAAATACATCCATTATGAAGAAAAAGATACAATCGTTCAATTGGCAATAATCAAAGCACAATTTGAAATAATCCACCCTTTCCTGGATGGAAATGGAAGAATAGGAAGAATTCTCATCCCTCTCTTTCTGTTCTATAAAAATATCATAAGTAAGCCGGTATTTTATTTAAGCACTTACCTGGAAAAACATAGAGATGAGTATTATCAGCATCTGAATAATGTTACTGCAAAAAATGACTGGAACGGATGGATTTCTTTTTTCCTGAAAGCAGTTATTGAACAAGCAAAAATGAATATTGAAAAAGCAGGAGCTATCCAAAATTTGTATGATCAAATGAAAATTACAATTCCTGAAATTACTGGTTCCAAATATTCAATGCAGCTGACTGAAGCGCTTTTTATATCACCGCTTTTCAGTATTAACGGTCTTTCCATAGCTTCAATGATTCCTAAAGCAACCATCATAAGAATAGTAAATATATTAAAAAATAAGAAAATCGTGATAGAAATCCAAAAGAGCAGAGGACCAATGCCAGGATTGTTTATGTTCAAAGCTCTTTATAACATTGTTAAATAAATGTATAACTAACAATAAATAAATAATATAGAGTGTTTGTGCCTCATCTTTAGTGTTTTATGCAACACAAAACACCTTGTCTATATTCTATGACACACAAGCGCTGTATTTCATTCTCTCTCAAGTTGTTGTGATAAAATAGCAGAAAAGGTGGAATTGGTTAACAGGTGAAAGGGAAAGGTGAAAAGGTGAAAAGGTGAAAAGGTGAAACACTGAGTTAACATCGTAAATGACGGAAAAAGGGTTGAGAGGGTTGATAAGGTTGAGAGGGTTGAGAAGTAAAGAAATAAAGAACTCAAGACCTCAAGACCTTTTAACCTCTCTACTTTCTATCTCCTCTTCCCAAATTTTCCTTGCCAAAAAACCTTATTCAGTATATGAGGATTAAAAATAAACAGGAGGAAAAAATGTCAGACATACTTTACATTATCGGACGCGAGATTTTAGATTCACGCGGAAATCCAACAGTGGAAGCAGAAGTTCATTTAGATAGTGAGATTATGGCAATAGCAGCAGTTCCCAGCGGTGCATCTACCGGTGAACGCGAAGCCATAGAACTTCGTGATGGCGATAAAAAACGCTACGGAGGCAAAGGTGTCTTAAAAGCAGTTAGCAATATAGACAATATGAGTGATGAATTATGGGGAACTGATTCATTATTGCAGGGTCAAATTGATAAAATTATGATTGATATGGATGGAACTCCTAATAAAGCCAAACTGGGTACTAATGCTATTTTAGCTGTTTCTATGGCTGTTGCCAGGGCTTCCGCTTTGGAATTGAATATTCCTTTATATCGTTATCTGGGAGGTGTTAATGCCAAAACCCTTCCTGTACCAATGAGCAATATTCTCAATGGTGGTGCGCATGCAGATAACAATGTTGATATTCAGGAATTTATGATTATGCCTTTGGGTGCAAAAAGTTTCCAACAAGCGCTACAAATGAATGCTGAGGTTTTTCACTCCCTGAAGGCAATTCTTAAAAAACGCGGTTTAGTAACTTCCGTTGGAGATGAAGGTGGTTTTGCACCTAATCTGGCATCCAATGAAGAGGCCTTTATCGTAATTGTAGAGGCAATTAAGACAGCAGGTTACATTCCCGGAAAAGATATTTACCTGGCTATTGATGCTGCTGCCAGCAGTTTTTATAAAGACGGAAAGTATCTTTTTGAAGGGAAAAAAGTTAGCAGCGATGCAATGATTAAATATTACGAAAGTATGATTGCCAAATATCCTATTTGCTCAATTGAAGATGGCTTGGCAGAAAATGACTGGACTGGCTGGAAAAAAATGACTGCCAAATTGGGTAGTAAAATTCAAATTGTAGGTGATGATGTTTTCGTTACCAATCCCAAAATTATTGCCAAAGGCATTAAAGATAACATCGCCAATAGCGTTTTGATTAAATTGAATCAAATCGGAACCGTTACCGAGACCATAGATGCCATAAATATGGCTCATAAAGCGGGTTGGACAACCGTTGTAAGTCACCGTAGCGGTGAAACGGGAGATACTTTTATTGCCGATTTGGCTGTTGCTTTAAATACAGGTCAAATCAAAACCGGTTCTATTTCCCGCAGCGAACGTATTGAAAAATATAATCAACTCCTACGCATTGAAGAAGAATTAGGTGAGGCAGCTTATTTCCCAGGAAAGTCAATAATAAAACAACTATAAGATAAAAAAACCTTGCCGGAGCTGTTATAATTGACAGCTCCGGTTTGGTATTGAACAAGCAATTATTTTACTATTGGGTATAGTTTTCAGATTGTAAAGACATTTAGTTTATCCGAAAACAATGCAGTTTAGGAAAAATGGGTTGGTAAATTCATTCTTTGCCAAAAAGTTCACAAAACTCTGAAAAATAAATGCTCTCAATTTATGGCAAATCTGAATTCAGCAAACCAAATACCTAATTTCACTTTTTACTATTTAATACTCCTCGTAGTGTAAATTCTCTGGACAAGAACAACCACTTCCCTACAATGAATAATATGAGTATAAAAAAGATGCGCAACATAGATAAAAAGCAGAAACATAGTCGTCTTAGAATTAGTTTTCAGACCTCTGTAACAGAAGGTATTTTTGCTCAGATTTACGGAAACCTGTCTGCAATCGGTTCTTCCTTTATTGTAAAGCTGATGGTAATTTTGGGTGCTTCACCAATGCACTACAGTTTATTAAGCGCTATAGGACAGGTTTCTGCTCTTTGGCAACCTTTGGGAGTAGCTATTACTCATAAACTGAAGGAACGTAAATCTGCTTGTATTAAAATAACAGCTATAGGCAGGTTTTTGACCATTTTTTTAGGGCTGTCTTTATTGTTTAATAATCATTTACAGGGAATCTGGTTTGTGCTTATACTGCTATTTTTTAGTGCAGGTTTACAATCCTTGGGAGCAAATATCTGGATTGCCTGGATAAGTGATTTGATTCCTCTTTCCATTCGGGGACGCTTTTTCTCCAGGCGCAATCAAATTTTGATTGGAATAGGATTGATAGTAAGTTACATAGTCAGTTTTCATATAGACCTTTTTGAATCCGCCAAAGGTGCTTTCAAACTTGGCTACATAAAGCTTTTGAGAGCAGAAAAATTCTTTCTTCCTCAAAATCAGCCCTGGTTTTTAGCCGGGGTTTTTGTGTTTGCTTCTCTTATTGGTTTAATTGGTTTATTTTTTCTAAACCGTCAACCTGAAAGACCCTTGCGTCCTGTTCCGGAACAGCGTTTACGGGAGCGTTATTCAGCTCCCTTTAAGGATAAAAACTTCCGTCTGCTTTCCGTTTTTGGTATTTGGTGGATGTTAGCCATTGGTGTAGGCAGTCCTTTTTGGGGACCTTTTATGATGAAGAAACTTTCTATGAGTTTGTTTGAAATCCAAATCTATAATACTTTAAGTGTGTTTTCCTCACTTTTATCTTATCAATTCTGGGGTCGCTTTATAGATAAAAATGGCAATAAAACAGCTATGCAGATTTGTATTGCCTTGGGAGGATTAAATCCTATGTTGTGGCTTTTTACCAGTGCTGGAAACTATTCCATTTTGTGGCTGGAAGCACTAAGTTCGGGTTTTATGTGGGCTGGAGCAGGAATTATAACTACCAATTTTATTCTTTCCGTAGCTGAAAAAGGGAAAGAACAGGTTTATTCGGGAATTTACGGAGCCATAACCGGTTTGGCAATGATGTTTTCAACCCTTGCCTGTGGTATTTTTTATCCTTCCTCACTCACAATTGGTAAAAAGATTTTAGAACCGGAACAGGTGATTTTCGGTGTAGGTGGAATTATGCGTTGGCTAAGTTTTATTCCTCTGTTTTTTGTGGTGGAAAAAAGGACTGTACCTCTTCCTCAAGCATTAGTTTCTCTTTTCTGGAAAAATCCCAACAAGTAACACACTAACAGACGAACGATTTATTCTTCTATGTCAGGAGGAGGGACAGTTTGTTCTTCATAAGGGGCTTCAATTATAACCTGAGGTGCTTCTTCCACTCTGATTTCATGATAGAAAATTGCATTGGCAGTGTAAATGTAGCTGCCTATCCACAAAAAACCGATTCCGCAAGATAAAATTCCCAGTAAAATCCATCCCAAAAAAGATAGATCCAGTAAAAAGAGCTCAGTTTTGTGACCTTTCATCATTTCTTTACTGGCTTTAATTGCTTCATTGGCTGAAAGATTGGGATTATCCGCCATTATGAAAAAAGTCATTGCATAGGCATACGAAGCAATGATTCCAGGAATAATCAGGAGTAAAGACCATAAAAACACATAAATGAAGATTAACAATCCTGCTGTTAAACTACGGGTAAAATCCTTAAAACCTGCAAATATCATTTCTACACTAATTTCTTCACCGCGAACCAGTTTGAGAAAAATAATTGCCATCCCCAACGCTAAAGGTCCTGAAATAAGGAGAGAAACAACCGAACCAAGATAAGGAATGGCAGAACCTCCTAAATTAATAATCGCTAAAATAAGAAATATCAAAGCGCAGGGATTGTTCCATTTCCCTTTTAAATATTCTCTGGCATTATAACGAATTTCAGTATAGGTTAGCATAATCACCTCACTTGATTTCTTTTTTTTATTCTATTTTGTAGCGGCAACTTAAGTCAAGTTATTTTTTGGATTATGATGGGTGGTAAAGGTAAAAAGTATCCCCCCTTAATATCCTTTCCTAGCAGATGCATATAATTGTCAACAATAATTGGAGGAATCAGGGGAATAGGTTTATCAGTATTCAATTCAGATTGAAAGATTT
>Ga0265295_1000198_pt1 | contig 125050 bp, 121 predicted proteins | sample Munlansysbiofilm_FD_192503 | JGI IMG/M metagenome (GOLD analysis project Ga0265295, IMG submission 192503) | Leachate microbial communities from a municipal landfill in Southern Ontario, Canada - Methane capture system biofilm | ecosystem: Engineered > Solid waste > Landfill > Unclassified ...
TGCAAAAACACACTTTCTATTTTCATTTGAAGGAATGTGAATTCCGGTTTAATCATAGGCATGAAGATTTGTATAAAATAGTCTTAAAAATGTGCAGAGAAAACCCTCTGTCCTAGTCATGACCCAAAATGAAATACCCGTTAAGGTTGAACTGTGTAAACCGTGCAAAGTCCAAAAACCTACCTTTATACAGTTTACGCAGTCCACATATAGTGAAGATTTAGAAATCCCTGCCCATGTATGGACTGCCCTTGAAGCGGGCGGGATCACCAAGCAGGACTTGCCCGAATGGACACCAACAGCTTGCCAGGTTTTTTTGTTGATGGTGAAGAAATTATATCTTGGTAACTTCACTATGCGCGGCGGGCTTGGTTATCATGGGATAAATTGCCCGGATGAATGGCCACCAGAATTTAGCACGGCGGTTCAATCGGTATATGCACGGGCTATGCAATGCAGTGGTGACGATTGGGGGCTATTCTTGGATATATTTGATGGCATGGCACCATTTTAATAATAGGGGCGGTTTTCGGACTGCCCTTTTCCTGTAAACAACAGGAAGCAACAGACGTTTTTGAGGCGATACTATGAAAAAGAAAGACAACCTTTTTAAGCCGGGTCAAAGTGGTAACTCTAAAGGGCGTCCACCTCTAGCCCGTGGCCAGGTAGAGCTTGCACAGTGTCACGAAGTACCGGGGGCGCATATTTTTTATTTTGAGGGCAAAGGGTATCCGAAATCCCACCCCGCTTTCATGCGATAGAGTAAGCCCGGTTTTTCGTTTCTGCTAACCTATGGAGATTTTAATATGAGCATATCAGCACAGCAAAGACAATTTATTGATGGAGTCCTTGAGGGCAAGACACAAACTGAGGCAGCGCGAGAGGCGGGCTATGCCCATGCAAAAGTTGCAGCGTCCAGAATGATGAAGAATAAAAAAATAGTGCGAGTCCTTGAAAACTTAAAAGCAGGTGGTGAAGATATGGAAAAATTTGAATGCCCTATTGAATTTCTAAAGTACATAATGAACAATTACAACGGGGAACCCAAGCTTGCGGTTGATGCGGCAAAAGCCTTGCTCCCCTACACCTACGCCAAAAAGGGGGAGATAGGCAAAAAGCAGATGGACAAGGAGCAGGCAGTCAAAAGCTCAAACGATATATATAAGCCGTTTCCACCTCCTACCCACTTGGTGATGAAATAAAGCCCCATATTTGCCCTGTAACAGCTTGCAGGGACGGACATGGGTAAAGGCTAAAAGCCCTTAAAAGGCCAATTACGGGCCAATATAGCAAGGCGTCCTTTTGGATGCCTTTTTTTTTGTTGGTAAGCATAAGGTTTTATTTATTATCCAAAAGTGGACCATGTACCGGGCCACAGTAAAAAAACTTGCCTTGATGATGTCCGTATCAAAAAAATATCTTTATCCTGGGAGAGGCAAGACAGGTTTATATTTTATATTTTGGCGGCAAAGGTGGAAAAAATTTAGTCTGGGTGCTGGGAAGAGTGCTGGGAAGATTTTTTTCTAGTGAATAAAACAGCCAAAATTTGAGCCAAAAAAGATGATTTTTTAGACAAACTTTGCAAATGATTTTAGATAGATGTGGCGGAGGCGTATAGGAGTCGAACCTACCGAAGACCTCTCGACCTTCCACCGGTTTTGAAGACCGGGCGCCACACCGGTGACGATACGCCTCCGTAAGGAGAAATGGTCTTTAACAGCGCTGTAAATAATGATCAAGCTGTTCCTTAAAACAGAAAAATATTTTTCTTTGTAAATTTATCTTGTCATTTTACAAACAGACCTTAACAATCAGGGGTTGTTTCTTTAAGCAAAGTTTTAACACGTCATTGTTTGTGAGAAAATGCCCTGTGCACTCACCATGCTTGTCTGGTTCAAGAAACAACGGCGTGGAATTTAAGGCCAATGGTTAGGCCTTGGGTATGAAAAATAACTGGTACGTAATGCTTTGACTCTTGACGTCCCTAGTAAAGATAGCCAAGGGCAAGTGTTGATATGCATCTTGGTTTACGGAGGTTTTTTCTTTGAATAGTATATCTAAAAATTTGGTGCTTTGGGCAGCAATTTGTATGATCATGATTGTGCTTTTTAATATGTTCAATCAGGGTCCAGCAACGTCCAATGATCTTAATTATACAGAGTTTTTGACCAAAGTACGTCATAATGAGGTGGCCAGTGTTAAAATTCAGGGTTCACGCATTACAGGAGTTTTGATCAACGAGCAGCGTTTTTCCACCTATGCGCCCAATGATCCCACTCTGGTTGACACGTTGGTTCAAAACAATGTTCAGGTAAAGGCCGAACCCCAGGAAGAAGCACCCTGGTATATGACCGTGCTTATATCCTGGTTTCCCATGTTGTTGCTCATCGGGGTGTGGATTTTTTTCATGCGCCAAATGCAAAGCGGGGGCGGCAAGGCCATGTCTTTTGGACGCTCCAGGGCCAAAATGGTTACTCAGGAAGAAACCAAGGTTACTTTTGCTGATGTGGCTGGAGTGGATGAAGCCAAGGAAGAGTTGCAAGAGATAGTGGATTTTTTAAGTAATCCTAAGAAATTTACTCGTCTGGGTGGTCGTATCCCCAAAGGAGTACTATTGGTTGGGTCACCCGGTACGGGTAAAACCTTATTGGCCAGGGCTGTAGCTGGTGAGGCCGGAGTTCCTTTTTTCTCTATTTCAGGTTCTGATTTTGTGGAAATGTTTGTAGGTGTGGGTGCGGCCCGAGTACGGGATCTTTTTGTCCAGGGTAAGAAGAATGCTCCTTGTTTGATATTCATTGATGAAATTGATGCTGTGGGTCGTCAGCGTGGAGCCGGTTTAGGTGGCGGACATGACGAGCGCGAACAGACCCTGAACGCCATGCTTGTGGAAATGGATGGGTTTGAGTCCAATGAAGGGGTCATTCTCATTGCCGCTACCAACCGTCCGGATGTTTTGGATCCTGCATTGTTGCGTCCAGGACGTTTTGATCGTCAGGTGGTTGTACCCAATCCGGATTTACGAGGCCGTCAGCGAATTTTAGAAGTCCATTCTCGAAAAACACCCCTGTCCCCCGAAGTAGACCTGGAAATTTTGGCGCGGGGTACACCGGGTTTTTCAGGGGCTGATTTGGAAAACCTGGTCAATGAAGCTGCACTGCATGCCGCCAAGTTGAGCCAAGATGTTGTGACCATGCATGATTTTGAAGAGGCCAAGGACAAGGTCTTGATGGGCAAGGAGCGACGCTCCATGATTTTAAGTGATGAGGAAAAAAAGACTACGGCCTATCATGAGGCTGGACATACTTTGGTCGCGAAATTTTTGCCTGGTACTGATCCCATTCACAAGGTGTCCATTATTCCTCGTGGTCGTGCTTTGGGTGTGACCATGCAACTGCCAGTGGATGATCGCCATACCTATTCCAAAACATATTTAGAAAATAATTTGGCCGTGCTTTTTGGGGGGCGGGCTGCTGAAGAAATTGTTTTTCACTCCATTACTACTGGTGCAGGAAATGATATTGAGCGAGCTACAGGCATGGCTCGTCGTATGGTTTGTGAATGGGGGATGAGTGAAGAGTTTGGTCCCATGGCCTTGGGTAAAAAAGATGATGAGGTATTCTTGGGTCGTGATATGGCCCATATTAAAAACTACAGTGATGAAACAGCCAAGTTGATTGACTTGGAGGTCAAGCGTATTTTGACCGAAGCATACAATAGAGCCAAGACTATTCTTGAGGACAATATTGAGCTTTTGCATTCTTTGTCCTTGGCTCTTATTGATCGGGAAACCTTGACCGGAGATGATGTAACCAAAATTATTGCTGGTGAACCTTTGCCTCCGGCCAGTAATGGTCAAAAACCAACAACTGCGAAGCCTCAGGATGTAACACCCTCCGATGCAGAGGCCCAGGATGGGGGATTTACTCTGGATGAAGGTGATGACCATCGGCAGGATGAGGACTAAGGGTATGCACCGGGACAAAGAGAGCTTTGTCTCCTGGGATATTGGAGGGGGGAGGACCTTGGGTCCGGCCCCCTTTTTTGTTGTGGGTATTGTGAATTGTACCCCTGATTCCTTTTATGATGGAGGTGTTGCCTCCTGTTTTTCTTTGGCTGTCTCTCGGGCTCTGGCTCTGTTGGATCAGGGAGCTGATATTCTTGATCTTGGCGGGGAGAGTACCCGGCCCTTCGCCCCTTCTGTTAATGAAAAAGAAGAATTGGAGCGGGTTTTACCTGTGGTACAAGAGATCATTCGTCTTCGGCCTGAGACCATTATTTCCATTGACACTACCAAAGCCAAGGTAGCCAAGTCTTGCTTGGAGGCTGGAGCCAGAATCATCAATGATGTGTCAGCCTTGAAGGCCGACCCGGCTTTACTTGATGTTTTGATCAAGTATCAGCCAGGGTATGTGCTTATGCATAGGCAAGGTGATCCCAAGACCATGCAACTCGCACCGCACTATGAGGATGTTATAGAGGAAATTCATCATTTTTTCGCTGATCATTTACAATTTTTGCAGCACAAGGGATTGGACAAGGCAAAAGTTGTCTTGGACCCAGGTATTGGTTTTGGTAAATTGCTTGAGCATAATCTGGAGATTTTACGTCATGTGGACTTCTTTTTTGACTTGGGTTGCCCCCTTTATCTTGGTTTGTCGAACAAGTCGTTATGGAGAGATTTTTTGGGGCGCGAAGGACGCGAACGCAATGCTGCTACTTTGGCGGCAACTGCCTTGCTCTATCAAAAAGGGGTACGCATTCATCGGGTTCATGAAGTACAGGAGTGTTGCGATGCCTTACGGGTAGCTCATAGTCTAGGACAAGGAGGAGGTACTTTGTGCTGAGTTTTACCATAGGTCATTTGCAGATCACCTGGCGGGATATTCTTGATGTTCTCCTGGTTGGTTATATTTTTTTTCGTATTATTTTGCTCATCAAAGGCTCCAGGGCTGTATCAGTTATTTACGGGCTTCTTTTGGTAGTTATTGTGTATTTTGCTGCTGGAGAGTTTGGTCTATATACGTTGAGCTGGCTTCTTGGAAACTTTTTGGGTTCCATTTTTTTGGTGGTTATCATTCTTTTTCGTCGGGATATTCGCAAAGCTTTGGCTGTCATGGGTGCTACTACTATATTCAAAAAAGAACTGGTACAGTCTTCTGTGCTTGATGAACTCATTATAGCTCTTCTGCAGATGGCCAAAAATAAAACTGGTGCACTTATTGTTATTGAGCGTAATATTCCCATAAGTGATATTATTTCTGGTGGTATTGAACTACAAGCCAAGTTTAGCAAAGATTTGTTGTTGACCATTTTTCATCCTGATACTTCTTTGCATGATGGTGCGGTTATTATCAGAGATTCCAAGATTGATCGAGCTGCTTGTATTTTGCCTCTGGCCACAGGTTTTAAACATGAGGCATCCTTGGGAACCAGACATCGAGCAGCCCTGGGAGTAACGGAAGAAAGTGATGCTGTGGCTTTGGTCGTGTCGGAGGAGCGAGGCAGTATTTCTTTGGCCGTAGGTGGCAGAATCACCAGTGGTTTAAATGAAGTGCGCTTGAAGAAAGTTCTTGGTGCAGCATTGAGGAAGTAATGTGGAATAATTGGAAATATCGTATTCTGGCACTGATTATGGCCCTGCTTTGCTGGTACGTTGTTTCGGGCCAGGAAAAAGTGGAAACTTGGCTGGAAATCCCTTTGGAATTCGTCAATTTACCGCCCCGCATAGAAATTACTTCTGGCCTGGTCAACAAGATTCAGGTGCGCATTCGGGGCACCAGTAATCAGGTGCGTTCTTTAAATACCAGTCGGTTAGCGTACAAGCTGGACCTGGGAAAAATTCAAACCGGAGCTAATGTTATTCCTTTGACCACAGAACGCATGACAATCATTTCTGCTGTGGAAATTGTCGAGATCCGTCCGTCCAGCCTGGAGCTTGTAGCGGATGCAGCCATGACCAAGGAAGTTCCTGTGCATCTGGATTGGCAGGGCTTACCAGCTCCAGACACCATGTTTAAAGAGATGCGACTGACTCCAAACAAGATCATGCTGACAGGCCTGGCCAGTAAGCTTCAAAATATCGATCAGCTGCAAACAGAAAAAGTAATTATTGCGGAAAATGATAAACTTAATGTGTCTGGTCAGGTGCATATACTTATTCCCAAGGACGTAAGTAGTGATAAAGCAACAATAGCATATGAACTGTATTTTGGGCTTTTGACCCAAGAACTTTGGGTCAAAATGAATGTGGAAAGCATTAAGCATGATTCCTACACCTATGTGGTTGATCCCAACTTTATCCGCGCCAGACTGGCAATTCCAGTGCGTTTGCTGAAAGAAAAGGACTGGCGAGAAACATTGTCTGTGGTGGTGGATCCTGGTGCAAATCCTGCTTTGGGTATGGTGATGCTCCGTCCGGAACTGCTTTTCCCTGATGGGGTGGAAGTGCTGGAGTTTAAGCCTGAAGAGATTGAGGCTGTCATTCAATACAAAGACCTTTTTTAGTCTATAGTTCTACTTTGTAAGATCGTGTGGCTGTTATGTAAACAGAAGATGATAGGTGTGCTCATACTCCAGCGCCGTTTTTATTTCAGACATACCGTCAGAATTACTCCAAGCCACTTAACAACATCCCCTTGACGGGCGACTGGGTAGCTCACGTTTTTATTTCGTGTCAGGCAATTGTGTGCAGGCAAAGAAGTGGGCTGACAGGTCTTTTTAAAAACATACATACGGTTCTATAAGTGAGGACAATTATGCAACATTCTGTACTCATCAGCGATTTTGATGGGACCATGACCGAAAACGATTTTTACAAGCTGGTGGCAGAACGATTATTGCCTGCACAAGCCCTTGAATTTTGGCAAGAATATCGTCGTGGCCGTATAAGTCATTTTAAAGCGTTACAGAATATTTTTAGCCAATTGCGAGCACCACAGAAGGTTCTGGAGGAGTTGATCCTGGACATGCATCTTGATCCATCTCTGGCCAAAGATATTGTTTGTTTGCGTAAAGCTGGGTGGAAAGTGGTTGTGGCTTCTGCCGGATGCCAGTGGTATATTGACCGGCTTTTGACTGGAGCTGGATTAACTATTGGGCCACAAGGAGATGTGGAAGTACATGCCAACCCGGGTACGTACTTTTCAGGAACAGGTCTGACCATGACCATGCCAGAAGATTTGCAATTTCGCAGTCAGGAAACCGGAGTGCATAAGGCAGCTATTGTGCACTATTATCTGCAAAATGCGCATCAGGTCGCTTATGCTGGTGATGGCTGGACAGATGTGGATGCTGCCATGTTGGTGCCACCCCATTTACGTTTTGCCAAAGCTGATCTTAAACAGGCCTTGGATGAACGAGGAGAACAAGCCCGGATCTTTACACATTGGTCTGAAGTTGCCCGTACTATCGTGGAACTGGAGTAAGTATGAATTTTTCACCCCGCATTGCTGTCCCTGGTCTGGTACGGATTAAGAGTAAGGCCTTACAACGTTTGGGGATCTATTTACAACGTAATCAGTATGAGCAGGTGACCATGGTGGTCAGTGCCGGACTGCCGAAAGAAGTTCTTGACGTTGCGCAAAAGAGTTTAGCGTTGAAACATATTCAGGTCGTTACGTGGATTGAAGTCAATACCAATGATTTTGAGGCAGTGGCAGAATTTTTTGCCAGTCTTTCGGGCAAGGTTCAGGCCATTGTCGGACTTGGGGGCGGAAAAGCCCTGGATGTGGCCAAATACCTCGCCTTTTTAGCCAGAAAACCCTACTTTGCTGTCCCAACTTCCTTGAGTAATGATGGATTTTGTAGCCCCATGGCCAGTTTGACCATCAAGGGACGACGGCGCTCTTTGGCTGCTGCCTTGCCTCATGGTGTGATTATTGACGTTGATGTCTGTTTGCAGGCTCCCCGGATTTTGTGGCTGTCTGGGGTCGGAGATCTGGTATCCAAGTTTTCTGCTGTCCATGATTGGAAGTTGGCTTTCCATCATAAAGGAGAGCTGGTGGAAGATTTGGCAGCCTTGCTTTCAGACGCTACTGTGTATCAGTTTTTAGCTAATCCTGTGTTTACGCACCAAGGGATAATCCAATTGGCAACAGCACTTATGCTTAATGGTATTGCCATGGAGATTTGCGGTTCGTCCCGGCCAGCGAGTGGGAGTGAACATCTTATTTCTCACGCCCTTGATGAAATAAGCACCACACCCAGATTACATGGGCTTCAGGTAGGCATGGCCACGTATATTACTTGCCGTTTGCAAGGTCAGCAGGCTGATACAGTGGACCGAGTTTTTCAGGCTACTGGGTTTTGGGAAGCTGTGCGGGCGAATCCTTTTTCACGACAAGAATGGCTGGATGCAGTGGTCATGGCACCGAGCATAAAAGAAAATTTTTTTACCGTGCTTTCCACACGTGATTGTTTGCCGGAATTTCGGTCTATGCTCAATGAAGCTGTGCTTAAGGATTGTTTTGTATGATGGGGTGTAGTCACGTGACAGTGTTTTAAGTTTTGTCATGCGTGGCAGACCAATTGCCTGCTTGGCCCATTAACCTAAAAAAGAACTTGCCATTTTGGGTGCCCATGGATAATAGCTGACTTCGCCTTTGGCCAATGCCAAGGCATGTCTTATTATGGCGAGGTAGCTCAGATGGTTAGAGCATGCGGCTCATATCCGCAGAGTCGGGGGTTCAATTCCCTCCCTCGCTACCAAAAAATCAAGGGGAGGCTATAGCCTCCCCTTTTTATATTCTGCCCAGGATTTTACGTTCAGTTTTGCTACGGTTTGTCAAAACTATCATTATATCTTTGCCCAATAAAACTACTCAAAAGAATACAAAGACCTTTTCTGGATTATTTTTGTGGTTGTGGTGTTCATCTCAACAAATCTTGAGCCACCTATATTCTTTAAGTCCAGACTCTGAAGGATACTTCAGAAATAACTCCGTACACAAAGGGCCTTTACTTGTATATAAATCTTGTATGTGCATACTATCCCTTGTTGTCAGAATTTTCCCCCCTTGTGTTTGAGGTTAATATTTGTATTTTTTTGGGGGGATTGATACGTCTTGGAAAAAGGGACTGGTGCGCATAGTCAATGATTGCGTCTTTTCATGGGAAGTGACAGGCATGTAGCTATGTAGTAAATAAACCCAGGCAGCTCTTTACTTACTACTAGCTGCTTGTGGGGTTTTGAAGAGCTTGATGTATTGTGCTCTACCCCAATGGAAATAAGTATCTTTATAAGGCCCATTTCTCTTGATACATAAATAAATTACAAGTATAGGCAAAGGTATCAAAAATTTGAACTGGACTGAGTAAAATTTGAAGACAGTAAATGCTTGCTTTGGAAAGAAGGGGGCTATTAATTTATGTTTTATAATTTACACTATGGGATGTTTCTTTCAATAGCGTATAGTAATTTGTCATTTTTTAAATAAATTTTCTATATTGTTTATATAATTTTAGATTTATTATCATTATGTACTATAGGTTAAAATTATGAATACAAATAAAAAATCTGATGTTGAAATTTTTGTACATAATAGAACTGTTGTTTCTTTTTCTTGCCCTCATTGCAAATTAGAAAAGAGTATCGATATTAGTAAGATAAAAAATGTTACTCATTGGAATATCAAGGCTACATGCACTAGATGTAAAAATGATTTTACTGTGTCTTTTAATTTAAGAAAGTATTTTAGAAAAAAAACAGACTTGCCAGCTACATTGTATAAAACATTAAAATTTAATGATTATTTAGGTGACGCACAGGTAACCGATATGTCCTTATCTGGCATTGGATTTACTACGAAAGAAAATATTTCTAAGCATAATGTTTTAGCTATAAGATTTGTTTTAGATAATAATGAAAATACAGAAGTATGTAAGGAAATAAAAATAGAATCTATTCGTGATGATAAAATAGGGGCTAGTTTTATAGATGGTATTGTTCTAGATAAAGATTTTAGAAATTATATTGTAAATCAATAGAATAATTATAGGAGCAATAGATGGCAGGAACAGACAGGTCACATCTTAAAAGAAGAACTTCCTTTATAACTCTTGTTGTGTTTTCCATAGCCATTGGTATTTTTATTTTTATTGCTTTGCGACCGGATATACTCCATTTCGGCTCTTCACGTCTCGATTCTCAGATTGTAATTTTGCCTGCTCAAGCAGCGGCTGAAGGAGGCCAATGGCGTCTCGTCAGTCAATGGCAAAATCCCGGTGATATTTCAGAGCGTCATTTTTATCTTATTGAATTCAAAAATATTCCAGGATGGGTTTCTCCCAGTCCTGTAATTTTGCGTCAGGATAAAACAGATGTTGTTATTGAGGGGCAATATACACCTATTGAATATAGTGAGCGCACCATTTTGTCCCTGGATGGATCAAGTACCATGGCTCATCGTTTGATTCCGGAGCTGGCCACTGCCTATCTTGAAAGTATTGGAGCAGACGAGGTGCGCAAGCAGGCTGGCAGCACGGCTGACGAATCTATTGTACAGGGTATTTTTTATGCATCCAAAGAAATTCAGACCATCCGCATTAAGGGACAGGGAACTTCAGCTGGTTTAGCTGCCTTTATGGCCAATGATTGTGACATTGCCATGGCCAGTTACCCTTTTTGGGGTCACAGGGATAAGTTTTTGCATAGTCCTTGGGAGGTTGCGAAGGAAAAATTTATCATTGGTATGGATGCAGTGGCAGTTATAGTTTCAGCCAGCAATGCTGTAAAAACTTTGACCAAGGACGAGGTTAAAAAAATATTTAGTGGGCAGATTGACAATTGGAATCAAGTTGGTGGCCCTGATACTCCGATTCATGTTTTTGCCCTAGCCAGTGATTTTGGCACCAGACTTTTTTTTCAAGATGTTTTTATGGATGGTGCTGAACTTGTAACAACCGCTAATATTGTCGATAGCCATGAAAGTTTATCTGGCTATATTGCCCAGGATTCTTTGGCCATAGGTTTTAGTAGTGTAGCCTTGGCCAATCAATGTCGAGAAGTATCTATTCAACAAACCAATGAGTCAGAAGTATTTTTGCCATCATCTGAAAATATACGCCAGCGACGTTATCTAGGGTTTAGGCTCTTGTATCTCTATCTCAACCCTAAGCCGTCCAGCCAATATGCTCAAGATTTTATCCGGTTCTCCCAGTCTGCTTTGGGTCAAAAATTGGTTGAGAAGTTTGGGTTTGTCAGCAAAGATAGTGATGATGAAACTGCTTTAAATAAAGATGAACCTAGTGTAATGTCAGACAAAAATACAGAACAGTCCATTACACTTGTACAAAACAGTACTTTTGATCAAGACCTTGGTGAAGAAGTAAGTGATAATGCCACAGGAGAAGATCGTGATACTGATCTTACTTCAGAGACTGACTTTACAATAGTTGAAGAGCCTATTGTATCATTACAAAATTCTACAGATTCTGATGAAACAAAAGAAAAATATCAAGTAATAGAAGAGGTGGATAAACTAAATGATGGGCAAGTATTTGTGCGTTCTGAGTCAAGAGTAGAGTATAATGCTTCAGAAGTTCTTCCTGTGTTAATCCAGCCTGATGAAGAAAAAGTTCCTGAGTCCTTACGTCGTAAGGTGTATCAAGAATACCAAGAGGGAATTGAAGGGGCTGTGCATCTATCTACAGTATTTCGATTTAAATTGGGTAGTGTAGAGTTGGATCAAGAGTCTTCGGACAATATTCGCAAGGTAGTTGCTTTTTTTAAACAACAGGAAAATCAGGGCAAGCAGCCCATAGTTGTTGGATTTTCTGATACAGCAGGTGATTATTCCGGAAACTTATCTATTTCACGAGTTCGAGCACAAAAGGTTGCCAGTGTTTTGCAGGCGCAGGGTTTGGACCATGTTTTGGTTCTTGCAGCAGGGGAAGAAGATCCCGAAGAACCCAATGATACGCGAGCAGGCCGGGAGAAGAATCGCCGGGTAGAAGTGTGGATGAAGTAGCTTCATTGGTGGAGCGGGTAGAGGACGGAAAAAACTATGCAAAATATTTTGGTTATTGATGACGATAAACTTATGTGTCTGGCTCTAGCAAAAATATTGACTTCAGCTGGGTACAATGTGAGTCAGGCCTATGATGGTGAGGAGGGCTTGCATATATATCGGAGTCAACACTTTGACTTGGTTATCACTGATTTGATCATGCCGGACAAAGAAGGCATTCAGATTATTCGAGAGCTACGCAAAGACAATAATAAAGTACGCATCATTGCTATGTCGGCAGGAGGAAGGGGGGGGGCCACAGATTACCTCAAGTGGGCACGCCTTATGGGAGCCAAGCAATGTTTGAGCAAACCAATTAAGCGTGAGGAGTTGCTGAATGCTGTAACCGCAGTTTTGGCAATGCCTTGAATTTTTAGATGTTATCAACCTTTTTTCTTTGCCATTAGGCAATGTTTACGAGTGGGATATGGAAAGAAAGAAAAGACTTTTTAATCTACTCCAGCTCAAAATCCATCTTGGGATTCAAATCATCCTGGTAGTTTGTTTTTTTGCTCTGGGATATTTTATTTATCTGACTCAACTTGATTTACTAAAAAATGATATCCAACGTCAGGGCCTGCAACAAGCAGAAATGGTTGCAGAAGCCAGTGTCACCTCTATTCAAAGAAAAAGTTACTATGTTCTTGAGGAGTTGGCTGCTAAGGCCGAGTACTCTTCCCTTGTGGCCTACTGTCAAATAACAGATTCTCTTGGAAAATCTTTTTTGCAAAATGAAGTGCAGCCAGGCTTAACGCGCGATGACCTTGCAGGGGCTTATGGTCCTAATGAGGTTGTGGTTGTTACCAAGGAAGTATTTTTTGATGGCAATATTGTCGGGTACGTCAAGCTGGGGATGTTTGTTGATCAGGCCCAACGCAAGGCACAGCAAACCACTATCCAACTTATTGCTGGTTTTGCTGCGGTGCTCGGACTTATTGCCATATTTCTTTATGTCTATTTAAATCACCTACTCATCTTGCCTGTTGTGAACCTCTCTATTTTAACCGAAAGTCTGTCCAAGGGAGAATTTGTCACTACCAACTTGGATCGACGTAAAGATGAGATAGGCGTTCTGGCCCATGGTTTTAATAACATGAGCCGTAACCTGAAAGAATTGTATAAAACTCTTGAGAAAAAAGTTGAAGCTCGCACAGAGGATTTAAATAACGCCTACAATGAGTTGCAGGCCATTTTTGACAACTCTTTGGTGGGTATTGCTGTTCTTTCCTCAGACCACCATGTAATCAGGGCAAATAGCAGGTTTGCAGCTATTTTTGGTTATGACATGGAGGAGATTCCTCAGATTCCGCCAGAAAAATTTCATGTTTCCACTCGAGATTTCGATCTTTTTATTGAAAAATTTTATAGTCGTCTTCATGAAGCTGAAATTGCGCAATTAGAGTTTCAGTTTCGAAAAAAGGATGGAGCGGTGTTTTGGAGCCAGGTATCAGCCAAGGCTATTGACCCTTTGGATTTGGATAAGGGGGTCATTTTTGTTTTGGAGGATATTTCTGACCGGAAGAAAGCGAGTGAGATGCTCAGACAGCATGCTGAGGACTTGCGAGTGGCCAAGGAAGAGGCAGACAAGGCTACCCGTTCAAAAAGTGAGTTTTTAGCTAGAATGAGCCATGAAATCCGAACTCCCATGAATGCAATTTTGGGTATGGCTGAAATGCTCCAGGAATCAGAGCTTAGTCCAAATCAACAAGAATATGTTGAAACCTTTAGCTCGGCTGGTGAGCTGCTTTTAGGCATAATCAATGATATCCTTGATTTTTCCAAGATTGAAGTTGGTCAAATCAAACTGGAGTCAATCCCCTTTGTTTTGCGGGATCTTGTGGAGGATGTGACCAAACTTTTTATTTATCGTGCAGAAGAGAAGGGGCTTATTCTTGAGCAATCAGTTGCTCCTGGGTTATTGACGCGATATATTGGAGATCCAACCCGATTACGTCAGATCATTATTAACTTGGTGGGTAATGCCATTAAGTTTACCAATTACGGTAAAGTAAGTTTGTCGGTAACTGAGGATGTACTTGATGATGGTTCCCCGTGTTGCTTGTTTAAGGTTGCTGATACAGGGGTAGGGATACCTAGGGTCAAGTTGGCAACAATCTTCGAAAGTTTTGCCCAGGCAGATTCTTCAACAACTCGGGAGTTTGGTGGCACTGGTCTTGGGCTGGCCATTTCCAAAAAACTTGTGGAACTGATGGGAGGCGATCTCTGGGTTGAAAGTGAAATCAATGAGGGAACTGTTTTTTACTTTAAACTTCCCCTGGTTCCAGATTTTCAAACTCCTAAGATTGAGTCTCGAGCCCACCTTCAACCGGACACCAAAATTTTGATCATTGAAGGCAACTCTGCTTTGCCTGAGAGTATGTCCAATCAGGTACGTAGTTGGGGCATTGCTCCTGTGGTTAAGGATTCTGCAGCGATAGCCATTGATGTGTTGGCCAACACAACGGACAATCCCTTTGATATTATTCTTATTGAAGCCATGGTGGATGGTGAGGCTGCTATTGACATCGCTCAACTCCTTATTGGCCAGGGCCTTGATCTGGCCCCCATGGTTTTGGTGGTTAATTCCACACAAGAATTGGCTGACCTCCCTGAAGCCCAAGATTTTGGACCTGTTACTTATATTTTGCGTCAAGAACTCCAGGGGCAATTACAGGTACAAATTGCAGAAATTCTTTCCACTGTTCAGCGTCGTCATTTAGCTGATTTTGCAGGAAAGGCGTGGAAAATTTTATTGGTTGATGATGTTGAAGCCAATAGACGTGTTGTGGAACTTTTTTTACGAGATAGTAATGTGCAAATTATCCATGCAGAAAATGGAAAAGTTGCTTTGGATAAATTCACCGAGGAGCTCTTTGATCTGGTTCTTATGGATATGGAAATGCCGGTCATGGATGGTCTGGAAGCAACTCGAAGAATTCGGCTTTGGGAGCAGGAAAAGCGTGAATTCAAAACTCCCATTATCGCCCTGACCGCACATGCCTTTCAGGAACACAGACATAAAACCATGGATGCTGGTTGCACTGAGTTTTTAGCCAAGCCAGTCAAAAAACAAGCTCTTTTAAATATTATTGATCTTTTTGCAGGGCAAAGAGAATCCTTTGATCAGCCTGTAGTAACAAGTCCTGTGGAAAAGACCGAGCCTGAACACATTGATTCTCCCATTCGTATAGATCCCGAATTAGAGGATTTGCGTCCTCTTTTCTTACGCACTGTGAGGGATTTTCAAGTGCAGATAGCTGAGGCCATATTAGCAAAAGATTTTGTCACTATCCAACGCTGTGGTCATAGTTTGAAAGGTCTTGGGAGCACCTATGTTGTTGATGAGATTAGTCAGGCTGGTAGAATTATAGAAGCAGCAGCCAGAGCACGTCAGCTCGCAGTCATAACTGAAGCGGCAAATCATTTGGCTATATTTATGGACACGGGGAAGTCTCCCAAAATTCAGACTGCTGGCGAGTTTCTGGCTGAAGCAGTAGAAACTGGTATGACTCCCGATAGTTCTGGGCGTTTTGTTGTGCATGTGTCATCAGAAATGACCGAATTAATACCATTTTTAATGGATGCCATGCAAAAAGATTTGGAATTAATGCACAAGGCCCTTGAACAAAAAGACTTCCCTACAATTCGACGTTTTGGCCATAGCCATAAAGGTTTTGGAAGTACCTATGGCTTTCAGTTTATCAGTGTGGTTGGCAAAAAAGTGCAAATTGCAGCTGATGCCCAAGATGTAGAACAAGTTTCTGAGTTATTGAGGAAACTTGGTGAGTATCTGGAACGAGTGGATATTGTTTATGACGGCCCAGATTTGGTGGAGCAGGAAATTGTTGAGCCTTTGTCCGTAGATACTCAGACCCAGGAAGCCGAAGCACCAGGAAAATCATTTGTGGTGGAAGTTGACGCAGAACTCTTTGAACTTGTGCCTTTATTTTTGGATACAATGAAGACGAATGTTACAGAAATGCGCCAGGCATTAGTTGATAAAAATTATGATGTTATTTGTCGGCATGGGCATAGTCAAAAAGGGTTAGGTAGTACGTATGGGTTTGATTATTTGGGGCACCTGGGTTTTCAAATCGAGTCTGCTGGGCGTCATAAACATGATACAGAGCTCGGGGCCCTTCTCGATGAAATGGAAGATTATATGAATAAAGTGCAAGTTACAAAGCAGGAAGGATAACTATGTATGTCCAAGACATTGATTCTATTGTTGGTCAATATGTTTCCCGCATCCCATTTTCTGTATTGCTCATTGATGATGAGTTTTTAATTGGGGAGGCCATGCGCATCAAGCTGGCTTCAGAAAAGGACATAACTTTTCATTATTGTAAAGAGCCTGACAAGGCTTTGGAACAAGCCATCAGTACTCAGCCCACAACCATAATGCTTGATTTGGTCATGCCTGGTGTCAATGGTTTAACTATGGTCAAATTTTTTAAAAGTAGCGAAGACTTTCACGATGTTCCTTTGATCGTGCTTTCCGCTCGTGAAGAACCAGAGCTTAAGAAGAAGGCTATTGCTCTTGGTGCCAATGACTATATGATTAAACTGCCAGACAAAACCGAACTTGTGGCACGAATTCGTTGTCATTCTGAGCGCTACGTCTTTAAACAGCAGCGCAATGAACTTGTTATGAAAATTCATGCCATGTCCGGTAACTCCAAGGATGAGATAGTCTCTCCCTATCTTGAGTGAAGAGAGACCGAAAATTTCGCTCAGACCAAGAGGTTACAATATATCTTTTTATTTTTGCTGTAAGTTAAGCACAAGGTTTCCATGATTAAATTACAACTTGTCAATATAAAAAATATTTTTCAGGAAAAATATTCATTTGAATCTGCTTGGACCAAGTGCACAGAGGATCTTATAGGAATATTTAATATTGAACAGGTGCGACTCTACAAACGAGATCCCAAAAAAACAGAATTATTTTCTGTAGTACAGGTGTCTGGCCAACCTCTTGAAATTCGACTTCCATTTTCTACATCCAGTATTGCAGGATATACAGCGCTGACACAATTACCTTTTGTATTAAAAAGTCTTAATGAAAAGGAATTGCAATCTATTCATGTCGATTTAAGTTTTGATACTCAATATGATAATTTCACTGGAGTGAAAACAAAAAATCTTATTTCCATGCCTATTCAGCATGAAAATTCCTTTATGGGTGTCTTGCAATTGGTGAACAAGGTTTCAGGTGATTTTAGCCGCGAGGATGAGGCTTTTTGTCGGCTGTTAGTCAATATTATGGGGCAAAAACTTGTCGAGGAATATAATCTTCCTCGCGGTCCTTACGAGCAACTGGTCTTTCGTGGTCTTATTACCCAAAAACAATTGGAAGATGCTCAGGAAAAATCCTCTCAACGCCCTTTATCCACGTCGTATTTTCTCCAAGCCGATTATGATTTGAGTGTCAAAGATATTGGTGCTTCGTTAGAACTTTTTTACCAAACACCTTTTGTGCAGTTTGCCAACAATCCTGTATCAGACAAAATGCTTAAAAGAATCAATCGCCAGTACTTAATCAAAAATATTTGGCTCCCCTGGCGTTTTGATGGTGATCATGTTGTTGTGTTGGTCTCCAATCCTCATGACATAGATAAAAATGAAGAAATACGTCGTATAGTCAATGCCAAAAGCTATGAGTTTCGTGTTGCTCTTCAAGAAGAAATTTTAGCTTTTTTGGGCGATTTTAGCCAATTACCGCCTAAAGTACGTAGCAAGCTAGAAGAAAATAAGGCAGGTGATGCGACTTTAGATCCTGGAGATTTTTTGGGGGATAGTGGTGAAGATCCTCGCAGTAATAGTGATCTTGCCTCTGCCTTGGCAGGGCTCGCCGGAGAAGCTGATGAAGAGCTTGAGTCTGCTCATCTCCCTGAAGAAGATATCTCCCAGGAAAGTCGCCAGCTAGCTGTACGCTTTGTTAATCAAATCATCATGCATGCCCATAAAATTGGGGCGTCAGACATCCATATTGAACCATCTCGCACTGGCCGACCAGGACTTGTCAGAATGCGTATTGACGGCTCCTGTGAAGAGGTTTTATCTCTTCCTGAGAGTACCATTAAGCCTGTTGTTTCGCGTATAAAGATTATTTCTAATTTGGATATTTCTGAAAGGCGGTTGCCCCAGGATGGCAAAGCTCGGGTGCGTTTTAAAGGGCGTGATCTTGAACTGCGTATTGCGACCTTACCCACGGTCAATGGTGAGTCTGTTGTATTACGCATGTTGTCCTCTGGTCAGTCGCTTCCTTTTGAGAAATTAAATTTATCCAAGAAAAACCAAGCAGAAATAGAGCGGTTGATGATCAAACCCCATGGGATTTTTTTAGTTGTGGGGCCAACTGGTTCAGGAAAAACAACAACACTGCATTCGATCCTAGCTAAAATCAACACACCAGATAAAAAAATTTGGACTGTAGAAGATCCTGTGGAAATTACCCAGCCCGGCTTACAACAAGTGCAAGTTGACAGTGCCATTGGTCTGGATTTTCCACGAATTATGCGTTCTTTTCTTCGAGCAGATCCGGATGTGATTTTGGTTGGCGAAATGCGTGACTTTCAAACAGCACAAATAGGTGTGGAAGCATCTTTGACCGGGCACATGGTATTCTCCACCTTGCATACCAACTCAGCCCCTGAAACAGTGACACGACTTTTAGATATGGGTATTGAACCCCTTAATTTTTCCGAGGCGTTGCAAGGTGTGCTGGCTCAGCGTTTGGTAAAAACCCTGTGTTCCAGTTGTAAGCAGGAAAGCACGCCCAGTGATGAAGTCTGGGAACACTTGATTAAGCAGTATGGACAAGATTTTTTTCCAGAACTTCAGGTTCAACGTTCCTCTGTGAAAATTTTTACAGCCAAGGGCTGCGCTAGGTGTGGGCAGTCTGGCTATAGAGGACGCACAGGCATCCATGAGTTACTGGTGGCCACGCCAGAAATTCGCAAAGCTATTGTTCAAAAACAGTCAGCAGAAGCAATTGCGACCCTGGCTATAGAACAGGGTATGCGTACATTGTATCAGGATGGTATTGCCAAGGTTATCAAAGGCGATATTGACATCTTCCAACTACAAAAGGTGACCGTATCTGATTAACTCTCATGGGTTAATACGTCGTGAGGCCAATGTGTCTGAAGATCATCTCCTCCTAGTACCCAAGAACTTGCAGCTTCGTCTGGAGACATGCCCTAGTTGTGGCTATAATCGACAAAGGTCTGACAACCATTATTCTTCACCTTTTGAGTGTCCCAAGTGTGGTATTGTTTACGCATTGGCCATGGAGGAAGTTAAAAAGCATAATCGTGGCCAGCAATTGCAAGATGAGGCTGAGGTTGCTGCACAAAAATCCGAGACCAAGGAAATACAAGCACCACAAATGGGAGGGGCGGTCTTTGCCACACGAGAACGACTGCCTAGCTGGCTTATTTTATTGGTAATTTTGGGTTGTGTTGCCGTTATTGGATTGTTATTGGTATAATCTTGCGTAACGTTTTAGGCTTTTTGGGGATTTGGTATGGCTAAATTATTTTCTTGGGATCCTTGGATTGAATTGGAGAGTATGCAAGAAGATCTTTTTCGTCTGATAGAAGACGTTGTTCGCTCATCTCCTTTTGCGCGCACTTCAAGTCAGGTAGTACGTTATCGTCCTGTAGCTGATGTTATTGAACAAGAAGAGCAATTCATTATTCTTGTAGAGCTGTCTGGGATAGATCAGGAAGATATTTCTATTGAAGTCCATGGAAAAAAATTGATTGTTTACGGGACAAGAGCATTTCCTGTGGCTAGTCCTTCTGTGTCTTTTCATGCTCTTGAAGGATCTTATGGACAATTTGAACGGCAATTTATTTTGCCCGTGGATATCAATACAAGCTCAATCAAAGCAGTACTCAAATCCGGACTCTTAATGATCTTTATTTCTAAAGTTAGAACCATACCAGCACATACAATCATTAGTGTTAATGTAGATGAGTAGCACAAAAGTGTAGGCAATAGTTTTTGGCTGGAGTTGATACCAGGATAACCAATGAAACGCTTGGTCACTTTTTTACTATTTTTTTGGGCGCTGCTAAGCGCTCATCTTGTTCTGGCTTCCTCACGTGAGATACGTATGACTCCGGTAGTCAAGACCGTACAGGAGTCTGCTCCTGCTGTAGTTAATATCCATACGTCAAGAATCGTTGAGCAGGAAGTTAATCCTTTTGGCTCCTTGTGGGGAGAGGATCAGTTTTTTCGCCATTTTTTTGGAGGAAAAGATCTGACCAGACGATTTGAACAGCGGAGCTTGGGTTCAGGGGTTGTCATTGATGCCTCAAAAGGGTTGGTTTTAACGAATGCTCACGTTATTGAAGGTGCTTCTGTAATTCGGGCTCGTCTTCTGGATGGTCGCCAATTTGAGGGAGAGCTCGTTGGCTCTGATCCTGATTTTGATCTGGCTATTTTGCGCTTAAAGGGTGCCCAAAATTTACCCCAGGCCATAATGGGGGACTCATCAGACATCATGATCGGTGAAACCATTATTGCCATTGGCAACCCCTTTGGATTTGGAAATACAGTAACCACAGGTGTTGTTTCAGCTTTGGAACGAACCGTGGAAGCCAAACATGGTACGTTTACAGACTTTATCCAGACAGATGCCGCGATTAATCCAGGCAATAGTGGCGGGGCACTCATGAATTTGGCTGGAGAACTTATTGGCATTAATACAGCTATTTATGCTGAAGCTGAGGGTATTGGTTTTGCTATTCCCATTAACAAAGCCAAACGGGTCATGGAAGAGCTGGTCAGTAGCGGGCGGGTTCAGGCCGTCTGGTTGGGACTTGAGGGGCAGGATGTTGATGAGCGTATTGCCCGTTATCTGGGATTAGAGGAGATCAAAGGCATGATTGTGGTGGATATTCATGAAACTGCAGTCAAAGAAAGTGGTCTCCATAATGGTGATGTTATTTTGGCGGTTAATGGGGTCAGAGTTGAGGACCGTAGCCATTTTTTGCGTATCTTGAGAAACTTTACTGCTGGCCAAAATGTACATGTGGATATTTTTGGTGCAACAGGCAAGAACTCGGTACAAGTACGTCTTGAGCCTTTTACTGATACCAAAGCCTTGGATATGGCTGCCAAGCGTTGGGGTATATCCGTTACTCATGCGCAGAATGAGGTTGTTGTATCTCAGGTAAGAACGGGTAGCCCAGCTCAACAGCTTGGCCTTAAGTCTGGGGATGTTCTGGTTAAAGTCGCTGGGGATGTGCAAAGTTCTGTGGAAGATTTTGCCCGCTCCTTCAAGCGTTATCGTATGGCCAATACTGTGCTTTTGTTAGTGGCCAGAGATGGACAGGGCTACTATGTGCGTTTGCGTATCTGATGAATGGAGAGCTTTTTATGACTATTTGGTATAATCAGGTTCGTGTCCGTATTGATCTTCAGGCATTACTGCACAACTATGATGTGATCAAAGGCTATGCGGCAAATCCTGCCCCTATTGTTAAGTCAGATGCTTATGGCCATGGCTTAAAAGCAGTTGCTCCTGTGTTAGCCCAAGCTGGAGCCACCACCATGGGAGCAGGTACGGTGTATGAGGCAGCCGTGCTCAAAGAAGAGTTGCCCAACCTGGAAGTTATTTCTCTTTTAGGGCCTCTTGAAGAAGAAGATTATCCATTGGCCTGTGAAAAAGACTTGATAGTTTTTGTCAGTCGTACAGAGCAATTGCTTTTGTTGGAGGAAGAGGCGCGTCGGGTAGGAGCCCCCATGCGCGTTGCCCTTAAGTTTGATACTGGTATGAGCCGATTAGGTTTTAGCCCTGGCGAAGCAGCTGGTGTGGCTGCTGTTTTGGATGGTCTGGAGTTTATTCGGGCATCTTTGGTGTGTTCACATTTAGCTACAGCTGATGATCCAGACCAAAAGTCCTATGTCCAAGACCAGGCCCAGCGTTTTGAGGGTATTCTTCAAGTTTTCAATGCGCGTGGCCTTGCGATCCGAGCCAGCTTGGCCAATTCAGGAGCCGTTTTTGGGTTTCCAAATTATCATTATGATTTGCAACGCCCTGGTATTGGGCTCTACGGAGGTAACCCCTTTTACGGCTCTGCCTGGGAAGATCTAGTGCCAAAACTTGCCCAGGCTATGAGCGTAACGACCAAGCTTATCCAAATACGGACTGTGACTTCGGGACAATCCGTGAGCTATGGTCGTACCTTTGTCAGTAAGACTGAGATGCGCATTGGTATTGTTGCGGTGGGTTATGCGGACAATTATTCACGAGGATTGTCTAGCAAGGGTTGGATGTACTTGCGGGGACAGCGGGTGCCTGTTTTGGGACGAGTTTGTATGCAGCTGACAGCAATAGACCTTACCCATGTGCCTGACGCTGAGGTAGGCGATGATGTGTACTTGTTGGGTGGGGATGGGCCGCAGGCTATTACAGTGGATGAACTTGCTGCTTGGTGGGGAACCATCTCTTATGAGGTGTTTTGTCTTTTGGGACAAAACCCGCGTGAATATGTTGGCCAGAACTAAAAATAATTTACTGATATTAGTTGTGCATTTCTGTGTTAATTTTTTCCAATAACCCCTGAATAATACGAAATTCTTCCAGGTGTTGGCCATTGCCTTGTTGCTCCATATATGCAGTACTATGGACCATGGCCTGGACCTGATTCTTAATGACCATAGCTTTAGTTTCCTCTGGTAATGTTTGTAGGGCTGCAACTCTTTTATCTAGATGAGCATGGCGAGTATCAAGCGCCATTATGGCTGCATGAACTTGAGACAACGAATCGATTTCCCGAGCCAGCCCACGTACTTTTTGGTTCATGGAAAACAAGATAACCAAGACGAAGATCAACCCCAAGATTATGCATAAATTCAGACGATCTTGGGTTAATTGTTTTTTTACAGTCATGCTCTTACCTGATACTGTATGTTGAAAAATTTGCATCACTGGGAAATTGGTTTATATCCTCAAGTAGCTAGTGCCAGTGGTAAAAGCTTATGGGTATTTTTGATATACGTCAAAGTCAGTTTTTCTGTTTTCCTCTATATATTCAGACACAGACATTATGGAGGAAATGATGATCCGAGAAATAATCGAAATTGATGAAGAAAAATGTACAGGCTGCGGTCTTTGTATCCCAGGCTGTGCTGAAGGGGCCTTGGCTATTGTTAATGGCAAGGCCAAGATTGTTCGAGATATGTATTGTGATGGTCTTGGTGCGTGCATTGGTCATTGTCCAGAAGGAGCGTTACGTATTGTTCAACGTGAAGCCGATCCCTTTGATGAAGAGGCGGCCATGGAGTATGTGCGCCAATTAAACCAGGGAGCCAATGCGGATGTTCCTGAGTCTGGAGTACAAAATACCAAACCTCGAGGATGTCCTTCGGCTCAGGTGATACAGATGAGTCCTTGTGCTCAGGCTAATACTCCTCAAAGTCAAACTGGTTCCAACTTGGGCCATTGGCCAGTACAGATTCGTCTTGTGCCGCCCCATGCTCCATTTTTACAGGATGCTGATCTGCTTATTGTTGGAGATTGCTGCGCGGTCGCAGCTCCAGATTTTCATTCCTCTCATTTGGTTGGTAAAGTGGTACTCATGGGTTGTCCCAAGTTTGATAATGCCCAGGAGTATATTCAACGTTTAAGCCAAATTTTTGCCCAGGCCCAGATTAAGTCTATTACTGTTTTGGAAATGGAAGTGCCTTGCTGCTCTGGATTATCGCAAATTGTTGCCGCAGCCTTGGCTAACAGTGGAAAAGATATCCCATGTGCTCGTACTATTGTTACGCGCAGCGGACAAAGTGTTGCGGATGTTATGCCCAAGACTGGTCTCTTGTCATAAAGAGATTAGTATAAAAAGTTGTCTGTGGTTATCGTAACGACTTCTCATTTTTTGTTGTCCTTTGGTGTTTAAGATAAGTGTGTCAATCATAAATACGTAAACAGGAGGGAAACCATGTTTTGTTTTCAATGTCAGGAAACAGCCAAAAATACAGGCTGTACAGTTAAAGGGATGTGCGGCAAGCCCGAGGAGACTTCTAATCTTCAAGATCTTTTAATTTTTGTCCTGCGGGGTATTGCCGTGTACGGTGAGCGCCTCAAGGAAATGGGGCAGCCCGATCGTACCAATGATAATTTTGTCCTGCAGGGTCTTTTTGCGACCATTACCAATGCCAATTGGGATGACGTTCGTTTTGAAGCCATGGTTGAAGAGGGACTGGCTCGACGTGATGCCCTGCGAGACAAGTTCTTGGCAGCGTACAAGGTCAAACATGGTCAAGATTTTAACGAGGCTCTACCTGAAGCAGCTACCTGGACTGGCTCTGTTTCCGATTTTGAAGGAAAAGCAAAGCACGTCGGGATTTTGGCTACGGAAAATGAAGATGTCCGTTCCTTGCGTGAATTTTTGATTATTGGTCTTAAGGGTATTGCTGCTTATGCAGAACATGCTGCAGTACTTGGCTTTCACAAGGCTGAAGTAGATGATTTTATGCTTGAGGCTTTGGCCTCCACAACCAAAGATCTCTCTGTAGATGAAATGGTTGGCCTGCTCTTGAAAGCTGGGGAAGTCGCTGTAACCACCATGGCCTTGTTGGACGAAGCCAATACCTCAACCTACGGGCATCCTGAAATCACAGAGGTGAATATTGGTGTGGGTAAAAATCCCGGGATTCTCATCAGTGGCCATGACTTAAAAGATATGGAAGAGTTGCTCAAGCAGACTGAGGGCACCGGTGTAGATGTCTATACTCATGGCGAAATGCTCCCAGCCAACTATTATCCTGCTTTTAAAAAGTATTCACATTTTGTGGGGAACTATGGCAGTTCCTGGTGGCATCAAAACAAGGAATTTGAGGCTTTTAATGGTCCCATCCTTTTAACCACCAATTGTCTGGTTCCTTTACGCAAGGAAAATACCTACCTGGATCGGCTCTATACCACTGGTGTGGTGGGATATGAGGGTGCTGTACACATTCCTGAGCGTCCAGAGGGTGGTGCCAAGGATTTTTCAGCTCTTATTGCCCAGGCCAAAGCTTGTCCTCCACCTACAGAGCTGGAAACAGGCTCTATTGTGGGCGGCTTTGCGCACCATCAGGTATTTGCCTTGGCTGATAAAGTGGTTGAAGCGGTCAAGTCTGGTGCCATTAAGCGTTTTGTGGTTATGGCTGGCTGTGATGGACGCCAAAAATCTCGTGAATACTACACTGAAGTTGCTGAAAATCTGCCCAAGGATACAGTTATCCTTACAGCAGGATGTGCCAAGTATCGTTATAATAAATTAAATCTAGGGGATATCGGCGGTATTCCACGCGTACTGGATGCTGGGCAGTGCAATGATTCCTATTCACTGGCGGTTATTGCTCTAAAACTTAAAGAAGTCTTTGGGTTGGAAGATATCAATGATCTGCCCGTGTCATATGATATTGCCTGGTACGAGCAAAAAGCAGTGGCAGTACTTTTGGCCCTGCTATTTTTGGGAGTAAAGGGTATTCGTCTTGGTCCCACTTTACCCGGCTTTTTGTCCCCCAATGTGGCCAAGGTTGTGGTAGAAAAATTCGGCCTTAAGCCTATTGGAACAGTAGAAGAAGACATTGCCGCCATGATGGCCGGTCAATAAGACATCAGGGGAGCTTTCGGGCTCCCCTTTTTTTTCGGTTTCGGGCTCATGCCTGCAAGTTTGCCAGGGCCATTTATCTTGTTGGTTCCTAGGAGGAAAGCGCAATGACCAGTCCCAGATCTAGAGCATTTTATCTTTTCTTCTTAGTTTTGGCTTTTGGTGTTCTGATTTTTGGTGGGTATGTGATCCACAAGGAAAAACCACCTATCCCATCGTTAGTTGTGGATGAATCAGGCAGTATTTTGTTTACTGCTGATGATATTATTGATGGGCAAAATTATTTTTATAGCCGCGGTGGGCAGCATATTGGTACTATTTGGGGCCATGGAGCGTATTTGGCTCCAGATTGGTCAGCAGATTTATTGCACCGTATGGGAATTTTTTTAGCGGGCAGGCACCATGGCCTGGGTTTGGAAGCAGCAGGGTTGTTTTCCCATGAAGATTTTATAGCACTTGATCCGGCTGAACAAGCTCGTCTTCAAGCTTTAGTGACCCGGGAGATAAAGGAAAATCGTTATAATCCTTCGGATCAGATTTTAACCTTAACAACTTTTCAGACCGAGGCTTTGGCAGTATTAACCAGCTATTATACGGAACTTTTCCAAAACGGTAATGATCGGATGGGCTTGCAGCCTGGAATTGTTAGAAATACAGAAGAAGGTCGGATCGTCACTGCTTTTTTTACCTGGTTATCTTGGGCAGCGGGTACTAATCGTCTTGACACAGATCATACCTACACAACCAATTGGCCTTATGATCCTTTGGTGGGCAATGAGCCTTTGCCGGACTTTCTGATTTGGTCCATTGTCAGTGTCATTTTGTTGATTTTCGGTATTGCTGGAGCGGTCTTTGTCTATCAACGCTATGTTGGCCAGGATGAATATGCTCCAAGTTTAAAGCTTGACTTTCCTGAACCAACACCAACACCAAGTCAAAAAGTAACCCTTATTTATTTTTTAACAGCCATTGCTCTATTTACTTTGCAATTAGGCCTTGGCGCAGTAACTGCCCATTATACTGTGGAAGGCAATCTGTTTTTTGGTTTTCCCATTGATACTATCTTGCCCTATGCTGCAGCACGCACTTGGCATATTCAACTAGCTATTTTCTTTATAGCGACCTGTTTTTTGGCAGCAGGTCTTTTTATTGCTCCTTTTGTTGGTAAGGAGCCAAAAGGACAGGCTTTTTGGAGCCTGGCCTTGTTTGGGGCTTTAGTAGTGGTTGTTTTGGGAACTCTGGGTGGTACCTGGCTGTCAATTTTTGGTTTTTTTGATGGTGACGGTTTTTGGTTTGGACACCAAGGATATGAGTTTATTGAGCTGGGTCGTGTCTGGCAATTGCTGCTTATCGTAGGGATGATTATTTGGCTTATCTTGGTGTGGCGAGCTATTGCCCCAGCCTTGAAACAGGAGTCAGATAGTGGTGGCCTGACCCATATGCTTTTATATAGTTCTATTGCGATTCCACTTTTTTATATGGCAGGTCTTTTATACGGGAAGGGGAGTCATTTGGCGGATGCTGAATATTGGCGCTGGTGGGTAGTGCATTTGTGGGTTGAGGGATTTTTTGAAGTTTTTGCCACAGTAATTATGGCCTTTTTGCTGGCTCATATTGGTGCAGTCAGCAAAAAGTTTGCTTTGACCAGTGTCTATTTTATTGTGTTCTTATATCTTGGCAGTGGGGTTATTGGTACTTTTCATCATCTCTACTGGACAGGTGCCCCAGCGATCATCATTTCTTTGGGAGCAGTGTTTTCCGCTTTAGAAGTAGTGCCGTTGTCCTTGTTGGGCTTTGAAGCTGCACACAATTTAAAAATAGTAGGTCAGGGGGGACAAAACTATGCCTATAAGTGGCCTATTTATTTCTTTGTGGCTGTGGCTTTTTGGAACCTAGTGGGTGCTGGTGTTTTTGGATTTTTAATCAATCCCCCCATTGTTCTTTATTATGCCCAGGGAATTGATACCACGCCCATTCACTCTCATGGAGCACTTTTTGGAGTGTATGGTATGCTCGCCATTTCCCTGATGCTCTTTTCTGTTCGCCATATTGTGACCAAAGCATCGTGGTCGGACAGTTTGTTGAAGTATAGTTTCTGGGGACTTAATATTGGTTTGGCAGGTATGATGGTTTTAAGTTTGATTCCAGCAGGTTTTTATCAATTTTACTATGCTATTAAAGAGGGGCTGTGGTTTGCACGTAGTCCAGAGATTGCCTCTGGTGAATTTATTCGTTTGGTAACCTGGCTGCGCATGTTGCCTGATATTGTTTTTGCAGTAGGAGCCTTTGCGTTATTGTTGTTTTTGCTCCGGTCTATTTGGTTCAGCTTTTTGAAGAAGGTATAACTTGAACCAGGGGCAGTAGTTCTGCCCCTGCTTGTAAGGTGAATTATGCACATTGCCATTAAACGAGTGTATGAACCTCCAGGAGAGGATGGGACACGGATTTTGGTGGATCGTTTATGGCCCAGAGGATTAAAAAAAGAAAAACTGCTGGGGATATGGCTGAAGGACGCTGGGCCAAGCACTGAACTTCGCAAATGGTTCGGGCATGATCCTCAAAAATGGACTGAATTTAAAAAAAGATATTTTGCCGAATTAGATGATCATCCGGAGGTGATCAGCACAATTATGGAATTTGCCAGTCAAGGCATGGTAACGTTTTTATACGCTAGTCACGAGCAGGAGTATAACCAGGCAGTGGCTTTGCGAGAGTATGTGGAAAGCAAAATGGGGTGATGAGCACATGCTAACCAATTGTGAAGCAGGCAATATAAGCATCACGCCATGTTTATAGATGGTAAAAAAGCCCTGAAAACGAGGGCTTTTTTATATTTGGTGGGCCCACCAGGGGTTGAACCTGGGACCATCCGGTTATGAGCCGGGGGCTCTTCCAACTGAGCTATGGGCCCGTGCCAAGCAAGTGAGGGTAGTTATGTCTTAGGCCTTTGCCTTGTCAAGATAGACTTCGATGATACTCCTTAACATGGTTAATGGCTGCTCGACCGGCCAAAGCCCCTTCACCTACAGCCACACTTATTTGTAAAAAGCGGCCGACACAGTCACCTGCGGCAAAGACTCCAGGAATATTGGTCTTTTGGTCACGATCAGTATCTATAAATTGTCCATTACGAGCCACTCCCAGAGAATATGCAAAATCACTGGATGAGGCCTGGCCCATGGCGATAAATAAGCCCTGGGTAGCGATGCTTTGCCCGTCTTCTAAAATCACTGCTTCCAGCCCATTATCACCAGACAGGGTGACAACTTTGCTTTGCAGTACAAAAATATTGTTTTCTTGTAAGCGGACTTGAAATTCTTCAGTCATATTCGGTTCTTTTCCCTGCGTACAGATAGTCACATCTGGGGTGTATTGCAAAAGTTCTAGAGCCTGATTGGCTGCAAAATTGCCTTCACCTATAACCATAACCGGCTTGTTACGCAGAAAAAAGCCATCACAACTCACGCAATAAGAGACACCTTTGCCTTCATAATCTTCCAGATTGTCAATGCCTGGACGGATTCTGGATACACCGGTAGCCAAGATCAGTGCTGGGGCTTCAAAAGTATTATTTTCACTGGTGACTACAAAGGTATTTTTTGTAGATTGATGGACACTTAAAACCCGATCACAATATAATTGTGCACCAAATTTTTCAGCTTGAGCTTGGCCGCGCTCAATCAAGTCTTTGCCAGTGATGGTTTCTACAAATCCAAAATAATTGTCGATATCGTAGTTCCCAGCAACTTTGGGTGGACAACCCAAGATAATGGTCCGCATTCCTGCTCGCGCAGCGTAGATGGCTGCAGAAAGTCCTGCTGGCCCCTGGCCAATAATTAAAATATCCGTTTGCTGCATAGCCTAATCCTCTTCGTTTTATGCACAGGTGATACGTATAAAAGCACTGTTGGAAGCAGTTAAAATTTATATCCGATCATACGTAAAAACTTGGTTCGTTTTTCTTTATCTTCATCTGATTCCACACCCTTGGATGCATATCCATCAATAACACCTAAAATACCTCGGCCCTGTTTGGTCTGGGCCAGGATAACCTGTACTGGATTCGCTGTAGCACAAAAAAGACGTACAACCTCAGGTACATTTTGAATGGTGTTGACAATATTTATGGGGAACATGTCGCGCATAAACAAAATAAAGCTGTGGCCAGCCGAAAGTGCTTGGGCATTGTTTTGGGCCAGAGCAACTAACTCAGGATCTGTACCACTGGTTCTGATAAGACAAACATCTGAGGCTTCGCAAAAGGCCAAGCCAAATTTTGCTCCGGGCACAGTATTGATCACAGCTTCATGTACGTCTTCAACGGTTTTAATGAAATGGGACATTCCAAGAATAAAATTGAAGGATTTGGGGTTTTCAATCTGAACAAGAGACAGTTCCACTGTAATACTCCTTGTCGTACGGCATGTATTTTTATTCCGGCAATCAAAAAAAGAACAATAATGGTTTTTTAAACATAAAAATAGGAGCCTAGGCCAATAGTATGCTAGGCTCCAGTATAATCTGGTTTAACGTTCTTTTACAATTTTTGAACACGTGAAGTGCCATCGTAAGCTCTTAATACGCGTACTCTTTCACCAGGGTAATAGGGTACATCAGCTTCTTGAACAATGGACAGAACTTCACCAGAATCAAGTTCTACTCCTATTTCGAAACCATGTTTTCGAGTTACACCTTCTTCAGCCAGAGCTCCTGCGCCAGCTCCTAATAGAGCTCCACCCACAGCACCCAAGATACGCCCTTTACCGCCTCCGACCATGCTGCCAGCAACTCCGCCAGTCACTCCACCTGCCACAGCACCAATACCACTTTTTGTTCCCTCAATTTGAACTTCATGGATACTTAAGATTGTTCCATAGTTTACCTGCATTTCCTGGCGGGCCTGGTCACGGGAATACACTTGCCCAGAACGACTGGAGGCACAGCCTCCAAGAAATAAAGCACTGACAAACAACACCAGCATGAAAGAAAGAAATACATGTTTTTTACCGGTCATAATAAACCCCCTGTTTTATTTAAAGATTTCTTTGCCTATACATAACCCTTGGCTTGATAGCGGCTTACTATATTCAGTCAAGAGCTGGTTACCATGCGTTCATTTTCTATAAAAGAGTTGGTAGCCTGCAGCGCTTCTGATTCATATGGCTTTAGGGCATCCAGCAGTGTTTCCTCAGGGCTGGGAATATTTTTTGCCCGAAGTACCTTGATTAGTTTGTCATATAAAGTATCTAAATCAACATATTGGGCTACAGATTTATACTCAGGTAAGGTTAACACTGACGAATAAACAGGATGATTATCTGCATCATGTCCATTAAGAATGACAAAGGAAAAGTCACGGCCCAAAGTTGTAAAATCAAGTTTTAATTCTTTGATATCTGTATTGGTGATAGTGCTAAGATTAGACATGGATTTGGCCCGGGCAAAAACACTGGAAATAATTCGTGAGCTATCGATTTTGATTTGGGCTAGAATTTCTCTTTCATATAATTCGATGAGCAATATGGATTTGTTTAATTCGTAATAGAGTTCATCAAAAATATCATTGGTTTTGAGTTCCTCATACAAGGTTTCAAAATCATCGTGATTTATTTTTCTGAAATGTTTCATGCTGGGTCGGTCATTTTTTACAGCATTATAATCATCACAAATGTAAGGAACAATGGAAGTTGTTTCATACAGATAAAATTCAAGTCCAAGACTATTTTCCTCTTCTAAAATAGCAGTGACTGCCAAGTCGGCCAGGAGCAGTCTTCCTCTTTCGATTTCTAGTCCATAGCCAGCATAAGCTTGTCGTAACTTTGTATCCGAAGAGTCAATAATATAATTATAGATAGGATAAACGAGCCCATCTTGTTCATGAATCGCCAATTCCGCCCAGGTGCTAAAACGAGTCGCAACCATATGCTGAAAAATTTTCTTGATAAACTTTTTCAGACACATGGTGAAAAGTCGTAGCTCCTTGGTACGGGTATTTCTTTCTTCGAAGTCCTCGTAGACCTCTTCATCATCAAAGTCTTCATGACTCATGGAGATTTCCTTATTTTTTCCTGCGCTGTCCGTAAGCTTTGGCTAAACCACCATGGGAGGTTTCGCGGTAAAGACTGGGCAAATCATGTCCAGTTTCCTTCATGACCCGCACAACTTCATCAAAAGGTATGCGGTGTGTACCGTCAGATAAAATGGCTACTTGAGCAATATACATTGCTCGGGTGGCAGCCATGGCATTGCGCTCAATGCAGGGGATTTGTACCAGTCCGCCAACTGGATCGCAAGTAAGCCCAAGATGATGTTCCAGGCCCATTTCAGCAGCGTATTCAATTTGTCTAATGGTTCCACCCATAAGTTGGGTGGCAGCAGCTGCTGCCATGGAGCAGGCGGAGCCAATTTCTCCCTGACAGCCTACCTCCGCACCAGATATGGATGCATTGGTTTTGATAATTGTACCTATGAGGCCTGCTGTCGCCAAAGCTTGATATATTGCCTTAAGTGGCAATTGTTGTTCTATTTGCAAATGATATAATACGGCAGGCAATACTCCGCTAGCACCGCAGGTAGGAGCAGTAACAATAGTCGCTCCTGAAGCATTTTCTTCTGCTATGGCCAAAGCGTAAGCTACTAATAAACCTGTTTGGCGCAAGGCAATTCCACCAAGAAGTGCTTTTTGATAATAGTCTCTGGCTTTTCGTGCTAATCTTAGTTCTCCCGGCAAAACTCCTGTTGTCTGCAATCCGCGCTCAAGGGTTTCTTGCATTATGTGCCAGATAGTTGCTAAGAAATTCCAAATATCTCCTTCTTCATAGTGTTCTACATACTCCCAGTAGGACCATCCTTTTTCGCTACAGATGTCCATGATTTCTTCAAGAGTTTTTTGTGGATAGCAGGAGATACTTGACTCCTTTTGACCTGCCTCACGTAAAGCTCCTCCACCAACACTAAAGACCATCCAAGATTTCATAACTTGTGCGGTGTCATCAAGAGCTTCAAAATACATGGCATTGGGGTGTTCCTGAATTGTTTGGTTTGCAGCCCAAACAATTTCTACAGGAAAAGGTGTCAGGGCCTGTTGAATGGCCTTATCAGTTAAGTGTCCTTTACCTGTAGCTGCCAAACTTTCATAGAGTGTCACTCGAAATGCTGCGGCTTCAGGAACACGAGCTCGAAAAAGCTCTGCTGCTAATTTGGGCCCCATGGTATGACTGCTTGAGGGCCCTGCACCAATGCGAAAAACTTCTTTAATGGATTCCATGTGCACCTCTGTAATGGCAAAGAACAATTGACTGGTTGCAAAAATATGACCATTAAGATGCAGTATGAGCATGCAGAAAGTATCTGCCCACCATGATGGCGTCAACAAGGAGGAGCAAATGGAGCGCGTACAACTTCAATTCCCTTTAAATTGGGAATATAAAATCATCGCCACAAAAAATGCACAAGTCTTTGATTCTCTTTGTCACACTATCAAAAAGTGTGGATTTACAGAACAGCCTTGCGCTGGAAATATTTCAAAAAATGGAGCCTATATTACTTACACTTTGAGCCTACTAATGGAGACCCAAGAACAGCTTGACCAATTGACGCAGGCTTTACACCAGTGCAGAGGTGTGAAATTTTTGCTCTAAAATGTTTTTTTCTTGACTGATATCGGAAATACCCGTAGAAAGCCTTTTGTTGTTGACAATGATAGTGTCCAACATGTTGATATGATTAAATTTTGGGCCAATAGCTCAATTGGCAGAGCATCTGACTCTTAATCAGCAGGTTCAAGGTTCGATTCCTTGTTGGCCCACCAAATAAAACATCTATTTAGGCTACTTTTTATAGTAGCCTTTTTTTTGTCCAATGAAAATGTAAGCGTTATAAGTAGATGAGACAAAGAGGATAAATGTGTCAGTCACAAAAGATCATTATTTTCTGCCCATGGGCGATTCCGTTCAAGGATGATTGGTAAGTGAAACTCTATTTTTCTAAAAGTAATTTTTACGAAGTTGTAATTTTTCTTTGTTGGGTAGAAAAAAGGTTAAGACAAGGGCTATGGAAGTAAAAATAATCATCACGTGAAATATAGATGGCAACCCCCAATGGTCGGCTACCCAGCCCAAGAACGTTGCTCCAACGCCTCCTGTACCCACACCAAAGCCTAAAGTGAGCCCTGAAGCTAATCCCACATTTTTGGGCAGCAGTTCTTGTCCCAACACAACAGTAATGGCAAAAGTAGAAATAAGCGTAAAGCCTGACAAGGCCATAACGAGCAAAGCTAAAGTTCCGGTACAGCGTGGAAATAGATATAATAAAGGGATCATTAAAGCCATGGAAATGATAATAACAGTTTTTAGTCCCCAACGATCAGCAATTGGTCCACCTGCAAGAGTACCAAAGGCTCCTGAAAATAAGAATAAAGAGGTTGCTACTGCTGCATAGGTTTGCCCATAATGTAGATGATGCATATAGTACTGTGGTAAAAAAGTTACTATACCGTAATGAGTACCTGTGCGCATAATTATGATAAGTAATAGTACTATGACAGGAAAAATAATTTCCCAACGGCTGATTGTATCTTGTTTGTTTGATATATCTTTTTTTGTCTTTGATGGTGAATGCGGCACTTCTATTTGAGTAATGTTTGACAAATAAAACCAAAGCAACAAGCCCATGATTCCATTTAAAAAAAGAAATCCCAATGTACCACTTTGTCCTGCTTGTTTCAAAAAAAGTGTGGCCAAAATTGGTCCTGCTGCAAATCCAAAATTACCACCAACAGAAAATATGGCCATGCCCGAAGCTTTATGAGCTCCGCTGGCAAATCGAGCATATTTTGATCCTTCAGGATGATAGGCTGCAACACCCAAACCGCTGATCAAGGCAGCCAGCAATAAAAAGGAATAATTTGGTACGAATCCAGTCAAAGACATACCGAGCCCAGCCAAAGCACATCCTGCAGGGATGAGCCAGGCAGCACGAAAATGATCGCTAAAAATACCAAAGGCGGGCTGGATCACAGAAGAGCTAAAGTTAAAGGCCAGCATGACCATCCCAACTTGGAGCTGGCTGAGAAGGAAAATTGGCTGCAAGGAAGCAAGGGTCATGCTTAACGCTCCCTGGGTAATATCAGTAATAGCATGACCTACGCCAAGTAATAATAGAATTTTTTTGTTCATTATTGACCTTATCTGGAACAGCCAGTCATAACCTGTCGTTATTTAATCTAAAAAACAGCTCAGTTTTTGTGTGGGAATCAACTTATTCGCTCACAACAAGGATGCAACGATTCATTTTAACAAGGGTAGCAGCTCGGGAAATGTAAATATGAAAAACCGAACCTGGGATTTCAAGTTCGGCTTTTGTTGGTAAGGGTAGATCAAATGTTATACCCTTGGAGATATCATGATGGAGGCGGCATCCAGATTTGAACTGGAGAATGGAGGTTTTGCAGACCTCTGCCTTACCGCTTGGCTATGCCGCCTTCAGTGGAGCGGGAAACGGGATTTGAACCCGCGACTTCAACCTTGGCAAGGTTGCACTCTACCACTGAGTTACTCCCGCCCAACGAAGAAGTGTGTTTATAAAGCTGTTCCTAAACTGTCAACCTTTAAATTTATTTTTGCTCATTGTGCTTTATGATAAAATAGTTGTTCACAGATTGTAATAGCCGTACAGTCAGGTCTTTACTTTTTTAGTTCAAGTTATTACTAACACAGTCCCGCAATAAAAGATTTATGAGGAGGAGACATCATGGAAGCCAAGGACCTCGAATTCTTCCGAGAATACCTGACTAAAATGATTGAAGATATCCAGCGACAAGGTGAAGCAACCATTGAAGATATGTCGGAAAATATGGAATATTATTCCGATCCTGCTGATCGAGCTTCTGTTGAATCGGATAGGACTTTCACTTTGCGTCTTAGAGACCGAGATCGAAAACTGATCAAAAAAATTAACGATGCCCTGGATAGAATCGATGATGGCAGCTTTGGGGTATGTGATGATTGTGGTGAAAATATTGGGATTCCGCGCCTTAAAGCTCGCCCTGTAACCACATTATGTATTGAATGTAAAAGTCGTCGAGAAGAGGAAGAGCGCCTCCGTGGCGACTAAAAGAAACTTTCGGCCCTGCTGATAAAGGCGCGTACCGTCTGCGGCACGCGCCTTTTATTTTGGAAAAAAAGTGGATGCCAGTATATTTTATTTTGTAGCTCTAGAACTTGCCAGTAAAATTCAAGGGCTGCGTATTGAAAAGGTTTTTTCTCCGTTGCCAAAGTGCTGGACCATTGCCTTGGGACGGGCAGGATTTTTAGTTATCTACATAGGTCGGCCACAGCCTTTTTTCTTTTTGTCCGAGGAAAAGCCTGAAAATCCAGCCCAGCCCAGTGGTCAGGCTATGTGGCTGAGGAAACGACTCAAGAACCGCAGAATTGTAAATGTTGTTCTGGATTGGCCACGCCGTCGCATGGCCTGGGAGCTTTCCCCAGGTGAAGGATCGTGGCTGGTTCTGGGGCTTCAAGCATCACCAAGTCTTGTGGACACTCTACCGACTGATTTTGGTCTTCCTCCACTTTGGCCTGATGTGGAGACCATTATACATACACCACGTATTTGGGAAACCCATCCACATTTGAGTTCTTTCTTACGCCATTTTTTGGCGAGTTTGCCTTTGGCTCAAGCCCAAGATTTTTTATCCAGATTGCAAACAGGATCATTTGAGACTTTTTATATGGGAGAAGATTATAAAAAACGTTTACAGCTCGCTTTATGGCCCTTGGCCAACGGGCAACATTTTTTTTCGGCCCTTGAGGCTGCAAGACATTGGGGCCAAGGAATTTTGGCTGATCTTGTACAACTTCGTTCTGGTCAGGACACGGCCCAGAAGAGAACTTATCGGCGCATTGAGCGCAATTTACAACGCTTGCAGGACGATGAGGTGCGGCTCCAACGCATGATTGAGCAGCGAAAAGACGCCTTGGATCTACAAAACATACTTTACACTATAGATAAAAATAGCCGTTTTGCTGAAATTCCCATTAGGAATATGCATGGACAAACACAAATCTTGACATTGGATCCTGCCTTGACGGTTTTGGAAAATATGACTCGACTTTTTGCTCGTGCTGCCAAGGGAGAGCGCGGTTTACCCTTGGTTGCTGCACGCAGAAAAGCTTTGGAGGATGAACTTAAAACTGTGCGCAGCCAAGAGCCGTCTCTATCTCCTCTTGTAGCAGACCCAGCGCCAGATAGATCCACTATCATGTCTATTCCTGCCCGGTATCAGGGCATAAAGGCCGTTTGCTTTCGTTCTTCCGATGGGTTCTTGCTTTTTCGGGGTCGAAGCGCACAAGCCAATCATCAACTTTTAACCAGGGCCGCAACTCCTTTTGATCTGTGGCTCCATGCTCAAAATGGGCCAGGTGCTCATGTTATTATTAAGCGGGATTTTTCAACCCAAGAGGTGCCCGAGAGGACCATCTTGGAGGCTGCTGGTTTGGCTGCCTTAGCCAGTCATTTAAAAATGGCAGGTTCTGGTGATGTGGTAATAAGCATGGTACGCGATGTGCGTACCATTAAAGGGGCAGCCCTGGGGATGGTTGATGTAACCAAAGTTTTACGTGTGGTGCGCGTTCGTATTGATCCTGCCCTTGAAGATAGATTGCAGCTTGTATCGTGACTTTACATCCAGTTGTTCAAAGCATACCTAATGTGTATTTTAGAGTGTAAGAGGTGATAAAATGTTGGTAGATTCAAATGGCCGCACAGTCAGTTATTTACGTTTAAGCATCACGGATCGTTGTAACTTACGCTGTTTATATTGCCGACCGGCCGCCAACTGGGTTGGTTTATCCCATGAAGATGTACTCACCTATGAAGAGATGTTTAAGCTGGTTAATGCTGCCAGTCAGGCTGGGATAGAGAAGGTACGCCTGACAGGTGGTGAGCCCTTTGCGCGTAAAGATTTTATTCCTTTTGTGGCGAAACTGCATGCTGTCTTTCCTCAGCTTGATCTACGTATTACTACCAACGCTACATTACTTCAGGATCAGGCCCAAGCGGTGCGTCAGGCAGGGGTAACTTGTCTGAATATTTCTTTGGATACATTGCAGCGCAACAAATTTGCCCAGATTACAGGTGTGGATGCCTATGCATTGGTCCGGGCCGGAATTGATGCTTGTTTAGAAGCCGGGTTGCGGGTTAAGATCAATGTGGTCGCTTTAAAGGGTGTCAATGATGATGAACTGCCTGGCTTTGTTGACTTTGTTCAAAAGTATGGCCTCGACGTGCGCTTTATCGAATTTATGCCTATTGGCTATGAGTCACGCTGGAATAAGGATAATTATTGGGCTGCCCAAGATATTATTGCTCACTTACAAGAGATGGTGTCTTTGGTGGAGGAGGCGAGAACATCGCGTAATAGTGGGCCGGCACGTATGTATCGTATTGATGGAAGCTTGGGACGAATAGGTGTTATTTCTGCTGTGAGCCATCATTTTTGTCATTCCTGCAATCGTTTACGTGTGACCTCAGATGGAAAATTGCGCACCTGTCTTTTTTCGGACCAGGAGTACGATGTGCGTTCTATTTTGCGTGATCCAGAGCAGGGGCTGGAGGAGCTATTAGCTCTTTTTCATCGGGCTAATTTAGAAAAACCCATGGGCTATCGTTTATTGCAAGAAAGAGGCAACAAGGCTGTTTGTGACCGGGTTATGACCGCTATTGGTGGATAGAAAATATTTTTTGGGATGACCTCGCGGTACGTGATCAGGGAACTGTGAATCTGAAGGCTCATTACGGAACACTCAGTTCGGTGTGAAGTATGCAAATGACTTGAATTGTTGGTCAATTTTTTTTCTTGACGATCATTTCATCTACATCTTCGGGTTTGGCCGGGATGGATAAAGGCGGGGCACCTTCTTCCAGCACTCGATCCAAATCCAGGGTTTCAATGCGAATATCCGAGCCAAAAGCATCTTCTTGTAGAGCCAGATACGCTGTTTTGGTAAAAGCTCTGGTCTTAGCCCACCAGGCACTTCCCTTGTCTTCCCAAAATTTTTGTCCAGAACGATAGGCGTAAAGGCCGGAACAGGCCACAAACGCCAAGTTGGTCTTGATCGCTGTCACAATGGCCTTCCTCACCAAGCTTTTTGCTTCTTGAAAAGCAAGCTGGGTTTCCGGCTTAATGGCCGGAAGGTTGTTTGTTTTTTTAGTCATAATAGAAATTGTATCTAGCTTAATCAATGAACCGGCAAGCTACTGTATAAAATATCTTAAAGAATGCCTATTACGGGACTCTGCATGGATTTGCAAATAGGCTCAGAGCTGGATACAAGCTGAAAAATTATTTGGGTGAGGGTGGATGGAAGAACAGATTATTACCTTTGAAAATGCTGACTTTGCTCGTGAACTTTTTGGGCCAAACAATGCACATTTAGCCAGTGTTGCTAAAATAACAGGCGTGTGTCTTGACAGTCGAGGATGCGAATTGTCCATCATGGGACAAGATGCGGCCATGGTTGCTTTGGTTAGTCGTTTTTTTGCACAAGCATATGCATTGATTCGAGCAGGACATCAGCTTTTTAATAGAGATATTGAACAGGGCCTGCGCATTTTATTAAAAGATCCCGGTGCGTCTTTGGAAGCATATTATCGCCAGGCTTCATTTTCTGTTTCGCCCCGTAAAACCGTGTGCCCTAAAACAGTGACCCAGCGCGAGTATATTCATGCCTTGCGCGAAGTGGATTTGACTTTGGGTATTGGTCCGGCAGGTACGGGCAAGACCTATCTGGCTGTAGCCATAGCTGTCTCCTTTTTTTTACAAAAAAAGGTTAAACGCTTGATTTTAACTCGTCCGGCTGTGGAGGCAGGAGAAAAACTTGGGTTTTTGCCTGGTGATCTGGTGGAAAAAGTCAATCCTTATTTGCGTCCATTGTATGACGCCCTGCATGACATGTTTGAGCCCAGCCGAGTGCAGGAAATGATTACTGCCGGAACCATTGAAATTGCACCACTAGCCTTTATGCGTGGTCGAACCTTAAATAATGCTTTTATTATTTTAGATGAGGCCCAGAATACATCCCCTGAACAAATGAAAATGTTTCTGACCCGTTTGGGATACGGTTCCAGGGCGGTGGTAACAGGGGACGTGACCCAGATTGATTTGCCAGCCCATATGCCTTCTGGTCTGGTGCAGGCCATGGAAGTTCTGGCTGATGTGCCTGGAGTATCCATGATTCACTTTACTGAAGATGATGTTATTCGTCATCCCTTGGTGGGGCGAATTGTTAAGGCCTATGAGCAACATCGTCAAAATATGCAGCGTTCATCTTTAAAGAAAGCACATGATACGTATTGAACGATCTGTCTTTGTTGATCCGCGTTTTCCTTTGTCCGACTTAGAGCTTGAGGAAATATTTTATGGTTTGGCCCAAGTATTTTCCCTGGATGATGGAGAACTTTCCTTACGTCTTGTCGGAGACAAGGAGATGGCTACCCTGAATCAGGCGATAACAGGCTGCTTGGGCCCCACCAATATTTTGAGTTTTCCCGGGGAAGAGCCAGGCTGGCTTGGGGATCTGGTTCTTTCTGTGGATACCCTGGCCAGGGAAACCTTCCTCTATAATCAAGACCTACATCAGTACACCATACGTCTATTGGCTCACGGATTTTTACATCTTCTTGGCCATGATCACGGGCTGGAAATGGACAGCCTGACGGATTTGGCTGTCTTGTCCCTGGCCCAGGAAGAACCTTATCCTTACGTCATGCCTTGAAGTACTGAGCGCCAGATGCGCGGACTGATGCGAGAAAATTGGTCAAAATCCGTGGCTATTTCCAGGCCAGGAACAAGACAACGATAGACAGGCAGCCCTACTTCTTTTTTGGTCAGATTGGCATACAGGGGATGATAGCCCTGCTCTTTGAGGAGTGCTTCTAGTAAAAAGAGGTCACCTTGGGCTGAGCCTGTAGAGTAGTCTGGCAGATCTTCCAGACTACGCATGGGCAAGTCAGGGCCTTGAGCCGAAGAGGGGCCGTGAGGATAGGGATAAGGGGTTTCTGTTAGGGCAGATAAGGCTGCACGTTGACCTGACAAGCCGGCACCCGTGGCCTTGACGAGTGTTCCTTCCTTGGTCCGGACAAAGGATTTATAGCACGGCACACCTATTTCAGAAGTCAGGTTTTGAAAAATGACATCAATACCTTGAGCTTGGTGTGCAGCTAAAAGTTCAGCCGCCTCAGGATTACGACTGGTGAGCCGAAAACATTGTTGATCAGTAAAGACACTGGTTAATTCACAATCGCGTTCAATAATTTCCGTAAGCCCACTTACTTTCGCTTCTTCAGGGGTATTGCCTGAAGCAAGACCCGTGGAACCTAGGGCACTAAAGAGTTGAATCTCATCTAAATTACTAAAAAGATATACACATTGCAGTGGAACCAGCACGGTTTGCTCGTTGGTGTCCATTGCTTCCATCCAATATAGGGGCTGGTCAGCATAAGGTACTTCCATGCACAGCGTATGGAGATCCAGGGCTGGTGTTTGCAGTTTACTTGCAGGGGCGAGGGTGATCTTGTCCGGCCCCCGATTGTTGGCAATGGTCATATCTTTGATACTGGCAAAGGAGCTATAGCGCTCGATCATTTCCATGGCCAAAGAGGCTCTGGCCTGGTTTAGGGTAAAACCCCGGCCGTAGCCTGTGAGGATGCCGTCCAAGCGATAGGCAAAGGAACCACAAGAAATAGTTCGGTTAAGACGCCAGCGTCGAAGTAAACCCCAGGGGGCAAGGGATGCTTGGTGACGCATTTCTGGGCCATCCACAATCCCCAAGCCATAAAGTTTTTCCATGGCTAAAGCATAGGTTTCCTGAACAGGCCGGCGGGGACAGGGCAGGGGAATGGCCAGATCTGCCTTGATCTTGGCGACATCATTGGGGACCATGGCCTTGGCAGCTAAAAAGGCATGACGGGATAGTTTGGGTAGTGGAGCATGTTCAAAAATATTTTTTCTTATGCTGGCACTGGCTTGGGCATGGACATGGTGGTCAGGAAGAAGCACACTGGATAAAAATCTCTGAGGAGTACTTTGAGCCAGGGCAGGACCATCTTGTTGCAGGACTTTTTGAAATTCTACCCACAGGTGTTTTAAGGTCGGGGTTAAAAGAAGTGTTTCCAAAATAAGTCCACGGACAATGGTCCCCTGTTGATCAAACATGGCGCGTAGGTTTGCTTCGTCTGTGTGCGCCAGAAGTTCTCGGAGGTGACCACGCATAAACTCATCCAAAGGATGGTCAACAATATATTCCAGGCATTGTTCCTGGGTCATGGTTTCAGGAGGGGTGGGAGAAAAGTAGGCTACTCCCAATTGGGTTTCCTGATGCTTTAAGCTATAGTGCAGCAGGGTATTCACAATCTTCTCCTTGTGTTGGTTGTGTTTTGGTATTTATCTTGCTTTGTTAAAGCTGCCAAGGAGATATCATGCGTAAAAATATTTTTATCCTGGTTATGGTCATGCTTGTGAGTGGGTGTTTGCCCAGCCATTATGACGGGTATTTGCATGGAGTTCGGTATCATGATGATGCCCAGGTCAAATTGAGTGATCTGGTGGAAGCTGTGCACCCCATATCTATGCCCAATGCGCCGTTAAAAGCCTTGATTTTGCCCTTTGCCATGAGTCAGGACCTCGCGGTGCGCAAAGATGTGGCTAGGGAACTCACAGATATTTTTCGGTTGACTTGGCTGGAACAACAGGTCTTTGAGGTGTTGGAATATGATTCATCATCAGCATGGCCAGGTTTGGAACCAGCTTTGGGCATGGCTCGGGCCAAGGGTGCCAATATTTTGATTTCTGGAAACATATCTCAATATTTTGAGGGAGGGGCAACAGGTCGCACGTCCATAGCTCTGACTGTGGAAATACGTTGGATTCCAGATAATACGCTGATTTGGTCTGCCGCCCAGGCTGGAGTTTTGGAAGGTGGGCTGGATAAAGACTATGTTGTGGTGCGTACCACCAGGCGTTTGCCAGACAATCCAGTGTATGCAGTTATGCATAGTTTGGCGACAAGCATGGCCGATGGCTTTGCCAGCCATGGATTATAGTACTTACAATCTATTTGCCACAATAAAGCCGGTTTGCCGGCTTTTTTGTTTTCTGACAATTGGGGACTGATACTTTACAAAGCTGGACCTTGGCTTGTATCAACTCAATTTTTGTATGCTGTTACCCTGAAACGTGTTTTCTGAATTGTTGGAAGGATATTATGAAACATTTTTTGTCCATAGCGAGTTTAAAGCCTACCCAGGCCATGGATCTTGTCCTGCGAGCCAAGGTCATGAAGCAAGAAAATCATAGTTCTTCTTTACTGAAAGATAAGGTTTTGGCTCTTATTTTTGAGAAGGCATCCACTCGCACTCGCGTATCTTTTGAAGTAGGTATTCGCCATTTGGGTGGGCAAACAATCTTTATGACCCCAGCTGATTCTCAATTGGGTCGCAGTGAACCCCTAAAAGATACAGCTCGGGTTTTATCACGTTATGTGCAGGGCTTGGTGGTACGCACCTTTGCCCAAAAAAATATTGAAGAATTGGCCCGTTTCGGCTCCATCCCGGTGGTCAATGCTTTGACAGATCGTTATCACCCCTGCCAGGTCATGAGTGATATGCTGACCATTTATGAGCGCACAGGCACCTGGAGTGATGTGGTCATTGCCTGGGTTGGCGATGGCAACAACATGGCTCATTCCTGGATCAATGCCAGTGCTTATTTTGGCTTTCATCTGAATATGGCTTGTCCTGAAGGCTATATGCCCAATACAGACGTTTTGGATCGAGCCTTAAGAATGGGCGGCAAAGTTTTTGTCACTGATGATCCCAAAGCGGCCATGGCCGGAGCTCATTTTGTCAATACCGATGTATGGGCTTCCATGGGTCAGGAAGCAGAGCAGAAGAAACGTGAACAAGCTTTTGCTGGCTTTTGTGTTAATGATGAATTGTTGGCTCTGGCAGATCCGGAGGTCAAGGTAATGCACTGCCTACCAGCGCATCGCGGGGAAGAGATCTCGGAAGCAGTTTTAGAAAGTGAGCGATCCATTATTTTTGATCAGGCAGAAAACCGGCTACATATGCAAAAGGCCATTCTTGAATGGGTCTATAGCTAGGTGCCGTTGTTTTACAGGAGATATTATGTCCAAAATAAAAAAAGTTGTACTGGCCTACTCTGGCGGTCTTGATACTTCAGCCATTTTGAAATGGATTAAAAAGACCTATGAATGTGAAGTCATCACCCTGACTGCTGACTTGGGTCAGGGAGAGGAATTGGATGGCTTGGAGGATAAGGCCCTAAACACTGGGGCGAGCAAGGCTTTTGTTCTTGATTTGCAGGAAGAATTTGTCGCTGATTATGTTTTTCCCATGTTTCGAGCTAACGCCCTCTACGAGGGAGGATATTTATTGGGGACATCCATTGCTCGGCCGCTTATCGCCAAGAAACTGGTAGAAATTGCTTTGGCTGAAGGTGCGCAAGCTGTGGCTCACGGTGCCACGGGCAAGGGCAATGATCAGGTACGTTTTGAGTTGTCCACCTTGGCACTGGCCCCACAGCTGCATACCATTGCTCCTTGGCGGGAGTGGGATTTAAATTCCCGGACGCAACTGGTGAGTTTTTGTCAGGAAAATGGCATCCCCATTCCTGTGACCAGAGAAAAACCGTATTCCTGCGACCGTAATCTTTTGCATTTAAGCTTTGAAGGCGGTGAACTGGAAGATCCCTGGACTGAACCAGGTCCTGGAACATATCTTATGAGTGTTAATCCGGAAGAGGCCCCCGATACGCCTGAGATTATTCTTTTAGATTTTGAGCAGGGAAATCCTGTGGCCCTTAATGGAGAAAAATTGTCTCCAGCCCAGATGTTGGCCAGACTCAATGCCTTGGGTGGGAAGCATGGTATTGGTCGCCTGGATTTGGTGGAAAATCGTTTTGTGGGTATGAAGTCACGTGGAGTCTATGAAACACCTGGGGGAACCATTTTGCACCGTGCACATCGGGATTTGGAAGGCATTTGCATGGATCGAGAACTTATGCATCTGCGCGATAGCCTGGTCGCCCGCTATGCAGCCATGGTGTATAATGGCTATTGGTTTGCTCCTGAACGGGAAGCCTTGCAAGCCTTTATGGACAAGTCCCAGGAGACCGTGACCGGGACAGTACGACTCAAGTTGTACAAAGGTGGAGTTTATCCCTTGGGCCGCAAGTCTCCCTATTCTTTGTATAGCCCGGAATTGGCCACTTTTGAAAAAGATGAAGTGTATAATCAGGCTGATGCAGCAGGTTTTATCAAGTTGCAGGGCTTGCGCCTTCAGGCCAGGCAACCTTTTTTAAAGCAGATTATAAGTTAGATAGACAGACTATGACCAAAGAAAAAAAATTATGGGGGGGGCGTTTTCAAGATAATACCGCCCCTTTGGTGGAAGACTACACCTCTTCTGTGGCTTTTGATGCTCGCCTTTATGCGCAAGATATTGCTGGTTCCAAGGCTCATGCCGCCATGTTGGCCCAGCAGGGGATTATCTCCGAGCAGGATGGCCAGGCCATTATCCAGGGACTGGAGCAGATTTCCCAGGAGATTGAGGCTGGGGAGTTTGTGTGGAGCAAGGATCTGGAAGACGTGCACATGAATATTGAGCATCGCTTAACAACCCTGGTGGGGGTGCCTGGACAAAAGCTGCATACAGGAAGATCCCGTAATGATCAGGTTGCTTTGGATTTTCGTCTTTATGTACGTGACTGTCTTCTGGAGTGGTCTCAGCTTTTGCGTGGCCTTATTGCGGCCCTGGTGGGCAAGGCCATGGAACACAGGGATACATTACTACCTGGGTGCACTCATTTTCAACCAGCACAACCCATTAGTCTGGCCCATCATCTTTTGGCTTATACCCAGATGCTTCGACGTGACCATGAGCGTTTGATGGATGCTGTCAAAAGAGTGAGCATTTCTCCTCTTGGGGCGGCAGCTCTGGCTGGTACCACCCATGCCCTGGATCCAGATCAGGTAGCACAGACTTTGGGTTTGAATGGAGTATTTGCCAATAGTTTGGATACTGTCTCTGACCGAGATTTCGTTCTGGAAGCAGTCTTTTGCGGCAGCCTGATTATGATGCATTTATCCAGACTATGCGAGGAGATTATTATTTGGGCCAACCCGCAATTTGCCTTTGTACGCCTGCCTGATGCTTATGCCACCGGGTCATCCATCATGCCTCAGAAAAAAAATCCTGATGTGGCTGAGCTTATGCGGGGCAAGACAGGGCGGGTTTACGGTGATCTGGTAGCACTTTTGACGCTGATGAAAGGACTACCTTTGGCCTATAATCGGGACATGCAAGAGGACAAGGAACCCTTTTTGGATACCCACGATACAGTGGCTCCGTCTTTGGCCATTATGGCCGGGATGCTTGGTGAGCTGGAGTTTTGCCCTGAGATCATGGGTCAGGCCCTGCGATCCGGATTTTTAAATGCTACAGAATTGGCCGATTATTTGGCTGCCAAAGGCATGCCCTTTCGCCAAGCCCACCATGCAACAGGTGCAGCCGTGGCCTATGCTGAAGAAAAAGGATGTGGTTTGGAAGACTTGAGCCTGGAAGAGCTGAGGCAGTTTTCTGACCTTATTGCCCAAGATGTCTTTGTTGTCCTGGATTATAAGTCTGCTGTGGCCAGAAGAAATGTGCCAGGTGGAACAGGGCCGGATTCTGTGGACAGGCAGATTGCTGACTGTACGTCTTGGCTTGATTTATAGCGGAGTACTTCTCACCTCTAGGATGTTGTTTGTTTTGGAGGAGCCTCTTGGACAGGGTATATGACCCAAAGATGGGCCTCCTGCTAATAAACAATCAAACAATGGATTTTTTTCAAAAATAGTGTCCTTTCTCCCCTTGCCCATTCTTGAAAAAATACTACATTAAGAACCATTCCTGTTTGAATGCTAAGCCTTTTCTTTGGAAGGCAGAGTGATGAGTAAAAGAAAGAGTGTGGTAACGCTGGCATAGAGAAGGTTGTGACGTTGTCCGACTATCAAAGTGCATCTTTTGGGCAGATTTATGGTGTCCTTATTGAAGAGTTACGGCTGTTGGCCCGAGCAGTATTTGTGATTAATACTCAGGGGCTAATCACTTATGCTCAAGTTGTACCCGAATGAACGCATGAGCCAGACTATGACGCTGTATTACAGGCTGTGTGAACAGAACTTTAATTTAAAACCTATCAAGAGGTGTGTTATGTTGAGTCCTAAAATAGAAAAAGCCTTGAATGCACAAATTAATGCAGAACTTTTTTCTTCATATTTATATTTGGCCATGGTCGCCTACTTTCAGGATACAAATTTAAGTGGTTTTGCTCATTGGATGACCCTACAAAGTCAGGAAGAAACAAGCCATGGCATGAAATTTTTTCAACATATCATTGAGCGTGGCGGGCGAGTCACATTGGAGGTCATAGACAGGCCTCAATTTGAATGGAAAAGTCCTCTGGAGGCCATGGAAGCAGCTTTGGAACACGAAATATATATCACCAAACGTATCAATGATCTGGTAGATTTGGCTATGGATGAAAAGGATCATGCTACAGCCAGCTTTTTGCAATGGTTTGTGGATGAGCAGGTCGAGGAAGAAGATAATGCCAATGGTATTGTTCAGAAGCTACGCATGATTGGGGACCATCCTGGAGGATTATTTATGCTAGACCGGGATATGGGTTCAAGGGCGTAGGCTACAGCACTTGCCGGGGTGGATACTCGCCCCGGCTTTAATTTTTTTAAGCCTGGGTTACATTGACAAGAGAGTGCGTCCAACCATAATCCTGACTGGGCTGTCTACGCAGTGTCCTTGGGCACTGGCCTTATTATCTACAAAAAATTTTATGGAAAGACTTTGGACTAAACTTGCTCGCTGGGGCAGATATTTTTATTTGCGTGTGGTGCGGATCAATGCCCCTGCTGAGTCCATTGCTTTAGGACTGGCTCTAGGTGTTTTTTCTGGAGCACTGCCTTTTTTGTCCCTGCAGATGGTTATTGCTGTATCTCTAGCTTTTGTTTTTCGTGCCAATGTTATTGCTGCAGCTTTGGGGACCTGGTGGACCAATCCCTTTAACTGGGCTATTATTTTCCCGCTTTTTAACTTGTTGGGCAAGGTGTTTGTGCCGGGTGAGGTTGTTCCTGTAACCATGCAGGAGCTTGTGCAGGCTCCTTTTTTTGAACTTATTGAACGTGGCCGGCAGTGGCTGCTGATCACCTCTTTGGGGGGGATCATTGCGGGTCTTCCTTTGGCCATCTTAACCTATTTTGTGTCCTTGCGTCTTATCCGCGCGTACCGTTTGGCTTTGGCTCAACGTAAAAACCAGCGCTTGCACCGAGAGATTCATCGTGACTAGGGGAGCCTTTGTAAGTCCTAAAAGATCGCTGGGACAAAATTTTCTTGTGGACCCCAATATCTGCCGTCGCATTGTGCGCACCCTTGGGGCTCCACCTGGTGGACCTATTTTAGAAATTGGTCCAGGACGAGGGGCTCTAACCAAGATTTTGATTGAAGAACATAGCCTGGTTATGGCTTTGGAGAAAGATCGTGATCTTGTATCTTGGCTGCACCAAGAATTTCCAACTTTAGGCCTTATTCATGGCGATGGTTTGACTTTTTGTTGGGAAAAAAGTGTTGCTCTCCCTGGACTTTTTATAGTTGGCAACCTTCCATACAATATTGCCTCGCCCATGATTTGGGAAATGGTCAGCAGATGCCAGCACTGGTCAGCCATGGTGTTTATGGTTCAAAAAGAAGTTGCTCAGCGTTTAACGGCTTCTTCAGGAAGTGGAGCCTATGGGGCGCTATCAGCATGGGTTGGCAATTTTGTCATCCCTTGCTATGAGTTTTCTGTACCAGCGCATGTTTTTCGGCCCCGGCCTAAAATTGAGTCAGCAGTGGTGCGATTTGTACCACATCCTGATCCAGCTTGGGCTGTGGCTTCAGAGTTATCTTGGGTGTTAAAAGTACTTTTTCAACAGCGGCGCAAACAATTGGGGAGTATCTTAAAAGCCCATTGGTCTTTTGCTTTGGAAGCATGGTGCGCCAGGTGGTATGTGGACCGCCGAGTGCGCCCTGAAGATTTATCGCCTGAAGTGTTGCGAGATTTAGCCAGAGTAATTGGCCCTAACAGCCAGGCTTTGAAATGATAATGGTAAAAAGTGCTTGGGTTGGCTTATCTTTTGAGAAATTAACTTGACTTTGTGGCCTAAATTCTGTTTGCCTTCCCACTGAATGTTCGTGCTTATGGTGATAACAACTGATATTTAAGATGTTGCTATCCTTTTTTAGCGCAGCGATATATTGTTGCGATCGGCTAGAGTTGGACATTGTTTACGGATCGCGATTTTTTGAAGGTTGCTGGAGGACCTTGCGCATCTGTTGTTAAATTACTGCAAAGGAGGAGTACTGATGACCAAAGCTGAATTGGTTGCAAAAATGGCGGAAAAAGCTGGTTTGACAAAGGCTGATGCTGAACGTGCCCTAAAGTATTTTCTTGAGTCTGTTCAAGAGACACTTATTCATGAGGGTAAGTTAACTCTGACTGGATTTGGGACGTTTCTTGTTGAAGAGCGTCAGGCTCGCACTGGACGTAATCCTCGTACTGGTGAAGTATTACAGATTCCTGCCTGCAAAGTAGTTAAATTTCGCCCGGGCAAGGACCTCAAAGACGCAATTAAGTAAGACAAGAAGGGGGATCTATGTTACACGGGGAAACTGTTCACAGCCCATTGCCCCAGGATCTGCCGTGGTGGCAGCCCGATCATGCTATTTTCTTCGGAGTTCTTTACGCAGTGATTTTTATTATTGGCAGTGGCCTTGGAGTCGTGGTTCTCAAGTCTATCGCCGATACGCTAAAAAGCAAACACTAATGACCTCTTTTGCTGAGAACTCAAAGGGGTGCGCAGGCACCCCTTTTTTCTTGCTTTTAGAAAATGCGTGTGTTAGCTAAACAAGTTTCCTACTTCATGGGCGGGAGGTGATCCGTTTGCCAGGTGTATATATGGGTGACAGCGATACCTTTGACTATTCTCTTCGGAAATTTAAAAAACAGGTTGAGAAGGCAGGTATCCTTTCTGAACTGAAAAAGCGTCAGCATTTTGAAAAGCCCAGTATTCAGAAGAAAAAGAAAGAAGCTGCAGCAAAAAAGCGGCTGTTTAAGAAAATCCGTAAACTTCAAGTAATGTAATGCCTTGTGAGGCGCTTTGTTCAGGGCTTAAGGCTGGTTCAAAGCGCCTCACAGGAAGAGTGGGCTTAAAGCTATCACAAGAGAGCAGGTGAGCCCGACATAATTCAAATTTTGATCAAAACTCCGGTAGTTAATTTTTCCGGCTTGTTTACAGACTTCCTTGATTATTTAAGCCAGTCTAGTTGGATACACATCCAAAGTTGGGGACTGGCTTTTGGTGTCTTATTCATCAAGCACTTTCTGCCAAGGAGTTGTCCTTCATTGTCCAAACATAGATTGCAAGAACAGTCTTGCACTCATTAACCGGTTCAGCCTTGTGTTGTAGCATAGGCAGCTATTATATATATGGACTCAAGAACTCTCCAGTTGCTCGAATTTCCCAAGGTATTACAGCAACTTTCCACTTTTGCAGTTAGTGAGGCGGGCAGGGATGCCTGCCTTTCGCTTTTGCCCCACACAAGCTTGGAGCGTATCCAAGAGTGTGCGGCATTAAATCGTGAAGTATTGAGCTTTACGGAGCATACCCCTCTTCGCCTGGCCAGCTTTCCTGATCTTACGGGAGTTTTTACTTTTTTGGCTAACCCGTTGGCTTGTCTGGATGAAGATGGCTTGGTGGGATTTTTGGCCATGCTGCAGGTTGTGGCGGACATAAAAAACCTGGTGGCCATGCCCGAGCAGGAATTCTATCCTTTGCTTGGTAACGTTGCCGCCAAGCTCATTTTACCTCCCAAAACCTGGTCTGGTTTATCCCGCTGTCTAACGCCTGATGGAAATATTCGCGATGAGGCTTCTCCAGAGCTTTATTCTGTTCGTCAAGAAATTCGGCATATATATCAGATGTGTACGCGTAAGGTGCAGGAATTTATTCAGATCAAAGAGCTGCAACATATGTTGCAAGATGAATATCTGACCATTTCTTCAGACAGGTATGTGCTAGCTTTAAAGAGCAATTTTAAAGGACGCCTCAAGGGTATTGTGCATCATTACTCCCAAACCGGTGAGACCTGCTATATTGAGCCTCTTTTTTTGGTAGAGCTCAATAACGATTTGCAAGAATTTCGTCAGGAAGAACGGGCTGCAGAGCAAAAAATATTGCAGCTATTGACGGATTTTATTCGTTCAGAAGAACCATCTTTACGCGATATTTTTGATCAAATGGTGCACCTTGATCTGCTTTTAGCCATTTGTCATTTTTCCCGTCACTTTGATGCCCAAGTTGTTACTGTGCAAGACTCAGGGCGGGTACGCTTGATGAATGCCCGTCATCCTTTGCTGGTCATGGGCCATGAGCAGGTTGTGCCTGTGGATATTGAGCTTCAAGATGGGCAGCGAGTTTTGGTCATCACCGGAGGCAATGCTGGTGGGAAGACAGTTTGTTTGAAAACTTTGGGGCTTTTGGGGCTTATGGCCCATGCTGGCTTACCTATCCCTGCTGACGAAAATAGCGAGCTTCCTTTTTGGGATCAGTATGTGGTGTCCATTGGAGACGAGCAATCCATTGAGCAGAGTTTATCCACTTTTACGGCACAAATTCGAAATTTCAGTGAGGTCTGGCCTCACATTGGTGCACGTACTTTGGTTATCTTGGATGAGTTTGGCGTGGGCACAGATCCTACCCAGGGTGCTGCTTTGGCTCAGGCTGTGGTTGATGGACTTATGGAGCGTAAGGCTTGGGTGGGCATTGCAACACATTTTCCAGCCTTGAAGGCCTATGGGTTATCCCGCGAAGGAGTTCGAGCAGCGTCTGTGATTTTTTCTCCAGATACAAAAAGGCCTTTGTTTCGTCTGGGCTATGATCAGGTTGGAGCGAGCCGAGCTCTAGATGTGGCGCGAGAGCAGGGATTGCCTGAAGAGATTTTATCCAAAGCCCAAGAGTATCTTTACCTGGATTCTGGGTATTCTGAAGAAATCTTTGATCGCCTCAATCAATTGTCTGTGGCCAAGGAGCAGGAGCTGGTGCGTATTACTGCTCAAGGCCGAGCTTTGGAGCAAAAGTATGCACAAAAGATGGAAAAATTGGAGCAAGAAAGAAAACGGGTAACCATTGAAGTGCGTCAGGCTGCTCAGGAGATTATGCGTCAGTGGCGTGCGGCACGATGTGAGCGTAAAGAAAGTCTGAAGAAATTGGCACAATTGCGCGAGGCTGTGGGTGTGCACACAGCCGAAAATATACCCGAAGAAAAACTTTGCTTGAAAACCATTGTTCCCGGACAGGTTCTCTTTTATTTGCCCTGGAAAAAAAATGGTGTGGTGCGGGCTGTAGATATCAAGAAAAAACGAGTTCAATTGGAGTTAAGTGGAGTGAGCCTCTGGGTTGGACTTGAGGACATTGCTCCTATGGCTGAGCAGGCCCAGCAGAACACAAATTCTTCTGTTATTCGTCCTTATTCTGCTTCAGTTCTTCCTTTGCGTCTTGACTTGCGTGGTTTGCGTACCCATGAAGCAGAGATGGAGTTGGATCGTTTTCTGGATCAGGCCCTGCTTGCCGGGAGAACCGCAGTCGAGATTATTCATGGCTTAGGGAGTGGGGCCATGCGTCAGGCAGTGCATGAACATTTGCGCCGTTCTCGGGCGGTACAAAGTTTTAACTTGGGCAATGCTGATGAAGGTGGCGACGGTATAACCAAGGTAGTTTTGGCCGAATAGACGAGGCAAGATACATGGCTACCTTTGATCAGGGACTCATTGCAGAAATTAAAGCTCGTTTGTCCATAGAGGATGTTGTTGGACAATACGTGGCTTTGCATACTGTTGGAAATCGATTGGTTGCCCCGTGTCCTTTTCACCAAGAAACCAAGCCGTCTTTTTCAGTAAATCCGGAGCGAGGTTTTTATTATTGCTTTGGCTGCCAGGCGTCAGGAGATATTATTGATTTTTATCGGACCATACATGGCGTAGATTTTAGCGAGGCTGTAGAGGCTTTGGCCCGAGAAGCTGGTATTGATTATAGAGGCAGGGTGTCTCATGTCCGTCCGGGAGAAATCACGAGGTCGCGTTGCTTGGATATGCACGCTGAGGCTGCTACTTTTTATCAAAAAACACTCCATAGTTCTGGTGGAAAAAGAGCCCAGGACTATGTGGCGCAGCGAGGGCTTACTCCAGAAATTATACAAAAATTTACCTTGGGCTGGGCACCTTCTGGTTGGAATGGTTTACGTGATCACTTGCAAAGGTGTGGTTTTCGTCCTGAGGAAGGAGAAAAGGCCGGGCTTATTAGTCAGTCAGCACAGGGAAGTTTTTATGACCGTTTTCGGGAACGACTTATTTTTCCCATTATCAACTTGTCAGGGCAAGTCATTGCCTTTGGGGGTCGTGTCCTGGACGATGAACAAGGCCCCAAGTATCTCAATTCCAGTGAAACACCTATTTATACCAAAGGAGAGCATCTCTACGGACTCTATCAGGCACGTCGAGCCATGTCCCATGCAAAAAGCGTGTTGTTGACTGAAGGCTATGTGGATGTGTTGAGTTTACATCAATTTGGATTTGAACATAGCTGCGGTGTGTTGGGCACAGCTTTGACCGCACATCAGGTGCATCGGCTTTCGGGCTTGGTGGGCCTGGTTGATCTTGTTTTTGATGGGGATCAGGCAGGTTTTAAGGCAGCCTTGCGCAGTGCTGAAATGATTTTGACGCAAGGACTAAAGTGCCGGGTACTGCTCTTGCCTTTGGGTGAAGATGTGGATTCTATTTTGCAAAAGCAAGGTGCGCAAGCTTTGGAAACTATGATTCATAATGCAGTGGAGGGCCTTGATTTTTGTTTGCGCTTTGTTGGAGAACACCTCGCTCCTAAAGATATGCTGCGTTGGGCCAAGAACTTTGCTGCACAATTACAAGCCCATGATTTGCAGTCCTATTATCTGCCCAAGCTCGCAACTGGACTTGGTTTGTCCGAGAGTCAGTGGCGTCAGATGCTGCAAAATTCAGAAGCAAAACAGGACGGGTTCACTGCAAAAACATTGACCCAAGGTAAACCCTCCCAACGAGACAGGCATTTATTGGCTTTTGCTGTGCGTTTTCCAGAGTACCATGATCAAATGCGTGAGCTAGGTTTTGCTGATGTTTTATCTACACAGCGAGGCCAGATATTTTGGGAGAAAATTTTTGGGGCTGATCCTCAAACTATTTTAAGTGGTTTGGATCAGGGAGAAAAACAATTTTATGTTCAATGTCAGATGCGTCCGGATATTACTGACATTGATGCTCAAAAAGAATGGGAAGAAATTACTTTATTTTTAGAACAGAGTATCCAGCATCGCGAACTCGAAAGTCTAAATGAAGGTTTGCGTCGGGCGCGTAGCCAAGGTGATTTTCAAGAAGAACTGCGTCTTTTGGGCTTGATTCAGGCTAAAACACAAGCCTGATGTCCATTTTGGCGGACACTTTTCAATTTTGGGGGAGAGTGGATGAGTAATATTAAAGATGTTCAGCAAATTCAAGACCTTATTGCGGAAGGAAAGAAAAAGGGATTTTTGACCTTTGATGAATTGAGCAAAGCCTTGCCTTCGGAAGTGAATACTCCGGAGCAAATGGATGAGATAATTAGTATTTTTGATCAGCTTGATATTGATATTGTGCATGAAAAGCTGTCTCGCCCCATTGAAGTTGCTGAAGATGATGGCGAAGAGATTAAGGACGAGGAAAAGCTCGAACTCTCTGAAGATGAAGATGGTGATGACTATTCTGCGCGCAGCAATGATCCGGTACGTATGTATTTGCGGGAAATGGGGGCTGTGGGGCTTTTGGACCGGGAAGGTGAGGTCTATATTGCCAAGAAAATTGAAGCCGGAGAGATGGAGGTCATGTATGCTCTGGTGGAAGTGCCCGTGGCTGTGGAAGAATTGGTGCGTGTGGGTGAAGATTTAAAAAAAGGACGTATCAAGCTCAAAGACGTGGTAAAAACCATTGAAGAAGATGATCCTTCTGAAGAAGAGATGAATCAGCGCGAGCGGGTCATTAAACTTTTGGAAGAAGTAAAAAATATTTATCGCAAGAAAAAGCCCTTGTACACTCGCCTGGACGAATGCTCAACACTGGCCAAGCGTGTTTATGGTGTGCAGAAAAAGATTTTGGAGTACAAATTTGATGTGGTCCAATGTCTGCGGGATATCAAGCTGGAAAAAACCCTTATTGATCGCATTATTGAAACTGTAGGGGACTACGTTCGCCAAATGCATAATTGCCGACGGGATTTGTCCGCGTATATTCTGTCTTTGGGCAAATCGCAGGATGAAATCTTCGGTATTTTCCAGCAAATGGATGAGCGCAGTATCAATCCTGTTGCTGCGGCTGATCAACTGGGGATGACCATTGAAGAGCTTTTTTCTTTTAAAGAAATGGTCATGGGAAAAATTGAAATTTTGAATAAGCTCCAAGAAAATGCCATGCATGATGTGGATCAGCTGGAAGAAATCTTGTGGCGGATTCGTAAAGGCAATACTGATGCCTTGGATGCCAAGCAGGAATTGATTCGAGCCAATTTGCGTTTAGTGGTTTCCATAGCAAAAAAATATACCAATCGTGGATTGCAGTTTTTAGACTTGATTCAGGAAGGCAATATTGGGCTCATGAAGGCGGTGGACAAGTTTGAGTATCAGCGAGGCTATAAGTTTTCTACTTATGCCACGTGGTGGATTCGCCAGGCCATTACCAGAGCCATTGCTGACCAGGCCCGCACCATTCGTATCCCGGTGCACATGATTGAAACTATTAATAAATTAGTGCGCACTTCTCGCTACTTGGTTCAGGAATTGGGGCGGGATCCTTCCCCTGAAGAAATCGCTGAACGCATGGACTATCCTTTGGAAAAGGTGAAAAAAGTCCTTAAAATTGCCAAAGAGCCCATTTCCCTGGAAACTCCTATTGGTGACGAGGAAGATTCAAATCTCGGTGATTTTATTGAAGATAAAAAAGCCGTGGCCCCAGCAGAAGAAGTGGTTACCACCAAACTTGCGGAACAGATTGCCCAGGTGCTTTCAGATCTGACTCCGCGAGAAGAGCAGGTCCTGCGCAAACGTTTTGGTATTGGGGAAAAGAGTGACCATACCTTGGAAGAAGTGGGCAAGCTTTTTAATGTGACTCGTGAACGTATCCGGCAGATCGAGGCCAAGGCCTTGCGCAAGTTGCGTCATCCTGTACGCAGCCAGCAATTACGTTCCTATTACGATTCCTGATGTTTTCCTTGTGGCGCAGCCGGGTCTTGATGGCCTGGCTGTTTTGTTTTTTTCTGGTTGTTTCTGCCTGGGCTGATGGGCGGATAGGTGTCAAGACTGTTTTTGATGGGGACACAGTGCTGCTCACCAATGAAGACCGCTTGCGCCTGCGAGGTATTGACGCCCCGGAAGTCCGCCATGGCAAAAAACGGGGTCAGTATTATGGACAAGAAGCAAAGGCGCTTGTGCAGCAATTGGTGCAAGGACAAAAGCTTGTGCTGGATTCCAAGGAGTTATCCCGGGATCGTTATGACCGCCTTATAGGCACGCCTCGCCTGGAAAATGGCCGTAATGTTGCTTTGGTCTTGGTTCAGGAGGGAGCTGCTTTTGTTTATCCCCATACTTCAGACAAAGACATGGATTTTGCCCAGGATTTGCTGGCTGCCCAAGTAACTGCCATGAACCGGGGACTGGGTTTTTGGCCAAAGATTTTGTCGTTACCCGTAGCGCAGCATACATACTTGGGAACCATCAGCTCCAAGCGTTTTCATACCACAACCTGTGCTTCAGGACTAAAAGTAAAAAAGCAGAATCAGGTTCGTTTTTTGACTTTGCGTGAGGCTTTTGCCAAAGGATACGCCCCAGCGCGTTGCTGTACCCCTTGGCCCAAGGAGTAATGATATTTTTGTAGAATATAGGTCACATAAATTTTTGCGTTTCCCAGATTGTGGTTGATGATTTTTCCTTTGTTACTTTTTTAAAAAAGATCGGGGCTGCGATCAAGATGATCAGCATAGGTGTGCAAAGCTAAGGAGTAGCCGAGTGATTGATTATATGGATTTGTTAACCCGTTTTGGCTTGAATCTAGTGGCCATGGTGATTCTTCTTTTTGCCATCTACTATCCCCGTTATCATCACAAAGAAATAACCATTACCGCAGCTCTTTTTAATTGTTTTTGTTTTTGCAGTTTTATCTGTTCTTTCCAGTGTTCAGTTCAGTGTAGCTGCAGGTTTTGGACTTTTTGCTATTTTAGCTCTTTTTACTTTACGTTCTGAACCTATTGACAAGCGAGATATTGGTTATTTTTTTGGCAGTATTTCACTGGCGGTCATTACTTCCATTCAGGGCACAGATGTGGAATTTGTACTAGCCATGCTCAGTATTATACTGGTTTCAGTTTATATTATTGACCACCCGCGTGTGCTGCGTACTGCCAGTGGTATGCGTATAAAACTGGATTCTATTCCTCCTCATGTAGTTTCTGATCCCCAAGTTTTGCGTGATGAAATCTCCAAACGATTGGGAGTACACGTTACCTCAGTACGTGTTTTGCGTATCGACTATGTTACTGAAGTGGTACAAGCAGAAGTGGGTTTTAAAGCCAAAAACTCATGATTGGTTCAGTTCATTCTGATATTTTGCGCTCTGGGTTGAATGAAAGAATTTGCGGGTTTCAGCCCATTTCTTTGGAGAGCTTGAAGTCCAAGGCAGAACTCCTGCAACGCCGGGATAACAAATATGTGTTGACCACAAAGGATATCATCCTTTTTTTGCAAGCAGCCCAAGAGAGCTATGATATTTTAGAGATTAATACGATACGACAATTTACCTACTATAGCCAATATTTCGATTCTCAAGATCTGCATACTCACCAGGACCACAATAAAGGACGGCGGCGACGGATAAAAATACGACACAGAAATTATGTGGATACAAATCGCCATTATTTTGAAGTTAAGGTGAAAGGATTACGTAAAATGACGCAAAAATATCGTTTGCGTATCCAGCCCAGTGACTTGTTCTTGGATGGGGCCTTACATCCCAAACTCCAAGATTTTTGCCAGAAAACCTTACATGAACACAATTATCATATCTGGCCCCATGGATTTTTTCCCAGCATTATTGTTCACTATAATCGACTTACCTTAGTAGCCAAAGACAGTAACGAACGCATTACCGTGGATAATGGCATTGCTTTTTCTGTTACTAACACAGACCAACAATACCACCTCAATGATGACCGTTGGGTAGTTGAAGTAAAATCATTTACAGGACGAACCAATATGGATCGATGGATGTTACGTCATGGTCATCGTCCCATGTCCAAGTGTTCCAAATATTGTATGGGTATTAATTTACTTAAACAGCCAGGTGTAAACAATTGTTTTAGCCCGGTATTAAGACGTTGTTTTTAGGAGATATAAGTTGCTGAACTTACGCCATACCCTACTCTTTTTAATTTATATATGGATAAGCTCATTTTTTTCCTATGCCTATGCAGCGCTAAATCATGAATTAGAACCTCCACATTTTTCCCATGAGTCAGGGTTTTACGCTGAAGAGTTTGATCTTGTGCTTTCTCATCCAGATCCTGAGGCACAAATCTATTATACTCTTGATGGTTCTGATCCAGACCCGGAAAATCTCAATGGGAGTACTTTTCGCTACAAGAATGAATATGCCCAGCCTCCAGCTACTGAGCCGATAGGTGAGTTCTTTTACCAGGAATACAAGACGCATCTTTATACAAAACCCCTTCATATTGTTGATCGTACCTTTGAACCAGATCGCATGTCTCAAATTTCAACCACTTTTGATGAGAAGCCAAACTATTTTCCAAAGCCAGTGCCTGAAGTGGATGAAGACGGCAAAGAAACCGGACGTATGAAATACTTGTTTAAAGGGACTCCAGTAAAAGCTGTGGCCGTTGCTTTGGATAATGCACAAAGCAAAGTAGTGAGCAAAGTGTATTTTATTGGTGACCAAAAAGATTTTAGCCTGCCCATTATCAATATTACAGTACCGGAAAAGGATTTATTTGATTATGATGAGGGGATATTTGTGGCGGGACAAAAGTATGACCAATGGGTTAAAGATGATGGAGATGTAAGTAAGAGTCCGTCTGCGAGGCCAGTAAATTGGAGAGAAAAAATTAATGTAAACATATCGATGCAAATATTAGATCAAATTAATAAAATAGTCTTTCACCTTGATAATTCTTACATGCGTATCCATGGATATGCCAGTAGGACTACGAGTATAAAGTCTATGAGGATTTATCCTAAAGATGAAGGTATTTTATATGACATTTTTGGCGATGGAAATATAGTTGGTAATGCTCGAATTATTTTACGAAATAGCGGGAATCAAGTACATGATTATAGAAAAACATATTTAGGAGATGCATACAGACATATAGTTATGGGTGGACTTGCTTTTGGTATACAAAGATATCGTCCTATTAATATATTTTTAAATGGAGAGTATTATGGAATTTTAAATGTTAGAGATCGTTTAGATAAGCATTATTTAAAAAATATGTATCAGGTTGAGAAAAAAAGTATCGATTTATTAAAAAGAAACAAGATTGTGCAGCACGGTAGTGACAAGCAATGGGATTTTTTCTTAAACAAGCTTGAAGAAGACGTTAGTAGAGATGGATTTTTTGAAGAAATAACCAAGTTATTCGATGTAACTAGTTTTGCTGATTATTATTCAGCTCAAATATTTATAGGGAATAGAGATTGGCCTGGGAATAATATTAGATATTGGCGATCCAAAAACAAACAAATAAACGATGTTCCAGAAAACAGTACTTGCAATGATGGACGCTGGCGTTGGATTATGTATGATACAGATGCTAGTAGTAGCAATGTAATGCACGACACCTTGAGTTATGCTGCATCGCCAATAAAAAATACACCGTACAATCCAGAGTGGTCGACATTTGTTTTACGTCGTTTACTTAAAAATGATATTTTTAAAAATTATTTTATCACTAGATTTTCCGACTTATTGAACACACATTTTAATCCTGAACGAACTATGGAAATTCTTGAAGATTTAAGCAAAGCAATAAGTAGTGATATGTCGAAACATATCGTAAGGTGGTCAACACACAAATCTATCAAAGAGTGGAAAGATCATATCGCGAATCTATCAAAATTTATGCAGGAACGCCCTGACTATCAGAGGATGCATCTTCAAGAGTTTTTTAACTTAGATGGATTATATTCCTTACGGATAGATATAAATAACAAAGATTATGGTGTTGTTAAGGTCAATACTTTAACCCTTGGTTTACATGATATTGAACTTGAGAAGCCTATTGCTGCAAACGTACGTGCAAGAAAAATGACTAGTATTTTAGCTATGCCATGGCAGGGTGAGTATTTTCAAAATTTACCTTTAACTTTAGAAGCTGTGCCTGCTCAAGGGTATAGGTTTAGCCATTGGGAAATATTTGGATTCAAGCTAACGGAAGAGCAAAAGACTCAATCCAAGCTAGAGATAGTTCCAACTGCAAACCTTTTCGCAAAAGCTATTATGGTTAAGATGCCTGAAATCCCTGCGGAAGAATTTAAGATTATTTCAGAGGGAAATTTTGATGTGTATCTAAAGGACAATCAGCTAATATATGCTTCCCAAAATTGTAGTCAGTCTGAAACTGAAACTCGATTTTTCTTACACATCCAGCCTAAAAATAAAGACAATCTTCCGCAGGAGCGAAAAGAGTATGGATTTGACAATTTAGATTTTTCTTTTAGCCAGGGCGGCGTTCGTCTCCGAACGGAATGTGTTATTGTTAGAAAGCTACCTAGCTATCCAATACAGCGCATTACTACCGGCCAATTTAATAAGGATGGTCATATTTGGAAAGGCAGTTATGAGTTTGCCAATAATCCCGGCAATTAAACGACAACATCTTGAACGACTATGGCTGTTTTAATTAAACAATGCAGGATACTAGCCTGCGCTTTGTTTGTTTTTATTTTTGTTGGTTGTTCTAACGAAGAGCCAGTTATTGAACCTGGCTGGCAATTGGCTCAAGATATTCCTCGTCTTAAAATTCAGACTCGTTTGGACCATCATCTACTCAGTCATGATGAAGTGCAGTCCACTGAAGACTATGTTGAGGCGACTTTGTCTATAGATGGTCAGGGCGTCTATGAAGATCAGGGCATTACCACTATTAAAATTCGTGGCCGCGGACAGTCCACTTTTGCTCAGCCCAAAAAGCCCTATAAGATTAAATTGCCTGTTCAAGAGTCTTTGTTGGGCTTACCTCCTGGCCAAGACTGGGCACTTCTTGCCAATTTTCAGGATGGCCCTTTGATGTGTAGCATGCTGGCCATGAAGCTTGGACATATCCTGGAAATGCCCTTTACTCCGGTGCTGGTGCCAGTAGAAGTATCCATTAATAACGAATACTTGGGAGTATATTGGTTAACCGCGCACAAGGAGGTCGCTCCAGAACGTATTGCCCTGGATGAGGAAGGCTTATTGTTGGAGTTCGTGCGTGCAGGCCAACGGGCAGAACGTCCTGAAGATAAAGATTTTTATCAATTTCAAAGTACAAATTTTAATCTGTGGGTGCAGATACACCATCCCAGCTTGCATAAAGTAGCAATGCAAGACTTGGAGCTGGCTCAAAAACAGTTTGGGGAAATTGTTCGACAATGGGAAGAGTGGGAGCAGGTCATATTGGATCGCAGCTTTTCCCATGATTATGGGCAGATTTTAGACAAGACGTCTCTGGCTCACTTACTCATTATTTATCAATTTACTCGCAATATTGCTCTGAATACTCCCCAAAGTATTTACTTGCACAAGAATAAGGATCAAGTACTGACCTTTGGCCCATTATGGGATTTTGATGAAGCTTATGGTGGATCAGCACACAGGGAATATTTTATCCACAATATGGATCAGGATGTGCTGACAGGGACCCAACCAGGGACTCAGTTTTTCGAGGTGTTGTTACAAGATCCAGAACTGCACAAGATACTTAAAAAAGAATGGAAGATTTTTCGACAAAAAGGCCTTGGTGAACTACGGGTATTTATGGCCAATTATGTGGATCTCCTTGATAATACAGGAGCATATCAACGCGATTATGCCCGTTGGTATAAAGAGCAGGATGCAACCAAGGAAAGTCAGCGTAAAACCTTGCGTGCCTATGAAAAAGATATGAATCTTTGGCTCGATCAACGGGCAGGATACATGGACAAACTTTTAAAGGATTGGAAAAAAGAAAGGGTATCTTCATTCAAACTTAGCTCAAGGAGCAATATATGTCGCAATGGATAGAAGTGGGAAAGTTCAAAGATCTTGATGATGCAGCCAAGCAAGAAGCCCAGCGCCTGGCTGAATACGCCTTGGATATCGCCTTTGATCCGGCTACAGTGATTCGTTTTGAAGAAGTGGACGATGGTTTTCGTTTGCTCATTGATGAGGATCTGTACAAGTTTTATCAAGGAATTTAATGTCTTTTCCCCAGTTGTTGCGACACTTTGTGGATTTTTCTGCCAAGTATGAGGTCCAATTATCTGGTCAGAGTGAGCATATCATTTTAAAGCGTGACCATAGTTTACGCGTGCACGCGTTGGCCAGCCGCATTGCCAGGACGGAAAATGTGTCTGATATTTTTCCCTATCGTCTGGCCGCACTGGTCCATGACATTGGCCGGTTTCCACAATTTGTACAGTACGGTACGTATAGAGACGATGATTCAGTCGATCATGGTGAGCTTGGGGCTATTCTTTTAGAACAGGGCAGCTTTTTGGCTCCTGTGTCAGAAGATGTACGCCCCATGATCATTTCTGTGGTGCGGCTGCATAACAAGAAAATTGTCCCTCGGGGCTTGGACAGATTGACCCATTCGGTTTTGACTGTAGTGCGTGATGCAGACAAGTTGGATATAGTCCCCGTGGTTTTACATACCTTAGAGTCAGGCAGGCTTGAAAAAGGAGTGGTGACCATGGGGCTTGCCCATGTGCCAGAGCGTTGGACGCCTGAAATTTTGGATCAAGTTGCCCAAGGTACGGCTGCTTCTTATGCTGATTTGCGGTTTATCAATGATTTCTTGGTACTTTTGGCTTCTTGGGGACAGCAACTTACCCATAAGGCCAGTCGCAACATTTTTTTCAGGCGTGGATATTTGAACAGGATCTTTGCTCTTTTACCACATCATGCTGATTTTATTCAACTTAAAATGATTTTGGAAACACGGCTTCAAGATAATTGGTGCCAGACCAATGCATCCAGCACCTTGATAATGCGTCCGTAAAGTCCGCCATATCCAGGGAATTTACCAAAAAGCTCTTGTTTGTGATTTTGCAAGGACGGGGAAGCACTACATTCTGGAGAAGATGGAGTGGTGGCTAAGACACGGCGTTCTTGTAAAAGATATTGGCGGGTCAGCCTGCAAAATTCTTGGCAAAGAGCCAGGCATTGGGGACCGTTTTCTTGCCAGTATTGTTCAGCTACCTGGCTAGCTTGGCTATGACGAGCCTGCCAGACCATGGCTACAAGAAAATTCAATGCTGAACCTGGAACGCCTCGTCGCCATCCTAAAAGCCAGGGAGTGCGCCAAAAAAGTAGAAAATGTTGGTGACCAAAGAAAAGAATATCCTGGAGCAAAGTGGAAATTTCTTGGAGCAGCTTATCGGTCCAGATGGGATTTTCAGACAGCACAGACCATTGGGGTACCGGAGGATAGGGTGCCTTGAGCCCCAAGAGTTGGGCAAGGAGGGCATTGGCTTGGGAAGAGTCTGGCGTTTCCAGGTGAGGATAGCTTAAGACAAAAGAACCCTGACCTAACGTGCCCTGGACAATACACGGCTCTTTTTCCAGATGTTTGGGGTTGAGATTAATGCCATACAAATGCTCCCAATGGACGATTTCCTGCTCTGTGAGGCCAGACCAGAGCAAGTCTGCAGACCAAAAGTCTGGGCCAGGTTTTGTATAGCTGGCTATAATGTTCAACGGACTGGCTGGATTGGGTAAAAACTGGGACGGCCACCAGACGGGCAGGAGTACTTGGTTGTCCTGATTATTATATTGGACCTGGCAATGCAGATGACCACTAAAATTAGGCAGTCGAGCTTGTGTTGATTTGCGGGACCAGGTGCAAAGATCTAAAAATGGAGTATGCTTTTCCGAGGCCAGGCCCAGGCCTGCCCCTCCACAAACTCCAAGATAGTGCCCTCCACGCTCAAGATAATCGCGGATTGCCTGACGACCGCTCGCTCCCAAGGCCAAAGATTTAAGGCGTGCCCATCCGCCTGGTACCAATAAGGTTGAAGGAGTTAAGGTGTTCAGTATTCCAGACGTAATTTGCTTGGCACTGACCAGGGTTGGCTTAAAGCCCAAGGCCTTGACAGCCCGAACCATGAGTAAACCCCAAAGATGAGCTTCATCCCAAAAAATGACAGGATTAGGTAGTATGGGGTGCTTCCTTGGCATGACAAGTAAGTCTGTAGCAGGCAGAAGCCAGGTGAGCAAGCAGGGCTTGATTTTTGCCCTGCCAGCCATTACCAATTTACGTTTCCCATTACCAAATTATATGTTTTTTTAACCTGTGCATGACTGGAGTTTTTTATGGCCATGGAACCCCTTGCCAAGGGTTATGAACCTGCTGACGTAGAACAACGTTGGCTTGACTATTGGACAACTCATCAGACTTTTACTCCAGACGTGGACAAAGCGGCCACGCATCCGGACCAGAACTACTCCATTGTTATTCCACCCCCCAATGTTACCGGGGCACTGCATATGGGGCATGCCTTAAATATCACCTTGCAAGACATTATGTGCCGGTACATGCGCCAGCAGGGCAAGACCGTGCTGTGGATACCTGGCACAGACCATGCGGGTATTGCCACGCAAAATGTCGTGGAACGCCAGCTGTTATCTCAAGGTCTGAAGCGTGAAGATTTGGGTCGTGAAAAATTTGTCGAGCACGTTTGGTCCTGGAAGGAAGACTATGGTGGACGCATTTTAAATCAGATTCACCGCCTGGGTGCCAGTGTGGATTGGACGCGTGAGCGTTTTACCATGGATGAGGGACTGTCCAGAGCTGTACGCGAAGTCTTTGTTTCTCTTTATGAACAAGGCCTTATTTATCGTGGTCAATATATTGTTAATTGGTGTACGCGCTGTCATACGGCTCTGGCTGATGACGAGGTGGAATACGCCCCAGCACAATCAGTTCTATATCATCTTGCTTATCCTTTAGAAGATGGCTCTGGGTCCTTAACTGTCGCGACGGTACGCCCGGAAACTATTCTAGGAGATACCGCAGTAGCGGTACATCCTGAAGACGAGCGGTATCAGTCCATGATTGGCAAAAATGTTATTTTGCCTTTGGTGGGCCGGCGTTTGCCGGTTATTGCTGATGCCTATGTTGACCGGGAATTTGGGACTGGCTGCCTTAAAATTACTCCTGCGCATGACATGAATGACTGGGAAATAGGTCAAAAATATGGGCTGGAGGCCATTAGTGTTATTGATGATCTGGGATTTATGAATGACCATGCTCCCCAAGTCTATCAGGGCCTAAGTGTCGCTGAGTGCCGGAAGCGTATTGTGGAGGACCTGCGAGCTTGTGGAGCATTACAGGCTGAAGAACCCTATGAAAACAAGGTCAATCAATGTTACCGCTGTAAGACCACTATTGAGCCCTTTGTGTCCGAACAATGGTTTGTGGCCGTGAAGCCTTTGGCCGAGTTAGCCCGGAAAGCTGTAGAAGATGGACGAACGACCATATGGCCAGCTCAATGGAACAAGACCTATTTCAACTGGCTGGATAATATCCGAGATTGGTGCATTTCCAGACAATTGTGGTGGGGACATCGGATTCCGGTATGGACCTGTCAAGAGTGCCAGGAAGTGCTGGTAACTCGTGAGGATCCAACGGTATGTACTTGTGGCAGTACCCGTTTGGTACAGGATGAGGATGTTTTGGACACCTGGTTTTCTTCAGCTTTGTGGCCCTTTTCCACCATGGGCTGGCCTGAAAAGACCAAGGAGCTACAGGCTTTTTATCCCACTTCTATTCTTATTACTGGTTTTGATATTCTTTTTTTCTGGGTGGCACGCATGATGATGATGGGGCTTAAATTTATGGATAATGTCCCCTTTCATGATGTGTATATTCATGCTCTGGTGCGGGATGAACATGGCAAAAAAATGTCCAAATCCACAGGCAATGTCATTGATCCTCTGGCAATGATTGATAAGTATGGCTGTGATTCCTTGCGTTTTACCCTGACTTCTTTTGCAGCCATGGGCCGGGATATTAAATTGTCTGAAGCCCGTATTGAGGGCTACCGTCATTTTATCAATAAAATTTGGAATGCAGCGCGGTTTGCCCTGATGCATGTGGATGGATCAGAACCAGACTTTGATCCAAAAGTAATGACTGGACTCCATCATAAGTGGATTTTGCATCGTTTGGAAATACTGAAAAAAGAGCATGCAGAAGAGCTGCAAGGATACCGTTTCAATGAAGCAGCCCAAGGACTTTATACCTTTGTTTGGCACGAGTTTTGTGATTGGTATCTGGAACTGATCAAGCCTGAACTTTATGGGGAGGACGACCAGGTCAAAGCTCAGACCAAAGCGTGTTTGAAGCATGTCTTGTCTGAGGTCATGATCATTGCCCACCCCATTATTCCCTTTGTAACTCAAGAAATTTGGTCCTCTATTCCTTCTTTGGATATGGAGTGCTTGGCGTTGCGTCCTTACCCCAAGGCTTGCCCCTTATGCGAAGACATGCAAGCTGCTATCGATATGGAGTTTTTGCAGCAGGTGATTGTGGCCATACGCAATATTCGAGCCGAATTGGGCATTGCTCCAGGGGCACAGCTTACGGTTTTGCTTCGAGCTGATGGTCAGGAGCGAGATTTATTGTTGGATCATGCCATTGAAATTAGCACCTTGGCCAGGGTTGGTACTTTGCGAGTTGAGCCAGATATGGACATACCCAAGGGATGCGCTTCAGCTGTGATCAAAGGGTGTGAATTGTTCATTCCCCTGGAAGGTGTGGTGGATTTTGAAGCAGAGCTGGCTCGCATGGATAAAGAACTGGGCAAGTTGGCCAAGGAATTGGAAGTAGTGACGAAAAAGCTCGCCAATGAAAGTTTTACCAACAAGGCTCCAGCGGAAATAGTGGCCAAAGAACAGGCCAAGGCACAAGAGTTTTCAGACAAAAAACAGAATCTGGAGCAGCTTAAGGCCAAGCTTTTGGCTTTTCTTGGATAGCACGATTTTTTACGACAAGGATAACAAATGGCAAAAGCATATCTTATTGGGGCGGGTCCGGGTGATCCGGGGTTAATTACTGTACGTGGACTGCAAATTATTCAGGAGGCCGAAGTTGTAATTTACGATTATCTGGCCAACAAGATTTTTTTGTCTCATTGTCGCCCTGATGCAGAGATTATTTATGTAGGGAAAAAAGGTGGGGACCATACCCTGGCCCAGGAGAAGATCAACGAGCTTATTGTGGCCAAGGTCCAGGCAGGCAAAAATGTGGCTCGCCTCAAAGGTGGTGATCCGTATATTTTTGGTCGTGGGGCTGAGGAAGCAGAAGAACTCTTGGCTGCTGGACTGGAATTTGAAATTGTCCCCGGTGTGACCTCGGCTGTGGCCGGGGCAGCTTATGCCGGGATTCCCCTCACTCATCGTAAGTATGCATCGTCTGTCTCCCTTATTACTGGACACGAAGATCCCACCAAACCCGATTCTGCTCATAACTGGCCAGCTTTAGCTACCGCTGCCAGTACGTTGTGTTTTTATATGGGGGTCAAAAATCTGCCTTTTATTACCAGTAAGCTCATGGAACATGGCATGAGCCCAGATATGCCCGCAGCCCTGATCCGCTGGGGGACGACAGCCAAACATCAGTCCTGGGTGTCCACTGTGGGCGAAATTGCGGCCTTGGCCCTGGAAAAGGGTATCAAGGCACCATCCATGCTGGTTATTGGAGAAGTGGTTTTGTTGCGGGATAACCTTAATTGGTTTGAAAAATTACCTCTGCATGGCAAGGGCGTAGTGGTCACCAGAGCCAGGGAGCAGGCCAGTGGTCTGAAGGACACCTTGGAGCGTTTGGGTGCGGCTTGCTATGAATTTCCGACTATTACCATTGAGCCCTTGCAGGATTATGCCCCGGTGCATTTTGCCATTGAGCATTTACCTGTGTATGATTGGGTGATTTTTACCTCGGTCAATGGGGTGCGCCATTTCTGGGACCAGCTGGCTGTTGTGGGCAAGGATGCCAGAGCGTTGGGTGCAGCCCAGGTGGCGGCCATTGGTCCGGCTACAGCCCTGGAGCTACGCCAGCGAGGTATTGAGCCGGATTTTATCCCTGAAAAATATGTGGCGGAATCTGTGGTGCAGGGACTTTTGGAGCTGGGTATTGCAGGTAAACGGGTCCTTATCCCCAGGGCCAAGGTCGCCCGAGAAATCTTGCCAGAGGAACTATCCAAGGTGGCCAAACAGGTGGATGTGTTGCCGGTTTATGAAACAATGCTGACCCAGGAAGATGGGCAGGAGATCATTGAGCTTTTGGAACAAGGCCGTTTACATTATTTGACTTTTTCCAGTTCATCCACAGTGGATAACTTCTTTGCTTTGGTGCCAGCAGACACTTTGCGTCCATTTGTAGGGCGCCCCTTAAAAATTTGTTGCATTGGGCCCATTACGGCCAAGACCTTAGGCAATTATGGCTTTACTCCAGACATCATGCCCGAGGAATATACTATTCCTGCCCTGGTCGAGGCTCTGGTTCAAGGATAGTTATGACTATTACTTTGGGTGTGCTTGTTTCCGGGTCAGGATCCAATTTACAATCCATTATGGATCATATTGCCCAAGGGACGTTGGACGCGACCATTGCTGTAGTTATTGCCAATAATCCCGATGCCCTGGGCTTACAGCGGGCTCAAAAAGCAGGTATCCCCACCCAGTGTGTCATGCATCAGGAGTTTCCCAAGCGAGAAGATTTTGACATACAATTAGTCCATATTCTCCAAGATGCAGGGGTAGAGTGGGTGGTTTTGGCCGGATTTATGCGTATCTTAACCCCAGTATTTTTAGCACCTTTTGCCGGACGGGTGGTTAATATTCATCCAGCCCTTTTGCCAGCCTGCCCTGGTATTGAGGCCCAGGCCCAGCAGGTTGACTATGGAGTACGCCTGGCAGGGTGTACAGTACACTTTGTGGATGAAAAGATGGATCATGGACCTATTATTATCCAGGCAGCAGTTCCGGCTTATGCTGATGATGACTCTAGTCGTCTGGGAGCACGGATTTTGGAATTGGAACATCGAATTTATCCCCAGGCTCTGCAATGGATTGCTGAGGGACGTATTCAGTTGCAAGATCGGCAGGTGCAGGTGCAAGGTGTAGCCAGATCCACCTCGTCAAGGTGGTGGACCAATCCGCCGTTAGAAGCCCCCTTTGACCAATAGGAGCTGTTATGCAGGATTTTCAACTCGCATTGTCTGAAGCAGAGAAAGCTTTTATCAAAAAGCTTGTGTATTGGGTTATTGCCCATCAATTGGGTCAAAGTCTTGATAAACCAGTCTTGGAATCTGAAACCTTGCACAAGGAATTGGGTGCCTTTGTTACCTTGAAAAAAAACGGACAGCTACGTGGTTGTATTGGCCATGTAGTGGGGCAGGGGCCTTTGGTTGCAACCCTTGAGCGCATGGCCCAGGCGGCAGCTTTTTCAGATCCCCGCTTTCCTCCCGTCACCGCCCAAGAATTGCCTGATTTGGAAATAGAGGTCTCAATTATGGGGCCATTAACCTTGTGTCCCGATCCAGACCTCATTGAAATTGGTCGTCATGGCTTGTATATTCGTAAGTCTATTCATTCTGGTCTGCTTCTGCCGCAAGTGGCATTGGAGCAAGGTTGGGACCGGGAAACTTTTTTGGATCACACCTGCCTTAAGGCCGGGATTCCCAAGGGGTCTTGGCGCAAGCCCAAGGTGGAGTTGTGGTGGTTTGAAGCAGTTATTTTTTAAGGAGATAGTATGCGTGGTATGTTTATTTTTTTAGTTTTTGTTTTGCTGACTACCCCTGTTTGGGCGGCTAATCCTCAAGTAGCTCTGACCACCAATAAAGGCGTCATTGTCCTGGAACTTGATCCTCAGAAAGCGCCAGTGACTGTGGCCAACTTTTTACAATATGTGAAAGAGGGCTTTTACACGGATACGATTTTTCATCGGGTCATCAAAGATTTTATGATTCAAGGTGGGGGTATGGAAGCCACCTTAACTCCCAAAAAAGGCCGTGGCCCCATTAAAAATGAGGCTGATAATGGCCTTAAAAATGACAAATACACTGTGGCCATGGCCCGCACTGCTGATATCAACTCCGCGACCTCACAATTTTTTATCAATACTGCGGATAATAATTTTTTAAATCATGGCTCGAGAGATTTTGGTTATGCAGTTTTTGGATGGGTGGTACGAGGCCAGGACGTGGTCGATGCCATTGAAGCTGTGTCCACAGGCTCTTTGGCCATGCATAGCGACGTACCCAAGGAAACTATTGTTATTGAACAAGCTGAAGTATTACCTGTACAATAACTGAAGCATTATGATTCACATCACCACAAGCCTCAAAGGCTATAATCTGGACCAGGATAAAACCTGTTCGCCTGAAGAAACTGTGGTCAGGGTTAAGCAGGCATTAGCTGATTCTGGTCGGAAAATTTTGGCCCAAACCCGGCGTATTGATACCGGGCGGTTGCAAGTCCCGGTATTTATGTCTGTGTGTGGGCAAGATGCATTAAACATCATGCCCACGCGTAAGCAAATGGGTAAAGGTGCGTCTGTGGCTCAGGCCGAGGCCTCTGCGCTCATGGAATTGGTGGAGCGTTTTAGTTTTTTTTCCCTATGGAACCAGAGGGAAAATTTCATGACCATGACCTGGTCCCAGGCTCAAGAGGCTTTTCAAGATCGCCTGCTGCCCATTTCTTTTCTTTTACAGTCCGTTGGAGACGATCTGGACCCTGATGATGCTGTCCGCATTGTAGATTTGGTGCCCTGGGATTTTATCCCGGTGACAGATTTGGTCATGGGCCAAGAGTATATGGTGCCTGTGAATTGGTTCAAGATGCTCAATGAATTTAACGGGGCTTCAGCTGGCAATACTTTGGAAGAATCCATGCTTCAGGGAGGTTGCGAGCTGGTAGAGCGCCATGTTTGTGCTCTGGTGGATCGTACGCACCAAGAAACACCAACCATTGACCCAGCTTCCTTTACGGATCCTGTGCTTGTGGATTTGTATAAAAAATTTACAGCTCAGGGTTTGGAAGTTTTGATCAAGGATTTTAGCCTGGGTTTTCCGGTCCCCACTGTAGCTGCTGTGGTTATGGATCCCCGCACCTTTCCTACAACCAGCGAAATTGTGTTTACTGCTGGCACCGCCACTGCACCGCAAAAGGCAGCCATCAGGGCTTTGACAGAAATTGCCCAACTTGGTGGGGATTTTGAAACCAAAAGTAATTACGAAGCCTCTGGTCTGCCTAAATTTACTCATCCTGATCAGTTTCAGTGGCTTAAAGCCGGACCTTGTGTGCCCATCAACAGCCTGCCAGGTATTGTTGATCAAGATATAGCTCAGGAACTACGCCTATTGTGTTCCGGTTTAAAGGACATGGGCTTTCATTTTTTTTCCTTGGACATAACCCAACCCAGTTTGGATATCCCAGCTAATTATAATTTTATTCCTGGATTTCTTTTTCGGGAGCGTACTCCCCAAGCGTCTTTGGGTCTTTTTGTGGGTCGGATTTTAGCTGAAGACATGGCTGATGCAGCAGGTCTGGATGTTTTGGCCAGTATTGTCCCAGGTGCCCCGTATGTTTCTTTTTTCCGAGGGCTGGCCGCTTTGGGCCAGGGTGATCTTGATCAGGCAGCCACCTGGTTTGCTCAGGCCGAGTCAATACAGCACGATACTGAGGATCAAGGGCTGGCTGCTTTTTATCAGGCCTATGCCTTGTCTCAGGCCGGATTATGGGCTGAAACCATCCCGCATTTGGACCGAGCTGTTGTCCATTGCCCGGAAGTGAAGGAATATTTTAACTTGCGTGGGGTGGCGTATTTTAAAACACAACAATATGCTCAGGCCGCGACAAATTTTGAACGGGCCTTAGCTCTGGATAGCGGTTCAGCCATGGACCTGGCCAACCTGGGCCTGTGTCATAAGTATATGAATAACAAGGATAAGGCGCATGAGTTACTTTTTCAGGCCCTGATACTTGATCCTGAATTGGATTTTGTGCGTACGCATTTACAAGAACTTGAAATTTGATCGAGGAACGTATGGATATCAGTCAATGTATTGCCAAGTTAAAGCAAGAACCAGGTTTTCAGGACCAGGTGGGTATGGTTTTGGTCCATAATGGTGTGGTGCGTAATTGGTCGCGTGGCGATGGCTCGCGTGTAGATCGCATCAAGGTAGTGGTAGATCAGGCCAAAGTTGAGGCTATCCGGCAGGAAGTTGAAGCCAGGGAAGGAATTTTTCGTGTGGTCATTGAAGCCAGGAGTGGAGAATATGTTCCTGGCGATGATCTTCTTTTTTTGGTTGTGGCCGGGGATATCCGCGAGCACGTCAAACCAGCCCTGGCTGATTTGCTGGACCGGGTAAAGTCTGAGGCAGTGACCAAAGAAGAATTGGCGAGCTAGAAAATATTCTTATGTTCGGCGTAGTAGGGGCGATGCACCAACCGCCCCTGTACTAGGATGTTATCAGTGCGTTTAACCAAAAAGTGCATCTACAAATTCCTGACCAGAGAAGGAACGCAAATCTTCCATTTTTTCACCTAGTCCTACAAAGGTAATGGGGAGGCCAAACTCCAGAGCAATGGCCACAATAATTCCACCCTTGGCCGTGCCATCGAGTTTGGTCAAAATGATTTCATTGACAGGCGCTGCCTGGGAAAAGAGTTTAACCTGGGACAGGGCATTTTGCCCAGTGTTGGCATCTAAGACCAAGATGGTGCGTTGGGGAGCACCTTCAATTTTTTTACCGAGCACGCGATTTATTTTTTTGAGTTCTTCCATGAGGTTATGCTTGGTTTGCAGGCGTCCAGCGGTGTCCACAAAGACCAGATCATAGCCCTCTTTAAGGGCGTGATCCACAGCTTCAAAGGCGACAGCTGCTGGGTCACTGCCATGTTCCTTGGCATAAAAACCTGCTCCCACGCGCTTGGACCAGACCTGGAGTTGTTCTATGGCCGCAGCTCGGAAAGTATCCCCCGCTGCCACCAGGACTTTGCGACCCTGCATTTGGGCGCGGTGAGCCAATTTGGCAATGGTGGTGGTTTTTCCAGCCCCATTCACTCCAACCATAAGCACTACTTCTGGGCCTTGGACAGGGACTGGAGGTGTGGCCTCCACAAAAACCGCAGCCAATTCTTCCTTAAGTAGCGCTTTAAACTCCGCTGCTTCGGTAATTCCAGCCTTACGAACTCTGGGTTGTAAACGTTTTAAAAGTTCCTGGGTGGCATTGACGCCAACGTCGGCCATGAGCAGGATTTCTTCCAATTCGTCCCAAAAAGTATCATCATAGCCGCTGGTCATGGCCAGGAGCTGATCAATGCCTTTGGCCAATTGTTCTCTGGTTTTGCTCAAACCTGAGGAAAGCTTAAGGAGCAAACGGTCGCGTTCATCTTCCTCATCTTCCAGGTCCAGGGCTAAAGCCATACGGTACTGTAGTTCAGAACGAAATTCCTGGATATGCTCATAATCCATATCTTCAAGCCATAGTTCAAACCTACGCATAAAGTCGGTGGCTTCTTCCTTGGGGACTTCCAATTGATCGAACAGAAAATACAGTCGAGCCCATAGTTTTTCACCCCTGGTCTCAATACCATCCAAAATATGGGTCATCCAGGTAGATAAGCGGGGCTCTGCTGCATGCAGGGCCTGGGTCAGCTGTTGTTGCCAGGGCTCCAGTACAGCAGCTGTGGGTTTATCTTGAAATAAGATTTCTTGTTGGGATTGAACTGATGTCGGTACAGGTTCATCTTCTGGGAAGTCTTGTTTGGATTTCAGGCCGAAAAAATTACGCCACCCACCAGTTTTTTCGACTTTTTCTTCCACAATCAGGGGTGATGTCAGGGGCGGCTCCTGAGCATCATGGTGGAGATCAGTATTGGGAGCAACAACAGGCTGATCATGCGTTGGGTCTATAATGGGAGCAGCCGACGTAAGAGTTGGCGTGACATTGTCTTGCGCACTCTCTTCTACGACCTGATCGGATATTTCAGAGTTTATACTTTCTTGGGTTACTTGATATTTTTGAGTCTCTTCCCCTTCTGTGGGACCCCAAAGTTTTTTTATACGTGAGAAAAAACCCATTATTTGATCCTGTGTTGTTAGAAGTTTTGAGCGTTAGCCTTCCAAATCAATAAAAATATCCTGCCAGAAAATTTTTCCGCTGGCTTTGCGTGCTTGTCGTAAAAGAAGATAGATAGCTCCACTTCCCCCGTGTTTGGGTTGAGCAGTGCAGAAGGCCAAAATAATGCGCTTAAGTGGTGCTTGGGTCAACCAGGTGGATATCTCCTGGCGAAGCACTCCTTGTCCCATGGGAGAATTGCGTCCTCGCCCTGGAATAAGCAAGACACATCGCTTTCCTTCCAGAAAGTTACGCCGTACAAAATCCAAAACAGCTATCTGGGCTTGGGTTGTGTTCATACCATGTAAATCCAGATGTCCCTGGACACTGTATTGCCCACTTTGCAGTTTGCGAAAAATTTTTGCATCCAATCCCTTGAGCTGACCCGTGAGATATTCATGGGTATGCTCCATTTCAAACTCAATATTGTCTTCCAGCAGTTGTTTGAAGCTTGGGGCTTGGGTCAATGGCGCTGAAGGAGGGGGACTGCTCCTGGCGATATCTCGTCCCCTCTTATCCATGGGCGTTACGCCATGTGTGGCATGAAGAAATAAATCAGCGTCATTGTCAGCTCCTGCTTTTTTTTGTTCAGGAACAGGGCTTGCTTTGGGCTTGGTGCCCCGGGATTGCAACTTTGCTCGTAATTTCTTATTTTTATGTAAAGATGTAAATGGATTGTGCATAAAAATCACCTGTGCTGCGTATGCAAAACTTCTATATCAAAACTGCGCAAAGAGCAAAAAGGGCTCCAATCCCGATTTGAGACAATGTGGACAATCCAGGCTTTGATCTGCTAGCCGCTAATGCTTGGGGAGTACTGATTTTTACTTTGTAAATAACCAAGGGGGCTGGATGATGATACTATCTGGTGAGATGTCAAAATATCGTTTCCTCCTTGTTGAACCAGATGTAGATCGTGCCCAGGGCATACAAGCAGTCTTGAAAAACAAAGGGATTATTTGTGATCATGTTCAAAGTCATTTGAAGGGCTTGGCCTTGATTGAGGACAATGCTTATCATTGCTTACTTGTCTCCAGCCATGGCCTGGATCTTTCTGGATTTGAGCTGTGCACCATGATCCGGGTGCGGGAATCCAGACGCTCTCTAGCTTCCAGTTTTCTTCTTTTGCTTTGCTCTGAGGAGGATCACTCCACAATTTTTTCCAATACCCTGGATATTGATGACTATATTGTGGCTCCCTGGCTTGATCTTGAGCTGAACTGGAAAGTGACTCGTGCTTTAAAAAATTTAGCATTGCGTCAAACAGCCTCTCAAGTACGCAATAATTTCGACCATCCCTCAGGCCTTTTGACCCAAAATTGTTTGCAGGATTTTCTTTATGAAGAAGTAAATCGAGTTGGTCGCAGGCATGGCTGGTTTTCTTTGAGCATTCTGTCCATTTCTGGCCTTGATTCTTTGCGCATCAGTTATGGAAATGAATGGCTGGCCTGGTTCAAAGATGGTATTTGGGCCTTTGTCTATGGCCAGTTACGCAACTATGATCGCCTGGCGGTGATGGATACCGGGTTGTTGGGACTTATTTCTCCGGATTTGGATGAGGGCGGTACTTTGTCGCTTCTCCATCGTCTGGACCGGGCAATTGGTGAATACCAACTGCACCAAGGTCATGATCAGCAAAATATAGCTTTGGCTGCTCGCTATCTATGCGTCCGAATTCTTGGAGATTATAAACAATTTGAAAGAGCTGGCGATGTTTTGTGGCAATGGCTGGAAAATACCATGCTTCAACCTTTGCCCCAGGGAATGGTTGGTCATGCAGGAACCGTGGCTTTTGATCTGAGCTACATGTAATATTTACACAACTTTCGAGAAAGTGTGCGCCTGGTCATACTTAAGTATGGTCTTGTGCATTGCGCAGTTTTCCTAAACTAAGGTCTGGCTGACCAAGGCTTCTACCTTGAGGGAGACTTCTTCTATTAATGGTTGAAAATCATTGTCAAATAATTCATTAGGCAGACTTTGTCGTTTTGATTCCAGGCTAAAGAGCGGGTTAAAAGAGTATCCTGCTTCTGTAGCCAAGTAATCAGCGAGTTTGAGCAAAACAATAGATGCAGGAAAGGGATCTGAATTTGATAATCGGTGGTGAGCATAAACCGAGATTTGAATATTTTTAGGAAATTTCCAGAGATTGAGGGCTTTGGCACTGAGTATTGTATGATTGGTTCCAAAAATGCGTTCTTCCAGCTCCAGGGGGTCATCATTGCCTTGAGCCCAAGCATGACTTAGGGCAGTGAATTCGTTAGACGCGAGGGTTGCCATGAGCACATATCCAATATCATGGAGCAGCCCTGCCAGATAGCTTTGCTCCAGATCTTCTTCAGTCATGGGAAACAGCTGGGGATAATATTTAAGTAAATTTTTACTCAATAATGCAGTGCATAGCGAGTGAGTCCAAAATTTTCGTATTGAAAAAGAGGGTGGAAAGGTATTGGGACGTACAGAATCAGACAAGGTCAGATAATAGACGATGCCTTTGACCTCATTTAACCCCATGCGGACCAAGGCTTTTTGGGGAGATGTAATCTCATCTACCCCGCGATATGCTGGAGAATTGGCCACAGCCATAATTCGAGCACAAAGAACAGGTTCTGCACTCATGGCCTCGGCCATTTCTTGGAGTCGTGCGGTGGGGGAGTTGAGTAGTTGCCATAACCTTAGCACTACTGCCTTGAGGGGAGGCAGGTCACGGTCGCTGAGTTTATTCAATTGTATCATGGCTGAACTTTCTTAAGGAATAAGGGTTCATATTATTCTTGACAGCAACATTAGGTTTTAATCTAGCATAAAACATTGGCATAGGGCAATGGGAGGATGCACCCTCATCCTTTCAATGTGTTGAAATATAAGGAGTGATTAATGAAGATCAGTTTTCTTGGTGCAGCACGAACAGTAACCGGATCCTGTTATGTGGTTGATTGTGAATTGGCACGTTTTGCCATTGATTGCGGTTTACATCAGGGTAACCGAGCTATTGAACTACGCAATTGGGATGAAAACAATATTTATCTTCCAGAATCCTTGGATTTTATTCTCTTAACCCATGCCCACATTGACCATTCAGGGTTATTGCCCCGTTTTGTGGCTCAAGGCTTTGGGGGTCCAGTCTATGCTACTGCTCCAACCAAAGATCTTTTGGGTATCATGCTTGAAGACAGCGCACGTATTCAGGAAACTGAGGCCAAATGGCGCAGTACCAAAAAATTAAGGGCAGGGGACCCACCGGTAGAGCCCCTATATACTGTGGAAGAAGCCCAGCAAGCTTTAGCCCAGCTGCAAATTCAGGAATATAATCAGACTTTTGAGCCCAAGCCAGGTATTCGTGTTGTTTATAGAGATGCCGGACATATTTTGGGGTCAGCCTTTATTGAAGTTTGGATAAAGGAGAGCGACCAAGAACAAAAACTTGTATTTTCCGGTGACCTAGGGCGACCCAATCAGCTGTTAGTGCCCAATCCTCAAACTGTGGAAACAGCAGATTTTCTTTTTCTTGAATCTACCTATGGTGGCCGTAATCACAAAAATGAGACCCAAAGCAGGGATGAATTGGCCCAAGCTGTGGACTATAGTTATCGTCGCGGGGAAAAGGTCATCATCCCAGCCTTTGCCGTGGAACGTACTCAAGAACTCTTGTATAGTTTTTATCTTTTGCGACAAGAAGGCCGCTTGCCAGCAGATATGCCTGTATATGTGGATAGTCCCCTGGCCATTAAGGCTACAGAAATTTTTCGTCGCCATTGGGATTACTATGATCACAAAACCAAGGAATTGGTCAAACAAGGTGAAAATCCTTTGGATCTGCCCAATCTGCGTTTTACCCTGACCACAGATGAATCCAGGGCTATTAATACCAGTTCCAAACCAGCAGTGGTTATTGCTGGTAGCGGTATGGCCAATGCCGGACGAATTAAACACCATTTGCGCCATAATATTTGGAAGCCAGGAGCATCCATTGTTTTTGTGGGGTTTCAGGCTGTGGGAACACCTGGACGTCGTATTGTTGAGGGAGCACGAAGTGTACGCCTTTTGGGTGATGAATTGTCGGTTAAGGCGCGTATTTTCACTATTGGTGGATTTTCCGGACATGCTGGGCAGACCCAAATTTTGGATTGGCTCTCTCATTTTCGTAATCCCAATCTGCAGGTGTATTTAGTCCATGGCGAGCATTCAGGACAGAAAGTTTTGGCCGAGCTGATCCGTGAAAAATTTGATCTGACGGTACATATTCCCGACTATCTGGATGAGTATCTTCTGGAAAAAGATGGTCGCTTTGAACTGACCGTGCGTCCTACTTTGGCTGCACCGCGCATTGATTGGGAGTACCTGCTGGAAGAAACTTCAACCAAGCTGACCCAGGTCCAGGATCGTGTCAGCTATCTCAAGCAAATGGGACAGACCAATCAGGTGGAAATTCGTGGTGATATTTTGGATATTAATGCCAAGTTTACCTCCATTTTGTCAGAGTTGTTGTTTGAACAAAAGCAGCACAATCATCAGGAATAAGTGTGCGAATTATTGCAGGAGCTTTTCGGGGCAGATCAATCAAAACCATGACTGGACCAGGCTATCGTCCATCAATGGGCAAGGTCCGGGAATCTGTTTTTTCCATGCTGGAAGCCCAGGGCATAGATTGGACTCAGACCCGGGTTGCAGATATTTTTGCTGGTAGTGGTGCATTGGGTATTGAGGCTTTAAGCAGAGGTGCCTTATCAGTAGTTTTTTTTGAAAAAGCTCCTCAAGCAGTGACCATACTTCGGGAAAATATACAGTCTTTGGGGGTTTCAAGCTCGTATTGGTCCCTCTTGAAGGGTAATGCGTTACGTTTGTTGCACGACGCTCCTGATTTTTCTTGGGACCTGGTATTTATTGATCCTCCCTATGGTGAGGACCTTTTTCTACCTGCGTTGAAGCTGCTTGTAGAAAAGGACCAGCTGGCCCCCAAGGGGTTGATATGTGTGGAGGTAGAGGCAAATTTTATCTTGCCCAAGGTAGTGTCTTCTCAGTTGACCCTTTTGCGTGACCGAATTTACGGGCAAACAAGGATATATTTATGGCAGAAAAATTCGAGCGAATAGCAGTGTATCCAGGCACCTTTGATCCTTTTACCAATGGGCATTTGAGTCTCGTTCGCCGTGGTCTGGGGATATTTGACCGAGTTATTGTGGCTGTAGCCCAAGATTCAGGAAAAAACCCACTTTTTTCTCTGGATGAGCGCGTGCAAATGATTCGCGAGGTGTTTCGAGGGCAGGGGCGTGTAGAGGTAGAAGGCTTTTCAGGGCTACTGGTGGATTATGTCTGCCAAAAAGGCTTAAACACAGTATTACGTGGTATGCGTGCTGTTTCAGATTTTGAATATGAGTTTCAGATGGCCCTTATGAATCGTAAACTCAAGCCAAGTATTCATACGGTGTTTATGATGACGGATTATCGTTGGTTGTATATCAGTTCTACCATTATTAAAGATGTGGCCAGGCTTGGTGGTAGCATAGGCAGTTTTGTACCTGAAGCCATTCTTGGTCAAATCAACGAGCGCATGGATGAATATCGGTCCAGGTTGAATGGGCAGCAGTAAGGTATGAGTCAGGCTCTTGCTCTTATTGCCTTGGTTGGCGCAACAGGCACGGGAAAAACAGCTGTGGCTCTGGCTTTGGCCAAAGCTTTAGGTGGTGGGGTCGTCAATTTTGATTCTCGTCAGGTGTACCAGGGACTTGATATTGTTACTGCGCAACCAACCTTGGTGGAACAAAGCCAGTGTCCCCATGCCTTGTATGGGTATCTGCCTGTGGATCAATCCATACGCGCGGGTGCATTTTCTGAAGAAATTCTGGCCATGGCCCAAAAATTCAATGCCCAAGGGGTAGTGCCTATTTTAGTAGGGGGAACAGGTCTTTATCTGAAAAGTCTTGTGGATGGATTGGCCCCTATCCCGGATATTGATGCAAGTATTCGAAAGGAGATCATGCATGAGTGCCAGACACTTGGTTCTCCTGTTTTGCATGCTCGACTCTCCATTATTGATCCACAGTATGCAGCACGTATCCATCCCAACGATCCTCAGCGGATATGTCGAGCCCTGGAAGTATATACAGCCACAGGACAAACCTTAAGCTGGTGGCATAGCCAGGCTGCACCTGCTGCTCATGTACGAGTATTACAAATAGGTTTGGATACAGAATTAAAGGCTCTTACGCCACGTTTGGCCCAGCGCATTACAGCCATGCTGGAGTTGGGAGCCCTGCACGAGGTGGAACGGGCCTATGACCAATACCCCCAACGAACAGCTCCGGGATTTTCTGGAATCGGCTGTCCTGAGCTTTTAGCTGTTCTTCTGGATGGTCTGGACATGGATGAAGCACAACGGCTGTGGCTGCGAAACACCAGGGCTTATGCCAAGCGCCAACTGACCTGGTTTCGTAAAGATCAACGAGTTTTTTGGCATGCTCCAGAGGATGAAGCGGGAATTGTTGCCAGGGCTTTGAGCTTTGTGTCGTCCTCTTTGTAAGTCCACAATATCAAAGGTGCTTGCTATGGCAGGAGGTGCTATGAGAAGATGTTTTTATGGGCTATGCTTACTGCTTGTTGTGGGATTTCCCGTATTTGCAGATCAGGAAGTCCCTTTTGTTCTTGGTCCAGAGCAAGATCAGACCAGGGCCTTGCACGCAGCCTTTGACATTGCCATTGGCCAGGAAATGGAGGCCATCTTGGGCAGGACCCTGCCCTCTTCCCGCAAGGCTCTGATTCTGTCAGTGTTGAGTGCAGATAGAAATAGCCTGGTGACTGGCTACAAAGAAGTAGTAGTATTGGAATCTACCAATAGCACTACGGCAAAAAAACTTTTGGTACGCATTAGCACCAGTGTTTTGCACAAACGATTACAAGAACTTGGTGTTGTAGCCACCATAGATACGCCCATGTCCTATGCTTTAACTTTTTCAGGTGTGGAGCCATCCTTAACCAAGGGGCTGGGTGTCTTGCAGGAAATTTCAGGCCTTGTACCTCGTAGCCTACCTGAGGAGGGGCAAAGTATCCCAGAGCTAAAATTGTCCAAAACAGATGTATGGATGGGGGTTTTGTCATACCAGCAGTGGCAGAGCTCCCATTCAGCCCAAACCCTTGATGAAGTATGGTTTGAGCTGTGGAAAGCATATTTTTCACGACCTGACCTGGCTCAGGCAGCAACGAGCAATACTTTGCAGGTGCGTATTTCAGGCTGGCTTTCTGGTCAGGGGCCTATGGAGTTTGACCGAATGCTTGAGACATGGAGCGCGGACATTGGGCATAAATCTTTGGTGGGCGTGGAAATGGATGGCCCTGGACTGTCTGCAACATGGAGTATTGTACCAAGATCAAGGGAGGGAGTGCTGCAAAAGCTAGAGGAAGCTGTTCGCTTTCAAGGGCTAGTGCTGGAAATTCTTTAAGGGGATGGTCAAGCAGGTTCATGACCATCCTTTATCCCTTTTAAGAAAATGTGTTATGCTTTTTTGTCGGTATCATTTTCTGATTTGGGAGTGACGTCAATTTCTTCAGGCTCGCTGGTGGCTTTTCTGAAGTTTTTAATTGCTTTACCCATTCCCGATCCGATTTCAGGCAACTTGTTGGCGCCGAAAATGATCAGGACAATAACCAAGATGATAAGTAGTTCAGGGATTCCAATGCCAAACATGTATGCCTCCTGGGAAATAATAAAGCGATCTATACACCCAGCATTTCCAACAGGTCAACTCTTCAGGGCCAAAGAAAATCCTTGGTTTCCAAGGCAAGGAGATGTATTCTTCTTCAAATATTACAGGGGTAGGAGTTTTTGGGGTACTTTTGGGGCTGACGGGGTGTCTTTGTGACAGAGATTATACCTCTGCCAGGAACTCATTGTCGCTATTGGTGTATTGATCGCTGCCTATACAAGATCCGACTTAACCCAGGTCTTGAGCGGGATGTCTGCTGCCAGGTATTGGAACGTCTGGAACATTGTTTTGATGACCATGTTCTACGCTGTGAATGCTTTGGTCTTTCTGCAGAAAAATCAGGACTGATTTGGAAACAGCGCATGCGTCAAGTTTTGGAAGGGGTTTGGGATTGTCCTGACTATCAGGTTACAGGTGATCTTGACCAAGATCATGTGTGTGCCCATCTCTTTGAAGATATTTGTTTGTTGCGTCTGCCCCGGTGTTCAGGTCGATGTCGTTATTTTGAGTTATGGATAAAGTGATGGTGTGGAGGAGGATTTGTGTCAGAAATAGCTGTTTATTTTCCTTGGTTACATCCTGAGTTGGAGAATCAGCCTTTGCCCCGTGGAGTTGTTTTTTTTGATCCAGGCATGGCTGTTGCGACTCATGCTCACAGATGGAAACCTGAAGATCTTCCTTTGACTGATGCAGAGGTTCGAGCCTATGTGCAGAGTTATCTGGAATTTGCCCAGCGTTTTCCCAAGAGTACAGATATGCAGGCATATCAGGCCATAGGTTTTCATGATTTTTATACGGATACAATTATGGATATCCGTTCACAATTGACAGGAGAACCGCAACACACAAAGCCAACCCAAGATGATTTGCGTCGGCAAGCCCAATTGCTTTTAGCTTTAGCTCTTGAACGCGAAAAACAAATCACAGGTATGGATGAGCAAAAAACTCGTTTTGAGGATGCACAGGCAAGGTTTGCACAAGTGCTGGGACTAGAGGATGCTTTGGGAGATGCGGACATCGTTACCAAAACCATTCATTCTCACTTGGGTAGTGCTTGGCCATGGCAGGATTTATTACGCTCTTTCCTCTATTTGTTGCCACAAGACATGCCCTTGTTTGTTACTGACCAGGACGTGATTGAAGCTTTTCTGGCTCTTGATATAGTTTTTACTCCATGTACCTTTGCTGCCCATGATGAATTATGGTGTGCCCAGGTGGATGCACCTGTTTTGGAGCGCATTGGTGCAGGTCGTTTTGAATCTGGGAGGTCATTAGTTCTCTTGGCTCGACCTTTTAATCTTTAACCAGTGAGCATGATATATGAGCAAGGAAAAACTTGGCGCTCGTGTCAAACGATTTCGCGAAACAAATGAAATGACCAGGGAGCAATTGGCACAGCGTACTGGTCTTGGTTTGGATTTTATTACATCTTTGGAAGAAGATTCCATTTATCCTTCTTTAGGGCCATTGTTAAAAGTTGCTCGTGGCCTTGGGGTGCGCATGGGCACTTTTCTCGATGACGAATTGGGGCAGGACCCTTTGGTTGTCCGTAAGGCTGATCGTGCAGAAGGGTTGAGTATGTTACGGGGCAAGGATTGCCCTGTGGACATGAAATTTTACTCTTTGGGTCAGGGCAAGACCGATCGGAGTATGGAGCCTTTTTTTATTGATATGATGCCCACATCGTGTGGAGATCATAAGTTATCTAGCCATGAGGGTGAGGAGTTTATTGTTGTCCAGGAAGGAGCTGTTGAAGTTATTTATGGTGGAGAAACCATAATTTTACACAAAGGTGACTCCATTTATCTTAACTCCATTGTTCCTCACCACGTTGGCGCCAGTGGCAATGCTCCGGCATCCATTTACGCAGTGTTGTATTTTCCGGAATAGTTGATGCATATTGGGGGGAATTATGGACAAGCCTGCATTGCGTGAGATTACTTTGGGCCAATGGCTGGACGAAGCCATTATGCAATATCCAGACAACGAAGCCGTGGTCTATGTGGATCGTGATTTTCGCCTGACCTATCGTGAGTTTGGGGAGCTCGTGGATAACTTGGCCAAAGGGCTGATGGCTCTTGGCATTCAGCGTGGAGAAAAAGTGGCTATCTGGGCAACCAACGTACCTTATTGGGTAGCCTTTCAGTTTGCCACAGCCAAAATTGGAGCAATACTCCTCACAGTCAATACCTTTTATAGAACTGCTGAATTGGAATATTTGCTCAAGCAATCTGAGGCAGAAAATATCCTGCTGATCGATTCCTTTCGGGATATTGACTATGTTGGAACAGTCTATGAATTGGTGCCTGAGCTCAAAACCCAGGAGCGGGGCTATCTCCAGAGCGAGAAATTTCCAGAGTTAAAACGAGTGTTTTTTCTTGGCCAGGAGAAGCATCGAGGTATGTACTCCATGCCTGAACTCATTGCCCTGGGACGTATGACCAGTGAGGAAGACTATCGAGTGCGCCAAGCCAGTCTTGATCCTCATGATGTAGTCAATATGCAGTATACTTCTGGAACCACGGGATTTCCTAAAGGCGTTATGTTGACCCATTACAATATTGGCAACAATGGCTTTTGGATCGGTGAAAATCAGGCCTTTACCCATAAGGATCGGGTCTGTTTGCCTGTCCCTTTGTTTCACTGTTTTGGATGCGTCTTGGGCGTACTGGCAGCTATTACTCATGCATCCACCCTGGTTATTTTGGAGGGCTTTAATCCCCTTTTGGTGCTCTCTTCTGTGGAGGAAGAAAAATGCACAGCCCTTTATGGGGTACCGACCATGTTTATTGCTGTGTTGGAACACCGGTCTTTCCCTCGTTATGATCTTTCGTCTTTGCGTACCGGGATTATGGCCGGATCGCCATGCCCAATTTCAGTTATGGAAAAGGTCATGGAGCTTATGCATATGACGGAGGTCACCATTTGTTATGGTTTAACGGAGACTTCTCCGGTGATGGCGCAAACCCGAATTAATGATAGTATTGAACAACGCACCACCACTGTGGGTCGGGCCATGCCCGAGATTGAGGTGCGTGTTGTTAATCCTGAAACAGGTGAGGAAGCACTGCCAGGTGAGCAGGGTGAAGTGTGCTGTCGTGGCTATAATGTTATGAAGGGATATTATAATAATCCCGATGCCACTGCCCAGGCCATTGATCCTGATGGCTGGATGCATTCCGGTGACTTGGGAACTATGGATGAAAATGGATATCTGGCCATCACCGGACGCCTCAAGGATATGATTATTCGTGGGGGAGAAAACATTTATCCCAGGGAAATTGAAGAGTTCTTATATCGTATGGAAGGCATTAAGGATGTGCAGGTCGTTGGTGTGCCCAGCCGTAAATATGGCGAGGAAGTGGGTGCTTTTGTGATTTTAAAAGAGGGCTTTGATTACGCAGCAGAAGATGTGCGTGATTTTTGCCGTGGTCAGATTTCACGTTACAAGATTCCAAAGTACATCGCATTTTTGGATGAATATCCCATGACTGCCAGTGGTAAAATTCAAAAATACAAGTTACGTGATTTGGCAAGTGAACTTTTTCCTGAGGCCATGGACTAATGGTGGTGCTGCATCAGGGTACTCCCCAGGCCAAGGATCTTACCAATATTCGCGGTCTGATTTTTGATTGCGATGGAGTGCTTTTTGATACCCGCGATGTTAATCGTCATTATTACAATCATATCTTGATGACCTTAGGACTTGAACCCATGTCCAGAGAAGACGAGGAATATTCCTTCATGCATACTGTGGACGCGGCCATAACCCGGATTATACCTGAACACTTGCGACAACAGGCACGAAAAGTTCAAGATCGCATGGTCTATAATGATTTCTTAGCGCGGATGATCCCTGAGCCAGGGCTGGTGGAATTACTGCAGGCATTGAAGAACAAAGGTATTTTGATGGCCATAAATACCAATCGAAAAAATTCCATGGAACTGGTTTTAGAACGCTTTGATCTTACTCATTATTTTTATCCGGTTATGACTGCAGCCAAGGTGGCCAGACCCAAGCCAGATCCTGAAGGCGTGCATCAGATTATTCAAGCCTGGGGCCTGCCCACCAGTGAGTTGGCATATCTTGGAGATTCTGATGTGGATCAGGCCACAACTGCCAATGCCGGGGTTCCCTTTTGGGCTTATAAAAACCGAAGTTTACAAGCAGAACTTTATGTGGATAATTTCCACCAACTTCAGCATTGTTTTACAATGGGATTTTGTACGAAAATTGATTAAGTGGTGGTAATGATCACCAGGGAGACGGAGGGCTCATGCCTGTTTTTTCCAGCCTGTTGGCAGCTGTTTTTGATGTACTCTACAGTATTTTATCCTTATATTTTTGGGTAGTTATTGCGGCAGTGGTGATGTCCTGGATCAATCCTGATCCCTATAATCCCATTGTCCGCGCTATCCGGACTTTGACCGAGCCTGTGTTTTATCGAATCAGAAGATGGCTGCCCTTTACCTATGTCAGTGGGATTGATTTTTCACCTTTTTTGGTTGTTTTGGCCATCAAGTTTGTGCAAGTATTTTTGGCTCGCTTAATGATGCAAATCACGTAATTGATAAGATGACGAATGGACATCCTCCCTGGATAGAAAAGGTTGGCCATGGTTGGAAACTCATTATTTGGGCTCAGCCGGGGGCAAAGAAAACAGAGTGTGTTGGAGTACATGGAGATTGTCTTAAAGTTCGTGTGCAGGCCCCAGCAGTTGACAATAAAGCCAATAGCGCATTGACTCTTTTTATTGCCAAAACCTTGGGACTCAAGTCCCATCAGGTGGTCATTGATTCAGGGAACTTTGGCCGAAAGAAAAATTTGATACTACATACACAGGAAGAACCTGACTGGACGTTGCTGTCTGGCGGGCAATGAATCAACCATAACGCAAAGGAGGATCCCATGGAACAACACGACCTCGAGCTCATTGCGGCCAATCTGGGCCGCGACGAAGAACTCAAGGCTTTGTGGGAACAGCATGTAAATTTTGAAAAAATTTTAGACCGCTATTCAGGAAAAACAGTGCTATCTCCCACAGAAGAAATGGAGGTACGGGAATATAAAAAGAAAAAACTGGCAGGGAAAACAAGAATTCATACTCTGCTTGAAAAATATAAAGAACAGGAGGGGTAAGAGGCCATGATGCTTACCGGTGCTCAAATTTTAATGGAATGTTTGAAAAAAGAAGGGGTTGACCTTATTTTTGGATTTCCTGGTGGAGCAGTTATTGATATTTATGATGAACTCCCCAAGCATCCCATCAGACACATTCTAGTACGGCATGAACAAGCTGCCATACACGCTGCTGACGGATATGCCAGAGCATCGGGTAAAGTAGGTGTATGCCTGGTAACTTCTGGCCCGGGTGCAACCAATACCGTGACCGGTATTGCTACTGCCTATATGGATTCCATTCCTTTGGTGATTTTTACGGGGCAGGTGCCCACACACCTCATCGGTAATGATGCTTTTCAGGAAGCAGATATCGTGGGCATCACCCGCCCCTGCACCAAGCATAATTATTTGGTTAAAAATATTGCTGATTTGGCAGAAACCATTAAGCAAGCCTTTTATATTGCCCGAACCGGCCGGCCAGGACCTGTGCTTATTGATTTGCCCAAAGACGTGGTCAATGCAACCACAGAATTTTCTTATCCAGAAAGCATTTCTATTCGCAGCTACAACCCTAATTACAGTCCTAACCGCAAGCAATTGCGTAAGGCTGCAGAACTGTTAGCCCAAAGTTCTCGTCCGGTTATTTATGCTGGTGGAGGGGTGGTTTCATCCAATAGTGCCCAAGAGCTGACCTCCTTGGCTGAACAATGCAGTCTTCCTGTAACCACAACCTTGATGGGTCTGGGCGCCTTTCCTGGAGATCATTCCTTGTGGCTCGGTATGCTTGGCATGCATGGAACCTATACTGCAAACATGGCGGTGAATAATTGCGATTTACTTCTGTCCATTGGTGCACGTTTTGATGACCGGGTCACGGGACGGATCAGCTCCTTTGCTTCTGGTGCAAAAATTATTCATATTGATATTGATCCCACGTCCATCAGTAAAAATGTGGTTGTGGATGTGCCCATTGTGGCTGATTGCAAGTTGGCTCTGGTTGGCCTTCTTGAAGAGCTGGGCAAAGTTTCTGATGTGGATTGGGCGACACGATTTGCGCCTTGGAACGAGTCCTTGGTTGAAATGCGCTCTACCTATCCTTTGACCTATGCCAAGGAAGGAGAGTGGATCAAACCCCAAAGTGTGGTGGAGAAGGTTTTTGCATTGTCGGATGGACAAGCCATTGTGTCCACAGAAGTAGGACAAAACCAGATGTGGGCAGCACAATTTTTTACATATCGCCATCCACGAACCCTGCTGACTTCTGGTGGTCTGGGCACCATGGGCTATGGTTTTCCAGCAGCCATTGGTGCACAACTCGCATTTCCAGATAAGCTGGTGGTGGATATTGCTGGTGATGGTTCTATTCAGATGAATATCCAGGAATTGGCCACAGCTGTGAGCTATCAAATTCCCGTAAAAATTATTATTTTAAATAATGGATTTTTGGGCATGGTGCGCCAATGGCAGGAGCTTTTCTACAAGAAAAATTATTGTGCAACTTGTTTGCATACCAATCCAGATTTTGTGGCCTTGGCGAAAGCTTACGGAGCAGAGGGTTTTTTGATTGAAAAACATGAGGATCTGGAGCCAACGTTGCGGGCTGCTTTTGCTCATCCAGGTCCGGTTATTGTGGATGTACGAGTTGAACCTGAAGAAAATGTGGCGCCCATGGTTCCTGCTGGTGCGGCACTTTCCGAAATGCTGTTGGTGTAGGAGGCTGCCATGCGACATGTTTTATCTGTTTTAGTGGAAAATGAACCTGGAGTGTTGTCTCGTGTGGTCGGTCTTTTTAGCGGACGGGGATTTAATATTGAATCCTTGAACGTCGGGCCAACCCTGGATCCTGCTGTGTCGCACATGACCATTTGTACCAGTGGTGATCAGCAGATAATTGAGCAAATTACCAAGCAACTCCTGAAACTGGTCACAGTGATCAAGGTGGTGGATCTCACCGAAGAACAGGCTGTGGAGCGTGAAATGGTGCTCATGAAGGTTGGAGCGGAAGATTCCAAGCGGGCTGAAGTTTTGCGTGTTGCTGATATTTTTCGATGTAAGGTTGTGGATGTCAGTCCTGATGATTTGATGTTGGAAATTACAGGTGACTACAACAAGATCAGGGCGGTGGTAGCTCTTTTGCAACGTTTTGGGGTCAAAGAGTTTGTCCGCACTGGTACTGTAGCCATGCGCCGCAGTATGCAGCTTGGAGAACGATGAGTATGCAATGGTCTTATTGAGAAGCTTATTTCATAGGAGAAGATATGAAGGTTTATTATGACAAGGATGCTGACTTGAAGGTACTTAAAGATAAGGTTGTGGCTGTGATTGGTTACGGCAGTCAGGGCCATGCCCATGCACAGAATTTGCGTGATTCTGGCGTACAGGTAGTTATTGGTCAGCGACCGGGTGGAGCCAATTGGCATTTAGCTCGGGAACATGGCTTTGAGCCCATGAGTGCTGCTGAAGCTACCCAAAAAGCAGACTTGATTCAGATTCTGGTTCAAGATCAGTATCAGCCCCTGGTCTATAACGAAGAAATTTTGCCCCATCTTACTGCCGGGAAGACCCTTATTTTTGGGCATGGGTTTAATATTCATTTTAACCAAATTATTCCACCCAAAGATGTGGACGTGGTCATGATTGCACCCAAAGGACCAGGACATTTGGTGCGCCGAGAATTTGAAAAGGGCGGCGGAGTACCTTGTCTTGTGGCCGTGCATCAAGATGCAACAGGTGAGGCGTTGAAAAAAGCATTGGCTTATGCCGCAGGTATTGGCGGCACACGATCTGGAGTTTTGGAAACCACCTTTCGTGAAGAGACAGAGACAGATCTCTTTGGAGAACAGACGGTGTTGTGTGGTGGAGTCAGTGAGTTGGTGCGGGCTGGCTTTGAGACCCTGGTGGAAGCTGGTTATCAGCCCGAGATTGCTTTTTTTGAATGCATGCATGAGTTAAAGCTTATTGTGGACCTTCTTTATGAGGGAGGCTTTAAAAAGATGCATTACTCCATCAGTGATACAGCTGAATATGGAGATTATGTCAGTGGCCCACGCGTCATTAATGAGGAATCGCGAAAGGCCATGCGTCAGGTGTTGGAAGAAATCCAGAATGGTACCTTTGCCCGCAATTGGATTTTGGAAAACAAGGCCGGGCTTCCATTTTTTCTGGCCACACGGCGTATCCATCATGAGCATCAGGTGGAGCAAGTTGGAGACAGCTTGCGGGACATGATGTCTTGGCTCAAAAAATAGTTTTCTTGGTGGTACCTGATGGATTTGGGTACCACCAAGTTTGCTAAAGGCATGTTCATGAATACCACTTTGTCCGAAGAGCACCTCCTCTCCCAAGCCTGGAATATGTTCGCCAAGGACGACTATGCAGGAGTGCTCAACGTTTGTCGCACGGGCTATGCCCAAGGTGTACGCAGCTATGATCTGGTGCGCCTTATGCTCGACAGCTTGAATAAGCTTGGCAAGTTCAAGGAGCAGGCGGATGTTACGGTTAAGGTGCTGAAAGAAAATGAGTACCCTCCCAAGGTAGCTGCAAAATTATATTTCCGGGCTGGGCTCATTTTTCAACAACAAGAAGAGTTGGAAAATGCCCGGGAAACTTTTCAAAAAGTCCATGATCTTGATCCAGCTTTTCCTGGTATTGTGCAACGTATCAAGGCCCTGGCCCCACGGCCTGTGGCAGCCCGCAGCAGATATTCTTACCTCCTGGACAATAGACTGTTGAGTGGCGAGCAATTGTCCCATGCCTTATTGCCAGATATTAAAGATCCCGATGCCTTGATCATGAATGAATACAAAGTGAGCAAGGCAGATCTGGGAAAAAGTCTGTCCCAATTTTACAATGCGGAATTTGTACCTTTTTCGACCACCACCCAGCTTCCTTTTGAGCTTTTTGAAAAGCGTCGCCTGGATCCTGATTTTTTAAAACGGTATGGCTGGGTGCCTTTTAGCCAGTCGGGTAATACCATTGTGGTACTCATGGCCAATCCCTTTGATTTGGGACGCCTGGATGAAATTCGTTTTATTTTTGGAACTTCCAATATTGAAGCCAAGGTATCAACTGCTGGTGATATTGAACAGTTTATTGAGCATTTTTATAAACAGCTTGGGGCTGGCGAAGAATTGGCAGCTGCGTTTGATGAGGATATTGATGCTGGCGACCTAACCTCTCTGGAAGCAGAACTGGAAGTCGAACTCACCGAGCAAGATAGTGAAGTTGTACGCATGGTCCATGCTCTTTTGGTGGAAGCATGGCGTAAAAATGCTTCGGATATTCATATCGAACCCAATCCTCACTCCAAATATTGCAGCTTTCGTTTTCGAGAGGATGGTACCTGCTATGAGTTTCGTAAAGTTCGACTGGCTTTGGCCAAGCCGATTGTTTCTCGACTCAAGATTATGGCACACATTGATATTGCTGAGCGACGTTTACCCCAGGATGGCAAAATTAAAATTAAGCTTCCGGACCGCAATAAAGTTGTGGAATACCGCATGGTCACCATCCCTACTTTGGAAGGTATGGAAGACGTAGTTTTGCGTGTATTGGCTTCGGGAAAACCATTACCCTTGGATAAGTTAGGCTTACTGCCCCAAAATAAGATTGCCTTTGAGAAACTTGTACACAGACCCTATGGCCTGCTCTTGGTTGTGGGACCGACTGGCTCTGGTAAAACAACCACCCTTCATTCTGCAGTAAGTTATATTAACACTCCTGAACGAAAAATTTGGACTGCTGAAGATCCTGTAGAAATTACTCAAGAAGGTTTACGCCAGGTCCAAATGCAGCCCAAGATTGGGCTGACCTTTGCTTCAGCCTTGCGTTCTTTTTTGCGTGCTGATCCAGATGTGATCATGATCGGGGAGATGCGTGATCAGGAAACAGCCCATATCGGAGTTGAAGCCTCTTTAACAGGGCATCTGGTTTTATCTACTTTACATACCAATTCAGCTCCAGAAACCGTAACTCGTCTTTTGGATATGGATCTGGATCCCTTTAATTTTGCAGATTCCCTTTTGGGTGTTTTGGCCCAGCGGCTGGTCAAAACCCTATGTCCGGTGTGCAAGGAGGCCTATACTCCTACACAAGAAGAACTGGAAGATTTGTCCCTGGAATTTGGTGCTGGCTGGGATAGCCATGCCCAGGAGTTTTTGGCTGCCCCCCGCTTATATCGAGCTGTTGGTTGTGCCCAATGTGTTGGTGGATACAAGGGCCGGGTGGGTGTCCATGAATTGATGGTCAATTCTCCAGGCATCAAGCAACAGATTAAAAGACGTAAGCCTACGGAAAATATTCGAGCCCAGGCAGTGGAGGAAGGGATGCTGAGCTTGAAGCAAGATGGTATATTGAAAGTCTTGCAGGGTATTACGGATATGGATCAGGTCCGCAGGACAACCGTATAGATCATTTTGCTATGTGAAGGCAAAACCGGCCACACCAGCCTAGAAAGTAGCAGGTGGTGGCCACTGCAATGATGGCTGCTCCAGAGGTCAAGTCAAAGTAAAACGCCAAAGTCAATCCTGCCAGACAGAAACATAAACTCGCCAAGCAGGCCACGAGCATCATTTTCCACAAAGAATTGGTAAATAATTCCGCAAGCATGGGGGGAATGGTCAATAACGCAATAATTAAAATGAGACCAGTGACCCGAATAATCATAACCACTGTAATGGCCGTGAGCACCTGCAAAAGTATATAGAGCATACGTACAGGTACACCAGTGGAACGGGCAAATTCCAGATCAAAGGATAGGGATAAAAAGTCTTTATACCCAAAAAACACCATGCCCAAAATAATGCAGTCCAGGCCGGTCATAAACCAGAGATCTGATTTGGGTACCGCCAGTAAGCTGCCAAAAAGATAGCTCATCAGATCTACATTATAGCCAGGGGTGAGATCCATGAGGATAATGCCCAAAGCCATCCCTGCTGCCCACAAAATTCCTGCTAAAGAATCAGAGCGTTCAGCCCGTTTAAAAGAAAGAAGAGCCATGGCCAAAGCTGCCAGGGAAGTGAAAATCAAGGTGCAGGGTAAAACAGGCAAACTGAGGAAAAAAGCCAGTCCAACTCCACCATAGGCAGCATGAGCCACTCCACCAGCCATAAAGACCTGACGATTGATGACCACCAAAGAGCCGATTAAGCCACAGGCCAAGCTGGCCAAAAGCCCGGCCCAAAGGGCGTGCTGCATAAAGTCCAGGGCAAAGATATCAATCATGACGTTTAGAGTTGGTTTGATTGCTAAAAATATCCGAGACTCCACGGATATATTCGTCCAATGGGCAAGAGGTGTCGTGACTACCATAGATGAGTTCTAACATGGCAGGAGTTAATTCTCGTCCAGGACTTTGTATTAATGTTTTATTGACCGCAGCCATACTGGTAATGCGGGTGGAGGCTGAAATAAGATCATGACTGACCATGACAATGGTGATGGATTTACTCAAGGTGGACAGCAGATCAAAAAGGCAGATTTTGCCTTGAGGATCAATGTTGGAAGTTGGCTCATCAAAAAGAAGTAGAGCTGGATTGGAAATCAGGGCTCGGGCCACCAGGACTCGTTGTTTTTGGCCGCCAGACAGGGCATCAAAACGTTGATGGGCCAGATCAGCCATATCGACCAAGGCCAAGGTGTCCAAAGCCCTGGATTTTTCTTCTTGCAAATAGCCAGGCCACAATGTGGACCAAAAGTTTTTTTTGCTGCGCCGTAGTCCCAGCAGGGTGACTTCCTGCACAGTAATGGGAAAACAGGTTTGAGTTTGGGCATGTTGGGGGACATAGCCAACAGCAGGACGGGTTCGACGTGGATCATGGCCCAGGATGTTTATGCTTCCTTTGGCCGGTGACAAGAGCCCAAGCAGGAGTTTTATGAGGGTGGTCTTGCCCCCACCATTGGGACCAATAATGGCTAAAAAGTCACCAGCAGTAACTTGAAGGGAAACATTGGTCAGCACATCGCGGTTACCATAGGCAAAAGAGACATTGGAAACATCAATAACAGGAAGAGTATTTTTTTGCTCACCATGACTATAGGTTTGAGGGAGCAGAATGGGTCTGGAACAGGAGCAGGAGCTAGGATGAGTCATATGCATAGTTTGAAATTTACTGCAAGGCTTGGACCAGGGCCTGGGCAGCATGGCGTAAGTTGTTGGCCCAATCTTCAGCCAGAGGATCAAGATGGACAGTCGTGGCTCCAATTTGTTGGGCAATGACCTCTGCACTTTTTTGGGAAAATTGTGGCTGCACAAAGATGACCTTGGTATCTAAAGCTTGAGCCTGAGCGATAATTTGGGAGAGTTCGCGTGGGCTGGGCTCTTTGCCTTGTACTTCAACGGCCTGTTGTTGTAGGCCATACGCTTTGGCAAAATAGCCCCAGGAGGGATGAAAAACTAAAAAGCTGCGTTTTTCAGCAGGAATAACAGCCAGAGTATCCTGGATTTCCTGGTCCAGAGCAGTGAGTTGTTGCTCAAATTTTTCCAAATTTTGCTGGTACTGTTGCACGTTTTGAGGGTCAGCCATCATGAGTCCCGTACAAATATGTTGGGCCTGAATTTTGACCAGGTTAGGATCCAGCCAGATATGTGGGTCTAGGAGGCTGTGCTCCACTCCATGGTGATCGTGCTCAGAGAGAGACTCTGGTTCCAGGTGGTGGGCATGGGTTTCATGGTGATCTGTTATGGGGATCTTGGTAATGTTGGCCTCAGTGCGCACAATGGTCATTTTGGGATTTATAGCCTGAATACGTTCCATCCAGATGAGATCAAAGCTGTCGCCAATGGTAAAATAAAGGGAGGCAGCGGCCAATTGGGCCATTTGTTTGGGTTTTGGTTCATAGGTATGGGGACTGGCTCCGGGCAGGACCATGATGGATACCGGGATTTGTCCTCCACTGATGTGATCCACAAAATATTTTTGGGGTGGAATAGTCACAAAAGCGCGGGGGCTGGCCGTGACCTGTGGTACACAGCAAAAAAGCAATAGTAAAATATGACCCAAGATTTTTTTCAACCCGTCCTCCATGGTTCAAATACAAGTAGGCAACAATCCTTAAGGGCGTCAAGAACAAGGATAAATTAACCTGGCAGGCCTTGTGCCCAGACCAGGAGATCCCTAAGATAAATTTTTGATACGGCATGATATTAGTTTGGAGGAAAAATGCTTAATCTTATTATTGATGAAAATCGTTGTATACAATGCGGAGAGTGTGCTGCTGATTGTCCAGTGATGCTTTTTGACATGAGTCAGGGTATCCCTTTTATTCCCGAACATCGGCAAGAGCGTTGTATTCAATGCCAACATTGTCTGGCCATTTGTCCCACAGGAGCTTTGTCTATCCTGGGTTTTGATCCTGAAAACTCCGAGGAAATCAATTTTCCTCAAGCTGATCTTATGGCCAACCTGATCAAGGGGCGTCGTTCTGTGCGTCGATATCGTTCTGAAGCTGTGCCCAGTACTACTTTGGATCACTTAATGGATATTGTGGTCTACGCTCCCACAGGGCAAAATAGGGCACTGGTCCGTTTTACGCTTATTGATGATCCTACGGTCATGGAGCAGGTTCGCAAGGTAACTTATGATGGTATTCGCTTGGCAATAAAAGAAAATGTCTTGCCTGACCGCTTAAAATTCTTTGTCAATTTTTTACGAGCCTATGATCAGGGTCGAGATATTATTTATCGCTTTGCCCCACACATGATCCTGGCTTCAGCTCCGGCCACCAGCGCATCACCTGAAGCAGACCCCTTTATTGCTTTGTCCTATTTTGAACTCATGGCCCAAAGTATGGGCCTGGGAACCCTGTGGTGCGGTTACGCCAGATGGGCTATTGAAGCTATTGTGCCCCAACTGGGGCAAGATCTGGGTATCCCAGCTGACCATAAAGTCATGTACGCTCTTATGTTTGGTTTTCCAGATGTAACATATAGCCGCACGGTACAGCGTAAAATACAAAATGTGCATCGGGTGCGGCTGGAGGATGTGCAGGGCTGATCGCCAAGTAATTGGTTGGTGGCTCAATTTAAAAATTAATCACAGGATATTAAAACATGAATGAATACCTTCTCTTGTTCTCAAATTTTGGCAAAATTCAGGTGAACGTAAAATTTGAAGACGATGGCGGATTTATTACGTCCATGAAAATGAATCCAATTGAGATAACAAAATTAATATCTCCAATTAATGGGCAATTTTTTTCTGAGATGACTTTTGATGACTACCCCTTTGAAGTATACAAATATAAAATAAATCCTCTGAAAAAAACTCTGACCATACATGTGCGGCCCCTCAAAGAAGACAGCAAAAAACGACAAGTTCCAGATGACCTTCCACAGCATGGGCAATTTCAGACTGTTGGTCTGTGCGCCACTCAGCACTGATGAGCTTGGATTTACAATTTGAGTTCATCTGGTAAAATAAAAGGCATTGGGCAAAACATATCCAATCAACAATAACTCAGACTTCTTTTCACGTTTTTACTATAAGGAGTGCAAATTGACTTCGAATCCATCCGACCATGACGATGACTTTGAGCCTAAACTGATTCACATGGGCTTTGAAGATCTGCTAGAAAAAATCAACGCACTTCGAGGATTAAATATCTCTTTAGAAGAATACCACAGGGTGTATGATAACGATAACCTTACGCCCGAAGAAGAAGACCTGCTTAACATTATCAATGATGCAACCATTGAAATAATGGTTGGTAAAGTGGATGAAATGGAGGCTGATGAACAAGCCGAAGATATTTTTCGCAATGCATTAAAATAATTCATTTTGAACGCCAGTTGTAAAAAGTGGCACTACTCATGCCATGAGCCTCCACTGGCACACTGTTTTCTACCTACTTTAAAATAGTAAAAATTTGATTATCGCTAAATTGTGACCTTTTCATACTAAACCTCTGAGAGTTGATGTTCGGAAATTCTACTTTTTAACGCTACTAATTTTTAGAAGGATTACCGATCATCGTGAATTTTTATTGATTTCATGCTTGCTATCAGACATATTGTGCTCACTTGTTAGCAAATGGAGACAATATGTCTGAGATTAAAAATATGCATCAAGCAGAAAATATTTTCCGTTCTCATGGTGGCCAGCTGCGGATGAGTGAGGCCATAGAGCATGGAATCAGTCGATACATGCTGTATAGCCTTCGGGATAAAGGAATAATCGAACAAATTAGCAGAGGAGCATACCGCCTGGCAGAACTCCCTCCCATCAGTAATCCTGACCTGGTAACTGTTGGGCTACGTTTTCCCAATGCAGTTATTTGCCTTGTATCTGCCCTGGCCTATCATGAAATTACCACACAGATTCCACACGTTGTTTTTGTTGCTGTGCCAAGGTCATCTCGCCCACCATTTCTGGGTTATCCTCCCCTTAGTGTTCACCGATTCTCTGACCCGGCATTTGGCGCTGGTATCGAAGAACACCAAATCGACGGTGTATCTATTAAAATCTACAGCCCCGAAAAAACCCTGGCTGACTGTTTTAAATTTCGAAACAAGATTGGTATGGATGTGGTACTGGAGGCATGGAAACTTTATAAAGTCCGTAAGCAAGTTAATATCAAGAAACTTCTTGAATACGCGAAGATTTGCCGCGTAAAAAAGATCATGCTTCCCTATCTCGAAGTAAGCATATGAAAGCCCCAAAAAATATCTCTGCGTCTGTTCGACAACGCCTTCTAAATCGCGCTAAAAATGACAAGAGACCTTTTAGTGAACTCCTTCAGTATTATGCCATGGAACGTTTTTTATTTCGTCTTTCTCAGTCAAAGCATGTGGAGCATTTCATCCTCAAAGGGGCTTTGATGTTACGAATTTGGCACTCACCCAAATTCCGGCCTACCATGGATATCGATATACTGGGTAAAACTAGCAATGAGGAAAATCACATCATCAATCAGATTCGGGAGATTATGACTGTGGATGTGGAACCCGATGGACTCATTTTTGATCCTCACTCCATAGAATCGCAACGGATTACCGAGGATGCTGATTACTCAGGAGTCAGGATTCGCTTTCATGGAATGTTAGGCTCTGCAAAGATCCATATGCAGGTGGACATTGGCTTTGGGGATATCATTTATCCTGGACCGGAAAAATTGGACTTACCAACTATGTTGAATTTTCCCACCCCCAGGCTACTTTGCTACAGCCGGGAAAGTGTCATTGCAGAAAAATTCGAGGCCATGGTCAGACTAGGGATATTAAACAGCCGCATGAAAGACTTCTATGACATCTGGCTCCTTTCTCGCCAGTTTAATTTTGATGGATTGGAACTGGCTCAAGCAATCCACCTAACATTTCAGAAACGAGACACTACTCATCCTTTAAGGATAGAAGCTTTCCAGCAACCCTTCATTGATGCCAAACAGATTCAATGGCTAGCTTTTCGCAAGAGGCTCCAGCAAGAACATCTCCCCGAATCCTTTAAGAACGTTGTATCTGCTGTACAAAATTTCCTTGTGCCCCTCACGATTTTGATATCACAAAATAATCCTAAACCTCTGATTTGGTCTGCCCCAGGACCATGGGTCGAAAGTGACACGAAAACTCTCTACCTATCCTGAAAAACAAAAAGCTGTCAGCTAAATTGGTCCAAGGATGGTTGCTCGTGAAAGGCAAGACCATCCCTGACCCAGTTTTTTTTATATATTATTGTGTAGAATTTGGTTTAAAAACCAACAAACCCAGTTCTTGAACCAGGTCCTGCATGGAACAATCAACCACAACATAAGGCCAGAGTGGTGGATTGTTCAGCAAAGGATGGAGAATTGCAGAAAAGGATGGAAGACTGGTGCTGATTTTTTGCCTGCATGAGTCACAATATCCAGTCACAGTATTGGCTCCAGATAAAGGAGATCCTGCTGCATGAAAAATATAGACTACGCCACAGCAGACAGACTCAGCAATAAGTTGATTGTTTTTCCAGTGAAAAAATAATTCTCCCAGGGCCAAGGGACGATGCCGCCCAACCCAGGCACTTTCAATACCTATTCCATGGAAAACAATGTTACGAAAGTGTTCCTGAGCCATAATCAAATCAGCTTGAGCGTATAAGGCGTTAAAATGCTGGATCAAAAGTCTTTGATCTTTGAAGAGAGCGTCTTGATGCGCGTTGATAATTTCTTCAATTTTTTGAGGGTCCAGGTCCAGGAGCTGCACCAGCTTTTGCAGATAGGCGTCATGAATTTTACTGGTAACAAAAAATTCCTGCAAGGCACTCATGACTTTGTTGAAGTTTTGAAACCCAAAATCCCTGGCCAGGGGCTTAAGAGTATCATAGCCAGCCAGACGAGCACTGCTGGCAATGTAGTCAATGAGATTGATGTTGGTGGTAATGTTTGACGGATGGGCTACTGGATCATCAGCATAGAACTTCAAGGCAAGGTGAGACATTTTCTTCTCCTCTTTAGCAGTTAAAGATGGCCCACAGACTTGTGGTGGTGCGCCCTGCAATTCGGCCAAATCAGCGCACAAGGAAAAGATTAGTTTATTGGTGAAAAAAAGCAAGCAAGGCAAGTAAACTGAAACTAAATTGAATCAGCCACTGTGCGTTGTACCCATCCCTTAAATTTTGAGCAGTTATCAGAAGAGCTTTCTAAACAAAGTACATCTTGCATACAAATGACAGAATAAAACAAGGGGCTGTCCTAGATAAGCAAAATATTCTAGGATGCTTCCATGAGGAAAAGTCGTTTAAGCTCATACAAACAAAATAGGCTCATCGAACTATTTGTGGCTGGCGCAACTGCCCGCACTGCTTCAGCGTTAGTCAGGGTTAACAAAACGACAGCCAGTTATTATTTCCTTCGTTTGAGGCAATTAATCTATGACAACAGCGAACATTTAGAAATGTTTTCTGGTGAAGTAGAAGCAGATGAGTCTTACTTTGGCGGAACTCGCAAGGGTAAAAGAGGACGAGGCGCAGCAGGCAAAATTCCCGTATTTGGCTTACTGAAACGCAATGGCAAGGTCTACACAGTGATAATTTCAAATGCCAAAAGTGAAACATTGTTGCCTCTTATACGGGAAAAAGTATGCCCCGACAGTATTGTCTACACAGACTCATTTCGTGGTTACAATGCTCTAGATGTACGAATTCAAGCATTATCGCATCAACCACAGTGAATTATTTGCGGACAAATTTAATCACATTAATGGTATAGAAAACTTTTGGAACCAAGCGAAACGCCATCTTCGTAAGTTTAACGGTGTCCCCAAAGAGCATTTTCATCTCTTTTTAAAGGAATGTGAATGGCGATTTAATCACAGTAACCCAAAAGAACAATTATTAATGTTAAAACAGCTAGTTAAAGATAAAACAAACTAGTTATCTAGGACAGCCCCAAAAGTTATTGAATCATTCAGCTTGCGCAAGAAATCCAAATACCTGCTTGAATGCGCCAAAAGAGTCGTGGAAATTGCTATCGAGCAAGACGAACAAACGGCAATCAACTGGCTAAAGGATAAGGCTAAGGATGCCTGCTGACTATAATAAGGAGTGGATGCAAAAATCCGCGATAAATTATTTGAGGTAGTCGCGATTTGATCTGACCCTTGCCCTTGAAAAGAAAAAAGAACGGCGTTTTACTTGAGTAGTCTGTTAATTATATCTCGATATTTTTTTTCAATAACATGCCGTTTTTTCTTAAAGGAGTTGGTCAGCTCATCGCCCAGGGTGAATTCCTTGTTCAAGAAGTGGATATTTTGCAGTTTTTCATAGGGCTTAAAGCCTTTTTTAGGATGCAGGAGCTTATTCATTTCAGCTCGCAGACGATCCAAGAGCTGCTTATCTTTTAAGGCATCTTCGGTTTCTCCCAAGACCTGATTGTATTTTTCCTGCACAAATTCCTTCAGTTTTTCCAGATCCGGCACAATAAGGGCTCCCAGGCCCTTTTTATCCTGACCAACCAAGACAGCGTCCTGGACAAAAGGAAACATGGACAAGGTGGCTTCAATATTGGTGGGATCGATATTTTCCCCACTGGCCAGGACAATGATTTCCTTGCTGCGGCCAGTGATGATCAGCTCTCCTGTGAGAGTCAGCCGCCCCAAATCACCAGTGCGTAAAAAACCATCAGCCGTAAAGGCCTGGGCATTGGCTTCTTCATTTTTATAATATCCTTTGGTCACCTGGGCACCACGGACCTGAATTTCTCCTTCAATGCCTCGGGGGAGTTCCTGATCCAATTCATTGGCAATACGTAAGTCCGTTTCACCTACAGCTGGGCCAATGGTGCTAAAAATGTCACAATTAAGACCCCGACCAGCAATGCCTGGTGAGCATTCGGTCATACCGTAGGCATTGATAATGCGGATACCAATGGCATCAATCCATTCATCCAGATATGGAGGCAGGCTACCGCCGCCACTAATGGCGGCCTTAAGGCGTCCGCCAAATTTTTCTTGAACAGCCTTAAATTTTTTTTGAGCCAGAGCGTACAAAGGATAAAGGACCAGACAAACAAAAAAGGCCGGAATTTTTTGAGCCATGCGTGTGCAGGCAGATTTATGCTCAAAAACTGGCAATTGATTGCGTATCAGCCGGGCATTGTGGCGAAAGGTAACCGAGACCTTGACCAGGAAGTTAAAAATTTTAGCTTTTCTGGGATTTTGTTTTTTTAGCGCACTATTGATTTTGGAGTACAGGGCTTCCCAAATACGTGGTACGGTAGCCACCAAAGTGGGTTTGTAGGTTTCCAGATCACTGGCAAAGGTACGAATGGAAGAATAAACAAGGGAGCTGCCTTTGGCGATACTGATGTATTCTGCGGTGCGTTCAAAAATATGCCAGGTCGGGAGGATGGATACCCATAAGTCATCAGGCCCCAGGAGGATTAAAGGTGGCAATGTCCGCACATTATGCATGATATTGCCATGGGTGAGCATGACCCCTTTGGGAGTTCCTGTGGTGCCTGAGGTGTAAATGATGGTCAGCAGATCATCAGCAGTGAGCTCATTGGACAGGCCATGGAACCATTCAATATCCCGGGGTTCAATAGTTCGTTTTTCCAAGAGTTCTGCATAGGTAAAGGTCTTGTCAAACCAGGAGTGTTTTTCTGCTCCGCCAATAATGAACACAGCCTTGGGCTTGAGCTTTTTGATCAGGGCTTCGTGGTCATGGTAGATGTTTTCTGTCTCAAGAATAAAAAATTTACTTTCAGAATGATTGACAATGTATTCAAACTCTGTGCCCGGGGTATCGCAGCCTCTGGGCACGCTGACTGCTCCCAGGGCTTGCAGAGCCATATCCGTTACTATCCAGGCATAACGATTGTCTGAAAGAAGAAAAACTTTGTCACCGCGTTTTACTTTGTGGGCCTTGAAAGCTTTGGTCAGAAGTAAGACATCCTCAAAGAATTTATCATAGGTGACCCGCATTTCATCTTCCCCAATGTGGTAGATAAAGGCCTGGTGGTCTTTAAAGCTGGCGCAGCTCTTAAGGAAAGTATGGAACATGGTGGGTTCAAAATCCATTGCGGTACTCCTGAAAAATCCAACAATAAATAGTCAACTACCAATGAAAACAATCAAACCTGGATTAAGCAATGAGGGCAGGGCCAGGTGCTTTTTTCAAGATTTCTTTCTGGACAAGGCCATGGATTCTCCCTAATAATTTGACTTTTATAGCCAATAGCCAGCGTTCAAATCCATGTCACTTATCAGCGCTCACAGTCTTTTTCTTTCTTTTTCTGGTCCTTTGCTTCTGGATGATGTCAGCCTGCAAATTCATGCCGGAGAACGTATTTGTTTACTCGGTCGTAACGGTGAGGGCAAGTCCACCTTTATGCGAGTTTTGGCCAGAGAGATTCGGGCTGATAGCGGTGAATTACAGATGGCCAAGGGCTTGTCTGTGGCCATATTGCCGCAGGAAGTACCCAGGGACTTGCAAGGCCGTGTTTATGATGTGGTTGCCACTGGGGCAGGAGAGGTTGGAGCATTCCTTTCTGTGGATTTTCATGAGCATCTCTCTGGTCACGATCAGGCTTTGTGGGCTGTGCATAACAAGATTGAAACCATTTTGACCCATTTAACCTTGGACCCAGACGCGTTGTTTGAGCAGCTTTCTGGCGGCTCACAGCGTAAAGCTCTTTTGGCCCGAGCCCTGGTTAGTCAGGCCGATGTGCTTTTTTTGGATGAACCCACCAATCATCTTGATATCCAAACCATTCAGTGGCTGGAGGAATTTCTCCTGAAAGAGGTAAAAACTCTTTTCTTTGTGACCCATGATCGCATGTTTTTACGCCATGTAGCCAACCGTATTCTGGAATTGGATCGAGGACAGTTGGTGGACTGGGCCTGTGACTACGACACCTTTCTCCAACGCAAGGATGAAGTGTTGGCAGCTGAAGAGGCCGCCTGGCGGCGTTTTGATCAAAAGCTCAAAGAAGAGGAAATCTGGATTCGTCAAGGCATCAAGGCTCGCCGGACTCGCAATGAAGGCCGGGTACGGGCGTTACAGGCCATGCGTCAGGAACGCAGGCAACGTCGGGAACGAGTGGGTAATGTATCGGCAGAGGTACAGTCAGGACAGACGAGTGGACGTTTGGTTTTAGAGGTTAAAGATATTTCCTATGCCTGGAATGACACTCCCATTATCACGCATTTTTCTACCAATATCATGCGTGGAGACAAGGTGGGCATTGTTGGCCCCAATGGGGTGGGCAAAACCACTTTGGTGCATCTTCTTTTGGGTGATCTTGTTCCTGTGAGTGGGGAAGTGCGCCTTGGTACCAATGTGGAAGTTGCCTATTTTGATCAGATGCGTTCAGCCCTGGACCCAGATTCCACTGCTCGTGATTTGGTGGGGCATGGTGCAGATTTTTTAGATATTGGAGATCGCCGTCGCCATGTGTTGGGCTATCTCAAGGATTTTTTGTTTACACCCGAGCGGGCACAAATTCCTGTTCATCTGCTTTCAGGTGGCGAGCGCAACCGTTTACTTTTGGCTCGACTCTTTGCTCGATCCTGTAATGTTTTGGTATTAGATGAACCGACCAATGATCTGGATCAGGAAACTTTGGAGCTTCTTGAGGAATTGGTTGGTGAATTTTCCGGCACAGTCTTGGTCGTCAGTCATGATCGTGAGTTTTTAAATAATACCGTTACCTCGTGCCTGGTTTTTGAAGGTCAGGGGCAGGTTGTGGAATATGCTGGAGGATATGATGACTGGCTGGCCCAGCGTCCTGCACCAAAAGAAATCACGCCCAGCCCAGCTAAAAAAGGCCGCCCACCCAAGGCTAAAGCCAAAAAAATGACCTTTAATGAAGTCCGAGAGCTTGAAGCCTTGCCCGGACAGATTGAGGCAGTGGAAAAGGAATTGGCTACTGTACATGAGTGCCTGAATAATCCTGATTTTTATACCAGGGATCATACTTTGGTCGCGGCCAAGGCAGCTCATCTGGAAGCTCTGGAGGCCCAATTGGACACCTTGCTTATGCGCTGGACTGAATTGGAGGAGTTACGCATCCACTATGAGTCATAGGTGAGGCTGGATGAGGTGAGATGACGGAGGAGAAATGCACGTTAACTTTGGTGAACTTCGAGATTTTGTGTGTCGTCAATGTGGTCTATACAGTATGATTGATGTTATTGGCATGGAATGCGAATATGATCATGAGACCGGGATGCTCTATGATGTCATTGATGATTCCGATGGTCGGCATACTGGAGATCAGGTCATTTGTGATTGTGGCTGTGCATATTTTGATATGAAAGTACAGGGACGAGGTGAACAATGAATGCTATGCAACAGATTACTGCGCCTTCTGCCATGCAGGACCAGGCTTTGCTGTGGCGCAGTCAGGGGTTGAAGGTAGGGTTGGTCCCGACCATGGGCTATTGGCATGAAGGACATTTATCCCTGGTGCGCTGGGCCAGAGAACATTGTGACCGCCTGGTGGTCTCTATTTTTGTTAATCCTACACAATTTGCTCCTGGTGAGGATTTGCAGGGCTATCCCTCAGACATAAAGAGGGATGCGCGGCTGGCTCAAGAATGTGGAGTAGATGTTCTTTTTTGTCCTGTACCTGAAGCCATGTATGCTGCCCATCATGCCACTTGGGTAGAAGTTCCGACCTTGGCCAAATATTTGTGTGGAGGTTCCCGTCCTACACATTTTCGTGGGGTAGCCACAGTGGTCAGCAAGCTTTTTCAGCTTACCCAGCCGTCCTTTGCTGTTTTTGGAGAAAAGGATTGGCAACAGCTGGCCATCATTAAAACCATGACTCGCGATTTAAATATGCCCGTGCGCATCGAAGGCCGGCCCATTGTGCGCGAGGCTGATGGCCTGGCCATGAGTTCCCGTAATGTGTATTTAGCACCAAAAGAGCGTGAGATGGCTCCCAAGATATTTCAGGGGTTACAGCTGGGGGCTGATTTGGTACATTCGGGCATGCGTCAGGTATCTTCAGTGCAAAAACAAATTCTTGATTTTTATGCCCAGCAAATTCCCATGGGGCAATTGGATTATTTGGAGTTTGTGGACCCTGATCTCATTTCTCCTGTGGACCAGATTGTAGACTCGGTTCTCATTGCTGTGGCCATGCGTTTGGGCAAGGCTCGCCTGATTGATAATATATATCTCCCCCTGGAGTCATAAATGGGTTTGCGTACTTTTTTACAGGCAAAGTTACACCGGGCGACCATTACCGGTACTGAGGTGGACTATGAAGGTTCTGTGGCCATTTGTCCGCATTTAATTGAGGCAGCTGGATTGTATGTTCATGAGCGGGTGGACATCTATAATGTTGATAATGGTGAACGATTTTCCACCTATGTAATTTTTGGTAAGCTTGGTGAAATTTGCCTGAATGGAGCAGCTGCGCACAAGGGAAGTCCCGGCCAGCGGGTAATTATTGCCTCCTATACCCAGCTTGCTCCTGAAGAAATAGCCCAACACAAGCCCACGGTGGTCTTGGTGGGAGAAGATAACCAGATCAAAGACAGGAGAACATCATGAAAAGTCTGACCGATTTTCAGGCGTTGAAAGCAGCGGGTGAAAAAATCGTCATGATGACCGCCTATGATTATCCTTCAGCTCGTTTGAGTCAGGAAGCAGGAGTGGACATTATTTTGGTGGGGGATTCTTTGGGCATGGTTGTATTGGGCTATGATTCTACTGTGCCCGTGACCATGGCGGACATGATTCACCATAGTCGCGCAGCCCGGCGTGGAGCCCCGGAGACTTTTTTCTTAACCGATATGCCTTTTTTGACCTATCAAATTTCCACTGCCCAAGCCTTGGAAAATGCCGCCCAGCTCGTACAAGATGGAGGCTGTGAAGGGGTTAAGGTCGAAGGTGGAGTAGAAATCGCAGAACAGGTATATGCCTTGGTTCGAGCAGGTATTCCTGTTTGTGGTCATGTGGGCTTAACCCCGCAATCGGCTACGGCCCTGGGTGGGTACAAGGTTCAGGGACGAAACGCTGAAACAGCTAAAAAGTTGTTGAATGATGCTTTGGCTTTGGAAGAAGCGGGGGCCTTTATGTTGGTTTTGGAGTGTATCCCGGCACCCTTGGCCAAGCTGGTGAGCAAGCGTCTGTCCATTCCCACCATTGGCATTGGTGCTGGTAACCACTGCGATGGACAGGTGTTGGTTTTTCATGATGCTGTGGGGCTTTTTGATCGTTTTACACCCAAATTTGTTAAGCGTTTTGCAACCTTGGGTGCCCAAGGACATGAGGGGCTGGCCAGGTACTGCCAAGAGGTACGTTCCGGAGCTTTTCCTGCTGCAGAACATAGTTTCACCATGGATGAAGAGGAGCTTAAACATTTGTACGGAGTGAGGGATTTACAGGCGTAAGGGCCGAGGCATTTTCTTTCAGATACGCTTTTTGAATGTCAGCAAATTTCGGAGTGTCTATGTCCGGGCATAATCGTCGGCAATGGCAGCGGTATGCGCAAGAAGTTCACATTCTATGGACCAGATCCCTGCAAGAAGGTGACAGGGTTGGGATTATGGTCAATTTTAGCCGGGGTGGTCTGTGCCTTGTTCATGCGGAGCCTTTGGAGAAGGGGCAACGTATTCTTTTGCGTTTGCCCCAGACCATGGCAGGTTTAAGCAAGGATGTTTGGGCCCAAGTGGCGTGGTGTGTGCCCATGGCCAATGAAAAATATGCCCTGGGCCTTAAATATGAAAATCCTTTGCTTTGGACGAGATATCGCTAGGAAAAAGCTGATCCATTCTGTCATTATTGCTTCACTGTTCACAATGACTTGTTTTGGTTTTATCAGCGTTTTTTAGCCGTGCCAGGATGCAGCATATTGATTTTTAACTGTTTTGCGGGATATGTAAGTTTTTTATGGCTAAAGCACTGACGCTAAGAATGAAGACTCCCAAAAGTATAAAGCACAGGGATAATCCAATGCGTTCACCAGCCCAGGCCATGCTAAAGGGCAACAGACCGGCTCCCAATACTGATGAACAGGTAATGGTCAGGGATACAGACAAGTCGCTGGTGTTTTGAGGGCAAACAAGGGACAAGACTGCAAAGCCCACAGGAAAGAAACAAACCACAAATACAGGCTGTAATCCAAGCATGGCTATGGTCCACCACAAGGGGCCAATGCCTGCCAGACTGGTAGTTATGGCCGTGCCAGCTAAACAGAGGTATAAGGTTTGACGATAGCCAATGCGGTCAATGACCCAGCCTGTGGCTGGTAGGCAGAAAAGAGCCAGGAGTCGTGAGCAGCCCAGAATGATATTGGCATCTTCTCTGCTGACTCCTCTTTCTGAGGTTAAAAAAGCAGGCACCAGATTGTAAACACCGATCTCAATACCCACTGCCAGTACAAAAAGTGTGGCCATAATCCAAAAGGCTGGTTTGGAAATAATGGCGCGGATATTGCCTAACATTGGGGGTACGCCTGGACGTTTTGTTGTTGGGCCAAAGTGGTAATACACACCGGCCAGCCCCAAGCAACAAAGAGCAATGACACGAAAAAGTAATGAGTAGCCGATGGTTGATAGAAAAAGTTCTACGATAAATGGTGCCAAAATAAAGGATAAATTGGGGCCCAATTCATGAACAGCAAAGGCTCGTCCCCAATAAGCAGAGCTTAGGGTTTCGGTGATGGTGACTACTCCAGAGGGCATGTACAGTCCCGCTCCAACTCCAATACAAATCACCCAGGCCAGAAGTGCGGGAAAGGAATGAGTCCAAGAAAGCCCGAGCAGGGCCAGGCCAATGAGGGATACCGATAAAACAATGGTATTTTTGTGTCCCAGGTATTGGGAGACAAATCCAGTACATAAAACAGATACGCTATAGCCAGAAAAGAGAAATACATAGATTTTTGCACTGTTGGCTAACCCTTGACCCATGGTCTGGCTAATGGGCAGAAGCAGGGGACCAAAAATTGTTCGGGCCAGAAAGTTGGCAAAAAATATGGTGGTGAGCAGAATCAGAGCCGGAAGAGCCGGGGTAAAACCTGCGGGCAAGGTATTGGGTGTAGAGGGCATTAATTAATAACCTTATAAAGTTACAGGGATAATTGACCTGTTACTCTGATTTTGTTCAGATGTAGGACGTTTGTGGTGGACTATAGCCTGGGTCAACTGCACAGGCACTGCTGTTATTTGGAGCCATGAGGCTAAAAAAGATATTTTTTATGAGCATTTTTTAAAATAATCAATATCAGATCGGGAGGTTGCATGTTGCGACTCATGTTTGCTGTTCTTTTTGTTGCCAGTAGTGCCTGGAGTGTTTTAGCCGCAGATCTCACAGGTAAAATTCAAGAGCGGTATGACACCTTAGATTCTTTTCGGGCATTTTTTCTGCAAAAATTAACCAATGCTTCGAGCAAGGAAGTCCAGGAGAGATTAGGCAGTATTGCCTTTGCCAAACCACATTTTATTCGTTGGGAAACCACCAGTCCTGAACCGGAGATTCTTATTATTGGCCAGGATATGGTGTGGGATTATTTTCCAGAAGAAGAAACAGCCTATCGCTATTCTGTGACAGAGGTGCTTGATTCCAAAACCATGATACGTTTTTTGTCTGGAGAAGCCAATCTTAAGGAGGATTTCATTATTGAGGATCTGGGCCTGGATAATGCTTTGATTCATCTGAAGTTGATGCCCAAGGAACCTGAACCCTCATTGGTGGAGGGGGAAATTTGGGTGCACCCTGAACAGTATATGATTGAACGTATCAAGCTCCTGGATTTCTTTGGTAATGAAAATGATCTGGAGTTAACGGGTATTGAGCAAAACGTAGCCATGAGGAGTGATGAATTTTCTTTCACTCCACCCCAAGGTATTGATATTTTAGAAGGTCCGCTAGAACAATAGATCAGAGCCTCAGCCACTTTTTTTTTGGAAAAGGACATTGAGCATAACGCTTAGAGTACCCGTTGGACATTGGTATTCTAAGCGTTTTCTTTTCCCCTGATCAGGCTGTCATTGACAACGAGAGCCTATTTGTCATAGCCGCTTGTCGATAGATAAGAATGAGGTTGTTGTCCAAGCGAGATGCTACGAGTCAGTAATAAAGGATTTTGAGCAATATTATTAAACGCAGATATTTCGATGGCGGGTAAGGATACACTTCCAAACTGTGTTTACAATATAATATTTCTTGGCTCTTTGTGGATCTTCATATCCCTTACTCCCGCCTTAGGTTGTCCGTTATCTCTTTCAAGTATTTTTTTCGATCTGCTTTCAGTCCAACTTTTTTGGTGGTCTGGCATTTGTGCTAATGCATATTTTCATGGCCAATGCTGAAAGCCATATTGGAGATTTCTAGATATTGGGGCAATTTTTTGTACTGTTGGGCAAGTTGTACTTGCCTTTATTTTAGGTGCTATATGGCGATGTTAGGGATAAAATGGCTTGTGGTGGAGAGCCACATATCTTTCCCAAATTTTACGAGGTTTTCGGGATCGGCCTGAGAAGCCTCATGGCAAAGGGTGTCCTTTACAGGTGTATGGAATTTAACATTCAGGTAAGGAGTTTTTGATGAAAAGGCTTGTAGTCCTGTGCATGGTTTTGGCCATGGTCTGCGGTTTTGCGAGTATGTCCATTGCTGCTGATGACACTGTTCGTATTGGTGTGTTTTTACCTTTGACTGGCCAGAATGCTTTTGGTGGCCAGCTAGAATTGGAAGGTGTGCAGATGGCCCATAAGGAAATGGGCGAAATTTTGGGTAAAAAGGTTGAATTGTTTGTCGTGGATAACAAATCAGACAAGGTTGAATCCGCCAATGCTGTCAACCGACTGATAGAAAAGGAAAAAGTACATGCCATCATTGGTACCTATGGTTCCTCTTTGGCCATGGCTGGCGGTGAAGTAGCTGAAAAGGCCGGTATTCCCATGATGGGCACCAGTTGTACCAGCCCTTTGGTTACTCAGGGCAAAAAGTACATCTTTCGTGTCTGTTTTATTGATCCTTTTCAGGGTGCTGGGGCAGCCACTTATGCCTTCAAAGACTTGGACATGAAAAAAGCGGCCCTGCTCATTGACGTGGCCAATGATTATTCTGTGGGTCTGGCCAGCTTTTTTAAAAAATCTTTTACCAAGCTGGGTGGTGAAGTTGTGGCAACCCTCAACTACCAGTCTGGTGATCAGGATTTTACAGCCCAATTACAGGAAATTATTTCCAAAGAACCTGATGTTATGTTTATTCCTTCCTACTTTGCTGAAGGTGCCATTATTATGAAGCAAGCCAAGGAATTGGGCGCCAATTTCAAGATCATGGGTGGTGATGCCATGGATAACCCCGAAATCACTACCATTGGCGGCGCTGCTGTGGAAGGTTTTATGCATACCACCTTTCCCTATGATCCATCCATGCCAGACATGAATCCTGTGGCAGCGAAGTTCACCGAAGAGTGGAGCAAGCTCCATCCTGAAAAGGACCCCAATGTGAACGCTGCTTTGGGCTATGATTCCTACATGATTATTATGGATGCCATTCAGCGTGCTCAGTCTGCCGAGCCCCAGGCCATCACTGATGCTTTGGCTGCCACCGAAGGTTTTGTCGGTGTAACTGGAACAACGACCATTAATGAGACCCATGATGCTGAAAAGCCTGTTGGTCTGGTTATGATCCAGGATGGCAAGAAAACCTACGTCAATAGCATTACTCCTGAACTCTAAGTTGAAAAAAGCCCTGTAGGGGTATTGGCGGCAGGAACCAAAGCCTGCCGCCTTCTTACATTAAGGAACTTGGTATGAATCTGGCCACTTTTATTCAGCATTTCTTAAACAGCCTGACCTTGGGCAGTTTGTATGCGCTTATCGCCATTGGCTACACCATGGTTTACGGAATTTTGCGCCTGATCAATTTCGCTCATAGTGAAATTTTCATGCTCGGAGCCTACCTGGTTTTTTGGGGCATTACTCTTTTTCATCTGCCCTGGCCTTTGGCCATAGTCGCATCTATTATTCTGGTTGCCGGAATGGGGATTATGGTGGATCGCATTGCCTATCGCCCTTTGCGTGACGCTCCCCGCATTTCTGCCCTGATCAGTGCCATTGGTGTTTCCTTTTTTCTGCAGAACGTGGCCATTGTTTTTTTTCAAGCTATCCCTCGCGAAGTCTATCGTCCTGAATGGTTGGAAAACCCGATCATTTTCCACGGAGTGCGTGTTTTGCCCTTGACCTTGTTTGTGCCGGTGCTGTCTTTATTGCTTATGCTCGGGTTGGTGTATGTTGTATATCATACCAAGGCTGGTCTGGGTATGCGCGCCATTAGCAAGGATATTGAAACAAGTTATCTTATGGGCGTATCCGTGAACCAGGTCATTGCTCTAACCTTTGGCATTGGTTCCGCTCTGGCTGCTGCCAGTGGTATCATGTGGGCACTGAGATATCCACAACTTCAGCCTATTATGGGGACTATTCCTGGATTTAAGGCCTTTATTGCTGCTGTCTTTGGGGGCATTGGCTCCATTCAAGGGGCGGTTATCGGTGGGCTGACTCTTGGTTTTATTGAGATTATGACCGTAGCTTTTTTTCCAGACCTGGCGGGTTATCGTGATGCCTTTGCCTTTATCCTGCTTATTGCCATTTTGTTGGTCAAACCCACAGGGCTGTTGGGTGTCAAGATGGAGGATAAGGTCTGATGAAAAATACAACCTGGTTAAACCTTCTTCTTATTCTTTGTCTGGGTTTGTTTTTATGGTGGGCTGATGGAACCTTGGATGGCTATAAAATCAGGGTCTTAAATCTTATTGCCATTAATATTATTTTAGCCTTGTCTTTGAATCTTATCTACGGATTTACAGGTATGTTTAGCCTGGGGCATGCTGGATTTATGGCCATTGGTGCTTATGTGTGCTCCATTTTGATTATGACCCCAGCCCAAAAGGAAACCCAGTTTATCCTTCAGGAAGCCTATTTTTGGGTGCAAAACTCCCATGCTCCCTTTATTGTGGCTGTGGTCTTGGGTGGACTTACGGCTGCTTTGTTTGGGGTTTTGATCGGTATCCCTTTGTTACGTTTAGGGGATGACTATTTGGGTATTGCCACCTTGGGATTTGCAGAAATTATTCGTATTGTTGCCAACAATATCCCCAGGGTAACCAATGGTGCTCTGGGCTTTAAGGGCATTCCAGATCATGCCAATCTCTGGTGGACCTATGGCTGGTGCGTCCTCACACTTTTTCTGATTGTTCGGATCTTAAATAGTAATACTGGCAATGTCTTTAAGGCCATTCGGGATGATGAAACCGCAGCCAAAGCCATGGGTATCAATATTTTCAAAATGAAGCTTTTATCCTTTAGCTTTGGTGCTTTTTGTGCGGGGGTCGGCGGAGCTTTACTGGCCAGTCTTGTTAACACCATAGATCCAAAAATGTTTATTTTTATCCAAACCTTTAATATCTTGATGATTGTGGTTACTGGCGGATTGGGTTCTGTGACCGGGTCTATTCTTGCGGGCATTGGCATTACAGTGATGTTGGAGTGGCTGCGCTTTGTGGAAAATCCCATAACCATAGGTTCTTGGACCATGGCCGGTATTCCCGGTATGCGCATGGTTGTTTTTTCTTTGCTCCTTATTCTTGTGATTCTTTTTCGCCGGGAAGGTATCATGGGTATGCGTGAAATTACCTGGGCGGGAATTGCCCGTTTTATGAAGCGAGGCAAGGCATGAGTATCATTTTGGAAACCACTGGATTAACCATGCGTTTTGGTGGCTTGGCTGCGGTTACAGATTTTTCAGCCAGCATTCCCAAGGGGAGCATTACCGGTCTCATCGGTCCTAATGGCGCAGGTAAAACCACATGCTTTAATATGATAACCGGTTTTTATCGTCCCACTCAAGGCCAAGTATTTTTTCAGGGGCAAGAACTGACGGGTAAATCTCCCCATTGTGTCTGTCGGGCGGGAATTGCGCGTACTTTTCAAAATATTCGTCTTTTTGGCCATGAAACAGCTCTGGAAAATGTTTTGATTGGTGCTTTTGTGCGTCAAAAAACAGGATGGATTCAGTCAGTGCTGATGACCCCAGCCTCGCGACGAGAAGAAAATCAACTGCGGGATCAGGCCATGGAGCTTTTGGATGTGGTGGGCTTAGCGAATATTGCCCAGGAAAAAGCCAGAAGCTTGCCTTATGGAGCCCAACGCCGTTTGGAAATAGCCAGGGCCTTGGCGACCCAACCCAGCTTTTTACTCCTGGATGAACCTGCTGCCGGTATGAATCCCCAAGAATCACTTGAGCTTATGGACTTTATTCGTACCATCCGCACCCGTTTTGACCTGACCATTCTTTTAATTGAGCACGATATGAAAGTGGTCATGGGCGTGTGTGAGCATATGTGGGTACTGGACTATGGACTGACTATTGCCGAGGGTTGCCCTGAAGCCATTCAGTCTAACCCCAAGGTTATTGAAGCTTATCTGGGTGAGGAGTACGTTCGCCATGCTTGAAGTTAGCGATTTGCATGTTTACTATGGGGGAATTCATGCCTTAAAGGGTATTTCCCTGGAAGCAGCCCGGGGCCAGATTGTGACCCTTATTGGGGCCAATGGTGCGGGTAAGAGTAGTACCTTGCGGGCTATTTCCGGGCTGATTAAAAATAAAAAGGGCACCATTACCTATAAAGGTCAGGATATCACTGCCATGGACCCGGTGGAGGTGGTGAAAAGTGGGATTGTCATGTCCCCTGAGGGGCGGAGAATTTTTCCTCATTTGTCTGTGGAGGAAAATTTGTATTTGGGTGCCTATAGTCGCTCGGACAAGGACGGTATTGAACGGGACAAGGAGTGGGTTTTTGATCTTTTCCCTCGCTTAAGGGAACGTAAAAATCAAAAAGGTGGAACCCTGTCTGGTGGTGAACAGCAAATGCTGGCTGTAGCTCGAGCACTTATGAGTGCTCCTGACGTCATTATGCTTGATGAGCCTTCTTTGGGATTGGCCCCTCTTTTGGTGAATGATGTCTTTAAGATCATTGGTTTGATCAATGAAGAACAGGGTAAAACCGTGGTGCTGGTGGAGCAAAATGCCTTTGCAGCCCTTAAAATTGCCCACTACGCCTATGTTTTGGAAACAGGCTCCATAGTACTCCAGGGTACGGGTGAGGAGCTTATTAATGATAAGCGCATCATTGAGGCATACCTGGGTGGCTAGAGCCAACCAAATGTCTTGTCAGGGACCTTTTTTACCTTTTTAATAACATGAGTGATGCTTTTTATTTGGGACTCATGGGCAAGATTTTATTTTACTGCTGTGGGTTCGAGATGCTATAATAGAGAAATTGTTCTTGACGCAAAATTAAAAAATCTCTATATATTATCTCTTGTTGGACGGACAGGGCGGTTAGCTCAGCTGGGAGAGCATCGGCCTTACAAGCCGAGGGTCACAGGTTCGATCCCTGTACCGCCCACCATCACATTGCGGGGTCGTAGTTAAGTTGGTTATAACGCCGGCCTGTCACGCCGGAGGCCGAGGGTTCGAGTCCCTTCGGCCCCGCCACTTACAAATTAGGGGTTTCAGTTGGTAAGCTGAAGCCCCTTTTTTCATGGCTTTCTTTGGCCTTTTCGTCTGTAAAAATAATTTCTGTTGCTGACTCTGTTTCAGGCAATTGCTCTACATTTTTAAGTTTTCGTTCCAGAGCCCGACTGCGTACTCCGGTTTGTTCGATAGTTCGGCTGGCGGTGTGGAGTTGTTGTTTCACTTTGTCCAAAGTGTCTCCAAATTTTTGAAATTCTGTTTTAACAGCCCGTAAGGTCCGCCACACTTCAGAGGCGCGTTCTTCAATGGCCAGGGTTTGAAAGCCCAGGCGCAGGCTATTTAAAATAGCCACCAAGGTCGTTGGTCCAGCCACGATAATCCGGTATTTTTGCTGGAGTTCTTCGATCAAGGCCGATTGACGTAAGATTTCTGCGTACAGCCCTTCTGTGGCCAAAAACATGATCGCAAAATCAGTGGTCTCGGGTGGATTTATGTATTTTTCATGAATATCCCTGGCTGCTTCACGGATGGTTCGAGCCAGGGCATTTGATGCCGTCTGCACAGCCTGCATATCTGCTTTTTCAGCTGCGTCTTGTAAGCGAAGGTAATCTTCTTGGGGGAATTTGGAATCAATGGGTAGCCACACTTGGCCATGCGGCTGGTCTTTGGGCCCTGGCAAACGTACTGCAAACTCCACTCGTTGCAATGAACCTGGCCGAACACAGACATTTTTTTCATATTGTTTGGAGGTTAGCACCTGATCCAACAATGCTTCGAGCTGAATTTCCGCCCAAGTACCTCGAGCTTTCACATTATTGAGCACACGTTTTAGGTCACCTACTCCAGTGGCCAAGTTTTGCATTTCTCCCAAGCCCTGGTGTACGGCCTCCAGGCGTTGACTTACTAATTGAAAGGATTCACCAAGGCGTCGTTCTAAAGTCGCATGTAATTGTTCATCAACTACCTGGCGCATTTGCTCAAGTTTTTGTTCGTTACTGGCTTGGAGCTCTTTAACTCGGACATCCAAGGTGGTGCGGATTTGTTCCAAGCTGGCCTGATGAGCGGTAGAGAAGTCTTGCAATTGAACAACCATTTTTTCTAATAATTTTTGATGGCTGCGGGCAATGAGAACCAGATTTTTTGACAGAGTCTGGGAGCTTGCTTTGAGGCCCAAGGCAACTTCTTCCCGTAAACTTCGGCCTGCTTCACGGGATTCTTCACGTCCGTCGCGGAGTTGTATTCGAATTTCCTGATGGATACGTAAGTATTCTGCCCGCAACAAAATGAAAAAAAAGATAGTCACTACCGTAGTGACCATGGCTACAGCCAAGATAATCCAAATTAAAATTTCAGTGGTCACTTTTTCTCCAAAGGAAAAATGTGCGGTTATTATTTGTTTAACAGCTGATTTTGGCAGAGGTCCGGGTGAGGAAGAGCTTTATGCTTTGCGCCTTATGTCATGCTGATTTTAATCATCAAAGGTAAATATATGTCAACGAGCCTACATATCAAGAAAAATACGCATGAAGTTTTTAGGTAAGTCTGAAAAATTTTAGTCGTGATTGTGGATCGGATAATTTACGCTATTTGTTAAAAGCTTGTGTATGGGATAAAATACCCCAATTTTGAGGTAAATAAACAGTGCTCCTTGTGATTTCAATGGGTTGTGTAAAGAAAATAAATATGGGACAAAATGCCCCGGTGGGGTAAAGCGCCCCGTTTTTTTAGTAAACTCTCTTTTCTTTCTCCTTTCTTCTTGCCTGCGCACTGCGCCATCTAAAAATAAATATTAAATAAAATCAATATAATATGTCGACAGAGTACTCTTTGTCTTGGTGCAAGAGAACCTGAGAAGAGTCACGTTTCTGGCATAGGTCTTGCCTTATAAATATGGATCAGGCGATGATTGCGTTTTTATCGTTTGGTTTATGTTCAAGGAGGATAGAGTGATTGCAGCCAATATTTTACTTGTCGATGATGATGCGCAGTTCATCGACGTCATGAAGAAACGCCTGACTGTACGCAATATGGAGGTGTTTCATGCAGGCAGTGGTGATGAAGCCATGCAAAAGCTTGCGATTCATGGTGAAATAGAGGTGGTTATTCTTGATGTGAAAATGCCTGATCGTAGTGGGATGGAAATGTTGCGAGTTATTAAGCAACAGTATCCTTTGGTGGAGGTCATTATGCTGACAGGTCATGGTACTATGGAGTCAGCTATTGATGGCATGCGCTTAGGTGCTGCTGACTACTTAATGAAGCCTTGTAGTATTGAAGTCCTGGTGGAGAAAGTCAGGGAAGCTGTGGACAAGAAACGACGTCATGAAGAAAAAATTGTGGATGCGCAAGTACGAGAAATTGTAAGTCGTAGGCTGTGAAGCAGTTGTCTTTTTACCTTGAAGAGGGATAGCTTTGGGCTAGGTCTTAGTTTAACATTTAAAAATTGGTAGAAGTTGAATGTTGTGTAGTCGTAAAGAGGAAAGTAGGCTGGTATGATCTGCTTAGGTGGCAGATTCATGCAGTCTCAATTTGAAAAGAATGATTACAAGGGAGGCGGTAGGGCGTATGAAGTTCTTTAAACAATGGGGTGCGTTTATGGTCGAGGGATCACGATCCTTCGCCCGTTGGGAAGTGGAAAATGCCAAGGTAATCATGGGGAGCAGGAAGAGAATGTGGCTTTTGGCCTTATTGCTTATTCCCTGTATCCTCGGTGGGTTGGCTTTTGCAGATGAGATTTCCCAGGCTCTTCCAAGCTCAATTGGTGGCAAGGAAGCCTATAGTCCATCATATTACAGTACATTTATTTTTCTGGTTTCTATTTTTATTGGTATGGGTGCTGGACTTATTTCCGGCTGTATCGGTGCTGGTGGCGGATTCATCATTGCCCCAGCTTTGATGAGTGCTGGTGTTAAAGGTATTTTGGCTGTTGGGACCGACTTGTTCCATATTTTTGCCAAGGCCATTATGGGGTCTGTGTTACATAGAAAAATGGGTAATGTGTGTGCGCCCTTGGCCTTTGTTTTTCTGATCGGCGCCATTATTGGTACCACTGTTGGTGCCGGTATCAACCGCATGCTTTACAATATCAACCCTATATTAAGCGATGCCTTTATTACCACAGTGTACACCATTATGCTGGGATTTTTAGGGTTTTATGGCATGTATGATTATTTTAGTGCCAAGAAAGCCAGCAAGTCTCTGGGTGCTGAAGATGGCAGAGAAGGCAGCGCAATGACTGGTATTGCTCAAAAATTACAGTCTGTGAATCTGCCGCCCATGGTCTCTTTTGATCAGGGACTTATTCCCGGTGGCCGCAAGATCTCCTGGTTGTTCTTAGTTTTGTCCGGTATCCTAGTGGGTATGGCTGCTGGTATTATGGGCGTTGGCGGTGGATTTTTAACTTTTCCCATTTTTGTTTACATTTTGGGTGTTTCTTCTCTGACCACAGTGGGTACTGATATTTTTCAGATCGTCTTTACTGCGGGTTATGGTGCCATCACCCAGTATGCTATTTATGGATTTATTTTCTACACCTTGGCCATGGGTATGCTTCTTGGTTCCCTTATTGGTATCCAAATTGGTGCTCTGGTGACCAAGGTTGTACCGGGCATTACCATCCGTGGCTTTTTTGCTATTTCCGTTATGGCTGGGTTTGTGAACCGATTCTTTGCCCTGCCCAAAAAATTGGTGAGCATGGAAATCTTGCCTGCTTCCATGGCCGGGACAGCTTCACTCATGGATACCGTGGGCATGTATTTGTTTTTTATCGTTATTGCCCTCTTTGGTCTGTGGGTCTTTGGGGCATTTTTCGGAAATATTAAGAAGCTGAAAGGGGAGGCCTAAAGTTATGGTGCACAATAAAAAAGAATTCACCGGGGGCCTGGTGCTGCTTGTAGTTTTTTTCATCGTACTTTTTACCATGTTTCAGCCTATTTTTGATGGGCATAATGCCATGGCCTACTTGGATAATCTGTACAATTCCATTTCCAAGGGCTCGGCGCATTATGTGGACAATTTGAAGCAAGAAGCCCAAGAAGTGGCTAATTACCAGGTTGATGTGACCATAAATATGGGTAGCGAGAGCCAGGCTGCTGACAGTGCAACTTTGATTAGCGCTGCTGGGGCCACAGCAGAGGTGAGTGGAAAAGCATTAACCATTCAAGGTGACTATGTGGCGATTTTAAATGCCTGCCTGGATGATGCAGACGTGATGTATCACAATAATGGGTCTGCTTTAAAGGCCAAGTATCCTGGTTACGAAGGTAAGGATGATCGTCAGGCTTTATATGATTGGTATAGTATCTTAAGTGGTTTTGATCGGGAATTGAAGAAGCAGGAGGCTTTTGCACAAGCAAAGGTTGCTTTTAATATTAATGCCAAAGTGGTGGAAGCTGCTTATAATTATTACAATGTAGTGCCCGAAGAGATCAAGAATAAGGTAGGAATTGTCACCTTTTCTTTGGTATTTTATGTCATCTATACCATGTGGTATGGTTTTGCCATTTTATTTGTTTTTGAAGGCTGGGGTTTAAAAATTAGTGGCCATTAACTTTTAATGGTCGGTCATTTCACAAAACGCAGTTTCTTCGGGAGCTGCGTTTTTCTTTTGGACCGCACGCATAAGCTTTGGTAGCTTGTTTATAGTTGGGGGAAAGATGGATCTTTGGGAACAGTGCGATGTGTGGCTGGAATTAAGTCATGACATGGTTATTATTTTGGATGCCCAAGGCAGGATTGTGCAGGGCAATGATCGATTTCAAAGGCTGACGGGGCATTTGTTACCTGAAATTATAGGCCAAGATTGGTTTGAGGCATGTGTTCACCCTGCGAGTTCTTCCTCAAGTAAGGCTGTTTTTACCCAAGTGCTTGCTTCTTTAACCACTATGTCGGTTCATAATGAAATATTGACTGCTGATACGTGCAGGCTTGCAGTGGATTGGCGCATGAGGGGTGTGCCGGATGTCAGTGGCCAGCCTGCCTATGTCGTTTGTGTGGGCAGCCATAGGGTAGCTGCCCCAGAATATACACATGATTTTTTATTTGAGCATGCCCGGCTGATCGCCTTGAATAAAGAACTGACCTGTTTGCATGCCATGAGTCGCATTGTCTCCAATGTAGATGGAACTTTAGAAGAAGTTTTATCTGAAATTTTGAACACTATTCCTCCAGCCTTTCAATATCCCGAGCATACTGGGGTGCGTTTAACCTTGGATGGAGTAGTTTTTTTGAGTGGTAAATTTTCTCTGGATGCTTCCTGTCATATGGTCCAGGATGTGCTGGTGCATAAAGTCCAGCGAGGCCGTTTGCGGGTGAGTCTTGAAAGTGATGATAAAGACAGTTCACGCCATTTTTTATCCACCGAGCAGGCCTTGCTGAGCACCCTTGCCAAGCATATTGGCTGGGTTATTGCCAAACGTGAGGCCTTAAGCACCCAACGCAATCTAGAACGACAACTTAGACACGCTGATCGTCTGGCCAAGATTGGGCAGTTTGCCGCAGGCATAGCTCATGAGTTAAATGAGCCATTGGCCAATATTTTGGGTTTTGCCCAACTGGCTGGGCAAATGCCTGCCTTGCCAGAAACAGTATACAGGGATTTGGATAATATTGTTAAGTCTGCTTTATATAGCAGGGAAGTGATCAAGAAGTTGATGATTTTTGGTCGCCAGATACCTTTGCAAAAATCATTGGTGAATTTAAATTGTGTTGTGCAAGATACATTACATTTTATCGAGTTGAATACGACCCGCAGTAATATTGCCTTAACCTTGGACCTTGATCCCAACCTTCCGGAAATTTGGGCCGATCCTCAACATCTCAAGCAGGTGGTGGTCAATTTGGTGGTCAATGCAATCCAGGCTATGTCTGCCCAGGGGGTCTTGACTATCCAGACCCAAAGTTTTCACAATGATGTGTATCTTATTATTGCAGATACAGGGAAGGGAATGGAGGCGGAAGTACTTAAACAAATTTTTAATCCTTTTTTTACTACCAAACCCTTGGATCAGGGTACTGGTTTGGGCTTAGCTGTTGTGCATGGGATTGTCTCTACTCACGCAGGGATTATTGATGTGGAAAGCACACCAGGCCAGGGGACTCGTTTTGAAATAACTTTTTCTTGCGCAGATCAAGTGCCTGGCGCAGAAGTAGAATACAATAGTGTTGGATAAGGAAAATTGACCATGGATAACGGAGGCGCAATTATATTGGCTGTGGATGACAGTCCTGCAACCTTAGAGGTTATTTCTCGCCATCTGACCCGAGCCGGACACGTGGTCCATACCTGTGCTAGTGTAGAGGAGGCAGCCAGTTTTTTAGATGCTACTCACGTTGATTTGGTCATCACTGACTATAAAATGCCTAAATCAAGTGGGCTGGATCTCATCAAGTATGTCCGTGAAAACCTGCGCGATACAGAAACCATGATGGTTACAGGCTATCCAACCATTGCTGGTGCTGTGGAAGCCATTCGCGATGGTGCTGGAGAGTATTTGGCCAAGCCCTTTACTGGCGAGGAATTACTGGGCGTGGTCTCGCGAATATTGGATAAACAGACTCATCGGCGTTCGGCTCATGCTGATCATCAGCATTTAAATGAATATGGTCTGCTTGGTGACTGCCCGGAGATGTTGGCGGTCTATGATTTGATTGACAAGGCGTCCCAGACCAGTGCCAACGTTTTTATTTCCGGAGAATCTGGTACTGGCAAGGAGTTGGTGGCCAGAGCTGTACATTATGGAAGTGATCGACGAGCTTCAGCTTTTGTACCAGTTAATTGCACTGCTATTCCAGATACTTTGCTTGAGAGTGAACTTTTTGGTCATGTTAAAGGCGCATTTTCCGGGGCCAAGGAAAGCCGAGCTGGTTTTTTTGAAATTGCCAATGGCGGGACCATTTTTTTGGATGAAATTGGAGATGCCAGTCCCAATTTGCAGGCCAAGTTACTCAGGGTCATGCAAAGCAAGGAATTTTGCATGGTGGGCTCTTCACGTATCCGCACTGTGGATACCCGGATTATTGCTGCTACTCATCAAGATTTGCAGCAATTGGTCAAGCAAGGACTGTTTCGTGAAGATCTTTTTTATCGCATTCATGTCATCGAAATTCATCTGCCACCTTTGGCTGCACGCGGACAGGATATTTTGGCTATGGTCAATCACTTTTTAAAAAAGTTTTCTCAGGATGCAGGCCGTCCTGCACCGTGTTTGACTGATGAGGCCCTCAACTCTTTGTACCAATATAGTTGGCCCGGCAATGTCCGAGAGCTGGAGAATCTTATCCAGCGTCTCGTGGTTATTGGTGATGGACCAAGTATAGATGTTACTGATTTACCGGAGGCCATGCGTTTTTCTCTAAACAGGAATTCTTTTGGTAATAAAACTTTGGCAGAAGTTGAAGCAGAACATATTCGGCATGTTCTGGCTCAAAGCAGGGATAACAAGACCCAGGCCGCCAAAATTTTAGGTATTGATCGTAAAACATTACGGGGCAAACTCAAGCGTTTGGGGCTGGAATAGGTTGCACAAAAAAAGTCTGACAATTTTTAGGAGCTGATATGAGTAATCGAGCACAAGAAAATTCACCAAGCCATGCTGTGATGCGTGGGATTATTGTTGGCGGCTCCATAGGCATGATTGCCAGTTGGTTTGGCTATGAGCCAGTCAAAGCTTTTTTTATGGGGATACTCTGTGGTATTTTTGCCGCCGGGACCCGCATTCTCCATGACCGAATACGAAATAAAGATAATTAGTTTTTTTTCTTGACATGATCATGGATACGCCTATTAATAAAGCCAAGAACCCAATCCGTATACGGTTCGTGGTTAGGTCAAGTTCTTTGGAAACCTGTGCAATCAACATGAATCCTGGAGTGTGTTTGCAAGAAAACTTTGAAGACAATTTTCCAGATTTAGGCGTGTTGGCTGTCCACTATATAAGAGATTTATAGCAAAAGTGGAGCGGTATATACAGGAAATTCTCAATAATATCTTGGTTTAGGCGCGTAACTAGGCAACTTCCAAGACAATTTGTATGAAATACTGTATTGACGCGGTGTATAGTTCACAAATAAAAATCTCATCAGGCTGTCTGCCTAAACAACAGGTTTAAAAAATTAAATAATCTTTTTTGGGGCGGCAGTTTTTAGCCGCCCTTTTTTATATGGTATAATTTTTTGTGTTGTATATTTCTCTTTCTATCTTTGATTCTTATACTTCAGTTGTTGACTTGTATTTAGGGTATATGTCATCGTAATTGTATCTTATTAACTTTGTTATATCCTACAGGGTAGATCATGTATTGTAAAAAGTGCAAATACAATTCTTATGACCATGTTAAATCCTGTCCCAAATGTGGATCAAACTGGGAAGAGGACCGGAAGTTGTTACATTTAAATTGGATAAGTTCGAGTGGCCATCAGTGGCTAGGAACTACGTCTAAAGTCCAGGCAGTACCCGAAATTAATATGCCTGAACCTTCTGAGCTAGAAATTACAATGCCAACAGCTCCTCGTCCTCAAGATCAGTTCCATCAATCTGTTGACCTAGCTGATAAGGATGAGCCCATTGTACTTGATTTACCCCAAGGCCCAGAAGTTCCTTTTCCCAATACTTCTGAACCAACCAGTGCCGCACATGCTTTTCCAGAAATAGCGGTTGCTTCTTTACCTGATTTGGATTTTTCCTCTCAATATACAAAAGAGGATCCTGTGCTTGACTTAAAGCTACAGGCCAAGGACAACGAATTTTTTGTGGACAATACTTTTGGTGAGGAAGATGAGGATACTCTTGTTGAGTTAGATTTTGGTGCATCTTTTGATGAGCTTGAGGTAGAACCAGAGCCCGCTCGACCTGTTCAAGCAAAGCGTGAGGATCTTTTTATTCCAGAGCTGGAAGAAATGTTGGCCCCTTTGACTGATGAATCCACAGCATCTTCTCCTTCTAATAAAACAGGCCAATTATTTTTTGGAGAAGGCGAGATATTATTGGATTTTGGAACTGCTGATACCAAGGATTCTGATTCAGATGTATCTGGCGTTGATGTGGATTTTTTAGCCAAAAAGTCATAATTTATTTTGAATATATGATACAATCAGGATCGTTAGGTCGTAGTTTTGTTGTGGCGTAATTTGGGTGTTGGGTAAAAATATCTTGACTTTTCCATGCATCTGACAAAAGACTTCCTATTTTCAGTGTTCACTCACCACTTTTAGTTGTGCATATCTGAAAAAAATTATGGTTAAACCGAGCCTGCCTTTTTTTATAGTATAAAAATCAATAATGCCTGTTGGGGCTGTTGTTGAGCCAAGCTTGGTAATATTTTTGGAATAAGATGAAGATCTTTAGGTCTTCATCTTTGCAATACTTTGAAATTTATGAATGGAGGAGCCCCATGGCAGTAGATTTTAGCAACGCCACTACTACAGATGCTGGTGTGCAAATCAATGGTATTATTATGAGTCAGATTGTAGAACAATGTGAAGGTTGTGGACGTATCAAAGAATTTGAAGGTGGAAAATATTGTGGTACCTATCCCCAGCCAGCCTCCAAGTGGAGATTGGGTGTGTGTAACTTTTCCACACATGTAAAGGTTGCAGCCACGAATAAGGGTAAGGTCAACCCCATTAAAGCTTCAAAACGTGCCTCCAAGGGTCGTTAGGCTTACCATAAGCTTTCGTCATTAAGGCAGGGTACACCCTGCCTTTTTACTTCGAACTGCCGTCCATTCCTTCTGTCTTTTAAGGAAGACCGCTATGCCACATCGTATTTTAAATATTCTTGATACCAGCACAAAAATGATCATTGACCTACAAAAAAATCTTGTAGCTATTCCAGCTTTGGGACCCACCAATGGTGGTGCAGGGGAACAGGATAAGGTTGCGTGGTTAGTGAGCTATTTGGATCGGTTTTCTGATATAACGTGTGAGGTAATCAAAGCTCCAGATGATCGAGTTCCATGTGGGTTTAGGCCCAGCCTTGTGATTCGCAGGCCAGGCCAAAAAAAACAAACATTATGGCTTATTGCCCACACTGATGTTGTCCCTACAGGAGACTTGGGACTCTGGAACACGGATCCTTTTACCTTACATGTGGATGGAGATT
>Ga0265295_1000199_pt1 | contig 124879 bp, 106 predicted proteins | sample Munlansysbiofilm_FD_192503 | JGI IMG/M metagenome (GOLD analysis project Ga0265295, IMG submission 192503) | Leachate microbial communities from a municipal landfill in Southern Ontario, Canada - Methane capture system biofilm | ecosystem: Engineered > Solid waste > Landfill > Unclassified ...
CTATGCGCCTGATCACAAACCGTTCTTCCGGCAAGATGGGAATCGCCCTGGCCCGGGCTTTGAGCCTGCGTGGCGCCCAGGTGAGCCTGATCTATGCCTCTGTGACCGAAGAGATTCCTTACTATCTTTTCGAAGCCCTGCAGACCCTCTCTGTGGATGAGATGTACGCTGAAGCCATGTCTCGCGCCGGCAAGATGGATTGGATCATCAAATGCGCCGCGGTGTCTGACTATAAGCCCAAACAAACTTTTCCGGAAAAGATCAAAAAGGGCGGTCCGCTCACTCTTGACCTGGTCTCTACGCCTGATATCCTGGCTGAACTGGGTAAGAACAAAGGGCCTAAGCAAAAGCTGATTGGCTTTGCCGCCGAGACCCAGAACCTGGCCGAAAATGCCCTAAAGAAACTCAAAAGCAAGCAGCTTGATCTTATCATCGCCAATCATTTGAGCAATGCCGGGAAAGCCACGAATGCCATTCAGATCATATCTGCTAATGCAGTGCCTTTGTTGATCGAAGGCGACAAATTTGAGCTTGCCAATCAAATAATCGACCGGATACTTACAATATGAAAACTATAATGATCACTGGCGCCAATTCTCAGATTGGCAGCTTTCTGGCCCGTCAATACGAAGCAGAAGGACGGGATTTGATTCTCTTGTATCACAAAAACGATCATCGTATAAAGGATCTGAAATCCCGCAAACTGGCCCTTGATCTCAGAGATCTGGGGGCACTGGAAAGGCTGGTCTCAAAGCTGAAAATAGAGATCGACTGCCTGATCCATTGCTCTGCCATTCGCAGTGAAGATACACAGGCTTTGGCGGAAACTGATCCGCTGCAATTCAAACAAGTCTTTGATGAGAACTTTTACCCTGCTTACAATGTCCTCAGGGCGATCTTACCCCAGATGATGGACCGGCATTTTGGCCGGGTGATCCTGTTTAGCTCGGAAGTTACGCGCAGCGGGCTGCCCAATGGTTCTGCCTATGCAGCCTCAAAAGCAGCCATAGCCAATATGTGCAAAAGTGCGGCTTTGGAATGCGCTTCGGCAAATGTCCTGATCAATACGATCGCACCTGCACCGGTGGACACCGCTCTGGAAGAAGATTTCAGCGGTCCTTACCTGATCTTCCGCAAAGCCTATTTTGCGGATCACATCGCCGGCTCTGCTTCCAAGCAATTGGTCTCCATAGCCGAGATCAAACAACTTGCCGATCTGCTGATTTCTGAGGAAACCAGGAGTTTGTGCGGCGAAGAAATCTTCCTTACCGGGGGTAAATTATGAAGAAGCTTCTAATTCTTGCAATCTTGCTGACAAGCCTGGGGCTGAGCCTTTATGCTCAAGCCTTTATGGATGGTGAAAAACTCACTTTTAAGGTAAAATACGGCATCGTCAGCGCTGCGGAAGCCACTCTGGAGGCACGCACCTCTGTGTATCAAGGCACTCCGGTCTGGTATCTCAGCACAAACGCCAAGACTTACTCTTTCTTTGACAAATTCTTTAAGGTGCGGGACCGGGTGGAATCCTGGTGGAACAAAGAATCCTATTTGCCACACAAATTTGCTAAAAACCTGCACGAAGGTAATTACCGTCAGCATAGAGTGCATATTTACGATCACAAAGCTGCCAAAACTACCTATCAGCGATGGTCTTACAAGGAAGCCAGATTCAACAACTCTGAGATGGATATGCCGCGCGATTCCCAAGACATCCTGAGCGCCTTTTACTATGTACGGAATCAGAATCTACAAGTGGGTAAGAGCATAATGGTAAATATCACTGCCGATGGCCGCAACATGCCTACCGAAGTAATGGTTCATCGCAAAGAAAAGATCAAAAGCATCTTTGGCGAAGTGGAATGTCTGGTGATAGAGCCCAAGCTAAGAGGTGAAGCTCTTTTTAAGCAGACCGGTAGCATCTATATCTGGGTCACAAACGATCAATATAAGATTCCCCTCAAGCTGGAAAGCAAGGTCAGCTTTGGCAGCTTTGTCGCCATTTTGGAGAGTGCTCAGAAGGTCCCTCTGAAATTGAAATAATGAAGCCAGACCTGCTGAGCAAGGCGGCTTATCACTACGATCTGCCACCGGAATTGATTGCCCAATATCCCCTTTCGTTGCGGGATCAATCCCGCCTTATGCACCTGAATTGCTCTGCGCACAGCATCAAAGATCGTAAGTTTGAAGACCTCACAGAGATCTTGCGGCCGGGGGATCTGCTGGTCTTGAACAATAGCCGCGTATTTCCAGCCCGGCTCTTTGGCTACAAAGCCAATGGCGTCAAAATCCAGGTTCTGCTCCTGTATCCAGATGGCGAAGAAAACACCTGGAAATGCCTCCTCATGCCCGCCAAACGGGTGAAACAAGAGCAGGTACTTACTTTTTCAGAAAACCTGCAAGGCCGGGTCTATCCAGACGAAGATGATGACGGAATACGTAGGATCAAACTGAGCTATCAGGGAGATTTGTGGACAGAGATCGAAAAAATCGGCCATGTTCCCCTGCCTCCTTATATAAACCGGCCGGATGAGCCCTCTGACCGCAGCCGCTATCAAACCGTATATGCCTCCGAGAGCGGCTCTGTGGCAGCTCCCACCGCTGGTCTGCATTTCAGTCCGGGACTGATCCAGGCCCTGAAGGCCAAGGGTGTGCTCTTTACGGAATTGACCCTGCATGTGGGCATCGGTACTTTCCGTCCTGTGAAGACAGAGAAGATCAATGAGCACATAATGCACAGCGAATGTGTAAATATTTCCACAAGCGCTGCTGAGGCTGTAAACAAGGCCAAGAAAGAGGGACGGCGGGTAATCGCTGTAGGCAGCACTTCGGTGAGAAGCCTGGAATCCTTCTGGGATGGCAACAAAGTTCTTGACGGAAATCGCTGGACTGATATCTTCATTTATCCGGGTTTTGATTTTGGTGTTCCGGACGCCATCATTACGAACTTCCATCTGCCTGAATCCACTCTCTTGATGATGATTTCGGCTTTTGCGGGTTATGAATATATAATGGAGGCTTATAGGCAGGCAGTCGTCAGCCGCTACCGTTTTTTTAGCTATGGCGATGCTATGTTGATTGAGTTATGAAAGAAAGATATTATTTTTATTATGATGAGCTTGATAGCACGATGCTGGAGTATAAAAGGCTTCAGGAGAGCTGTAAGGGACTCATGTGCGTGCGGGCGGGCACACAGGACGACGGCAAGGGCAGAGGCGACAGGCTATGGCTTTCGCCTCCTGGGGGTTTGTGGTTTACTTTTGATCTCAGATATGAGGAAGTGGTGCCTTCTTTTTCGCTATTTATCGGTTATTGCCTGCACCGTGAGCTGATCCGGCTTTTTGCCCCGCTGGAAGATAGACTCAGCATCAAATGGACAAACGACATCATATACAATGACAAGAAACTCGGTGGCATCCTCTGCAAAAGTCATCCTGGCCGTTATACCGTAGGTATTGGAATAAATACAAATAACGCGATCGACCCGGAATTGGGCAAGTTCGGCGCCATCAGTTTGAAGGAGATCTTGAATTGTGATATCTCAAATGAGGAGCTTTGCTATAGCCTGATTTCCGCAGTAGAAAGTCAGGAGAAGGTTTTGCCTAATAGCATCACCTATATCACCTATTGCAATGAGCATCTCTTTGGGCGCAACTCTATGGCACAGATAGATGAGGGCAGGGCTCCTTACGCAGCTGAGATCTTGGGAATAGACCTTAGCGGCGCTCTGATCATCAGAAAAAGCGGGGGAGAGATTGTCAATCTGCATAGCGGTTCCATCCTGAGCCTGAAAGCTTTTTCTTGACAGATAGTCTAAGACTAAAACTTTGTAAAAGAACAAAAATTAATATATAAATCCTGGAGGATCTAATGAACAGATTGTTGCTGATAGCCATGGTTGCCGTAATGCTGATTTCAGCTTGCTCGGTCAATACTGGCTTGCCACAACCTACTAAAGCGACCGAAGCCTTTACTGGAATTTCTACAAAAGTAGCTATTTTACCACTTAAGACCATGGATGCGAGGAGCCGAAATATTCGCAAAATTCTCGAAGTTCGTGACTTGGAATACGTATTTTCCGGCTACCCTCAATTTGAATTGATGGATCTCGAAACAGTAGCAGCCGAATTTAAGACCCACGGATATCCGGATGTGGATGATATGCTTCCCGAAGAAATGCAGGAAGTAGCAGACGAACTGGGCGCAAATGTGCTGATTACAGGTAATATCTCCGCTACACGTGCTGATCTTTTTGCCGTGGCAATGAAGCTTTACAGCACTCGTACTGGGGAGATGCGTCAGGTAAATTTTAGCGTACCCAATATCAAAGAACAGCGTTGGGATAAGCTGAACAAATCTCTCATGGCCGATCTGGACAGCTTCATTTCCACAGAAGTAGATAAGATCTTTAACTTCGCTACAAACTTTTATGCAGCAGGCAATTATGTAGAAGCCGAAAAACAGCTGAAGACCGCTATTGGCCTGGATCCTGAAAACAGAGATGCCTATTACTATCTTGGCGCTACTTATTACAAGACAGATCGCTACGACTTGGCAGAAGAGAATTTTAACAAAGCCCTCAAGATCGAGCCCACTCATTTTCAGAGTCTGATGATGCTGAACGAAATGTATGAGAAAACCGGTGATGACGCCAAGCGCATTGCTATAATGGAAAAAATCGCCGGCATCAATAATGACGCAGAATTGTGGCTGGCCATCGGCAACCTCTATGCCGAAGCGAACAAGCTGGATAAAGCCCAAAGCGCCTTTGAAAACTCACTTGAAATCGATCCGGAAAACGCCATGGTCAAAGCCCGTCTGGCTTTCCTGCTTTATGATCAACAGCGCTTTGTGGAAGCCATTCCTTATTTGGAAAGTGCTTATGACAGCTTCCCGGAAAACGATCTGATCTCCAGACGTTTGGCTGTGTCTTACCAGCGCAGCGGACGCATGGATCAGGCCATTGCCCGCTACGAATCTCTGATCGAAAGCAATCCTAACAACACTCAGGCCTATCTGAATGTCGTGAGCTTATATCGCAATCAGGCTCAAGAAGCTACCAGTCAGGAAACAAAGAACGCTATCAATGCCAAGGCTATCAATGCCATGCGTCAATTGATCACAGTGGACAAAGATAATGCCATGGCCTACCTGAATCTGGCCAGCATCTATCTGGCTCAGAGCAAATATAATGAGGCCGAAACCAATGCCAATGCTACTATTCAGAGAGACCCCAGCCTCTATCAACCCTATGTGATCCTGGCTACAGTAAGCCAGTCCAGGGGAACCACTGAATACAACCGCTTTGTGGAATTGGAAAAAACTGCCGCGAAAGCAGTGGGAAAACAGGCCACTAAGCTTTCCAAAGATCGTGATGCTGCCAAAGCCGCTGCCAATGCGCAGTTCCGCAATGGAGTGCAGCAGCTTGCCACAGCCCGCACTCTGACTATCGAACCAGAAAGTCTGGCCGATATCAACAGCCGTATGACGGTGCTGAACAATCTGGTAAGTCAAACCTCTGGTTACTAAACTTAGACCTTCCATTTAGATCTGAAGCCGCTCCTTGGGGGCGGCTTCTTTTATGATACTGTCAAATATGAACGAGAAGCCTTCTGGATCGCATACGTCCCGTATGCAGGAACAGGAAGCCTGCACCCTATCTTTTCAGAATCCGACACGTATCGAATCCAGATAGCTTGCCGTGGAGATACCGTGGAGATAAGAGGATATTTCCCTAAGATATCCACGGCATCTCAGCGACAACAAACGGGACAAAGCTGAGGAAAACAGGCAATATCTATGCTCAACATTACCGCGACCACCACATTTATCGCATTTTGGAATGCCTTTTGCATACTTTATTAGTAGAGACTAAACGCAAAATTATAAAGGTTGTACTATGAAAGCATTTTCACTTTGTCTGGTCATGATGTGTACCGTTTGGGTACTCGCAGCAGGTATTACTCACAGTTACGAGTTTACAAACCCGGAGTTTTTAAAAACGGATAAAGGGATCCACATTAGTTTGGATGGGGCCCGCAGTTTTGGCGATCCCAGCGAGCCGGATCTACCTTGGTTTGGTTACAAGTTACTTTTACCCGCTGGGTCTGAGGCCTACGAAGTGATCGTAAAACGCTCTGGCGAGATTCGCTTTAGCCTGGACGATATCATCGTTCCCGTTCAAACCCAATACCCTCTTTCCCATAGCAAGATTGAGGCCCGGGACCAGCCCTCGCCTGATATATATCTGGCCGATAAGATCTTTCCCTACAAAGCTGAGAAAGGACTGAGAACAGAATTCATGAATGGTCATGCCATAGCTTTTGGGACGTTTTCTCCCTTTGATTACAATCCCGTAAAAAACGAATTGGTGTTTTATCCCAGAATAGATGTAGAAGTGAATTACGCCTCTACGGCCAAAGCGATAACAGCCATGGATTTGATCAAGAAAGATGCTTTTATCATGCAGAGACTGAAAACAAGTGTGGACAATGTTTCCGAGATTCCGCAGTACAGTTTCACCCGGCAAAACGGTTACGAATATCTGATGATCATAGATGGTGAAAAAACTCCGCAGTGGCAGCCTTTGGTGGATTTTTATACCAGCCGCGGCATCTCGGTAATGCTGAAAGACGTAAATCAAATCTCTGCCAGTGTTGCAGGGCAGGATCTACAGGAAAAGATCCGCAATTATATTATAGGTTTTTATGCTGAAAATCCTCTGCGCTATGTACTCTTGGGTGGAGATACCGATGTGATCCCGCATCGTGGTTTTTATGTGAATATGGACTCGTCAAACTCCGATAATGATATTCCTGCGGACATGTATTACTCCTGTCTGGACGGCACTTGGAATACTGACAATGACTCCCACTGGGGCGAACCCCAGGAAGCGGATCTTGCTCCCGAACTGGCTTTGGGCAGAATCTGCTATAATAACGATGCCGAAATAGCGAATCAGATCAATAAAATCTTCATGTACCAGGTGGCTCCCGTGGAAGCTCAGATCAAAAGCGCAGGCTTTGTGGGAGAATGGCTCTGGGATGGACCTACCTGGGGTGGAGACTATATGGATGAAATGATCGGCGGCTCCAGTGCCCACGGTTATGCCACCACAGGAGTGCCCGCATCTTGGAATATCAATACACTTTATGATCGCACATCTGGATATTCCGATGCTTGGGGTGCTGCCCAGATTCGTCCTTTCTTATCAAATGGATATAACCTGGTAAACCACTTGGGACACTCAAACACGACCTACAATATGAGGCTGTCAAACAACCAAGTATCGGCAACCAGCGTTTCGAATGATGGCGCTGCCCAAAACTTTTCCATTTACTTCACTCAGGGTTGCTATGCGGGCAGTTTTGACAATAGGAATACCGAAGTTGGTAGCTACACCCAGGACAGCATCACAGAAAAGTTTACCAGTCTGCCTACTTCCGCTGCCGGCATGATCTCTCATTCCCGCTATGGATGGGGAGTGCAGGGCTCTACCAATGGAGCCAGCCAATATTTTCACCGCGAATATATAGATGCCATTTTTGGTGAGGGTATTCACGCTCTGGGCTACACCCTGGTAGATTCCAAAATCGACAATATCCCTTTTATCACAGGAACTGCGGTAATGTATTGGGTCACATATGAAACCAATCTTTTTGGCTGTCCTGTGACCAGCATCTGGAGCGATACTCCCTCAACTATGACGGTGAATCTGCCTTCAGCCTGGCTGGTGGGACTGAGCCAGTACACGGTTCAAACCAATGCCCCCAATGCCTTTCTGAAAATCAAACAAGATAATAATACCCTGTATGAAGGCTATGCCGATGCTGCTGGTACCGTAAACATCAACATGACCCAAGCCCTGATTCCCGGAAATTATGTAGTTTATCTTTCCGCAGCGAATTTCTATCCCAGCGCACACAATATCTTTGTGACTTCCAGCGACATGCCTTACATCGTGTGTGAGAACGTGAATACTTCCGATGAAGATGGCATTCTGCATACCGGTGAAATTCTGGATATTTCTATGTATATCAAAAACTTAGGGATGGTGGCTCAAGCTGGCGGGGGCACGATTAGCCTCAGCAGTGAATCCGCTAATATCCAGATTATGCAGGGAACATACAGCTTTGGTGCCATGGGTGTATCAGACAGCCTATATGTGGAAAATGCTTTTCAGATCAAGATCGTAGGCTCTTATGCGGATCACACTTGGGCTACTTTAATCTTTAACACCAGCTATGATGATTTCGAAACTCATTCTTATCACCGCCTGGATCTTTCAGCACCGAGCTTGGATATACTTGCTTACACAGTTCATAACAATGGCGGCTATTTGATGCCAGGTGATGCTGCAAGCATCAGTTTCAAGGTACACAATACAGGTAGTGGAACAGCCTTTAACCCACTCATGATGCTTTTTAGCAACGACGGTATGATCAACACCAGTGTCTATGATCTATCCTTGCCCGCAGTGGCATCCGGAGCAACTCTCGAAGTGCCCAATGCCTTCTCGTTCAGTATATCTGAAGCTGCAGAGCTGGGCACAAACCTTTCGGTATTTTACATGCTTTCTGCCGAAAATGGTACAGTGGCGGAAGGCAGCTTCAATATTCACATCGGCATGATGCATTTCGATTTTGAGCAGGATATGCAAGATTGGAATAGTATTCAGCTCAATCAAAACTATGTCAATCAGTGGCATCGCAGCAATGCCAAGAATGCCACTCCCGGTGGAACATATTCGATGAAATTTGGCGGAGCGGGCAGCGCTGGATATTCCGGCAGTGCCTATGGTGCCTTGATTTCTCCGGACATGAGTCTGGGCTTCAATAGCAAGCTAAAGTTCAAGCATTGGATGAACGCGGAAAATCATGACAGCTATCCCGCTTATGCCTGGGATGGCGGCAATGTGCAGATGTCCGTGGATGGTGGAGCTTGGGTTTTGATCCAGCCGGTGGGCTCCTATCCTCATCAAATCTATAATAATCCAGCTTCTCCATTCGACACGGGTACTCCGGTTTATTCTGGCAGCTTTGGCTGGACTGAAGCTGAATTTAACCTGAGTGCATATTCAGGTCAGGCAAAATTCCGGTTTGTGTTTGGCAGCGATGGCTATGTGGGTGGCGAAGGCTGGTATGTAGATGATATCCGTCTTGAAACCGAACCCTCCTCTACTGGCGACCAGATCTCTATACCGGTAGTCCTGACTCTGGATCAAAACTTCCCCAATCCCTTTAACCCCAATACCAATATCAGCTTTTCACTGCCTTTAGCCCAGGCTGCCCGGATCAATATCTATAACCTCAAGGGTCAATTGGTGAAAAAGCTGCTTGATGCCAATCTGCCAGCGGGACAAAACCTGATTAACTGGGATGGCAGAGATGATAATGGCAAGCCAGTCTCCAGCGGTATCTACAGCTATCGCTTACAAAGTGGCGGGATCAATATTACCCGCAAGATGATGTTAATGAAATGAAGAAATACGTGGTACTTACAGGTGCCGGAATCAGTGCTGAATCCGGAATCAGAACATTTAGAGATAGTGGAGGCTTATGGGAGGATCACGACGTTGAGCAAGTCGCCAGTCCTGAAGGCTTTCAAGCAGACCCCAAGCTGGTCTGGCAGTTTTACAAAGACCGTTATGCTCAAAGCCTTTCAGTAGAGCCCAATATAGCACACTTTGCTCTGAAGAAGATGGAAGACAATCTGCAGGACAACTTCCATTTGATTACCCAGAATGTAGATGGTTTGCATAGCCGCGCCGGCAGTGAGCGGGTCATTGAGATGCATGGCAGTTTAAGCACTGCTTTTTGCTGTGCCTGCAATGCCAATTATCCCCTTGCAGAGCTTGACCTCAGTGTAGCTATCCCCGTTTGTAAAAAGTGCGGTAAGAGTCTGCGCCCAGATATAGTCTGGTTTGGTGAAATACCTTATTACCTATATGAGATAGAGCAGTTGCTAAAGGATTGTGACGTCTTTATGGTGATCGGAACCAGTGGTTCGGTATATCCGGCCGCAGGATTTGTGATGACGGCGAAGCTCTTTGGAGCGCATACGATCGCCGTAAATCTGGATAGACCTGACAACCTGGGGTTCATCGATGAAATGCATCAGGGCAAGTGTACGGAGCTGCTGCCGCCTCTTGTGGATAAGATCCTGAGCAGAGCGTAATGGATGATTTCTTCTTTGGGACGGATTTTCTAAGCGATGAAGTAGAAGAAAAGAAGCTGAGTCTCAAAGAAGGTGAGCTGCGCGAAGTATCGGTGCTTTTTGCCGATATCAAGGGCTTAACCAGTATTTCCAATCTCTTTGAACCGGAAGTAATTCACGGTAAGATGGATGAGATCATGAAGATATTCAGCCGCTGTATCAATTTCTATGGCGGCTTTGTGGATAAATATATGGGCGATGGGATCTGGCAAAGGTGATTTCACCGCCTATGGCCTAGAAGTGAATCTGGCCAGTTGCATAAAGAGCAATGATCCCATGAATCGGATTATGCTGCCCAAAAGCACAAAGCAGCCTGTGGCAGAGATCGAAGCTCAAAAGAAATAGACTTTAGCCATAAATTTCATGGAGTGTGATCTTGGCTTCAGCTCTGGATATGTTGAGCAATAAAAAACAAAAACGCCGATCAAAGAGATCAAGCGGATCGGTCTGGGTAAGTTTACTTCGTTGATATTTTGCGGGATATCTTAGCTTTCTTGCTAAAAGCCCCGCTTTTTTGAATGAGGTTTGAGGCCACTATCAAACTGAGCCCTATAATGGTAGCAGGATGAATGGCTTCAGACAAAACACTTCTAATCAGCAACAAGGAAAGGAAGGGAGTGATAAAGACCAGATTTGAGATCTTCGCCGTATTCTCTGTGAGTTCCAGCGCTTTCAACCACAAGACAAAGGTAAGTCCCATCTCAAATATCCCCACCCACACTCCGGTAAACAGAGCCCGATGCACTATCGCTCCTTGAATCAAGATTGAGGTCCTGCTGAGGGTTGCATAGAGCAAGATCAGGATGAAGCCCACCATGAAGTTGTACAGTAGCTTCACCGTGCTTGCGCGTTTGTCTTTCAGGCTCACGATCCAGTACAAGGCCCAAATTACCGAAGAGCCCAAGGCCAGAGCGGTGCCCAAAGCGTCATCAAATTCTAAGTTCTGAATCTGCCCTTTGGTGGATATTATCATCACGCCCAAAAAGCTAAGCAGCAGCATCAATAGATCTTTGAAGCGGAATTTCTCTTTTAGCAAAAAGACCGAAAACAGGGAGAGCACTATCGCCCATGTGTAATTCAGGGCTTGAGCTTCCTGTGCCCGTAATCTGGAATATGCGGTGAAAAGCAGCACATAGTACAGGAAAGGATTGAGCAATCCGGCGGGAAGAGATCTCAGGCAATTGGCCGGTATTTTGCGAAAAGCAGTGGGAGTACTAATAGCGTTATATATCACCAAAAACAAGGTGGCTATAAAAGATGAAAAGAGTAAAAGTCCAATGGGAGTAAAGTGCTGGAGGCTTAGCTTGAAGGCAGTAGATACCGTGCTCCAAGCCAAGATAGCCAGTGCCGCAAAGATGTAGCTGAGGGTTTGTCTGTCTTTCATCTGGATACAAAATAAGGGGGCGGAAGAGTCCACCCCCGATATTGTAGGTCTTCTAAGTGTAAGTTACTGTTTCTTTTGCATTGCTTGCAAGATTCTGGTATATGTGTTTTTAAGAGCTTCGTTTCCAGTCTGCGCTGCACCCAGGATGATGAATTGAACTGGGTCTTGCTTGCTGTCGTCCCACTGATACCACTTTTGAGCATAAACAAGCAGATCTTCAAATTTCTCTTGTTCATAAAGAATCCGGCAGATGTCTGCAAAGTCGTCATCATTGCTGCGACGCTCAATCAGCTGCTTCAAATACACTACAGTCTGATCTTTATCACCAGCCATATAGGCTACATCTCTGGCATTGAGTAGAATGTCGATATTGCCGGGGTCCATGGCCAAAGCGTGTTGTGTGACTTCAAGAGCTTTACTATAGTCCTTCATTTCATAATAGGCAAAGGAGAGATTGAGGAGGTTATCCACATTTGCCGGAGCTTTTTCGCGCGCCTTGGCAAAATACTTGGCTGCTTCTGTGTAGTTTGTCTGATTAAAGTAGAAGGCGCCAGTTTCCAGGATATAATCCAGGTTTTCCGGGTTCTGCTGAATCAGGGTAAGCAGGATTTCCTCGGCCTTGGCATCGTCTTTCAGCTCTTTTTGATAGATGTCTTTGAGGCGGATCATAGGCTCAAAACGTTCTGGATTGAGCTCATGGGCCAGTATAAATATTTCCATGGCATCTTGGGTATCGCCTTCCTGAAGGGCTGCATCTCCAGCACGATAGATACGGGTCCAGGCACCATCGCGGCGGCGGGTCATATCTCTGATATCAAGACGCTCTTGATCGGTTAGTTCGTTAAATCCATTATATATTGCCAGAGCTTTGCCGTACAGTTCATAGGCATTTTTATTGTATTCCACCGAATTTGCTGGGAAGTTTTCAGCTTTATGCAAGTTGATATCTGCCATTCTACGCAGAGAAACAGCGTGGTCGGGATGCTCTTCCAGCACCATGAGGTAAAATTGTTCAGCTTTTTCTACATTTTGCTGAGCGTAATACACTCCAGCAGTTTTAGCGTTTACATTGGCCTGCGGACTCAGTTTTTGTCTGGTCTTAATAGCGCTACAAGCACCCAGTGCCAATGCCAAAGCCAGCAGAATAATAATGAGTTTTCTCATAAGGAATCTCCTGTAATCATCATTTCTTCCAAGAAATATGAATCGCTGATATCAGTCAAGCCATTTTTTCACAGCAAAACAGCGTTGAATTTATATTATAAAGCCCTATAGTGTTAATTGGCAAATTGATAAGTCATTATCTGACGCGAGTGACTCCATTTTGTCCTTGACGGATGATGCCCCAAACAGAGTCTTGAATAAAATATAAACCTTTAATCAATGCCAGTGAGCTTGAAAGGAGCAAAAAAGTATGAAACCTCAATTTTCAGGACGCAACGTCTTCGATTTGGACGACTATTCACGTGAAGACATCCTTTATATTCTGGAAGCAGCCAAAAGGATGAAAGAGATCAATATGCGTGAATACAAGAAAATCCCTACTCTCAAGGGCAAGACCATCTGTACCCTCTTTGTGGAGAACAGCACCCGCACCAGGATGAGTTTTGAGCTTGCCGCAAATCGTCTTTCCGCCGATGTAGTGAGCTTCCAGGCCAGCATCTCAGCTCTGCAAAAGGGCGAAAGCCTGCAAGATACCGTATATACCCTAAACGCTATGGGCATAGACCTCTACTGCATCCGTCACAATTCTCCCGGCAGCCCACAATTAGTACACAAATACTCCGGCAAACCAGTGATCAACGGGGGAGACGGACGTCATGCACACCCCACTCAAGCCCTGCTGGATATCTATTCCATCTGGGAAAAGAAGGGCGATCTCAATGGCCTCAAAGTCACCATCGTAGGCGATATCCTGCATAGCAGAGTGGTACGTTCAAACCTGATCGGAATGGCCAAACTGGGCGCCAAAGTAACCGTATGCGGCCCCAAAACCCTCATGCCTTCCAGCATGGAAAGCGTGTACGATTGCAGAGTGGAATATGATCTGGCTCATGCCTTGCACGACGCTGATGTGGTGATGGGACTGAGGATGCAATTTGAGCGCATGAGTGAAGGTCTGTTTCCCAGCCTGGAAGAGTATAGCAAGCACTATGTTCTCTCCAGCCAGACCTTGAAATACGCCAAACCGGATGCTCTGATTATGCACCCAGGCCCCATGAATCGCGGTGTGGAAATCCTGCCCGAAATCGCGGATGGTGCACATAGTATTATTGTGGAACAGGTAGCCAATGGCGTGGCAGTTCGCATGGCGCTGATGTTCCTGATCCTGAGCGGTAGTGCTAAAGTTTGAAGGAGAAATGATGAAGACTATTATAAGAAACGCCTCAATCTACCTTGATGGCAAACTGGAAAAGAAAGAGCTGATGATCGATGGCAAGCGCATAGTTCAGATTGCCAATAAGATATTTGATGAAGCCGATCAAAATATCGACGCAGCCGGCGCTTGTGTCTTCCCCGGATTCATCGATATTCATGCTCATCTCAGGGATCCCGGCCACACTTACAAAGAGGATATCAGATCTGGCACCCAGAGTGCAGCCAAAGGGGGATTTACCTTGGTCTGTGCCATGCCGAATACAGATCCCGTTACAGACAATATCGCCTCTGTGGAGTACATCCAGCTTCGGGCCAAAGAACATGGTAGTGTCCGGGTCTATGTGATCGGAGCGCTTACCAAACACAGTTTGGGAGAGGAAATCAGCGAAATGGCCACCATGAAATCCGGTGGCATCGTGGCTGTAAGCGATGATGGCAAATGTGTGCAAAACGCCCGGCTCATGCTGTCCTGTCTGCGTTATGCATCAAATTTTGATATACCGGTGATCATTCATCCGGAGGATTACGCTCTGGCAGGCAAAGGCCAAATCAACTCCGGCAAAGTATCTACCCGCACCGGACTCTCCGGTATTACCCCTTTGGCAGAAGAACTTGTGATAGCCCGCGATATCATGTTGGCAGAAAGTGCCGGAGCCAGATTGCATATTGCTCATATCTCCACAGCGCGCGCTCTGCAACTGGTTCAGCAGGCCAAAGAGCGCGGCTTGCCAGTCACCTGTGAAGTCACGCCTCACCATCTGGTTCTCACTGATGAAGCCTGCATGAACTTTGATACCAATACCAAGATGAAGCCTCCTTTAAGATGCGAAAGCGACCGCTTGGCCTGTGTACAGGCTCTCAGAGATGGTTTGATAGATTGCATCGCCACCGATCACGCCCCTCATGCCGATTTTGAGAAAGAACGCGAATTTGATCATGCACCCTTTGGTATTATCGGCTTTGAGACTGCCTTTGGCATCCTTTACGATCGCCTGGTGAAAACCAAAGCCATCGAACTTTCGACCTTGGTGGATAACCTCACCAAAAAACCAGCAAGGGTGCTGAATCTGCCCGGAGGTGAGATCAAGATCGGGGCCAAAGCAGATCTTACCATCATAGATTTGAACGCCTCCACTACCTATACCAAAGAGAATATACTTTCGAAAAGCAAGAACACTCCCTGGTTGGACCAGACTATAGCCTCAAAAGTAATGTACACTCTAAAAAGTGGCATCATCACTTATAAGGACAAATAAATGAACAATCCTCAATACCGTCAGCGTGCCATACAGCTCAGAGAAGAGCTCTCCGATGATTACTTCCTGCTCTGGATCTGGGACGAAGCCTTGGGTGCAGCAGGCAAAGCCGGTCAATTCTACGATGTCCGCGCCCTGGCCAGCCTCAAGGACGCCCAAAATGCCGGCAAGATACCCAAACTCTTCAAGCCGATCAGCATCTACGACAATCAGGGTGGCCGCATCGGCTTTATGATCAAGAAAGTGGGGGAGGGCACTGCTGCTCTCTCAAAGCTGCGAGCGGGTGACCTGCTGGAGCTCATTGGCCCGGCCGGAAACGGTTTCCCCATCTTCCAAGGCAAACGGATTCTGCTCGTCAGCGGAGGCATCGGCTATCCACCTTTGTGGTATCTGCAAAAAGAGCTGATCAATCACAATCAGGTTTATTGGATGCATGGGGGAGCACGTCAGGGAGATGTCTTCCCTTGCGATGAGATCTGGACAGAAGATGGCTCCATCGGCCGCCATGGCAGGGTCTGCGGTGGGATGCGGGAGAATATTGCCAAGTACGACGTGAATCTGATCTATAGCTGTGGTCCCATGCCCATGTTGGCCTCTGCGGCTGAGATTTCCCAGGAACTGGGCATCGAGCATTATGTGTCGTTGGAGTCTTACATGGCTTGTGGGATCGGGGTCTGCCATGGCTGTGCTGTTCCCATAGGCAGTAAAGACGATTGGGATTACCATAGAGTCTGCAAAGAAGGCCCCGTTTTCAAGGCCGAGGAGGTAAGATGGGAACTGCTATAAACGAGCTTTGTAAAAAGAGACCCAATGCCAGCGAACTGCTGCACAGTAAACTGGGCGTTTTGGAGCTGAAAACTCCGCTTACTGTCGCTTCCGGCACTTTTGATCTGGAAAATCTGGAGTTCTTTGATCCTGCTTGTTTGGGTGCTTTCGTCTGCAAAACCATTACCAGGCTGCCCAAAAAAGGCAATCCACCGCCCCGTTTGTATGAGACCGAGGCTGGTCTGTTAAATTCCATTGGCTTGCAAAATCCCGGACTGGATGCCTTCATCGCAGAGAAACTTCCGGTGTATCGGGAACAGCTGCGCATGCCACTGATAGTTAGTGTATCCGGCTCTTCTATTGCTGAATTTGCCGAGATGATCGAAAAACTGGAAGCCTGCGCCGGCATCAGTGGCTACGAGATCAATATCTCCTGTCCCAACGTGGAAAACGAAGGCATAGCTTTTGGAGTCTCTTCTGAGATAGTCTATCAATTAGTCCACCGGCTCAGCGCTCTCACCCAGCGCGAACTCTGCATCAAACTCAGCCCCAATGTGAGCGATATCGCTGAGATTGCCCGGGCCGCAGAGGCCGGAAAAGCCAGCTCCATTGCTCTGATAAACAGCATCTATGGCATGGCGATTGACTATCGGACCGGGAAATCCAGGATCAAAAAAGGCGTTGCCGGCTATACCGGAATCGGCATCAAACCCGTGGCTCTGGCGCTTACCCACAAGGCCGCTGAGGCTGTGAAGATTCCCATTCTGGCTATGGGCGGGATCTACACCTGGCAGGATGCGTTGGAATTTATCTGGGCCGGAGCTTCGGCGATTGCCCTCGGCACGGCGAATTTCATCAATCCTCTGGCGGCTCCAGAGCTGATCATGGGACTGGGGGAGTTTTTACTGGAGCGGCAACTCAGCATATCTGAGATCAGAGGCAAAGTAGTAATCTAAGTAAGAACTATGCGCACCGTAACGCCGGATTCATCCGGCCGTAGCACTGTCTTCAGACGGTGCGAGCAGTGATCAGAAGAATAGTCACACGGATTGTACGGATTAGACGGATCTACACGGATAAAGAGCATAAGGCCCTCCCATTTGCTGTCGTGGAGATGACGTGGAGATAGCAGGAATAAATCCTCTTATCTCCACGTCATCTCTACCACAAACTATTCAGCTGGGAACAGGGTGGAAGGGATAAATAAAACATGAATTACTTTCTGATAAAATTGGGGGAATGTCCGTTTTACCCTTGTTCTATACTATAAGGGCAAAATCCCGCAGGCCAGGGCATTAGCAGCCCCGGTTAATCTATACTCAAAGCCTGATACAGTGCCTTGATATCTTTTATCTTGCGAACCTTCTGAGTAGATTTCAGGCGGGCAAAGCCAGAAACAAAGATATTCTCATAGCCCAGTTTGGTAGCCTCCGAGATTCTGGCTTCGAGCTGAGACACAGGACGCACTTCGCCATTGAGACCTACCTCACCTATAAACACGGAATTCTCGGGCAGAGGAGTATCTTTCAAACTGCTGATGATAGCGGCAAGGATGGCCAGATCTAGCGAAGGATCAGCGGAGCGGATTCCTCCTGCCAGATTGATGAAGACGTCATTGCTCCTCAGATACAGGGATAGATTCTTTTCCAGGATGGCCAGCAAAATGGCCAGCTTCTTTTGTTCCAGGCCCACCACCACCCTCTGCGGAGTACCATAATTTGAGCCCGTGGCCAGGGATTGCACTTCCACGATAAAGCTGCGGGTGCCTTCGATGATACAGCCTATGGAGGTGCCGATCTGAGCCAGTTCATTGGTCAAAAATACAGAATTGGGATTTTCTACTTGGACGAGGCCGAGATTGGTCATTTCAAAAAGGCCGATTTCATTGGTGGAGCCAAAGCGGTTTTTTACGGCGCGCAGGATTTTGTATTGATTGCGCATCTCACCTTCAAAATACAGCACGGTATCCACCATGTGTTCCAAGACCTTGGGCCCGGCTACATATCCGTCTTTGGTCACGTGTCCCACCATAAAGATTGGCACACCCAAGCCTTTACTGCATCTGAGCAGGCGGTTTGTGCTTTCCCGGAGCTGGGTGATGCTGCCGGGGATGGAATCTATGGAAGAGAGGCTGATGGACTGGATGCTATCTACTATAGCAAGTGCCGGCATTTCTTCTTCGATGGTGGCGATGATGTGATCGGTATCGTTTGTGCACAAGAGCAGGATGTTTTCGCTGGTGACTTTCAGGCGCTTGCTCCGCATGTGAATCTGCGCGGCGCTTTCTTCACCGGAGCAGTAGAGCACTTTCTTACCGGTTTTCCCCAACCACTCTGCCAGTTGCAACATCAGGGTGGACTTGCCGATTCCCGGTTCTCCCCCGATCAAAATCAACATACCGGTTACGATGCCACCGCCCAAAACCAAATCCAATTCGGTATTACCGGTCGCGATGCGGGCTTGCTCTTTGGCGTCGATTGAGACTATTCTTTCCGGCTTGGGAAGGGGATCTCTTCCTGAATGGGCAGAGACTTTCCCTAGAATCCGTTTGCTCTCCTTGAGGGTGCTCCAGCTCCCGCAATTTGGGCACTTTCCACTCCATTTCGTTGCTTCATATCCACAATCTGTACACACAAAGGTACTTGCCATCGTCCTCTCCTTGTTCACTTAGTTTGGGACACGATACAAGATCAGGCGTTTGTGGCAAGCAATATTTCTTTGCGACACAAGCTCAGCATTTGAACTCTGGCTGCACTCAGATACTCCAAAATATAAGTCCTTGCCAGTTAGGTGATACCAAACGATTAAACGGTTGGGAGCCTTCTGAAATGGAATAATACTGAGACTGGGAAACAGGGAGGTCTAATTGACGAAAGTCTCAGAATGATAAATAAATTTTGCTTCTGAGAATTATTGCCCTATTATATGCTTTAAGGAGTTATCTAATGAAACCGAGGATAATAGTTTTTAGCACACCCAGTTGTTCGTGGTGTAAAAAGATTAAAGAATACCTGAAGTCCAATGGGCTTACTTATAAAGATATAGACGTGTCGAAAGATTCTGCTGCTCGTGCTGATATGATCCGCAAAACGGGTCAGGAAGGAGTACCGCAGACTTGGATTAATAACCATCCAGTTGTTGGTTTCGATCGGGCAAAACTCGACCGGCTGTTAGGGATCAAAAAAAAATAAACAAGATATAGGAGAAAAACATGAAAAACCATGCAGAAAAATTCCATGAGCTCATCACCCGCTTACAAGTAGTATTAAGCGACATCGATTATGCACAAAAAGCCTGCTTGCAGGCAGGGCGGATGGAGTGCCTCTTGCTCAATCACCTCTACGAGACCAAAGTTCCGGCTAATATGAACGAGCTGGCCAAAGTGCTCAACGTCTCTCACAGCCGGGTAACCCGCATCATGGACAACCTTGTAAACAAGAAATTGGTTACTCGCAGACCCAGCGAAGAAGACCGTCGCTGCTGGTTTGCCATCATCACCGAAAAAGGGATGAAACTTGCCGAAAACAGCCAAAAATCTATTTTAGATCAGCAGGAAATGCTGCTGGGCAAAATCCCTGAAAAAGAAATTGATGAGATTTACAAAGCTTTCCGGAAATACGTGGAAAAATATGAGGAAGTCCTGAAAGAAACCTATATAGAGGTTTAAAATGGCAACTAAGGTAGTAACCAAATGGACCGGGGGTCTTAGCTTTGACTCTCTGGTTACCGGTCATCATGTGATTTTGGATGCCAGCGAGGAAGGTGGCGGACACGATACCGGCGTCCGCCCCAAAGCCCTGATGCTTACATCTATCGCTGGATGTTCTGGAATGGATGTTGTTTCCATTCTGGGGAAGATGAAGGTGAAGGATTACTCTTTTGAAATTGAAGTAGAAGGGGACTCCACCACCGAACATCCTATAGTCTATCACACGATAACCGTGATCTACAAATTCTCTGGCAAAGATTTGCCGCCGGATAAGATTTTGAGAGCAGTAACTCTTTCAAATGATACTTATTGCGGAGCTACCGCGATGCTGAGAAAAGCGGCAAAGATTGTGGTAAAAATATATATAAATGATGAGGAAGTAAAGCAATGAGATACATTTTGATCATGCTCCTGGTGTCTATAGTTGCCGTATTGGGCTGCACACCGGCTGCGAACCCTGCAGATGATGCAGATTCGAAAGCCCCTGAAGACTCCGAATTAATGGCTACTGATGCCGCAAAATATGAAGTCGGTGCTTGGACCGAAAATTGGGATTTGGCCCTTAGTGCAGCGAAAGAACTAAAGCGTCCTGTCCTGGTGAATTTCACCGGTTCAGATTGGTGCTCTTGGTGTATCAAGCTGATGAATGAAGTCTTTTCTAAAGATGAATTTCATGAGTACGCCAAAGATAATCTCATCCTGCTCAAGCTTGATTTCCCGAGAGCTATAGCCCAAACTGAAGCTCTCAAAACGCAGAATAACGCCTTACAAAAGCAATTTGGCATTCAGGGATTTCCCACCATTTTGCTGATGGATAGTGATGGTAAAGAAATCAATCGTACCGGATATCAACAGGGCGGCGCTGCAGCCTACGTAAAACACTTGCAGAGTTTATTGAAATAAATCCAGATTCTGCATTATAATAGAAAAGCCGGTTTACGCCGGCTTTTTTCTTGGAAGACAAAAATCCATTTGACAGTATTGCCCTTGTGCAGACTTTGCTTAGGGTAAAATACAAAACATAGAAAGAGAGAGAATGAGCCTAATCCAAATAATCGATCTGGGAATTGAATTTGGTGGAAACTATATCCTGAAAGATATCAATTTCACGATCGAACACAATAGCCGCATTGGCCTGATCGGAGCCAATGGCAGTGGCAAAACGACCTTGATCAAATTGATCCAGAAAGAACTGCGCCCCACTTTGGGTAGAGTAGTGCAGGCCAAACAGTGTCAAATTGCTTATCTCGAACAAAATCCGACCTTGAACCCAGAGCAAAGCCTGCTAAGGTATATCGAATCTGCCCGGCAGGACATCCGCGATCTCAAACAAAAGCTGAATACTCTCTCGGCAGCCCTGGCGCAAAAAGAAGATGAAGCCCTGCACAAAGAGCTGAATAGCACAGTGGAAAGAATGCACGAAGTTGGCGCTTTTGAATATGAGAATGAGATCAAATACGTGCTCAGCTCTCTGGGCTTTGAGGAGTCTGTCTGGGATAGGCGCATCGGTGACTTTAGCGGAGGAGAGCAGACCAGAATCTGCCTGGCCTGGCTACTGCTGTGTCCCTATGATCTTTTGATCCTGGATGAGCCTACAAACCACCTGGATATCGCCATGATCCGCTGGCTGGAAAACTATCTTTCCGAACATACCAAGCCTTATCTGGTAGTCTCTCACGACCGCGTTTTCCTGGATAAAGTCACCCGCAGTATCTATGCCATTGAGAACACCAAACTCAGCATAACCAAAGGAAACTATAGCTCATACTACGAGGCACGACAGATCGCACTGCTGGCCGAAGAACGGCAGTTTGAACGACAGCAGAAGCTGATCGCCGAGACTAATACTTTCATCCAAAAGAACCTCGGCAGCCAAAAGACCAAACAGGCCCAATCCCGGCAAAAGATGCTGGGAAAGCTGGATCTGGTAGATGCGCCTACCGCCCAAAAGCAGTTCCGGTTACGCCTGGAGAGCTCTTCCCGCAGTGGTAACGATGTCTTCCGCTTTGCCGACGCCAGCTTTGGCATAGGGGACTCGCTGCTTCTGGCCCAAAAGGTAGATATTCAGGCTCATTGGCAGGATCGCATCGCCGTGATCGGTCCCAATGGCTGTGGCAAATCCACCCTCCTGCGCATACTTTTGGGTGATCATGAGATCTCATCCGGGGATTTTCACTCCGGTGCCAGTCTTAAAATAGGCTATTACGATCAACATCAAAACACCCTGGACGACAGCCTTACGGTGATGCAAACTCTGTGGAATCTGGTTCCGTCAGAGCCCCAAGGCTATGTGCTGAGCTGGCTGGCGCGTTTTGGCTTTATCGGAGACGATGTGGAAAAGAAGATTCCGGTTCTATCCGGAGGAGAAAAATCCCGCCTCTACCTCAGCGTTTTGATCCATGAACGGCCCAATCTGCTGATCCTGGACGAGCCTACGAACCATCTCGATATCCCTATGCACGATGCGCTTTTGCAGGCTTTGCAGGATTTTGAAGGGACGATTATCTTTGTTTCTCACGATCGCCATTTTATCAAGTCCCTATCCAATAAATTTTGGGTCTTTAACCGTAAGCTGGAAAATGGCAAAATCATAAAGACGATTTCAGAGCCGGATCTAGATGCAGAGGCAGCAATAGAGCTTGCCTTTAGCGAACCGGATTTGCCTAAAAAGAGCAAACCAGAACCGCGCCAAAAGAAACGTAAGATCAATCCCTGGCATCTGGAGCAGCTCGAAAAAGAGATTTTGGCACTCCAGCAGGAGCAGAGTGAAAACGAACTGCGCCGCAAGGAAATACACCTGAAACTGTCAGAATCTGCTACATATTCGAGCGAAACGCGGGTAAAAGAGCTCAATGAAGAAGAAAAATCCATCGAGCAGCGCCTTCTGGAAATAGATGAGCAGATAAGTACTCTGGAACACGAATATCTGGTACTGGCCTGTGAAGACTAAACGCATCGGTTTTACTACTTCACTACCTGTGGAAGTGCTGTACGCAGCGGGACATATCCCCATCGATCTGAACAATATCTTTCTCAGTCAGGACTCCAGCGGTCACATCCACAAAGCAGAGCTCAAGGGCTTTCCGCGCAGCCTCTGCTCCTGGATCAAGGGGAACTTTTCCTCTGCTTTGTGCTCGGAGCTGGATGAAGTGATCGGGATCGTGCAGGGAGATTGCTCAAATTCCAGTTCTCTCTTGGAAATGATCGCCGAAGAAGGAATTGGTATCCACAGATTTTCCTTCCCCCCAGAGCGAGAATATGCTGCTCTGGACACAGAGATATCGCGTCTCGAAGCTCACTTTGGCGTCAGCCGGAAACAGACCCAGGAGGTCAAAGCCTGGCTGGATAGCATCCGCAAGAAACTCATCGAACTGGATCAATTGTCTTATCTAGAGCGCAAGGTCTGCGGCAGGGACAATCATCTTTGGCTGGTGAATTCATCGGACTTTCAAGGCGATCCAGCGCGTTTCGAACGGGATTTGGATGAATTTCTGTATCAGGCCAGAGCTTCAGAACCTTTGTCTACCCGTTTGCGCTTAGGCTATTTAGGTGTTCCTCCGATCTTCAGAGATCTCTATGATACCGTATCTGACTTGGGCGGAGATGTGATCTTCAACGAAGTGCAAAGACAATTTTCCATGCCTCATCTAAAGCAGGATATAGTAGAGCAATACCTGGTATATACCTATCCTTACAGCGTATTAGACCGTCTCAAAGACATCAAACATCAGGTTCAGCTCAGGAAAATAGAAGCGATCATCGGCTACACTCAGGCCTTTTGCCATCTGCAAATCGATAACCTCCTGCTCAAAAAACATATCAAGCTGCCTTTCCTGAATCTGGAAGGGGAATTGCCGGAAAAGCTGGATTCCAGAACCATCCTGCGCCTGGAAAGTTTCTTTGAGGTTCACTCATGAAGATCGCCCTGGGGCTCAGCGGAGGCATAGACAGCGCCATGTGTGCCCTGATGCTACTGCAACAAGGCCATGAGGTGATCGGTATCACCATGACCAAGTGGAACCCCTGTAGTGGCATCGATAGTGCCGATAAAAGGGGCTGCTACGGTCCCAGTGAACCAGCAGCGCTCGCAACTGCGATAGAATCCGCTGCCAAACTGGGTATCGAGCATCACATCATCGATCTGGAAGAGGAATTCTCCCGTATCGTCCTGAAATACTATACTGATAGCTATGTGCAGGGCAGAACGCCCAATCCCTGTGTAGTCTGCAACCATCAGATCAAGTTTGGCGCTTTGATTCAGAAAGCTCGGGCGCATGGCATCCGCTTTGATCACTTTGCCACCGGACATTATGCCCGCGTAGCATACGATGAGCCTTCCCAGCGTTGGCAGCTATTGGCAGCAGCCGATCCCCTCAAAGATCAGTCCTATTTTCTCAGTATGCTTGACCAGGAGCAGCTTGCCCTCAGCCTTTTTCCCTTGGGAGATATGCACAAGGCTGAGCTCAAAGAGTTTGCCAGAGCACAAGGCTATAAATATCTGATCAAAAAGAAGGAAAGCCAGGACTTTCTGGAAAGCTACGACAGCAGCCCGCTTTTTAAGGATTACACAGTGGAAGAGGGTGATTTTGTAGATCAGGATATGAAGGTTCTGGGGCGGCATAAAGGACTGATTCACTACACCATCGGTCAAAGGAAGAATCTGGGACTGGCGGGCTTTGCTGAGGCGCAATATGTACTGGCGCTGGATAGAGCGCAAAACCGCGTGATCATAGGCCCTGAAAGGGATTTGTACAGTGATTCTCTATATACCAGTAATGTGAATTGGGTCTCGATCTCAGAGCCGGAGGAAGCCTTTACTTGTAGTGCTAAGATCAGGCTGGCGCAGGCTCCAGTGCCTTGTCGGGTAGAAAAGACGCCCGATGGCAGCTTACAGGTTTGTTTTGAGCGCCCCATTTCTGCCATTACCCCCGGGCAGGTTGTGGCTTTTTACGATGGCGATCTGGTCTTGGGTGCAGGCTTTATCCACTAAACAGCTCATCAGTAATTCTCAATTTTCAATTCTCCATTCTCAATCTCTGTTATTCCCATTCAATCGTCGCGGGTGGCTTTGAACTGATATCATAGACCACTCTGGAGATGCCTTTTACCTCGTTACAGATGCGATTTGAGACCATCATCATAAAGTCCCAGGGAAACTGGGTGACCTCCGCAGTCATGCCATCCACACTATTCACTGCTCTTAGTGCACAGACCTGTTCATAGCTACGTTCATCGTCCATCACGCCCACGCTATGAATGGGCAGTAGCACTGCAAAAGCCTGCCAGGTGCTATTATAAAGATTGTTTGCCCGTAGCTCCTGGATAAAGATCTCATCGGCTGCTTGCAGGATCCTGACCTTTTCTGCATCCACAGGCCCCAGTATGCGCACTGCCAAACCAGGTCCGGGGAAGGGATGCCGCATCACCAATTCGTCAGGTAGATTCAAGGCTTTGCCCACTTCTCTAACCTCGTATTTGAAGAGTTCACGCAGGGGCTCGATCAGCTTCAGCTTCATGTTTTCCGGCAGCCCACCCACATTGTGATGGCTCTTTACCGCAACCGTTGACCCGGGCAAAGATACGCTTTCGATCACATCCGGATACAGGGTTCCCTGCGCCAGATATTTGGCATCCGGGAATTTGGCTGCTTCAGCATCAAAGATCTCAATAAAACTGGCGCCGATGATCATGCGTTTCTGTTCAGGATCCGAGATACCTTCCAAACGGGAGAGGAATAGGGCAGAGGCATCTACAAAGTTTATCTTGAGGTCTGGATAGGCTTTGAACATCTCTTTTACCCGGTCTGCCTCCTGAAACCGCATCATTCCCGTATCCACGAAAATGGGGAGGAGCTGTGTTCCGATGGCTTTATAGAGCAGAGCTGCGACCACGGAAGAATCCACCCCACCGCTAAGGCCCAGGATCACCTTGTCTTCGCCTACCTGTTCACGGATCTTGCGGACGCTGTCAGAGGTGAAAGACCCCGGATTCCAATCCGCTTTCAGGCCAGCTATCTTGAACAGGAAATTCGCCAAAAGATCTTTGCCACAAAGGCTGTGATGCACTTCCGGATGAAATTGGAGGGCATAAATGGGCAATATCCGATGTCTGATGGCTGCGTATGCTGAGCTTTTTGTGGAAGCCAGAGCCATGAGCTCAGGGCTCAAAGACAGAACCTTATCGGCATGACTCATCCAAATCTGGGCTCCGCTTTCTATACCGTCCAGCAAAGGGTCTTCTCCAGTAATCTGCAGCTCCTCATTGCCATATTCACGTTCGGCGGCGTAGGCTATATTAGCGCCAAAATGCTCTGCGATGACTTGCATGCTATAAGAGATACCCAGGATGGGGATGCCTAGATCCCAAATGCCTTGATCTGGTCTGGGGGCATCGGTCTGAGCTATGGGAAAAGGGCTGCCGGAAAGGATCAGAGCCCGTGGATTTAAGGCTTTGATCTTCTGCAAGGGCAGATTATAAGGGTGAATCTCAGAATATACACCGGCTTCGCGAATCTTGCGCGCAATTGCTTGCGTATATTGAGAGCCGAAATCCAGGATAAGCACACTATCAGCCATGATCTTTCACCTTACAAAGGGGTTGTTGAGCTTTTCCATCCCGATCGTGGTGCGGGGGCCGTGACCGGGGAATACCACAGTGTCATCAGGCAGGATAAAGAGTTTGTTTTTGATCGAATCGATGATCTCTTCGTGCGAGCCACGGGGAAAATCTGTGCGTCCGATGCTCATCTCAAACAGAGTATCTCCCGAAATCAGGAATTTACCTGTGAGCAGGCAGATGCCTCCAGGTGTGTGACCGGGAGTATGAATCACCTTGAGCTGATGCTCGCCTAGCTCAATGATATCGCCATCTTTGAGGAGTCTGTCAGCCGCTTCCAGTTTTAGCGGAGTGCCCATGAATTCACTGAGGTTCTTCTTGTTGTCCACCAGCATCTTTTGATCTGCTTCATGAATCATGATGGGGCAGGAGAGTGCCTCTTGAAAATAGCTGTTTCCACCGATGTGATCGCCATGACCATGGGTGTTTACGATGCCTTGCACCTTCAGTCCACGCTCTTTGATCAGTTCCAAAAGTGAACTGTCCGGAGCCGATGGATCGATGAGCAGGGCCTGTTTGGTCTTCTCATCCCAGATCAGCCAGGTATTGGTCTGAAAGGCGGGTAAGAGCATAAATGCTTCGATTTTCAACATGTTATATCCTTTTAATCATAAGAAATTATATATTGTTTGACCAGTTCGAGCTTGTCTTTTTGCCCTACATGTTCTTTTGATTTGTCCCCTTGTCGGACATTGATGGTTCCACTTTGGGGAGCTTTGGGGTGATAGGTCCAAAATATATTCAAGGCTAAAGTCATAATTTGGGGATCGGTAAGTTCTCCAGTCAAAAGCCCTAGTGGTCCCATTTGATCTTTGGCCAGGAGCACAGTGTAACCTTCGCTGATGCGTTCCAAACAGCCGTTTTCCCTCTCATCTCTGCCAATGATGAGTTTAACGGATTCATCCAGGCGAAAGTGCCGGCCATACTTCAAGAGTTCCAGATTCTCTACGTCCATTTGCTGGTGAGAGATCAGATCTTGCAGCCGCAGTGTGTAATTCTTGTCTGTAAGCAGGCAGCCTCCAGCCGGTGGAGGAAAGCGGGTGATGCCAAGCTCTTCAGCCAGTTGCAATTGCCTGACGCGTCCTCTGCCATGAATATCCAACATATCATCCAGATCTACCCAGCCTTCGCGCAGGGGAGCAGTTTCCCGCAGCAGCTTCTGACAGAGTGGGCGGATGATGAGATCGCGATAGCCGCTGAGATTTCCCACCTGATTCATGGCATTGACGCGTTGGCTCATCGGCCTTTGCCCCAAAACCTCTCCGGAGATCAGGTAGTGGGCGTCCAATTCATCCAGCATAGCTCCCGCCGTGCGAAACATCAAAGCATGACAATCTATACAGGGATTAAGGTTTTTGCCAAAACTGGTATTGGGATCATGCATCATCTTGAGATGTTCTGTAGTGATATCGCGAATGATGAGATCGAGACCGTTGTCCCGGGCAGATTCCAAGGCTCTTTCAATAGGCATATAGGGCGTGAGGAAATATACCGGATACACCTTGTAACCGGCCTTCTGCATCCATTTCACGGCGAGCAGGCTATCCAGCCCGCCTGAAAACAGAGCAATTGCTGCATAATCGGATTTATTTTGCTTCATCATCTGTTCCTATGCATTAAAGTAGCTTTTATCTGTCAAGACTTTTGCGGGATTTGCATATACTCCCATTTCCCCAGAAGGCCAGATTTTCATCCATATTGCCGCCTCTAAAAGGCTCATTTTGTGTTATCAGAGCAAAGCGCTCCCCCTATTTTTCAATTTTCAAAATTCAATTCTCCATTATATAACTTTTTACTTGACAGCAAGATCGCCGAATATTATCTATCATGAAAGACTAAAATACAGCGGAGGTATTATGGCACGCCTGCTCAAAGCCATTTTGTTTATGTCACTTGTTTTTTATTTGTTTTCGTGTGAGAAGCACACTCTTCTGGGGCCCAATCCTACCGTAGAAACAGGTTTAAGTTTCACCGAAGAGAAGCTCCTCTTGAGTTCTGGAGAATACATCTATCGTCAAAGTTGTAATGTAGAAACCAAGGACGCTAAAGCATTGCATTTTGCATACAAAATCACCACCTTGAAAGCTGAGCCCCTACCTGGTTTTAGTACCGATGCTGAGGGTTGGCTGATCTTTGCAGGTTTTGGCATCTGGACCTTCGATAGTCAGCTTAGCATCGATTTCACTTCTGTACAGGGGAAGATCGAAGATTTGATTACTGGCGTACAGGTCAAAATCAAACATTCCGATGGGCAGATTGAAGAGCTGGAATCATCCTTTAAAAGTAGCCGGTTGATTAGCAGCTGGATTGAGGTTTCTTTTTCTTCTGGTGCCCAGGTCCCTGCCGGATTGGAATTCCCTATGAAAGAATCAATCGGTGATATCTATGTGGATGGGATGTATGCTCATCACTTTATGTACAGATTGAATATCTTGAATGAGGCTTTGGATGTGATACAGGCGGGAAGCTGGTATAGTTCGATAGACAGCCCCGATATTCGTAAAGTACATCTATCGCTAAATACTACTCCTGCTTTGAATTTCAATGCGCCCGGCACTTTTACTCAGTTCGAATGTTATGTGGTAAGCAGAACCGGAGTAGAACAGGATGGGCCGACCTCGATTTACTTCCAGGTAGTTGAAGGTAATCAACCTGTGGCCCTGATCTATCCGCAAACCTTTTTGGGACAGGGGCAATATCATTATAGCATTGTAAACGATACTCCCGCTTACATGATAAACCCCATCCCACCCAATGGAGACAGACATAACCGTGAGTTTTGGACTTCTAACTATGGTCTTGAAGCCATCAACTCACAGGATTTTAAGCTGCATCTACGCTGGGGATACAGTGGTCAATACGGTAACATTTCCTTTAATGGTGACTTGGTTGTTACAAACAACCCCTTTGACCGGGAAATGAACCATGTCCTGAATCCCAGTGGAATAAACTATCATGGCCACATCACTGCCTTCTGGTTGCGCTTGGATGGAGCTCCCTTCCCTGCTCAAGCTCAGTTTTTTAATCCGCAGATAATCACCGACAGCGAGGGCAATTCCTGGCTGAGAGTAGCCAATTTCAACGACAACTGCCGGCATTGCATCTTGCAGAATCTGGACAGCGGAAATCACGTGGTGGAACTCAAAGTGGAAGACCTTCAGGGCGTTCTTAGTGAAACTGCCCAAAAGATCTTTAATCTTTACGCCTATAAGACTCCTCAGCAAAGATCTGGCATTCTGGTGATAGATGGCAGCCCAAACAACCCCAATAATTCTCCTGAAGCCTTTGTTGATGCTTTTTATACAGCTGTTACACCCACTGCCTGGGGACCTGTAAACCAAGCGGACCTGTCTGTAATCGCATCAGGAAAGATATCTTCGGTTGCATTACAAAATTACAGGGCTGTCCTGATGCATAGTGATAATCCTTCCACCGGTATGGACCTCAGAGCGCAGGTGGATGCTCTGGAGATTTATCTGGGGAATCAGGGCAATCTGATCTGGAGTGGCACCTCTCAGATGGCCAATAGGTTGGGCGATATCCCCCCAGATTTTCGCACGAGCAGGCTTGGCATCAGCAATTTGGGAGGAATAAGCACTATCTCCAGTTTCTCACATAGCTTTTTCATAAATGCCATAGGTCAGATGGGGTTGGATGATATCCCGCTGAACCTCAGTTACCCTTTCAATCCTATGGTGAATGTAAGACAAGGATTCTCTTCGCTCACCTTGTTTGACCCCAGCCTGAATCTGGACTGGCTATATGCCTTTGGCTGCAAGCCTGTAGATCATCCTACCTTTCCTCCCACTCAGGAACAATATGATCTGTATAGCTCCAAATATGTAACTTATAAATATGAAAATAACGGCAGCTCTGTGGTTGTCTTTGGATTCCCTCTTTCCTATATGGAGCAGACGCCGGTGGCAAACTCGCTGAATACACTTTTTGATGATATCTTAGGCAATTCCGTAGCCCAAAGGAGGAACAAATGAAACGCCTGTTCGTAAGCCTCATCTGCCTTTGCTCTGTGTGCGCCTTTGCTCTGCCCTATGTCGAAGCAGACTCAGACAGGACGCTGAATACTCAGACTCACGATAACGGTAGCATTTCGATCACTAATACCAACTATGGATACCAGGAAGATATGCAGGGTAGGGGCGGTCAGCAATTGATCTACCAATCTGCCAATTGGATCTCCGGCAAGAAACAGCGTCGGGACGGGCTGGGACGCCTTTTGTATTGGCTTACATATCCCCCCACAAGCGTTAACAACCAAATTATTAACCAGGATAATCCGCTGTGGACACCGGACCTGATCATAGTGCAGGATTCCCTTACTACGGTAGGATACGATGGAGATTTAGACCTATATGAATTCCTGCCGGCATACAACCCCCTTCTTGTGGCAAATGTTCTTTACCAAGTCTATAACGCTCAGGATAGGGTATTGCAAAGCATCATGGGAAGTCCGGCCCCGCTACCCTTTGATCCCTTTGGCAGCACCAATTTCTGCTTTTCCATCCCTCAAGCAGGCACTTTTGAAACTCCCGGCTTTATCACGGATAGCGCCTACTATTATGATTACTGCCCCTTTGGGACGGTAGGCGATAGGGATTTTGGAGCCTCGAGCAGCCGCAGCACACATTATCCGCTTGGTTTGGCCGTGCACCAACAGAGTTTCTCCTGGAATCTGCAGGATCATGACAAGATGCTGGTCAATAAATATACCGTGTATAATACTAATGAACTTGATGCCATCGAAGACTTGGCTCTTTCGCATTTTGTGGATGCGGATCTTGGCCCTTCTTCCTGGGGAGTAGTAATAGCCCCAGACGACGCATCCGGCTATGTAAAAGGTGCAGGCTATGAATTTGCCTATAGCCGGGATTTCGATGGAGATGGGGGCTTGTCGCCCCAGTATATTGCCAGCAAACTGTTCATTCCGGATTTCAATGATAGAGCTGAGCGTCATGCCTGGTACTGGAGAGTAGGCGATGGTCCGGACGATCATGATGCCAGGAATTTTAATACCTACAATCCTTGCACCTCGAATGAAAAATATTGGCTGGCCACTGGCTGCAATCCGACGTCTGATAACAAATATTCTGCATTGCGTTCTGAAGACCCGGATATAATGGAATACGAACAAGCTTCACCCAATGATACCAGGTTCTTGAATACCATGCATGGCGTCCTTCCCGATCACCCAAACTACGATGTAACCGACGCCCAGGGCAACTTCATCCATCGCCTCTATCTGGAACCTCAGGAGTCTCTCATTTATTATGCCGTCCTCTTCGTGGGTGAATCGCTGGAGGAGCTCAAGACCCAATCTCAGCAAATTGAAGCCTTTTTGACAGACGGCCTGCAGATCGATCCCAATGCCGATCTTAGCTGTATTCCCTATCTGGCTCCCATTCGGCCTCAGTTACCGGATACCTTCAATCTCACTTGGTATTCACATACCAATCCAGATCATTTTGAAGTGGCATACAAGGAATATGGTGCGCCCTGGAGCAGTTGGAATGTGATCAATCTGTCCGGAACTGCAAGAAATTATAGCTTCTCCGGAATGGACGCTACCACCTGGTACGAATTCAAAGTCGGATCTGTGTATTACACTCCGAATGAAGTCTATCTGGAAAGCGGGGTCAAGCTGGCAAATCTCAGCTACACCAGTATCGAAGATGCTTTGGTGCCCTATCTCCCCCTGGTGAGAAACTATCCTAATCCCTTCAGAGCATCCACGAATATAGAATGTGTACTCAAACAGCCTGCCAAACTGAGCTTTGAGATCTACAACCTCCGTGGCCAAAAAGTGCGCAGCCTGGATGAAGGAATCTACGGCGCGGGCACTCATAACTTAGCCTGGGATGGCAAAGACGATGGCAGTAAAAACTGCGCCAGCGGAGTCTATTATCTGCGCTTGAATTCTGGAGGTAAGGTCAGCAGGCACAAAATGCTGCTGATCAAGTAGAGGAGAACTGCAGGTATAATTTGAAGTAGGGGAGCCCCAGAGTGGATTGCTCCCCTACCTTCTTTTAAGGCATAGACTTGTCTTTGGCGGACCTTCGACTCGAGATGACTCGAGCCCTCGAGTGAATCCGAGTTAAAGATGCGATAAAATCGTGTAGAACGGTGGGGCGGGGATTGAGATCTTGCAGGGGCAATAAATAGAAATATCGAGGTTCCCAAGCTATTCTTAAGTTGACAAAATAAACTCGATTTATTAACTGGTTAATTGATTATAAATGGAGTGATTATGGCTGAAATAACGTTTAAAGATATAGTGAGTTTTATCGAACAGTCGTCAACCAATGCTTTGGCTACAAGGCATTATCCTAAGGAATATGCAGAATTGGATGTGAAAGTAGGCTTTGGACAAGGAACTCCCGCCCAGATTCCTTGGATAGCGTTCCTAGGCTTTGGTCAGCTTGTGTCAGAGGGGATCTATCCCGTGCTGCTGTATTATAAGACCGAAAGAATATTATTCCTTGCCTACGGTTTGAGTGCAACCAAGCCTCCGAAAGATAATTGGGTATTCTCTGGCCAAACTCCTCAAACCATAGAGGAGTATTATGCATCGCAAGATATGGGTAAGCCTCCAAAATATAAAGAATCTTATGTCTATAAATCTTATGCTATTCAGCAAGATGATCCCAACGCAGGACTTGATGAGAATCTTATCATGTCTGATCTGGCCACTATCGTGAAACAATACAAATCTCAATTAGCAGGGAAAGAGGAGATGGCTATGAAAGGAAATCCAATAACCAATGCCGCTACACTAAACTGGGTAGATAGCTTTCTAGAGGATGCCATAGCGGCCCAGTTCATGATCAGCAGAGATATGGTCCTACGCTTTACTGCATCACTTTTGACTAAGCCTTTTGTAATTCTTACTGGCTTATCTGGGTCTGGAAAAACGAAACTGGCACAAATCTTTGCAAAGTGGATTTGCGCTTCTGAAAATCAATATAGGTTGGTTGCGGTTGGTGCAGATTGGACAAATAGAGAGCCTCTTTTGGGCTATCCCAACGCACTAAACCCAAATGAGTACGTGAAGCCAGACACGGGAGTGCTGGATCTCATCATCGAAGCGGCCAAGTCAGAAAACTTAAAAAAGCCTTACTTTCTGATCTTGGATGAAATGAATATGAGCCATGTGGAGCGGTACTTTGCAGATTTCTTAAGCTCTATGGAATCTGGAGAAGAGGTATTCTTGCATCCCAATAGTAAAGCTATAAGCGGAGTACCATCGGCGCTGGCGCTAAGTAAGAATCTTTTTATCGTGGGAACAGTGAACATCGATGAAACCACATATATGTTCAGTCCTAAAGTTCTTGATCGAGCCAGTGTGATTGAGTTTAGAGTGTCCTCGCAAGACATGGATCAATACCTACAGGGGCAGAATAGCAGCGGAATTCACATGGACATAGGTTTGGGTAAGAGGTATTCTGATATTTTTATGGAATTGGCTGCCGCGGGGTACCAGCCTCAAGACTTCACTCGAAATAGCTTGATGAAGTTTTTTGAAGAGCTTGAGAAGATAGGCGCTGAGTTTGGCTATCGCACTGCTTACGAAATCAACAAGTTCTGCGGAGTTGTTAGAGGGATTGATGCTGATATCAAAGAGGAAAAGATTCTTGATTTTGCCATCATGCAAAAGCTTCTGCCGAAGGTGCACGGGTCGCGTCGAAAACTGGAGCCTGTACTGAGAAAGATGATTGAACTGTGTTTGGAAGATAAAAGCCTCTTTGACGATCTTATCCAAAAAAAGAAGGAAGTAGAATCAAGTGATCCTGCGATAAGGTATCCTTTATCACTGAGAAAGATACTAAGAATGTATTGGGGCATGACGGATAACGGATTCACCAGCTATACAGAGGCGTAGAAGATATGGCGCAGGATCAGGAAACTTACAGATTTCCACTTCCTAATCTGGGAAAAGCTGAAATTCAGATCTTTCCAGAACAAAGAGGTTCGCTATCGCTGATCTCAAGTGCTGATGCTCAAGAATGGGGAGAATCTGAAATCCAGCTAATTGAAGGCTGTTCGTATGAATACAGCCTGGATGATTACATTTTGGATGATGCCTTCGGAGTGGTTAAAAAATCGAGTATTAATCCATGTCAGGGACGTATTCAACCAAAAAACTATGTAGGCACTATCAGCATTCGTGTGCTATCACAAGCTAATCATCAGGTCTGTGGTGAACTCAAGCTGGAAGTACGATCTATCAAGCTCAGCTACAGAGATCATTATCGGCAGATGCTTTCTGATATCGCCGATTCTTGTAACGAATTGATTATGCAAGCCAATTCCCCTCTGGTGCAAAACATCGAACCTCTTTTTTCGGGAGATGCAAAAACCCTTTATCAACGCTTTGCTTTTCTAAAATCGGTAATCGATGCGGAAGAATTTACACAAGCTGTTCAAAAAATCATCAGTGCTCCGGTTACGAATTGGAAAAATGAGGAAACACAGAAAGATAGTCGAAGCGTAAGAAGGTTTTCCAGAAGCCAGGTTCGGCAATTATGTTCTGTGGGAAATTCTATCATGGTGCCAGAAGCACACCCTTTGCATTATGTTTTAGAGCGCGTTCCCAGCAAGCTTAACTGCATGACAAAAAGCTCTACAGTGGACACTCCTGAGAATAGATTTATCAAACACGCTCTTAATACCTTCCTTTCCATCTGCACTGAAGTGAGTATGAAAGCAAAACCACACACCCGGCTCAGAAACGAAGCTACACAATTAGCCCAAGCCATGGAAAAGTATCTTAACAATCCCATTTTTCGAGAGATAGCTCAACCAAGAATCATACCGTTAAACAGCCCGATATTGCAGAGGAAGGAGGGTTATCGTGAAGTCTTTCGCGTATGGTTGATGTATGATCTGGCCTCTCGAATCACCTGGGATGGTGGTGAGGATGTGTATTCTGGCGGGAAAAAAAATGTGGCAGTCTTGTATGAATACTGGGTCTATTTCCGTTTGTTGGATATGATCACGCAGGTCTTCAAAGTAAAGTCCGAAGATATTCAACATTTGCTGAGCAGTTCACAGGATGGCCTGAACTTGAGTCTGAAGCAGGGTAAATGTGTAGCAGTGAAAGGCCTTTATGAAACACCAACCCGAACTCTCAACGTAGAATTTAGCTACAACAGAACTTTTTCTGGCAATCAAGATTATCCTAAAGCCGGAAGCTGGACCAATAGCTTCAGGCCGGATTATACCTTGAGTGTATGGCCTTATGGCATCAGTCAAAATATTGCCGAGATTGAAGAGACTATAGTCCATATTCATTTCGATGCTAAGTACCGGGTGAAAGACGTCTTTGATATTTTGGGAGTGGACAGTAATGATGGGCTAGCATTGGCCACTGCAGCCAAAGATCAGGACCTTTTGAAAATGCACGCTTACAGGGATGCAATACGCAGAACTGCCGGAGCTTATGTGATATACCCCGGAGATACTATCCTCAATAAGCGCGGATTTCATGAGGTTATCCCTGGCTTGGGAGCTTTTACACTCAATCCAGGATTCCGTGATCTTGATGAAGAAGCTATTCGGTCTTTTATGAAGGATGTTGCAGGCCATCTATTGAATCGCGCAACCCAAAGAGAAAAGATAGCGCTAAAAACTTACGAAGTTTATAAAGATGTCAAATCAAAATCTGTGTATGCTCCAATGCCAGTGTTGACGGGTGTAAATCGTGGCATGATTCCGGATGAGATCTATGTTCTGGTGGTCTGGTACAAAGACTTTTACCACAAAAGATGGGTTGAACAAAGCGGCTATTTTAATGTGCGAACAGGCTTGAAAAGAGGATCATTGGCCATTACACCCCAGCTTGCCGGAACTAAATACTTGTTGCTGCACAGCACAAATGAATTGAAAAGCGGAAACATATATCGCTTGAAAGATGAAGGCCCCAAGATCTGGAGCAAAGACGATCTAATACAAAGAAGATATCCACATGCGCCAAGTGCTGATTTTTACCTTGTGTTTAGCTTGGCCGAAAAGAAAGTAAGCCAAGACTTCCAGAACCAAAGTTGGGACATCTCAAAACTGGGCGATTATACAGGATTCAGGGGCTCTGCCTTCCCATTTGCGGTAAGCATGACAGACTTGATGAAGGTAAGAGTACCTCAAGAAGGAATACCTAACCATGAGCGTTAGAAGCAAACCTAAAAGAAGCACAATGAATAATGCAAATGCAGCTTTATTGAGTGAGGTCTCAAAGGTTGGTGTAAATTCCAGGCATTATTCTTCAGGTTATTTGAGGCCTCATTCACGGGACTTTACCAAACACAATATATGATATAGGTTGATTGTTAATATTCAAAGCAGCTAAAATCAAGATATTGCGGACCTCGTTGTGCAGTTAAGGACTATTTATTCCTCAAATATGGCCAGCTCTCTTGAGACGAGCTCCTGCAATGCTCTGGCACTGGTTTGGGAAATCTATCCAGCTCTGAAAATCCTTCTGATATGGGACAGGCTTGGCATGGTCGAAAAAAGGGAGAAGAGCGAACTCTTCTCCCTTGAATATGGGTTAATTAGTTATTTATTATTCTACTACTTCGAATTCTATACGGCGGTTCAAGTGGCGACCTTCTGGGGTATCGTTAGTAGCACGAGGCTCTTTTTCGCCTTTGCCTATGGTCCTGATTCTCTTTGCATCAATACCTTTTCCAACCAGCCAGTTTTTCACTGATGCTGCACGGTTTTCGGACAGGATTTGGTTGCTGGCGTCAGAACCAACGCTGTCGGTATGCCCGATAATAATAACATTCACTTCCGGATTGGCAGAAAGAGCAACATAAGCTCTCTCTAAGATAACTGCTGTTTCAGGAGTAATCGCGTATTTTGCAGTATCGAATAAAATGCCTTCAAATACAAATTTCTTACCTACGGTTAGATCGTCGAAGTCATCTAAAGGAACTTTTACCTCAGGCAGTTTGACAGGTTCAGGAGTGGGAACAGGTTCAACAACTATCGGTTTTTTTTCAGGTTCGACAAACACAGGTGGCACAGGCTTGGGAACCACAGGTGGAGCAGGTGTGGGGGGTACATAAACTACTGGGGGAGGTGTTTTAGCAGGTGCTTTGGAAGAGTGGACAAGGCCCACGGTCAAGCCCCAAAAGCCATCCTGTCTGCGGTCGGTAAAACGGTTCATGTCGTCATCTGCACGGGGTAAACCATCCAAATCGTCTGAATTAAACAGGTGATATCCGCCGGCTACTTCTATAGCCAGTCCATCCTTCAAAGCAGTCTTTACTCCGATACCAACGGGGAAAACAGGAATGATGTCTTCATTAAAATGCCTAAGCTCTTTGGCACCACCGGTTCCAGCATAGATAAAAGGAGAGAATTTATGTGCATAAAATGGTTGGAACAACACTCTGGCATCTGCCATGAAAGTATTGGTGGAATAAGCTGTACGTACATTTACAGGAAGATCGTTATCTCCCGTAGCATGTAATGCGGTGTATCCAGCACCAATGCGAACTGCAAAAAATTTGAATAAATCAAGCTGAGCATGGACACCTGCCAAGGGGGCCAAATTCTCTGCATCACCGGCATTATCGCCCCTGGCAACGCCAATCTCATACCCAAAGCTCCATCCGGGACTGGTATATGCTGCACTTGCTATGCCATAGCAGAGGAGCAGCATCATAATCACAATAATTGTCTTTGTCTTCATCTTAACATCCTTCTTTTCGTTAATTCTTCTGTCATTAGCTATGAGATTATAATCATCTCGAACGCATAACACATATATATCTTCATAAATCTGATCTGCAATGACATCTTTATCTACTTGATTACTTAATACAGAATGACTGATTTATTGTCAATAACTTTCTTTCGTTCTTTTTATTATTTTTCAAGTTTTGTTGAATATTGGGCTAATATCAGGCTGTGATGATGAGCTGAAACTCTCTCCAGATCAGGCTTATCCGCCATTTGTGGATAGTTTGCTACAAAAATATATTTCGCATTTGGCCAGCTCGACAGGATAGCTTTAATTCTTTGCTAAAGACAGTGCAGGCGTAGCTTGAGTGGCATTCGGCCAGGGCGAATAATAAATATGCTTGTCCAGTGGTCGCACAGCATAGAAAGAGAAAGTAATTGTGCTCTGTCGGGATGATAGGAAACGAGCCACATTTTGTTGCTTTTCTGGCAGATATCACAGTTTAAACTGCTTTGAGATCTCAGCTTTTAAGCCCATATGGAAAAACCCATCAGAATTTTCTTGACAAAACTTCAGAATATTATATAGATGGAAAGGTCAGGTGGAATATATGTATTTTCCTCTCTGGCAAGGGAGAAAGACATTGCTTTTACAGAAGTATTTTGAGACTCGAATGCAGATGATAGACGATGGCCTGAAGGCAGCGTTAGATTTTGATAAACGACATGCGGGGAAGCTGAAAGAAGCGATGATCAAGGCTGTGATTCCCGGTGGGAAGAGATGGCGTCCCCTGCTTTTAATCTCGATATTTGAGATGTTGACAGGCATGAAGAAAAATAACAAGCTCATGCCGGATGCAGTTTTTGCAGCCTGTGCAGTGGAGCTAATTCACAATGCCGGGCTGATTCATGATGATCTGCCCTCTGTGATGAATGTCAAGGAGCGCCGGGGACAGGCTGCCATTCATCAGGAATATGGGAATGCGATCGCGATTTTGGCGGGAGACGCACTATATACGCTTGCCTTTGAGATCATCAGCCAGATCAAGGATCCTGCCATGGCTAATCTTGCCATTCGCAGCCTTGCCGTGAATAGCAAGAGTTATGGCTTGATTGGCGGACAGGCAGTGGCCTTGGCCAGCAAGCGCAAGGTGATGAAGATCAATACCCTGCGTTATATAGATATGAAGAAGGTCGGCTCACTGCTCTTGGCGAGTTCGGAAATTGCGTGCATCCTGGCTTCGGCAGATGAAAATACCCGGCAAATCATGAATGACTATGCGGTGAATCTGGGTATAGCCTATCAGATGATTGCAGATATAGATAAAGACTATGCCCGTGGCGGCGAAGACCTGGATTTTTCTGATGATTATGTTCCTGCAGCCAAAAGTGGCTACAGCGGACTCTTGGGGTTTGACAAGGCTCGTAAGCAGGTGGAGAATATGTTGGAAGAATCTTCCCGCAGTCTTGAAGCTTATCCGAATAACGCCGCACTCCTGGAGTTCATCCAAATGATCGCTGAAAAAATGCCATAATAATGATAGACATCCATAGCCACATCTTACCCAATATAGATGATGGCTCTAAATCCATAGAACAAAGCCTCAATCAGCTCAAAAGGGCTGAAGAAGGCGGGGTAAGCGAAATATATCTTAGCTCTCACTATTTTCCAGGGCACTATAAGTACACCCGCCAGGAATATGATGAAAAGCTGAACGCCTTGCGCAAGCTAGCCAAAGTAGCAGGGCTTAAAATAAAGATAACCAGCGGTTTTGAAGTCTTCATCCAGCCCGGAATCCTGAATGATATCAAACAGCATTCTCTCACTTTGGGAGATAGCCCCTATGTATTGATTGAAAGTGAATTGAATGGCTTGCCGACAGATTTTTATGACAATGTATATCCTCTGCTCAGATCTGGATACAAGCCGATCCTGGCACATGCCGAGCGTTATGTAAGCATCATGCACAGACCCAGCAAGGCCCGCGATCTGACCGATAAAAATATCTATATTCAATGCAATGCCGGATCTCTTTTGGGCTTACATGGCGAGAAAGTAAGGCAAACAGCCTGGGTTTTGCTCGAGAATGGCTGGGTGCACTTTTTGGCTTCTGATGACCATGTGAGAGGGGAATATGGGGTTCTCTTGGAGGCCTGCGAGCTAATCAAGAAGAGGATCGATGGGCTTACCGTAGATTTACTCACTCAGGATTATCCGGCCAGGATAGAAAGCGGCGAGCAGATCCCTTACTCTTATGTAAGGGTAAAGCGCTCTCACCACAAACCCAAAAAGAGCATCTGGCGGAGGCTCTTTGGCTAAGCTGCTCATTACAGGCATTACCGGCTTTGTGGGCGCTGCTGTACTCCGGGAGATCATCACAGAAGGTCATGAGATTACGGCATTGGTGCGGCCAGAGACTGTAGCCAGCAGATATCAGGAATTTGCCGGAAAGATCACGATCAAAGAGCTGAGCCTGAGCGATACCGCTGCCTTAAGAGATTATCTTCAAGGCTCAGATTTTGAGATCATCATGCATATCGGAGCGCTGAGGGGCGGACGCAAAGCCTCGCAGGAAGAGTATTACCGCAGCAATGTCAGCAGCACAGAGCAGATGGTGGACTATTGTCTTAAGACTAAGGCCAGGCTGATCTTCTGCAGTTCAGTGGGCGTGTATGGCGCCATTCCAGAGGAGCTGCCGGCAAATTATCAAACTAGCAAAAACCCTGACAACTACTACCACTATACCAAAATCGAAGCCGAAAAGATCATCGGTAAGGCCATTTTGCACGGGCTGCAGGCAGCGATTATCCGTCCCAGCATTACCTATGGCAAAGGTGACAATGGCTTCCCCTATCAATTGGTGAAGATGGTGGCGCGCTACCAGTTTCCCTTGATTAATAAACGCATTTGGATCCATCTCTGCCATATTGAGGCCTTGGTGATCGCCTTCAAACAGTGTCTGGGCGACAGCTTTGAGACCGGTCTGGTCTGGAATGTAGCAGATCGGGAGCCGGTTCAGCTCAATGCTCTGGTGAATTTCATCTCACGGCAGTTGCATAACAAGAACTATCCCTCTGCACTAAACATGGACAGGGTGTTTTTCCGCTTTGGTGAGAAGCTGGCCCGCCTTGCCAGGAATGAGCTTTTCATCAGCCGGTTTGAACTCATTTCCAAAAGCTGGTTTTACGACGTGCAAAGCTATTATAAGGTTATCGAAGAGCTCGGTCTGAAGCCGCATTACACCATCCCGGATATCCAGATCACGATCAAAGACTATTTGGATAAATAATGGCGATTCCGATCATCAACAGCTGGCAAGATTACTATCCTGTAGCCCATGAAGGTTTGGGCTCATCTTATGAACGCATCATATTAAATAGCCTGCTGCTGCTTCTGCATAAAACGGGTAAATTCGAAAGCGCCCTGGAAACGCCTTGTTTTGGTTTTACCGGAATATCGGGGATAAACTTGGTGGCTCTGGCGCAAAAAGACTGTCAGGTGATGCTGGAAGATCATGACCCCATGCGGGCTGCTTTCATCCGGGGGAGCTGGCAGCAGTTAAAGCTGCCGCTGCAGATCAGGCTCAATCCTGGTTATACCAAGCTGGATTATGCCGATAAATCAGTGGATTTTGGCTTCAATTTCTCGGCGCTGTGGTTTGTGCAGAATCTGCCGGAATTCATAGCTGAATTCTGCCGAGTGATTAAAAAGAGTATCCTCATCTCTGTACCCAATCGGGACGGAATCGGCTTCAAGGGGCAGCTAAAAGGTTATAGCCCGGAGAAGTATCCGGATTTGCATCCCCAGCATATCGATCCCAAGACAATAATATGGCTGATGCGAAAAGAGGGTTGGAACTTGGTGAAGCAGGGCTATATAGATTGCCCGCCCTGGCCGGATATTGGCATGAGCAAAGAGGACTTTTTCGCTGAGAAGCTGGGAAGAGCCCGCCATAAATCTGATCAGCAGCCCCAGCAGATAGAAAATCCGCTCTCAATAATGCCATACTATCAGGGTAATGACCCCAGGTTTGCTGATCGTATGCTGCGGCTGTATCCCTTTGAGCTGCTGGCACCCCGTTTTTTTAAACGCATTTGGGCGCATCATTATTACATGCTCTTTCAGCCGTGAACAAACGTAACCTTTTTATACTCATTTTAGGCACCATCATTGGGGTGGGCCTCATCCTGTTATGGCTGCATTACATACCTTTCTCTGAAATCAAGGGCTATTTTGCTCAGCTTTCACCATTGTATGTGATCCTGGCGGCGGTTACCTATCTTGCGGCCTATTTCGTGAGGTCTGTGCGCTGGAACATTCTGCTCTCACACAGCGTTCGTATCCCCATCAAAGATACCTGGCTTTATGCCATGGCGGGGAATCTAATCAACTATATCATCCCGATCCGGTTGGGAGAGGTCTGCAGAGCTTGGTTTATCAAGCGCAATCATGGGCACAGTATGGCCAGCACCCTGCCTTCGGCGTTTATAGATAAGGTTTTTGACACTCTGGCCATAGTTGCGATACTTATCATAGCCCCCTTTTTGGCGATAGCAGTCAGCCCTGGACTCATGGTCTTGCTGGTGCTGCTGGCTATCGTATTTATTCTTTCAGCGGGGATTTTGCTTTTGGCCGCTTTACATCCGCAAAAGTTTGCGGCTTGGCTCTGTGTGTTGCTCAAGATAGTTCCCCATAGATTCAAAGATAGAGTGCAAGTCTTTGTGCAGAACTTGGTCAAAGGGCTCAATCTCTTTGAGCATCATCCGGGCAAGTTACTTTTGGCCACTTTGCTTACGGCCTTGGGAATCCTGCTGGATGGAGTATATTTTTATCTGATCTTCGTGGCTTTTGGCATTGAATTTAGCTTTCTTTTGGTACTTTTTGGTTATACTCTGATCAATCTCAGTTACGCTCTGCCACAGCCTCCAGCGCAATTGGGCAGCAATGAATGGATGATGATCATAGTCTTTAGTTTAGGATTTAGTTTGACAAAGTCCAGTGCCTCGGCGATTATGGCATTCGCACACATACTTACCGCAGTTTTAATGGGTGTGGTGGGGAGTGTAGCTTTTGCCATCTCGGGTTTCGAGGTGCTGCGCATGATATTTAAAGGAGAAAAAATAGATGGATAATCTGATTGATCAGATCAATGAACTTAAGTTGTCCGTAACTGGACTAAAAGCAGAAATCGCCAAAGTAATCGTGGGGCAGGATAAGATTATAGACCAAATCCTGACTGCGCTCTTTGCCAATGGCCATGTTTTGATCGAGGGTGTACCTGGATTGGCCAAGACCCTGATGATTTCATCTCTGGCTCAGAGCCTTTCCCTGAAGTTTTCCCGCATCCAGTTTACTCCGGATCTGATGCCCTCGGACATCACCGGTTCCGACATCCTGGTTTCGGACCAACAGACCGGCATCAAGGGCTTTGAATATCTCAAGGGCCCGGTATTTGCCAATATCATTTTGGCTGATGAGATCAACCGGACTCCGCCTAAAACTCAATCTGCGCTCCTGCAAGCCATGCAGGAAAACACCATTACCAGCGGAAATAAGACCTGGCAACTGGAAAAGCCCTTCATCGTGATGGCGACGCAAAATCCCATCGAGCAGGAAGGAACTTATCCTCTTCCCGAAGCCCAATTGGATAGATTCATGTTTTATATTAATATAGATTACCCTACTTATGAGGAAGAACTGAAGATAGTGGAAAGCACTACTGGCGGCGCTTTACCGGAAATCAAAGCAATGCTGAGCGCCCAACAGATTATAGCTTTGCAAGGCGCGATCCGCCAATTGCCAGTGAGCGAGCATGTGGTAAAATACGCTGTCGATCTGGTGCGCAGAAGCCGGCCCAATACCGAAGATGCCGATCCTGAGATAAAGCGTTGGGTGAGCTGGGGTGCAGGACCACGTGCATCTCAATACCTGGTCTTGGGAGCCAAAGCGGTGGCAGCGATGCAGGGCAGGCTTACTCCCTCTGAAGAGGATGTGCGCACAGTAGCTCCGATCGTTCTGAAACACAGGATACTGCTGTCTTTTGCAGCAGAAGCTGAAGGCATCAGTTCTGCTGAGATAGTTGCACTTTTATTAAAAGGAAAAAACTAAGCTGGGAGGCTACATGAGAAGCCTGATACTCACAATCTTGTTAGTCTTGTTTACACTCGTTGCCGGGGCAGTGGACAATCGCTTTCTCTACCCTTTGGGGCAGATCAAGGGAGTAGAGGCAAACAGAATCCAAGTGGCAGATTCGCAGGTCTTGACGCACAATCTCAGCCAACTTTGGGTTTATAGCACCTTCAATGCCTGGCAGCCCAGGTTGGAAGCTTCATTTTATTCAGAATACCGCATTGAAGATGTGAATTTTCAAGCCGGGAACCGCATTTATCTGTCCAGCCATGAGCCGGCTAATAATGTAAGTCCCATTGATTCTCTCAATCTATATGGCCGCATATATTTTATTGATACTGTGATCGGCGACAAACTCACCCGTGAAGGCTCTACACTCTACGTGGCAGACCGCTATCGGGGTATAGATATCATCGATATCGGGGGAGGCGTATCTACAGAGCTGATGGCCAATTTCTCCGAGAAATGGGGGATCAAAGACTTTGTGGCGACTTATCCATATCTCTATGCGCTCAATGACTTTGGCTTTGTAACCGTGGATATCAGCAATCAGAACTTCCCCTTAAGTATCGCCACAAATTACCAGATACCTGATGCCACCAAGCTGGTGAAATACGGAGAATACATATATGTAGCTGCCGGCAAAGAAGTTTTGGTGCTCTCCGTGCGCGATCCGGATAATCCCATCCTCGTCACCCAGATTCCGTTCTTTAACCCGATCCAGGCTCTGGCTGTGAAAGACAACCGCCTTTTTGTGGCTTTGGGCAAGGGTGGAGTCAAGGTTCTGGATATCTCTGTCCCTCAGCGCATCAGTGAGATAAATACCTTTTATCCTCCTGCCGCTGCTATCGATATTGCCCTACAAGATGATTATATCTATATTGCGATGGGCAAAGATGGCTGGATGATCTACGAGTATAGATAGTTAAAAGGAAAGCAGCCGATCTGAAAGATCTAAAGTTTAAGCTTCCCCATTTTGCCTCGCAAGATTCTGCATAACTTTCTGCATCAGAGGGTGATTCGAAGCGGTGGTATGCCTTAGGATTTCCAAGGCCTCTTGCCATGCGCTCTTAGCAGATGCAGCATCACTGGATTCCCAATGCAGTTCTCCTTGGTAGATCAGGCAGCGGGCATATTCCGGATTGGCTTTGCCAAAGAAGAAACTGAATTTCTGCATGGCTGTGTCTAACGCCTTTTGAGCCAGATCATACTGTTTGTGTTTCAGCCTGATTCGATACAAATTCAGATAGCAATGGCAGATATTGGGGCTATTCTCCGCTAGTAGCTTTACCATTGCAGAAAGGGCCATCACACAGTACTCCTCTGCTTTATCCAGGTCATTCATCCTGATGCAGAGACTGGCGATGTTGTTTTGCAACAGTGCCACGAAATACTCTTTGTCACCGTGATTGCATTCGTGGAAGAGCTTCAGGGACAATCGGGAGTAACTCATAGCCTTGGGCAGCAGTTCTTTGTAAGCAAATAGCGAAGCGAGATTGTTCAATCTATCAGCCACATTGGAAGAACGCGGGCACTGCAAATGCTCTATCCTGAGAGACTTGCGCAGCAGTTCTTCGGCCTGGGTATAGCGCGCGGTGTCCTTGTAAAAGCGTCCCAGATTATTCAGATAAGGAGAGAGCTGGGCGCTGCTTTCCCCCAGGTCTTCAGTGCGGCATTTTATCACCCTCAGATAGATGGGCTCAGCCTTTTGATAATGCTGGATGTAATGATAATGCAGGGCGAGCCAGAAGAGCTCTTCGATGTGCCCGGAACTGCCGAATCCGTAATGCCTGCCACTCAAGATCACCGCTCTGCGTTGACAGGCGACGGCTTTTTGCCAGGTACCGTGCTCCATGCTGTAGTCTGCAGCGGCTCTCCAGTGTGAGATGGCAGCTTCAAAGTCATTGGCATTCTCATAGTGATGGGCTATTTCTGCAGAGCCTGGCCCTGCATCACCGCCATAGAGCTTGATCAAAGCTTCTGCAGCAGATTTGTGCAGCGAGGCTATCTTTTCACTTACCATGCGATGGTAGATCACATCGCGTAAAAGCAGGTGGGAAAAGGTGTATTGCAGTTCGGACAGGCTAAACCATAGCCGATGCTTCAGGCCATTCTGCAGATTGACGTCAATGGCTTGATTCAGCATCATAGCCAGAACTTTCACGCTGAATTGCATACCCAGCACAGAGGCGGAGTAAAGACATTCCTGCATGCTTTTGTTAAAGCTGTCGATGCGGCTGTTAATCACGTCGCTGATGCTGAAATAGAGGGTTTCGCTTAATTTATTGCTGATCTTGGCGCTCTCGTCCAAGAGCCCTTCTTCCATAAAATATGTAGTGAACTGTTCCATGAAAAACGGATTTCCTCCGGCGCGGTGATAGATAAGTTCCAAAGAGTCCTGGGGCAGTTTTGACACTTGCAAAATTTGTTTCAAAAAACTATCGGCATCCGCCTCTGGTAGCTTTTCCAGGGCAAGGTGGAAGGATCCCAAGTGGGGCAGAGGCAGATTCACCCTGCTACCGTTACTTTTGCTGCGGCAAGGGGCCAAGATCACCAGGGCAGCGCTATCCTCAAAGCTGATATCTTTTAGTAGTGCCAGACTCTGTTCATCGAGCCACTGAGCGTCGTCTATGAGCATCAAAAGCGGAGCCTGGGACACGAAGAATCTGATAAACTTGCTGAAAGCCTCCGCCTGTTTTTCAGAGCGGATACCTATCTCAATGCTTTGCCACAGGGATGCACTGTATTCAATGTCCAAAAGTGATGCCAAGGTGGATTTCTCCGGATAGACAGATTCTTCCTTCCCAAAATAGCTTTGGTAGCTGAGTTCAAATTCATCCTTAAGTTCCTGGGCCGAAAGATCATCTGTCAGGCCCAGCAGCTCTCTGATGATCTGTGCTATGACCTGCATTTGCTGGTGTGAATCCTCTTGACAATAGACGATTGCTTGCCTGCAGTGTTCAAAGCTTTTCAAGCATTCAAAGGCCAGCCGGCTCTTACCCTGTCCCGGTTCACCACTGATGTATAAGATGCGGCTTCGTCTGAGTGCGATGGATTCATTGATCGAGCTGCAAAGCTGCTCAAGTTCCAGGTGTCGGCCTACAAAGCTGTATTTGAAGAGGAATCTGCTACTTTTGATTCGTTGCTGTAAGCTATAATAGCGTGTGGCCTGGCCCAAACCTTTGAGCTTGATAGCTTTCAGCGGTTGCAATTGATAACTTTCGTGCAATTCCTGCCAGGCATTCTGGTCGCAGAGCACTTCACCGCTCTTGGCCAGGTTCATCAGTCTCGAAGCGATATTCATGGAATGCCCAAGACCCGTATACTCCCATAGCTTGGTGGAGCCAATGTAGCCGGTATAAGCAAATCCGCAACTGAAGCCGATCGAAATACCGGGTATAGATTCTATGGCGGCAATGGAAAAATCGCCACCTTGTAAGATGCTCTTTCCATCACTGAGAGGAGCACCAAAGATAATAAGAATTATAAGCCCATTTTTGCTAAGCTCGATCTTATTCACATAACCGTGATGGCGATCCGCCAAAAAATGGATCTGCTTTATGGCTTGGGATATATCTCTGCTCTGCTCCAGCTTCACAAAACAGGGGACTATCGCGCGGATCTCGTTTGCCGGAAAGAGGCTGGAGTAGCGCCTGTGCAAGAACAATACGCTCCAGGCCTTGGCGATTTCTGCATTGAGGGATGGGAAATCTTCAGATTTTGTCTCAGCCGGCTTTGCTGGCAGGGCACTAATGCCCTCTTTGCCTTTGATAGCCTGAATTGTTTCGCTGCACCTGATTTCAGATTGATGAGAAATAGTCTCACTCACTTCGACAAAAGGTTTGCCGGAAAACAGATACTCGTACTGATGGTCTGTAGGGAAAATCTCCCAGGTGATTTCGCCGAAGCTGGTAGCTTTATGCAGAGCAATATGCAGGTGTTTTGAGACACTATCCAAGCCTTTCAAAGCAAGGTTATCGGCATTGATTTCCTGAAGTGCTAAGCGCAAATTATCTGGGTTTTCGCCTGCAAAGACTGCGCACACGGCATCACCAATGAAGAGAGTCACAAAGCCCTGATGCCGGTGTATGGCTCTAATGGGAGCATCAAAGACCATATTCAGGAGTTTGCCAGCTCTATCGGCACCTCCCTGACCTTCGCCCTGAAACTCTTCCATCACGCCGGTAAAATCCACGATATCCAAAAGCAGCACAAAGCCTTTGAAGCTACCCTTAAATTTTCCCAAGCTCAACTGGCGCAGGATGAAATCTGGTACATAACGTATCAAAATAATCTCCACATCGTTTTTTGCGGCTAAGCATCAGAGCTGTTCTTAAGGCGGCCTAAGTATGCATCCTCCCTAAGTCCCGACGGGCACTAATGCCTTGAAACTAAGTTTACAGAGCTTGAATAATTGTCAAGTAGCTTTAGCCTTGGCATTCTCCCATTATTTTAGCCGAACCTGATTTTGGTTTTATCTTCAGCCTTCTCTTTCCCTGAATTATAGTGGCTTTCTGTATAGCTTATGGTGGAGATGCCGTGGAGATAAGAGGATTTATCCATGGTATCTCCACGGCATCTCTACCATAACAGATGGGGTTGGCCAGACTTAAACCGCTATGATTGAGAATCATAACCATTGGCGGGGCACCGTGGCTTTCCTTGAATGTATTGAGTCTGCCAAGATTTCGCTTGACGATATCGGGGCTGTAGATTTCTGCTTTGTAAAGTCAGTGTTTTGCTTATTGCTATCTAAGCTTCGGCTTTGTATTTGCAATCAAGAGAAGCAAGATACATACTATTGATTAGAGGTAATAAATGCGACCAGATAGAAACGAATTGATCAGGATGCTTAGCCTGCAAAGCGAGGATGAGCTTGCTGAACTATATAAGAAAGCTTATGAGATCAAAAAGCAGCAAGTAGGAACCAAAGTCTATTTCCGGGGGATCATCGAGCTGAGCAATGTCTGCAGTAAAAACTGCTTTTATTGCGGTATCCGCAGTGGTAATGCGGATTTTAAACGCTATACCATATCAATGCAGGAAGCTCTGCGGGAAGCCAAGTGGTGCTATGAACAGCGCTATGGCAGCCTGGTGGTCCAGGCCGGAGAGCGCACAGACCCGGCTTGGATAGATTTCATTACCGAGCTTGTCACCGGCATCAAAAAGCTTTCGGATGGCAAGCTGGGCATTACCCTTAGTTTGGGGGAACAAACTGAAGAGGTTTTTACCCGTTGGTTTGAGGCAGGGGCACACCGCTATCTTTTGCGCATTGAAACTACCAATCAGGAGCTTTACAAAACTCTTCATCCAGCCGATCACAGCTTTGGCGATCGCAGAGCATGCCTGAGATCTCTGCGCAGAGTAGGTTATCAGGTTGGGACTGGAGTGATGATTGGCCTGCCTGGACAAACCATGGCGGACGTAGCCGATGACATCCTCTTTTTCTATGATGAAGACGTGGATATGCTGGGCATGGGTCCCTATATTCCACATCATAATACTCCACTAAAACATCTGGTAGAAGGCTTTGACCCCGATCAAGCCCTAAAGCTCGGGCTGAAACTAATCGCTACTTGCCGCATTGCCCTCAAAGATATTAATATCGCCACCACTACAGCCTTGCAGGCTCTGCATCCTGAGGGCCGGGAAATGGGGCTTTTGGCTGGAGCAAACGTTTTGATGCCAAATATTACCAATACCGAATATCGGGATGGATATCAGCTCTACGAAGGCAAGCCTAATCTGGATGAAAATGCTGATGAAACCGTTGATTCCCTCACCAATAAAATTATCTCAATCGGTGAAAGCGTTGGCTTTGACGAGTGGGGAGATAGCATCCATTTTGCCAAAAGAATGAATTAAATCTCACTTTCACCATTATTATGCAGTTTCGGAACGCTTATTGCACATTCATATTAAAAGAAATAATTCCTATTAGATACATGGAGGATCTTGATGTCGAGAAAGTACTTATGGTACATACTGATGCTGGCTCTAATTCTGGTAGCCGGCTGTGCTGAAAAAAATACAAGCTATCAGGATGCGGATGCACTTACTTTGCTGACCGTGGTTCCTGTGGTTGGAGATCCCCAACAGCTTGATTGTGATGATGCGAATATGTATGTTTCGCTGGATCAGGGCGGTTTGGTCTCAATCAATTTACAAAGTTATACCCCACTTTGGTATTCTGAGATGAGTTTTACTGACCCTGAAGCTGACCCTAAGCCCTTCTATCAGAGCCGAAAACTTGCCTTGGTACCTGAACACAACCGTCTTTTCCTCAATGAAATCACTGCCACAGACATGATATGGATCATTGATACTACCGATCCCGATTCGCTGAAAATCTTCGAAGGGGTCACTGGTGGCACTTCTAATATCCAGGATATTACCGCCCGAAGCATTCCCAATCCTACCACAGAGAATGTGATGGAAGTGGTATATTGTTCTGGAAACAATATCATTTATAAACTTTATGATGGTGAATTGTGGCTTGGCGATGGTTCTGCTGACAAAATGCTCAATCTCCCGACGCGTGTTTCGGGAGTAGAATTAGACGATAATTACATTTACGGAGCAGCTGAACAGCGCGGTTTGGTGATTTACAACAAAACAGGTTACAGCTTAGTATGCAATATCCCCCTCTACGGTGTAGCTCAAAAGCTGGTGGTTCGCGATGGCTATGCCTATGTAGCCTGCCGTCAGGGCGGTCTGCAGATTGTGGATGTAAGAAACCTCCAAAATCCTGTAAAGGTTGCTCAGTATCTTAGCTCAGGCCATGCCAACGAAGTAGATTATCATAATGGAATTGTGGCCCTTTCATCTGGCGGTGGTGGTGCTTATGTCTTTGATGTAAGAAATCCTGCTAAACCTATCTTGATTAAGAGAATAACAGAGGTTGGTTACTGCAAAGCGGTTAAGTTCATAGGCGATGTCTTGGCTGTAGCCAGTAGAGATGACGGCATTTTCTTTTACAAGATGAATAAATGAATAAAGTATTTCAATAAAAGATAAATATCAGGGACCTGGGCAGCAGTGCTTCAGGTCTCTTTTCGCATTTGACAAGCTATGTCTATAAAGAGGAAAAGATGAAACAACTGATTTTAGTATGCGTATTACTTAGCGTCGTGACGCTACTTTTGGCCGCAGGTCCCGTCCAGGTCCAGGAATCTCACGCCCAAGGCCTGTCCTTGAGATTCTCAGCTCCCGAGCTTGAGCTTTCGTCTCAGAAAGTGGGTTCACAGGATTATCATGTTTTAAAGATGGGCTCGGGGAGCTCTTCGGTAGAGCCCGGCCTTCCTGATTTACCGGTGTTTAGCACCAGCATTATCCTGCCAGCCTCTGGCTCTTATACTTTGAATGTGCAAACTCTTAGCCAGAAGAAGTTGCAAGGTATTCATCCTTTACCTGTGTTTGCAGATGATGAGAGCCCTGGTGAGTATGACCTCTCCAAATACTATACTGCCGAGCTGCAACCTGTGGTGCAATCCTCTGGCGTCAGCGTGCTCAGAGACTTCCGGATTCTGAGCCTCAGCATTCACCCCGTCCAGTGGAATGCTAAAAAAGGCGAGCTCACAGTGTACGAAGATGTGGTTATCGAAGTGGATTTTACCAATGAAACAAGTGATACAGACATGGCTGCTTACACCAGCTATTCTCCTGCATTCAGAAATATCTATGCCGCCAATCTGATCAATTTTGACGATTACCGTTACCTGAATCTCACCCAAGCTTATGGCAGGATTCTGATGATTCGTGCCAATAACACCAATGCTACCTATATCTCAAAGATAGAAGAATTTGCCGATTGGAAAAGAATGAAGGGGCATGAGGTAAACCTGGTCAATGTTCAACAAGCCGGATCCTCCAGTTCTGCCATCAAGAATTATATTCAAGCCCAATATGACAACCTCAATACCCGGCCTGATTTTGTGATCCTGATCGGTGATACTCCTCAGATTCCCACTTTTTACGAAAGCAGCGGGGAAGGGGATTACCCTTATACCTTCCTGGCCGGCAATGATATGCTGGGAGATGTATTTATCGGTAGAATATCAGTGGAAACGGTAGATCAATTGCTCACAGTACTGGCCAAGATCTATAGCTATGAAAGGGATATCTACACCGGTGGCGTAGCCGCCAATTGGCTAAACCGCATTCTACTGGTCGGAGACACCGGCATATCGGGAATATCTTGTATGTATAATAGCTTATACATCAAAGAATTGGCCGCGAGGGCGAATCCTGATTACACCTTTATCGAAAACTACACTGGAGGATTCCCTTCCTCCATCAATACCGGGATCAATCAAGGAGTGAATTTCTTTAGTTATCGAGGCTGGATCAATATGAGTGGCTGGAGCCCCAGCGGATCCCTCGTAAACAATCCCCGCCTTCCGCATGCGGTGATGCTTACCTGCGGCACCGGTAATTTTGCCGGTTCAGGCGCCACAACCTCAGAAGCCTTCATAAGACTAGGTACTTCTGCCAATCCCAGCGGCGCTGTCACTGCCATAGGCATGGCTACCAGCAGCACACATACCATGTTTAACAATGCCCTCAATGCCGGTATCTTCAATGGTATCTTTGCTCATGATATGCGCACCATGGGAGAAGCTCTCTTAAATGGCCGTCTCTTTATCAATCAAACTTATGGCGCCAGTCATTCCGCTGGGGCAAAAAGCTCTGCCCATTGGTGTAATCTGATGGGAGATCCCAGCATGGAAGTCTTTGTAGGCATTCCGGGCAATCTGCAGATTGAAGCTCCGGATTCCCTGCCCTTGGGCAGTACGACGATGGACGTCAGAATTCTGGATGATAGCTCCATTGGGCTTGCGGATGTAAATGTAACCGCCTACAATACGTCAAGTTCGCAGCTTGTGGCCCGGGGTTATACTGACTCTGATGGTTACGTAAGCCTTTTTATTGGCTCAGGTATGCAGGGGAATATCAAGATCACCGCAGCCAAGCCCGACAAAAAGCCCGCTTTCCAGACGGTGTATGTTGCAGAAGGTGGCATAGTATATTATGATAAGGTGTTGTATGATAATGGAGAATATGGTTCTAGCGGGAACTCAGATAGCTTCGCCCAAGCTGGTGAGACCATCGCTTTGATGCTGACTGTGAAAAACACTACACAATCAGCTTTGACCGGAATCAGCGCGAGCGTATCTTGTGACGATGCATATATCCAACTTCAGACCAATACCATTAGTTTTGGAGATATTCCCGCCTCCGGGCATTTAATAGCCAACGCTCCGGTACTCATGACTCTTGCTAATAATCTACCGGCTCAGCGTGATATCCGCCTGGTTTTTGAATTTAGCGATGCCTCAGGTGGTAATCACGTATTCCCAATGCACATAGCTGCATACAACGCTTTGCTGAAAGTGGAAGCGGTGAATATCCTCGCCGGAGGCAATAGTATCTTAGACCCCAACGAAAATGGCACGCTTCAGCTGGGTATTCGCAATCAATCTATAGCCTCGGTGAATGATGTCTCAGCGCAGCTCTATTCGCTGGACGATCTGGTACAGGTGCAGCAGAACCAAGCCTATGTAGGCAGCATTGCGGCAGGGTCTATGATATTTGCCCTCGAGAGTTTTGAAGTCTATGCGCGCCCTCTGCTTATTCCGGGGATGCAGATTCCATTTAGAGTGCATTTGAGTAGCACCAGCGGCTTTGAGCAAGATGTTTATTTCAATGTCAACATAGGGAACGTTACACAAAATACACCTTTGGGCCCGGATAGCTATGGCTATTTTATCTATGACGAAAGCGATACGGCCTATGAGGATTGTCCCAGCTATGAATGGATTGAAATCCATCCCAGTCAGGGAGGAGGGGGCACTTTACTTAGTACACTAAACGATTCCGGGGTGTCCGGTGAAGAAGGTGAACAAGTTGGCAGCAATGCTTTGGAAGTAGTCAATTTGCCCTTTGACTTTAGTTTTTACGGCGAAACCTATAATCAAATCACCGTTTGTGTAAATGGTTTTATCGTCATGGGGATTACAGAAAACCCTGAATTCAGGAATTGCAGACTGCCTGCAGGAATTGGACCTGCTCCCATGATCGCTCCTTTCTGGGACGATCTTATCCTCATCGGCGATGCTGGAATATATCAATATTATGATGCCGATGAACATCGGTTTATCATCGAGTATTACAAGCTGCGTAATGGCTATAACCGTACCTCACTTGAGACTTTTCAGGTGATATTCTATGATCCCATGTACCATCAAACCAGCTTGGGCGATGGCAAGATCAAGTTTCAATATAAGGACTTTAACAATGTAGATGTGGGTGGTAGTGGATACTCTCCCCGGCATGGAAAATATGCCACCATTGGCATCAAAGACCATACCGGCACCCGTGGCTTGGAATATAGCTATGACAATGTATATCCCACTGCGGCAGCACCTCTGAGCCATAATTCAGCGCTGATGATAAACACCGTGCCCGTATTGCACGAAAGTCCCTATCTCGTGGTGCAGGACCTCATCATCAATGATTCCAATGGCAACGGAATCGTGGAACCCGGAGAAACTGTCGAGCTGGGTATCCGCCTTCTCAATCAGGGCCTCAATACCGCAGAGAATACCCAGATCAGCGTGAGTATGAATCATCCTTATGCCACTTTAACCAATAGCCAAAGTGCTTATCCAGAAATTCCCGGCGAAATGGGAGTTGTAAATATCCAGCCCATTGGCATCATCGTGAGTGAGCAGTGTCCTGATGGCAGCCAGCTTCAGCTAAATGTGCATGTGGAAACGGGCAACGCTGCCTGGGATTATTCCATCCTGGTACCGGTACATAAACCAGCTATAGAAATCAGCAGCTACTATATGAATGACGCTCAAGGCAACGCCAACGGCATGGTAGATCCTGGTGAAAGCTTTGATCTGGTGGTCAATTTTGCCAATAAAAACCTAGTGGATGCTCACAATATTACCGCCAATCTCATGAGCACGTCTCAGCATGTAACTATTCTAAACTCCGGCTTGCTCTTGCCCAAAATCCCAGCTGGCTCAATTACCCAAGCGAAATATGAAATCAGCATCTCACCTGAAGCACCCATGGGCAACAATTTAAGCTTTTATCTCACCTATCTGGGAAACCTCGTTCCTGCCACAAACAATCATTTATTTATTAGCATCGGCACCACCGGTATGAGCCAGGATTTTGAAGATAACAATGGCAATTTCCAGCCCAATCCCACAAGCAACGCCTGGCAGTGGGGGAGTTCCAGTGCTGTTCCTGCCCATAGTGGTGACAAGCTCTGGGGCACCCGCCTCGATTCCAGCTATAGTGCAAATGCAAACTATAAGCTTAGCACTCCGGCCATTTATATTGGCGCTGATTTTGCCTTGGAATTTTGGCATTATTTTGATACTGAAGCGAATTACGATGGTGGTAACGTGCAAATATCTACAGATTCAGGCAATAACTGGCAAGTGATTCCTCCCACAGGTGGATATACTAATTCTTTCCTCAATGCCTTGAATGGGCCTGGTTTTTCAGGCAACAGCAATGGTTGGGTCAAATCCTCCTTCCCGCTCTCAGCATATAGCAATCAAAACGTGATCTTCCGTTTCGTTTTTGCCTCCGATAGCAGCAACCACGGTCAGGGCTGGTTTATAGACGATGTGCGGACTTCCGGATATATTGAGTATGCTGGCATGGTAAGCGGGCAGATCCTAAGCTCCGATCCTGCGATCGATTTTGAAAGCATTTGCATCAGCAATGCCGACGCGATCTTAAGTACTGCAGATGAGAGCGGCAACTATAATCTCTATTTGCCCATGGGCCTGCAATATGTCTCAGCTACAGCAGAAGGCTATCATAGCATAGACCCAGTGGCTATCGGGCTGAGCGAAGAATTTGCAGTAGCTATTCAGGACTTTTATCTGGGCTATTTCAAGCCTGCCTCAAATGTGGTTCACAATGTGAATATTGACTTTCTGACCTTGAGTTGGGATGCGCCCGCAGATTCTGAATACCCAGTGCTGGGATACGAGGTTTACAAGCGCTTTGGCGCAGGAGCCTTTGAGATGATTAGTACAGTGCAGCAGCCCTTGTATCATGAAACCCTGGAGGTTTCTGGAGAGTATAAATACTACATCCGTGTCCTTTACCCCGAAGGAGAGTCCAAACCCACACCTACTCTAAGCTTTTATTGGGGGGGAGTGGACAATCCTGATCAGCCTTTGCCTGTAGCCATTACCGGTTTACAGAGGAACTATCCCAATCCCTTCAATCCCACCACCACAATTTGCTTTACCCTGGCAGATGCCTCACCGGTGCGTCTTTCGATCTACAACCTCAAGGGACAACAAGTAGCATCTCTGATGAATGCAAGCCTCAGCCCGGGCGAGTATCGTAAAATCTGGAATGCAGTGGACGAACGCGGTCGCCCCGTGAGCTCTGGAATATATCTGATCAGACTCGAAACCAATAGCGGTGTCTTTACTCAAAAAGCTATGCTGATGAAGTAAGGTGTTGCAGCCCAGACCTCGGTCAGGGTTCTTTACCTGGACTTTCCAGCCGGGCCCCGATAAATATTGATAGGCGGCTCCTGCAAGAGCCAGCCCTATGCGATAGACACGCTTTTGATGCAGGTTCGACTCGAGCTGACTCGAGCCGAACCTGCGTCAAAGACAAATTGAATCGAAGGGTGAGCGTAGGGGCAGACTTACGTTCTACCAAAACATGGATTATCGAAAGGATATTCGTTCAAAGCGCTTGCTCTGAAAGAAAGTAGAAGATTTTTATTGACACAAAATGCCTTTATGAAAATATGGTTAGAAATGAAGCCGTCTGCTTCAGCCTTGCTGCCTTAAATGTGTGTGTAAGGCTCAGAAATACTGAATATCAGTACATTATTTACTGTGGAACAGGCGGAATTTCCTTTGGAGATTTCGCCTGTTCCATTTTAACCGGTAAAGAAGGAGGTTCTTATAATCCGGATTAAACGTTTCAAGGCAAGGACCAAAGAAGTTGTGCCGAAAGAAAGAATTAACCATCAGATCACTGCGGACAAAGTTCGCCTGATCGATTCTGATGGCAAGCAGGTTGGTGTTTTGTCCTTACGCGATGCTCAGCATAGGGCAGATGAAGCTGGATTGGATTTGGTGGAAATATCACCCACAGCAAACCCACCCGTTTGCCGACTCTTGGATTTTGGTAAATACTATTTCCAAAAAGAAAAGAAGGCTCGCGAAGCCAAAAAAAGACAGCATGAAGTTGAGGTAAAGGAAATCAAATTTGGTCCCAATACCGAAGAACACGATTATAACTTCAAGAAAAACAATGCGATTAAATTTTTAAAACAGCACAACAAGGTGAAATTCACCGTTCGTTTCCGGGGCCGCCAAATGGCGCATAAGGAATTGGGATATAAGATATTGGATAAGATCAAAGCTGATCTTGCTCATATCGCTGATGTCGATCAGGAACCGATGAGCGACCGCAATCTACTTTCGATAGTGGTCTCACCCAAAAAAGATATTGACCAAATCCTGAAAACTACGCCCAAAGCGGGTGAAACTACAGATGGCGCAGAAGCTACAGACATTACTGAAAATGCGCAGGCCACTGAAGCCACAGGAATCGTTGAAACCGTGGAAGCCCAGGAAAGCACTCAGCCCGAGACCATAGAAAGCTAATAGAATATAACCCAGCCAGTTGCGCATCCTGAAAGATGTGTCAGGGCTGTGATGATATAGAGAAATTCAAGGAGATATAAAATGCCAAAGATCAAAACTAATCGATCTGCCGCTAAGCGCTTTAAGCTAACCGGCTCCGGGAAGATAGTGCGCCATCATGCAAAAACTGGCCACATCAAGACCAAGAAATCACCAAAATTGAAACGTAACCTTCGTGCCAGCGCCATCGTCGCAAAATGTGATGAAGGTAGAATTTACCGCATGCTGGGATTGTAAAGGAGAATAAGAAATGCCAAGAAGTGCAAATAACGTAGCAGCCCATCGTAGAAGAAAAAAATATATGCTCGCAGCCAGAGGCTACTTTGGTCGCAGAAGTAAAACATATCGTGTAGCACGTCAGACCGTTGAACGTGCTATGGCCTTCTCCTTTGCTCATCGCAAGCTGAAAAAACGCCAGTTCCGCAGCCTGTGGATCACCCGCATAAATGCCGCCTGTCGCTTGAACGACATGAGCTATAGCAAGTTTATCAATGGACTTCACAAGTCCAATATCGAGATAAACCGCAAGACCTTGGCTCATCTGGCCTGGCATGACGCTGGTGCTTTTGCCCGCCTGGTAGAGATCGCCAAAAGTATCTAATAAACACAAAAGCAAATGAGTCCATATTTGGGACCTTTGCCCAATAATATAAAAATGCGGTTTGACTAAAAACCGCTTTTTATCTATCACAGCTAAGCTTCATATAAGGAAAGAACATTGCAAGAACAGCTTGAACTTCTAATCAAGGAAGCGGAGCAAGAGATTGGCAATTGCTCCGGTGTAAACGATATACTCAATGCCAAAGCCAAATATTTGGGCAAGAAAAGCATGCTGAATGGCTTTTATGGCAAAATGAAAGAACTTGATGCCGAGCAGCGTCCAGCTTTTGGCGATCAGCTAAATTCTGTGCGCAAGCAGATCGAAACTCTGCTAAGTGCCCGCTCGAAGGCCATCCAGGAAAGCACTTGGGAAAAAAGTCGTGTGGATTTTGATCCCAGTATGCCGGGAATCGCTTTGGGACGAGGCGGCTATCACCCCTTAAGCATTATCCGTCGCCAGATCGACGAAGTATTTATCAGCATGGGTTTTGAGATAGCTGAAGCCAATGAGATCGAGGACGAATTTCACAATTTTGACGCTCTCAACACCCCCAAAGATCATCCCTCCCGCAATCTGGCAGATACCTTTTATGTGGATGGTGGGATGCTACTGCGGACCCAGACCTCTCCTGTGCAAATCAGGGTGATGGAAAAGCATAAGCCGCCCATCCGAATCATTTCTCCTGGACGCTGTTATCGAAATGACAAACCGGATCCCTCACATTCACCCGTCTTTCATCAGGTGGAAGCACTCGTGGTGGATAAGGGCATCAGTATGGCTGATCTGCAGGATACTTTGCAAAACTTTGCCAGCATCATGTTTGGCACAGACGTGAAAAGCCGCATCAGGCCACATTTCTTTCCCTTTACCGAACCTTCTGCGGAGATGGATATATCCTGCGTGGCTTGTGGTGGCCAGGGCTGTCGGATCTGTAAACAGTCCGGTTGGTTGGAAATGGGTGGTGCCGGAATGGTGGATCCCGCCGTCTTTGATACCCTGGGCATAGATTCGGAAATCTACACCGGATTTGCCTTTGGACTGGGCATCGAACGCATAGCCATGCTCAAATACAATATTCCGGATATGCGGATTCTATTTGAGAACGATCTCAGGATGCTAAGACAATTCAGAGGAGAGCTATAATGAAAATCGCATTATCATGGTTAAAGCGTTACCTGGAAGTGGATAAGGAGAATCACCAGCTCTCTGATCTGCTCACTTTTGCCGGCATCGAAGTAGAGGGCATGCAAGAGCTACCTGCCTTTGGCGACAAAGTTTTCGCAGCGAAGGTTATCTCTGCCCAAAAAGTGCCCAAGACAGATCACTTGCAGATCTGCTCCGTGGATATTGGGGATATACACTATCCTGGAAAAGATGAAAACAACTGCATTCCAGTAATCTGCGGCGCTCCCAATTGCAGCGCAGGTATGATGGCTGTGTTGGCTTTACCTGGCGCAGAACTCGGTGATATCAAGATTGAAAAAGCCAAGATCCGCGGGATAGAATCTCACGGCATGCTCTGCTCGGAGCGCGAGCTTGGCCTTTCAGAAAATCATGCTGGAATCATAGCCCTGCCTACCGAGATAATGATAGGCACTTTGGCAGATGTTTTGTATGAATTGCCCGATTGTGTGTTTGATCTGGAAATCACACCAAACCGTAGTGATCTTTTAGGTTATGTCGGTATCGCCAGAGACCTTTCCGCCAAGCTCTTACGCCCGGTGATCAAGCCTGGTTTGCCGAAGCTTAAAATCGGCAATGAAGAGCTTAAACTGGGTTTGAAGAATCTCGAGCCAGAACTTTGTCCCCGCTATACAGCGCGGGTCATCAAGGGCGTTACCATCAAAGAATCACCGCTTTGGCTGAAAACCGCTCTGATCAAAAGTGGCCTCAGGCCCATCAACAATATCGTGGACGTAACAAATTTCGTGATGCTGGAAAGCGGACATCCTCTGCATGCTTTTGATTATGACAAGCTGGAAGCAAGTGATGACGCTCAGGGCTATCCTGACATCGTGGTGCGTACTGCCTACACAAAAGAAGAATTTATTGCCCTGGATGGCAAAAAGTATTGTTTGGATGGTGATGAACTGGTGATCGCTGATGGCAAGAAAGCCTCTGCTTTGGCCGGAGTAATGGGTTCAGCCCACTCAGCCATAAGCGAGCAGACTGTGAATATTGTGCTCGAATGCGCAGCCTTTCATCCCGGATCGATCCGCAAAACCTCATATAAACACAAGCTCGGTACGGATTCTTCCTACCGCTTTGAAAGGCATCTCTCTGCCAAAAGTGCGGCCGAAATCAGCGATCGGGCTACTGCTCTGATCCTGGAGCTGGCCGGTGGAACGATCTGTGGAGAATTGCTGGATAGCTATCCTACACATGATGAAGAGATTATCCTGGGAGTACGTCCTCATAGATTTGAGTCTTTGATCGGTTATGCTCTGTCTAATGACAAGATTCGCGAGATTTTGGAAAACCTGGGCTTTGCTTTCATCAAATATGGAGATTTCAAGCCACGACCGATTGCCTATGTAGAAGATATTCCCTCTTTACAGACAAATGGGGTGAAAGACCAAGACCTTCAAAGCAGAAAGCTTCAGGACAATAGCTTTACCCATTATTATCGGATCCCCACTTATCGTAAAGACATCACCCGGGAAGCAGACATTTTGGAAGAGCTGGCACGGTTGGCGGGATATGATAAAGTGCCGCAGAAGACAGTTTTAGGACAGATAATGGATCGTCATGCCTACAAAATCCAAAATCAGGCAACGGATTGGATAGTGTCTTTTGGCGCTTATGAAACCTTGAACTATAGCTTTACAGACCCTGCGCTGATGCAGCTTTTGGGTTACGAGGATAAGGACACCAACTATATTCAGCTGTTGAATCCCCAGAGCTCAAATAATAGCGTGATGCGAGTCTCGTTATTACCGCAATTGCTCAGCAATCTGGAGTATAACCTGAATCATGCAGAGCGGGATGTGAAGCTCTTTGAACTGGGTAAAGTGTATCTGAAAAAGAAGAGCGATCACCATGAGCCCAAGCATCTTGCAGCTATTTTTACCGGCAAAGCTAATGTCGAACACTGGCAACACAAGTCAGCTCAGATAGATTATTACTGGGTAAAGGGCTGCTTTGAAGGCCTGCTGTCCAGGCTTGGTATCAGCTATCAGGCACATACCTGCGAGCTGCCCTATCTGATAGCCAAGGAAGCATCCGCTTACTATCATAAAGAAACTCTTTTAGGCAGTTTTGGCAGGATAAAACCTGCTGTGCTTCAAGCTTTTGGCATTGATGCCAATAGCCTGGGTCAGGATGTCTGGACTCTGGATTTTGAGCTGGAGAATCTGGTAAAGCTGACCAGAAATCTAGGGATTAAATATCATGATATCCCCAAGTACCCTGCTGTGGTACGAGATATTTCCTTCCTGATTTCAGATCAATATAGCTATCTCGAGCTGCGCCACAGTATCACTGCTATCAATACAGATATTATCAGAGAAGTAAAAGTATTTGATGAATACCGTTCAAAGCAAATCCCACAAGGCTTTAGAAGCCTCAGCCTGCACATAACGATCCAAGATCAAGAAAAAACATTGACAGATGAGCGCCTTGATGAGCTAATGATTTCAGTGCAAAAAACACTAACAGATAAATTTGAAATTGCAATGAGGTAAATATGGAAAGTCCGATTGTAAATCTGCAGCAGAGACTGCAGAAATTGATTGATCAATATACCGTAAATAAAAAGGAACTGGACGAGCTAAAGACCAGCTATACTCAGCTTAGGGATGAGAATACCCAGCTGCTCAGCCAGATCGAAGATTATGTCAATCTGGTAACAGATACAGATAATTCTCTAAAGACACTTCAAGGTGAACATCAAAGTCTGAAAAACAAGTATGACGAAATGGAAAAGATGCTCTTCGGCGTAGAAAGCTTTGCTGACGACGCTATCAAGAAAATCGATGATATCTTCCCCAAGATAGGGGACAGCGAGTAAGCAATGAAATCGGTAGAGGTGGAGATTTTTGGGCGCTTATTTCGTCTGAGAAGCGACAATCCTACCCGCACACAAAAGATTGCTGAAGACTTATCTGAACAACTGACAGAAATTTATGAGAGCTACGAGAATCTGGATTTTTCCAGGCTTTTGCTGCTCGCCTGTTTTCAGCGTGAAGAGAAGCTGCAAATAGCAATAGAAGAAAACCAAGAATTGAAAACCGAACTAAACCGGGTAAATCAGATGCTGGAAAGCATTGTGAATATATGAAATTAGCCTGCGGAATTCGTGATATGGATTGCATAAAAGCCAATGAATAATAAGGGAGTCGAGCCATGGGTGGCATGCGCGCCGGTTCATTCCGGATACATAAAGCCCACAAGGTAGATTCCCACCTGCAGTATGGCTTTGAATAAAGTCAAACATACACGGTTCACGCGGGCCTTTAATTCTGCTTCCCGAATTATTTCGGTGAGCGTAAATAGATCGAACTAAGGAAATAGTATTATGCAAATAGCATACATAGCAAGTGCCATCGCTTTTGCCGTGGGCTTTCTTTTCGCATTGGTGATATATCTGATCAAGCGCAATAGCGCCTTTAGGGCTGTATCCCAAGCTACAGAGATTGCCGAAAGCATCAAAAGAGATGCAGCAAAAGAGGCCGAGGTCGCCAAGAAAGCGGCTTTGGTGGAAGCACGCGAAGAATGGTTTAAACAAAAACGTATCTTCGATGAAGAAGTAAAAGAACGTCAGCGTGAGCTCAGAGCTCAGGAAAAGAAATACAATGAGCGCTTGGGCAGCTTGGATAAACGGCTGGATTCCCTGGATAAAAAGGAAAACAACCTTACTGAACAGGAACAGAGACTTAAGGGTAAAGAAGACGAACTGCAGCAGAAGAAGCAGGAATTTGATGATATTATCACTGAACAAAAGCGAAAACTGGCCGAAGTGGCAGGACTTTCTCGCGAAGAGGCTTTGGAGCGTCTGCGTCTGGAACTCATCGCCACTGCACGTCAGGTGGCTGCCAATGATGCCAAACTCACCATCGAGCAGCTGAAGCTGGACACCACCAGAAAGGCCACCGAAATCCTTGCCACTGCCATCCAACGCATGGCTGTGGATCATGTCTCCGAAAGCACTGTATCCGTAGTGTCTCTGCCCTCGGATGAGATGAAGGGGCGCATCATCGGTCGCGAAGGTAGAAACATTCGCACCTTTGAAAAAGCTTCGGGAGTAGATCTGATTATAGACGATACTCCGGAGGCCGTAGTGCTTTCCTGTTTTGATCCTGTACGCAGAGAGATTGCACGTCTGTCTTTGGAGAAACTGATCTCCGATGGCAGAATCCATCCCGGACGCATCGAAGAAGTAATCGCCAAAACCAATAAGGAAATGGATGAAAACCTCATCAAGATCGGTGAAAAGGCAGTATTGGAAACCAATATCCACAATATCTCGCCAAACCTGATCAAAGTCTTGGGACGCCTGCATTATCGTACCTCTTATGGGCAGAATGTATTGCAACACTCCATTGAAGCAGCCTGGATCTGTGGTATATTGGCAGCAGAGCTGCAATTGGATCAGGAAGTTGCCCGCCGAGCCGGAATGCTGCACGACATCGGAAAAGCTGCAGATCATGAATTCGACGGCACTCATGCCATTATCGGAGCCAATTTAGCTCGCAAAAATGGCGAAGGTAAGTTGATCGTAAATGCTATCGAAGCGCACCATGAAGAAGTGGAAGCGCTTTCGGTTTATGCCGCTTTGGTGCAAGCTTCAGATGCCATATCCGGAGCCCGTCCCGGAGCCCGGCGAGAAATGCTGGAAACTTATATGCAGCGCCTGGCCAAGCTGGAAGAGATCGCCAATAAAGTCGAAGGTGTGAATAAATCCTATGCCATTCAGGCCGGCAGAGAGTTGCGCATTATCGTGGAGCCCTCCATGATCGAGGAAAATCAAACACCGCTTCTGGCCTCTGAGATTGCCGCTTCGATAGAGAAGCAAGTACAGTATCCAGGACAGATTAAAGTAACCGTGATTCGAGAGACACGCCAGATCGCAATGGCAAAATAAATGACAATCCTCTTTTTCGGCGACGTATTTGGCAAACCGGGCAGAACAGCCCTGCTGAGTCGTTTACCAGAGCTGATTGCTCAATACAACAGCGATTTTGTGATCGTGAATGGTGAGAACCTGGCCGATGGCAAGGGCATCACCGAAAGGACCCTAAAGCCGCTATTGAGCAGAAGCGTGGATGTGATCACCAGTGGCAATCATCTCTGGGATCGCCAAGAGGGGTTGGAATATATTGCCGAGGAGCCCAGAATCGTGAGACCTATGAACTATCCTCCTTTTGCACCGGGGAGCATGAATTACATTATCCGCAAGGGTGATCTGGCGCTCAACGTGATCTGCCTTACCGGCCAGATTTATATGCCGCCTTGTGATTCTCCCTTTCTGGCATTTGATAGTTTCTGGGATGCTGCAGATCAAACGCTACCCCTATTTGTGGATTTCCATGCGGAATCTACCGCTGAAAAGCGTGCATTTGGCTGGTACGTGGATGGCAGAGCTTCTGCTGTGATCGGCACCCACACTCATATTCAGACTGCTGATGAGGAAATCCTCAGTGAAGGCACCGCCTATCTGACGGATGCCGGTATGACAGGCGCTCACGATAGTGTGATCGGTGTGAAAAAGGAAATCATCCTGGAGAAATTCAGAACTTCTGTGCCTCACCGCTTTGAAACTTCGGATCAGGGACTCATGATAAATGGCGTTGCACTGGATATAGATCCAGTTTCGCGCCAGGCTACCCGTATTGAGCGCATTAGACTGGCAGTGGAGGAATAAATGCAAAAAGAATTGAAAGGCAAGGCTATCGCACTGGCGATCAATAAGGTCTCCAAAGCCCTGATTCAGGAGTATGATCTAAGCCCAAGCATGCGCTTGATCCAGGTGGGGGAAGACCCCGCCTCTTCCTACTATGTGCAAAGCATCGTGAATACCGCTTCCCGCTTGGGTTGCAAAGCTGAATTGCTATCCTTGTCAAAGACTGCGAGTCAAGAGGACTTGATATCTGTGATCCAAGCCGCCAATGAAGATACAGGTGTGCATGGCATCATGCTGCAAAAACCTCTGCCCAAAACGATGGATGACAGCCAGATAAATATGAGCATTGACCCAAATAAAGACATTGATGCTCTGCATCCGCTGAATTTAGGTAAAATCCTTATGCAAGAAGATGGCTTTTTGCCGAACACTCCAGCGGCGGTTTATTACACTTTGAAGTATTATGACATCGACCCCATGGGCAAGAATGTAGTAGTTTTAGGGCGTTCAAACGTGGTGGGAAAACCCTTGGCGAATATGCTTTTGTGGAAGAAGCCCTATGCTAATGCCACGGTAACAGTTTGCCACAGCCGCACCCGCAACCTAAAGGAAATCTGTCAAAATGCGGAGATCTTGATTGCTGCGATCGGCAAAGCGAATTTTGTTTCGCCGGATATGATTAAAGATGGCGCAGTCTTGATAGACGTAGGCATCAATGAGATCATACAGCCAGATGGCAGCTCCAGCTATGTGGGTGACATAGACTATGATGCTTGCTATGAAAAAGCTCAGGCCATTACTCCCGTTCCGGGGGGAATTGGCCGGATTACCACCAGTCTTTTGTATTTGAATTTGGTGAAAGCTTGTCTTATTGCCAAAAAAATAAATAAAAACGTTGACGAATATGTCGATCTGATTTTTGGTGAGAACCAAAAGAAATAATAACCTGATGTTTGGGAGGAACGATGAAGAATAAGAGTTATAGACTCTTGGCGATCATCTTGATACTTACGGCAGTAGCTCTTGTTGTGACCGGCTGTGGAAAGTCCGGGAACAGATTTGCAAACGAACTGCCTTCGATTTCAATTACCTCATTTGAGGGTTGGAGTAATGATAATATTCCAGCAAACGTGGATACAACTAGCCATGAGTACCTTTTTCAACAGAAGATATTCTGGCATGCCACAGATCCTGATGGCGTTATCACTGGGTACGCTTTCCGTATTCTGGATGAAAACCAAGATCCCATTGCAGTGCCGGGCTATAAGTATATAGCAGACGCTGCCAGTGGCCTGATCCCGGAGAATCTATTGAACAAACACGGAGAAGGCTGGGTAATTCACTATCTACCCGGTGCGCCACAAGATTACCCTTTGGATAATCATTTGGCTAAGCGCACAATCTGGACAAATCAGAAATATGCGCTGATCAATTTTCCCGCATCTGATGAAAACGGCGATCCGATGCCCACGATATCATATTTTGAAGTATTGGCGATTGACAATCGTGGAGACATTACCAAGAATACAGCCAAGCGTAAATTCCGCACAAACTCAAATCGTCCTGATTGCATTGCCAGTACTACCAGAGGCAACCCTGATGGCGGTGATGTAGGAAGTGGCATGACTCTCAGATTTTCTATGAACTATCCAGATAGCTTGAATATGCTGATCGATGCGGTTCCTTCAAGATTCGAATTTAAGATGATGAAGATCGACGATGTGACGAAACAGATTGTTGCCGGTACTGAGACTGAGTGGTTCAACACAGTGGGGCAGGAGCGCATTAATGAATTTCGCCTAACCAAAAGAACCAATCCACCCTTGACATACGATTATGATCAAGAGGGTAATTCACTAGGCTATAGTACCAGAGTGGTTGCCCGGGCTGTCGATTTGGCTGGAGTATATTCCGATATGACCATACCCACGGATAATAAGCCTCCTAATTGGCAAGTCAATTTTAAAGTAAAACCTGGCTTCCATCCACGGACCACTCTCTATTCCCAAAGGATTCTTGCTTTGGGCGAAAATCATTTTGAAGATATAAAAGACGAATCGACCCCTGAAGATCTGCCCTATACTGTCGTTCAAGGGGAAAATCTTTATGCCACTCCTTTATTTAAAGACTTCACAAACACCTATTCTGTAGTTCACAGCACAGATCTCAGGATTTACGTCCGCTGGGGTTGGTGGGGTGAATACGGTGAAGAATCTAGTAGTGGTTCCATCACCTATCCTGCCGACAATCCTTATGTAAAGAAATTTGACGCTGTTTTAAGCGAACCTGACTCTACAACCGGAAATCCAGGTGGCAAGAATTACTATTCGGAGATCACCCATTTTGATCTTCGCTATGATGGTGAGCCTTATTTCTTTCAGCCTTTCCCCGGATCACAATATAATTTTGTCGATGATGATGGAACTGAGTGGCTGAGATTACCTCTGTACTCTCCCCTCAGACAATCCATCGTGCTCACTGGAAACCAAATCAACCCTGGAAGACATAAATTTGAAGTTCGTGCTGTGGATTCTCAGGATGAAGTTTCCAAATATCCGGCTGTATTCGAGTTCAATGTTGTGCCCTATATCCCACCAGCTTCACGTTCTGGAATCTTGATCGTGGATGATGATGTCGACAGTGCCCAATACTCACCAGAAGAGATTGTGAATGCTAAATATACCAGCATGACCTCTGGTATTGGAGCCGTGACCATGTTCAAACTATTCCAAAAAAGTCTTGATCCAGGACCAGAAGAGACAGCAGAAGAAAGAAGGCGTAAAGACGCTCGTGGCCGCGAACTGTCATTCTCTGAGTTACAAAAGTATAAATTGGTAATCTATCATGCGGATCATCCTGCCCGTGGTGGTACTATTGAGGATGAGGTCGATGGCCTCTCTCTTTTCCTGCGTGGCGGCGGGAATCTCGTGATTTCTCATACTGCACAATTTAAGTCCAAGGTCGAAAGTATCGCAAATAAGTATGCCCTGGGTTTGAATTCCAGAAAATATACGATTATGGACTTCATGGGTCTGCCCAGAGTTCCGAAAATGACCCCTGGATCCCAAAATCTCAGTGTCGGAGCCTTCTTCCAAAAAGGCGTAGGGAGCTCAGGGTTTCCGAACGTAGGCGTGCAATATTCCGATAATCCTGATAATACAGCCGGCACTGCAGCTTTCAACCCTATCGTTGAGAGTCGCAAAGGCTTTTCTGCTGTGGCGTATTATAATGTGGTCAATGGAGCACCGAATATACTTGGTGACCCGATTTATACCTACGGTTGCAAACCTGTGGACTTCCCTACATCTCCCCCCACCCAAGCTCAATTTGATACTTTCAATGGTAAGGTGGTAGGAGTGCGCAAAACAAACAGTAACGGCGGCAAGGTATATACATTTACCTTCCCATTATCTTATATGCTGGATAGCCATACCAAGGCTCTGATCAATAAAATCTGGAGCGAACTGCAATAAATCCTGAATATCAATATAAATAAACAGGGGGCGTCGATTCGACGCCCCCTTTATCATATATAGCATTATTGCCAATATCGCGAGTCAAAGAAAGAGCCCAGGTCCACCAGCTTTTTCCCAGCAATCAATTTGTAGATAAACACATCTTCCGCTCCTGCATCCAGGTACACTGAACGGATCAATTCCGAGCAGTAAAGCCGATCACTGTTGCTGAGATCAAAATCGTGATCAAAGGCTGATCTCTGACTTAGGTAGTATCTGGCTCTATTGCCAAGCAGCGCAGGCTCGATCTGAAAGGCCGGCTTTATGTGCCGTATATTTCCCAGATATGCTTTGCTGATGAAAGACTGAAGATCCTCAATACGAATGCCATCACTATCCGAGATGCTGCCCGAAATGCTGTGGATGATCTTCCATTTGCCCTGATCATGCACCAATATGCCGCAATGCGACATACCCTCGGCAGAGGGGAAGGCCTGGGTGATCAGGGTGGAGATGAGGGAATTGCCTTGCCTGAGCAAGATGTCGCCTTCAGTGAAGCGTGTGCTATCCACAAAGGCACTGTGCCCTTTCAGACTATCAGGCTCCCAAGAGAAAGCTCTGCCACGAAAGGCAGAGCTTGTTAATATGCTGACTGTTGTCAGGCCGAGGCCAATGAGCGCAAGCCTATTTGTCCAGGTCTTCCTTGGCAAGGTCCACTTTCCAGGTCCCATCGATCTTTTTCATTTTCAGTTCATGAATATTCTTTTCATCTGGGCTATCTGTATTCCACTTCTCGAAGGTAACGATGGCAGAATCTTCTTCTTCCACTGTTTTCAAGATCTTGTATCTGGTTTTTTTCATTTCGGTTTTTTGTTCTTCGCTCATGTTTTCAGCGAAAGACTCAAGCATTTCCAAAAGCTGTTGTCCTTGTTCGGTAGTATGTTTCCTGGCAGCGGCAAAATCATTATTCTCGATAGCATCGAAGAATGCTCGGGCAGGTTTTTCTGATTTTGCTCCACAGGCGGCCAAGGCAAACAGCGCTAAGCTTATGAGTAGAATATAGACTAATCTCTTCATGGTATCTCCTACAAATATAATTAATATTGCAAGTGGTGATAAATATCTGTCATATCAGGCTTTATCTTTGGTTTTCCGTTTAAAGCTGGGAGTTCTATCGGGTTTTGCAGTTTGTTTTGTTCTGAATTTACGAAATTCTGTTTTGGCCTTATTCTTATCTTCCCAAGGTGGATTGTAGGAATCTGAGCGCTTTTTGCTGCTCTCTCGGGAGTATGAACTGGAGCCTGCAGCTTTCGCTGGGGACACGCTGGGATCTATCTTTTGACCGTTGAATGGAGTTTGAGAAATGGCTTTTTTTAGCTCATTTTCATACTTTGCATCCAGATCTATCAGGCTGTAATCTCCAAAGATATTAATCTGTCCGATCTCTATTCCACGGGTTACTCTCAGGCTGTTGATATAGCGCATCAGATCACGTTTCGTAAGACCGTTGCTGAGTCCAATATTCAGACGGAAGGTGCTGAAAGAAAAGCTGCTCTTGTCCCTCTTTTCCCGCGGTTCTCTGGAGTCTCTCGAATCCCTGGAATCTCTGGAACTTCTCGAATCGCGTGAATCCCGAGCTTCACCCATGTTATTCAGATCTGGGATATCCTTGTAGTAGTTCAAGAAACGGTTAAATTCGACCGAAACAAAGCGCTTAATCAGGTCTTCCCTGGTCATCCAGCTCAGCTTTTTAAATACATTGGTGAGGAATGATTCCATTTCAGCTTCATTGACCTCGATGCGCTCCACCGTGTCGATGAAATGAAAGAGCTGCTTTTCACAGATTTCTCTGCCGCCGGGAACTTTTTGCCAGACGATGGGGGCGCCAAGCAGTTTTTCCACCGCTCTTAAGGCACTGGTTTCTTTGCCGTGGGTGATGGTGATCGAGATTCCGCTTTTACCCGCTCTGCCGGTACGTCCACAACGGTGGATATACATGATGGGATCAGTGGGCACCTGGTAATTTATGATGTGGGTGAGATCATCCACGTCCAAACCTCTGGCGGCAACGTCTGTAGCTACCAATAGCGGCACAAATTTGCTGCGGAATTTGCTCATTACCAGCTCGCGCTGTCCTTGAGAAAGGTCTCCATGCAGGGCATCGGCATTGTAGCCGTCATGCTGCAATTTGTCGGCGATTTCCTGGGTTTCATTGCGGGTGCGGCAAAATATGATGCCATAGATATTGGGATTCATATCCACGATTCTTTTCAGAGCCAAGTATTTATCTTTGGCCTGGACTTTGTAGTAAAAGTGTTGGATATTTTCTGCACCTTTATTTTCACTGCCCACGCTGATGCGATGTGGCTCTTTCATAAATTTCTTGGCCAGGTTTTCCACTTCTTTGGGCATGGTAGCGGAAAATAGCAGAGTCTGGCGCCGTTCGGGGATGCTTTTCATGATTTCAGCCAGCTCGTCATGAAAACCCATATTCAGCATTTCATCCGCTTCATCCAAGACTAAGTAAGTTACCTTGCTCAGTTTCAGAGAGCCCTGACGGATCATATCCGCCACGCGTCCCGGAGTGCCTACCACGATGTGGGCACCGGTCTTCAGAGCTTCTTTTTGTTTGTAGATCGGAGCTCCTCCATATACTGCCACCACGCGAATGCGGGTCATATAAAAAGCATATTCTTCAAGATCTTTGCTAATTTGCAGGCAAAGCTCACGAGTGGGGCAGAGGATGATACTTTGCGTATCGCTACTTTCAATATCTATTTCGCTGAGCAAGGGAAATCCGAATGCGGCGGTCTTGCCGGTTCCAGTATTGGCCAGGGCGATAAGGTCATGATCATTGTCTAAAATCCAGGGAATGCACAGCTCCTGAATAGCTGTAGGGCTTTCAAAGCCCAGCTTTTGTGCAGCACGCTGAAGAGGCTCTGGTAGTGTGATATCAGTAAATTTTGTCAATTGAGTTTTCCTTTTATGTAATTATGCTGCCACACTATAGGAACTGCCAATTTTGTAAAGGAATTGTTTTGAATATCTTGACTATCGCCTATATTCTCTTAAGATCGATAAGAGTCAAGCCTATAAAACCTTAGCTCTTGCTCACCCCTTCAAGTTGATTTTGACGCGTTTTTAACTCGAACTGACTCGAATGCTCGAGTGAACTCGAGTCGAAACTCCGTTAAAAGCGAGTCCAGGAGAAGAGGAAGGCTTGGGCTTCTTACCTTGATGCACTATTTTTGATACATAATCTTTGAGCTTAGTGATAGGAGCTTCGTGCCTTTTAAAGGTAAATCTTTGGGAATCATCACAGCAGGCTTGACAAAAACTGCCTGATGAAATAGAATGTCAGACAAAATGAATTATATGGAGTAGCGATGCAGACGATGTTTTCCGGACTGCTGGACTTTCAGCTTTCCCAGATGATTATGATCATCGTGGGCTTAGTGCTGATTTGGCTGGCAATAGCGAAAAAATATGAACCGGCCTTGCTGTTGCCGATCGGATTTGGGACCATACTCACCAATATTCCGATGTCTGCAGCCATCGGCGATCATGGTCCACTTACGATCCTGTTTAAGGCAGGAATCGAGACAGAGCTGTTTCCTCTTTTGATCTTTATCGCCATTGGTGCGATGATAGATTTTACGCCGCTGTTGAAGAATCCGTTTATGCTACTATTTGGTGCGGCAGCACAGCTTGGCATCTTTGTTACCATCATCCTGGCAGCACTTTGGGGATTTGATATCAAGGAAGCTGCCTCGATCGGAATCATCGGAGCTGCGGATGGGCCTACCTCGATCTATGTGGCGAACCGCTTTGCCCCCAATCTCCTGGGTCCGATATCCGTGGCCGCTTATTCATATATGGCTCTGGTACCTATTATACAACCTCCTGTGATTCGTGCGCTTACCACCAAAAAAGAACGTAAGATTCGCATGGATTATCATTCCGGTGATGTCTCAAAGACCGTAAAAATCATCTTTCCCATCGCTATCACCCTCGTAGCGGGAATCTTGGTACCGGCATCTTTGGCTCTGATCGGCTTCTTGATGTTTGGCAATCTTCTGCGCGAATGCGGTGTATTGGACAGTCTATCCAAATCCGCTCAAAACGAACTGGGCAATGTGGTTACCATCCTTTTGGGCATTACCATAGCAAGCAAGATGCAGGGGGAATACTTCCTGCGTCCACAGACCCTGCTCATTCTCGTTTTGGGACTCGTAGCCTTTGTCTTCGATACTGCAGGTGGGGTGATGTTTGCCAAATTGCTCAATCTCTTCCGCAAAGAAAAGGTGAATCCCATGATCGGAGCTTGCGGGATTTCCGCTTTTCCGATGAGTGCCCGCGTAATTCATCAGATGGGCCAAAAAGAAGACCCCTTCAATTTCCTTTTGATGCCAGCAGTGAGTGTAAACGTAGGCGGGCAAATAAGTTCAGTAATTGCTGGAGGAATAATCCTTGCGCTCTTAGCATGAGGAGAAGGTCATGACAAAGAATTTGAATGCATTGCTGGAAGTGGCAAGAGAGGCTGCAAAGCAAGCTTATGCCCCCTACTCCGGCTTTCGGGTGGGTAGTGCGGTACGCTGCAAGGATGGCACTATCTATAGCGGCTGCAATGTCGAAAATGCCTCCTATTCGCTGTCCATCTGTGCAGAACGCGCGGCGATCTTCAAGGCTGTGAGTGAAGGCAAGCGGGATTTTACCGCGATTGCCATCTATGTGGATAGCGATAAGATCTTCCCACCCTGCGGAGCTTGCCGACAAGTCATACATGAATTTGGCTCTGAGATCTTTGTGATCTATGCCAATCATGATGAAACCTTTGAAACTACTATCGCAGAGCTGCTGCCGGGAGCCTTTAGTCTGTGATCTATCCTGAGCTGCAAGCTTGCACAATATGTCCCAGAAATTGCAATGTAAACCGCTATCAGAATAAAGGGTATTGTGGGGCTCCTGCTGAGCTCATGATAAATCTGGCTCAACTGCATTTTGGGGAGGAACCTCCCATTTCTGGCGATAGGGGCAGCGGAACGATCTTCTTCAGCCATTGCAACCTGCGCTGTGTATTTTGTCAGAATCACCTAATCATCCTGAAAGGCTCTGGTCACAAGGTATCTGAAGAGGAGCTTCTGAAGATCTTTTTTGATTTGCAGGCTCAGGGCGCTCACAATATCAATCTGGTTACACCCACACATTATAGCATCCCTCTCATCACTGTGCTGCGAAAAGCCAAAGAGCAGGGTTTAAAGATTCCCATTCTGTGGAATAGCAGCGCTTATGAGAGCCTGGAAACACTCAAAAAGCTGGATGGTTTGGTGGATATATATCTGCCTGATTTTAAGTATTACCACCCTCTTTATGCCAAAAAGTATTCGCATGCCCAGGATTATCCTGCGGTAGCGTTTGCTGCGCTCAAAGAAATGGTAAAGCAGACCGGCTTTTTGCAAGAAGACCCCTCCGGGATCGCTACAAAAGGGGTATTGGTCAGGCTATTGCTACTGCCCAATGCCCTCAGCGGAACCAAGGATAGTTTGCGTTTACTGGCCGACGAATTTGGCACGGACCTGCCTCTAAGCCTGATGGCGCAATATTATCCCGCTGGTGAAGCTGTGCATATAGCAGAGCTAAACCGGGGAGTGAAACCAAATGAATATCAAGCTGTGGTAGAAACAGCAGAGGAAATAGGCTTTGAAAAGCTATTTGCACAAGAGCTCTCCTGCGACGACCACTGGACTCCAAAATTTCTCGACATAACCAAACAGGGAGTTTGAACATGAGAACTACATTTATTACCATATTACTACTTTTGATCACGATTTCGCTAACTGCCGTCAATATCGAAATCCGTGGAACATCTGAAAAACATAATGTTCCTGAGATTCAGATAGATGGCATCAACTACATTTCAATCAAAGACCTTGGCCCCGCACTGAAATGCATCAGCAAACAGGAACGTCTCGACCAAAGGCTATATCTGCATTTCTTCGGCGAAACCTTCATCTTCCTGGAAGGAAGCTCTTATTACAGCTATAAGATTGATTCTTACAATATGCATTTTCCGCTGCAACGCAAGGAGGCAAACTACTATCTGCCCACAGTGTTCCTCACCGAGCATCTGCCCTTGCACTTTGAGCAGGAAGCCGGGTATAAAAGAGGAGTTTTATCCATCAAACAGCCGGTGGACCATAGTGTGCAAGTGATCGTGCTGGATCCCGGCCACGGCGGTAAAGACCCCGGAGCAGTCGGTAAAGCCCTTAAGATCAAAGAAAAAGACGTGAACCTGGCTGTTGCCTTAAAGCTCAAAACCTTATTAGAGAAAGAATTGGGCGTGAAAGTACTGATGACCAGACCTGACGACCGCTTTGTTTCCTTGCAAGATCGTACCCGCTTTGCCAATGAGAATAAAGCAAATCTATTTATCAGCATTCACGCCAATTCCTCCACGAATATCTCTCCACGTGGGGCGGAGACCTACTATCTGGCTACAGCCATGACCTCCGATGCCAGAGCGGTGGAAGCCCTGGAAAATAAAGTGGTGGAGCTTTATGAAGGCGGTGCTTCAGCTCGCAGCAAATACGACGGACTGGATTTTATCCTCAGTGACCTCAGCCAGACAGAGCATCTGCAAAGCAGTAATGAACTGGCCAGCAGTGTGCAACAAAATCTGATTGCTGGCTGTCAGGCTTATGACCGAGGGGTGAAACAGGCCAATTTCTATGTGCTGAAAGGTGCCTTCATGCCGTCGATCCTCATTGAACTTGGCTTTTTGTCCAATCCTGATGAAGAGCGCCTCCTGGTCAATGATGATTATCAACAGCGTCTGGCCAGAACCATCTTTGAAGGCCTAAAGCGCTTTAAATACCGCTATGACAGAATCCGTAACACATGAATAAGCATTACATGCCCAAACGCAGAATCACCTGTGATGATCGGAATCCCTACACTGCTGACAATTTCCGTGAAAGTTGCTGTTTTCATCTCAAGATATCGGTTGATATTGCTTAAATGGCTGTAAGGATCCAATCCATAGAGCCGGGTAGCCTGGCCCACGAGAATGGCCTGCAGGGCGGAGATAGGATCATCTCTGTCAACGGCATCCCCATCCGGGATTTCTTGGATTTGCAATTTTATGTTAATGATTACCAGCTTGATTTCATCCTGGAAGATGCTTCCGGCAGCCAGCGCGAGCTTAGCATCTATCGTGAGCTGGCCAAACCGCTGGGCATTATCCCGGAGGATTACCGGCATCGCAATTGCCAAAACAACTGTATATTCTGCTTTATCGATCAAATGCCTCCAGGGATGCGTAAGAGCTTGTATGCCAAGGATGATGATTACCTGCTGTCTTTCGTATATGGCAATTACATCACCCTGACCAACCTCCAAGAAGGGGATCTCACTCGCATACTTGATCAACATATCAGCCCGCTGTATGTCTCTTTGCACAGCAGCAATATGGACTTGCGTCAAGAGCTGATGCGCTCTGCTCATCCCGTAGATGTGATGGCTACTTTAGCTGAGCTTTCGGATAGCGGAATAGAGTTTCACATACAGATAGTTTGCGTGCCGGGCTTCAACGATGGCCTTGAGCTAAAACGTACTATCAGCGATCTCATGGATAAGGAATTGAATATCCTGTCCATCGGAGTGGTGCCTGTGGGGCTAACCAAATACAGAGATGGACTCTGTCAGCTAAATAGTTTTGATCAGGCCAGAGCAGCACAGGTTTTGGACATTCTGGATGAACTGCGAACTTCATATAAATGCCAAATCATATATCCGGCGGATGAGCTCTTTGTCCTGGCCAAACGGCCTGTGCCGGAGGTAGAATACTATCAGGATTTTCCTCAGCTTGAAAATGGCATCGGCATGCTGAGCCTGAGCTATGCCAACTTCAAAAAGCGCAAACGGGCTATTTTAAAAGAGCTACGTCAAAGCGGGGGAGACTTCGTGATCCTGTGCTCGACCAGCGCCAAATCACTGATCGCTCAAATCGTAAAAGAGCTGAACTTGCGGCTAAAAGGACAGAAAGTCACCCTGCAGGTAATCAGAAACGACTTTTTCGGAGAGCAGGTTACGGTGGCAGGGCTTATAACTTTCTCTGATATAGTGATGCAATTCAGCCCTAAAAAGCCTGTTACGGTGATCCTGCCTGATGTGATCTTCAATCATGAAGGCTTTACCTTGGATGGGAAGAGTAGGGAGGATGTGCGCGGGGCTCTGGACACTCCGATTATCTTGATGGATCAGCTTTGGGAAGCTTGGGTGTGCCTTGATAAAGATTTTACTTGAAGTTTTTCCCCCCTCATTTATCTTGACACACAATGAATAATTATACTTCAAAGGAGCTATCAATGCGAATAATACAAGGTAATCTAGTCTCCAAAGGCTACCGCTTCAGCATCGTTGTCAGTAGATTCAACGAGATCATCAGCGGAAAATTGCTGGAAGGCGCGCTGGACTGTCTGCGTAGATCTGAAGTGCGCGATGAAGACATCACTGTGATCTGGGTTCCGGGAGCTTTTGAGATACCTATGGTGGCTCAGACAGCGGCCCAAGAGCTGGACACTGACGCTGTTATCTGCCTGGGAGCGGTAATTCGCGGCAGCACACCTCACTTTGAATATGTAGCAGCTGAGGTGAGCAAAGGCGTAGCGCAGGCTTCCTTACATAGCGGTAAACCGGTTATATTTGGAGTGCTGACCACAGACAGTGTGGATCAAGCCATAGAAAGAGCTGGCTCTAAAGCTGGCAACAAAGGTTTTTCTGCGGCCAGCAATGCCGTGGAAATGGTAAGCCTCATGCGGGAGATTAAAAATGGGACAAAGGCGTAAAGCACGCGAATTCGCGGTTCAATGCATCTACGCGCTTGATTTTGCCGAGGTAACGGTAGATTTCAGAGAATACGGTTTACTCAATGAGTATCCTGAAATCCTGAATCAACTGACTTCCTCAGAAAACATCAACCCCAACTCGAGCCTGTTTGCTTTCGCGGATGAATTGGTAAAGAACACCATCATCAATATCGAAAGCATCGAAGCTGAGATAGATAAATATACAGAGCATTGGTCTTTGGAGTCCATCGCTCATCTGGATAAAAGCATCTTGATCGTGGCGGTGTATGAACTGATGTTTACAGACACTCCTGCCGCAGTGGTCATCAATGAAGCCATAGAGATTGCCAAGAAGTTTTGCAGTGAGCATACTGGAAAGTTCATCAACGGCATCCTGGACGCTATAAACAAAGGCATTCCTCACAGTTTACCGGGACGGCAGATCCCCACTTGATAGATATGAAGATAAGCTGCAGCATTGGAGTTTTTGCACACAACGAAGAAGCAAACATCCTGCATTTGCTAAGGGCACTCTCTGCCCAAAAGCTGAATGAAGCCTGTATCGAAGAGATCATCGTGGTCTCCAGTGCCAGCATTGATGCCACGGACGATCTGGTGCGGGATTATGCCCTTGAAAACCCCAAAGTAAAGCTATATACCCAAGCCCGCCGAGAGGGAAAGTCCAGCGCGATTAACCTCTTTATGGCAGAGGCAAAATCGGATGTTCTGGTAGTGATTTCCGGAGACGTGATCCCCGCTGAAAATACCATAGAACTCATGGTTTCTGCATTTGTAGATCCCAAGATTGGTGCCAGTGGGGGCAGACCGATGCCGGTGAATAGCGATCAAAACCTTATCGGCTATGCGGTTCATCTCTTATGGCGCTTGCATCACCGCATGGCGCTGATTTCTCCAAAATTGGGTGAGATGATTGCCTTCCGCAAAGTGATGGAATCCATCCCCAAAGAATCCGCCGTCGATGAAGCCAGCATCGAAGCCATCATCCGTCAGAAAGGTCTGCAGCTGAAATACATCCCCCAGGCCATTATTCATAATAAGGGGCCGGAAAATCTGCCCGATTACATCAAACAGCGTCGCCGCATCCAAAACGGTCATTTGTGGCTGATCAAACGGCAAAAGTACCAAGTGGTGTCTCAGGATAAGGGCACTCTCATCTCGATTTTAAAACAGGAACTCAAAGAGCGCCCTCAAGACTTTATTAAACTGACTTTAGTAGTGGCACTGGAAGTTTATTGCCGTTTGCTGGGCTCTTGGGATTTTTACATCCGGGGCAAAAACCCCTTCGTTTGGGACATATCACACTCCACCAAATCGGTTAAACCATAAAAGGATACCCATGCTACTCATAATGTTTCGCATCGTCGGCTATTGGTTCATGAAGAACCTCGGCTTCCCGCGTCTTTTACCCATGAATTATACCGTAAGTTTACTTTACACCTGCAATTCCCGTTGCAGTACTTGCCGAATCTGGAAGAAGAAAGCCGAAAATCTAACTGTGGAAGAATACGCCAAGATTTTTCGTAGTATAGGCAGGAGTCCCTTTTGGATCACGTTCAGCGGGGGAGAGCCTTTCTTGCGTAGAGATATCGTGGAAGTGATTTCTACCATCTACCGTGCTTCCCATCCCCGCATCATAAATATCCCCACCAATGGCCTTTTGGTAGATACCATCGTGCAGAAGACTGCCGAGATCGCTCGTGCCTGTCCCAAAGCCCAGATTATCGTCAATGTCTCCATCGATGGCATAGAAGAGCAGCATGATGAGATCCGCAACGTTCCGGGGAATTACAAAAAGGTAATATCCACATTCCACAAGCTCAAAGCTCTGAATATCTCCAATCTCTCTGTCGGCATTCATACCGTTATTTCCAGATTTAATGTAGACAGCTTTTACTCTGTGGCCAATGAACTTATGCGTTTGGAGCCCGATAGCTACATCACTGAAATCGCAGAAGAAAGGGTGGAACTGGATACCATAGGCTTGGATATCACTCCTGGGAGAGTGGCTTACAAATCTGCCATAGATTACCTCATCCACCGCATCAAAAACGAGAAATACAAAGGGATGAACAAGATCACCATGGCTTTCCGTATCGAGTATTACAATTTAGTAAAAGAGATCATGCGGGATGAGAAACAAGTGATCCCTTGCTATGCTGGCTTGGCCTCCTGCCATATCGCCCCTGATGGAGACGTCTGGAGCTGTTGCGTGAAGGCAAAATCGCTGGGTAACCTACGCGATAGTAAATACAAATTCGGTAAAGTCTGGTGGTCCAAGAAAGCCAAAATAGATCGCAAGAGCATCCATAATAAAGAATGCTGGTGCCCTCTGGCCAATGCCTATTATACCAATATGCTGATGAATATTCCCACCCTGTTTAGAGTAAGCTATCGTAGCTTTATCAAATGGTGGAGCTAAAATGATCGCCCTGCAAAGCAGTCATCACGATCCGCCATATAGTTTCGTAGAAAGCAGTATTGCTCAGGACGGACGTTTTGGTTGGTTTTTGGCTATGTGGCATCCGGAGAAAAGCCTGCAACTGGAAGAGCTGGGTGCAGAGCTGAAGCTATCAATCCGCAATTCAGACGCTAACACTATCAGTCGCATGGAAGTGGAAAAATGGCTGCAAAGCTTTTTTGTAGAGCTGAATTGGAAGCTGTATGCGCATCTGCGCAAGACGGATCTGCAGGAAAAAGGGCTTTCGGTATTCTTTGGCATTGTCTATGAGCACGAACTCTTTTTTGTGCAATTTGGCCGCATATTCTGTGCTCTCTCAGATGGCAAGAAACTCCGCTTTGTAGGTTCGAAATATCGGGATTACCAGATGCAGACTCTCAAAAAGCTTAATCTGCTGGGCTATGCCGATGAAGACATCAAAGTCCCGGTACATCGCATGTTCATCGGGGAAAACCATCGCTTTATCGCCATCAGCGGCAATCTCTGCGGGCGCGTCTTTGAGACCCAGAGTGATCTGGCTACCCTGGATCACTATATCGAGAGCTTTGCCCAGAGCGATAACCCCCTGTGGCTGATCCTAGATGGCAAAACGCATCTGATCAAACCCCGCCGCAAAAAGCTTTCCCGCTTGTGGATCAGCTTTATTGTGATTATCGTGCTTACCCTCCTTGCCACAGCCTATATGCTTTTTGGCAATCGCTTTTTGGATCGGGCCTTGCATCGCACCAGAATGAACGTGCAAAACAACTCAGTCCTGAGGCTTGAACAGATACCGGACAATCTCTCTGTAGAGACCAAAAACTTCCTCAAATACCTGGATCGCATAGTGAATCTGCCGGCCCGCAACATCGAACTTGATATCCTGTGGAGCGCCACTTTGCCCTATCAGGTTACCAGCCCCCCCGTCTTTAGCTTGAATACCATCTATTTGGCTGCAGATCACAATCTGATCGCTTTCGACAAAAAGAGCCGCGAGCTGATCTGGAAGAAGTCCTTCTCAGCGCAGATCAATTCTATTTTCTATGCCGATAACGTGCTTTTGGTTTGTTTGGAAGACGATTCTAGCTTCGGTTTTAAAGATAATGGCACTCAGCTTTGGGAGGCTGAGCTCACGAGCATACACACCAATCTGGGCAGCTTGGAACCACGCCAGGTTGTTCAGGCAGATGATCCACGGCTGGATCGTGCCATCACCGTGGTGCCTTCGGCAAAGCTTATCTCGATTTTCGATGCTTTCAGAGGTGAAAACCTCTCTACCATTACCTTCAAGCAGGAGCTGCACAGCCTTTCCGCTTATGATAATTACGGCACTTGCTTTTATGCCATAGTGGATGATGGCCTTATCTGCATACAGCTTAAGATCGTAAATTAGGATAGTCAATTTTATGCAAAGCACGAGTACACAGCAGATCAGCAAAAGCATTATCTACCTGATACTGCTCATCCTTTGCGTGATCTGCCCCCTATCCGCCATCGATAGCCCCATCAAGACTGGTTTTGCCCGCCTGCAATATGACGGTGGGGGAGATTGGTACAACGATCCTGAAGTCCTGCCCAATCTGGCCAAGTTTGTCAATAGGCATCTCTCTGCTAATATCCCCATCGATCAGAGCGTGGTAAAGGCAGCGGACACCCGTCTCTTTGATTTTCCTTTTGTATATCTCACCGGTCACGGCAACATCCGTTTTTCGGATACCGAGCTTAATAACCTGAGAACATGGATGCTGCGTGGCGGATTCCTTTATGCAGACGATGATTATGGTATGGATAAAAGCTTTCGCCGCGAGATTAAGCGCGTCTTCCCGGAACGGGAAATGGTCGAGCTTGATGCGACTCATCCTCTTTTCACCAGCTATTTCGATTTTTCCACCGGATTACCCAAGATTCACGAGCACGATGAGCATCCTCCCCAGTGTTTTGCCCTCTTTGATGACGATGGCCGCATGATGATGTTTTATACTTATGAAACCAATATCAGCGACGGCTGGGCTGATCCTGATACCCATAACGACCCTGCCGAGCTCAGAGAGACAGCCTTGCGCTTTGGGCTGAATATCATCCACTATATGATGGCGAAATAGCATGCGTATCTGCATTATCTCCGACTTGCATTGTAAATACAGCAAACTCTCCTCTGAGGACAAAGAGAATAATGCCCTCGTGCTGAGTTTCCTGGAGCAGGCCAAATCTAAGTACGATCTTTTGATCCTAAATGGTGATATCTTTGATCTCTGGTACGATTGGAAGTACACCATCATCAAGCAGTATTTCCCTCTTTTAGTCAAGCTCTATGAGATCAGACAAGCCGGATGCCGCATTGTGCACATCACCGGTAATCATGACTTCTGGTTCGGCAATTTTCTGCCCGATTATTTGAATGTTGAATTAAAAGCAGAATCCTTTGAGATTACTGCGGATGATAAGAAGATCTACGTATGTCATGGAGACACGCATACGGTCAACGATTTTCGTTATCAAAGCTTTCGCCGGGTGATCAGATTGCCTTTGATGAAGAAAATCTTTGGTTTGCTGCATCCCGATTTTGCTTTGGGTTTGGGCAGCATGATGTCCCGCAGCAGCCGCACCCGCATAGACTCTCCAGAATTGATAGCTAAGAAAAATGAAGGCCTCAGAGCATACGCTAAAAGGCTGATCAAAAGGGGCTGCGCCGACTACGTGATCATGGGTCATAGTCACCACCCTGAATTGATCCAGTATGAAACAGGCTATTACGCAAATTCAGGAGATTGGATAAACCATCACAGCTACATAGAAATCATATCTGGTAAGATCCAGATCCAGCATTATAATATAAATAAAGGAGAAACAGCATGAAATTAAAATCGAATTACCTCGCGCTGATTCTAATCCCAGTCATACTGATCTTGGGTTTAACGCTGCTTTATACTAAGAGCAAAAGCCAAGTCATATCTGAAAAGGAGGAAGCAGTGAACGAATCTGCTCAAAAGACAGTTAAAGCTATCATTAGCACCACATACGGTGATATTGAATTGGAATTGTGGCCAGATCTGGCTCCCAAAACTGTGCAAAACTTTATCAAGCTTGCCGGTGAGGGTTTTTACACAAGCACTTATTTCCATCGTGTGATTCCAGATTTCATGATCCAAGGTGGATGTCCTAATACCAAGGATGGCGATCGTTCAAACGACGGCACGGGCGATCCTGGATACAAGTTTGAAGATGAATGCTACACGGATGGCGAGATTATCAAAGGTAAGATCAAGACTGAAGAAGAAGCTCAATTGGTCTGGACCCAAATTATCGTTCCTCATATGCAGCAAAATCGTACTCCAAATCCTGAAATCGCAGCAATAGTAGAAGCTTGCCAGACCGCTGGAGGCCCCGGACCTTTGATGGAAAAAAGTGTGGAATACTACCAGGAGAAATGTGGATACAACGAGCCTCTACGCGCTAAGATCCTCAATGCTGAAGCTCTCTACGGTACTATCGCCATGGCGAACAGCGGCCCCAATACAAATGGCAGTCAGTTCTTTATCGTTACCAAGAAAGAGGGAACACCCTGGCTCAACGGCAAACACACCGTTTTTGGCAAAGTGATTTCCGGCCTCACTGTGGTGCATGAGATTGAACAGCTTCCTCGCGATCAAAGAGATAATCCAAAACCTGAGAACCAAGCCTTTATCACTGGTATCTCGTTTCCCAAATAAAGGATAGTATCATGGCACGAATCAACGAATCTCAATTGCAGCAAGAAATAATGGCCTGGATCAGCCAGAACCAATATGTGTATCTGGCCACCTGCGATAAAAAGCAGGCCAGAGTGCGCCCGGTGGTGCTGTTTATGCATGAAGAGCGCTATTTCTTTGCCACTTTCACTGGAGATTCCAAGGTCGCGCAGATCCAAAGCAGCAAATTCGTAGAGATCTGTATTCCGCTAACCGAAGATGGCCAAACAGGTTACATTCGCCTCAGCGGGACAGCCTCAATTGTAAATAATGCAGCGCTCAAGGCGGAAGCCTCCGAGCGCTGCTTCTTCTTCGATCAGTATTTCCACGGATATGATGATCCGGATTACACTCTCGTCGAATTTGATCCCGATTATGCACAATATCTGCGCCCTGGAGAAGGCTTTAGTCAAGGCTGCAATCTCAAACGCTACTGATGCTAAAACCATTCCTTTGTAAGTCCTGGGAGTTTGGATGAAAAACATAATTGAATATAAAGAAGACTTGGGATCCAGCTTTATTGTGGTCTCTAAAATCAGAGAACTGCACAGGGGCTTTGGCGAACTGGTAATCACTTTCGATAATGGTGATAAACGTATCATTGCAACAGAAGATCCGGATACTGCCCTCAAAGCCTTGCTTACAGCTATAGAAAAACAAAACTAAGCTGCCGGATATTACTATCCCCCAAGCTTTATTCTTGCCCTTTGCTTCAATTCGATTTTAACACGCTTTAGACTCGAGCTGACTCAAGGTCTCGAGTCAATTCGAGTCCAAGACCAGTTAAAGCCTAGTGCAGGGCACAAGCAAGCTAGGTCTGCCTGACTCGTTTTGGTTCTTCGAAACCGATAAATAGCAAAAAGCCCTTACCGACCTTATCTACTTGCAGGCCAAGGAAGAATCTATTGCTGCGTCTTCAGATCTTTCCAATCTACCACTTTGAGAAGCTTGGCTTCTCCCGCGGGGATTTTAATCTTGACCATGTGTCTTTTAGCCTTATAGAGTTCTTTACTCTCCATGTCCAAAAGTGCCGGATATTTGACATCTCGATCAAAGATGACTTTGAAGGTCTGCGGCTCAAATTCACTGTAGGCATCTCGATAATTCTCAGGAGAGACAAAATCTGGAGTGGAATACTTTTCGTTGGGATGAAATTCATTGCTGCGTCGGTTTACCACAAAGATGGCATATTCACCGGAAGATTTGGCATACAGACCGGTTTCCACATAACCCTCATAGCTGCCGTTACAGGCTTCTTCCACCCGCAATTTTCGGATGCCGCTACCGGCATAATCCAGCTTGGGATAATTGCTGTAAGTCATCGCAGTGGTGGCTCCTAACCAATCCCAATCAAGCAGCTCTTTGCCGAAGCTCAAAACCCGGGGATTAACCTCTTTCACCACGTCATAGACGTAATCGACTTTCTTGATCTCGCGCGAATCTATGGCGATCAAAGGGGCATAGTATCCCACATCAGAAGAGTCCACAAAACCTTGTAATTGATATTGATATAAACCTTGAGCACCATAGCAAAGAGGCAAAAACAGCAAGGCCTTTTGTGTAGCCCGAGGAGGCATGATCCAGGACCACCAGCGGGCACCACTCCAATATCCGAAAACCTGGACTACGGGATAGAGCTTGCGCTTTGGGTCTTGCGAGGCATAGTGTTTGCTTTCTCTATAGCCCTTAAGCAGGCGATAATCCAATACATTTTGATAAAAGTTTTCACCCGCATCAGGCTCATAGAGTATGCCAGGCTGGATGGGATAGATGTCTGGCATCATTATCCTGGGCTGGGCGACTGCTCTGATCATGTCAGGAAAGTTCCACCAGTTGTCTTTCTTATCAAGTTTAAAGGTCCGGTGGGAAACATCATAGGAGGCGGCACAAAGCTGAGGATTGTCCTCTTCGATCATGCTTTGGATCAGGTTGAAAGAGGAAAGATGGGTTTGAAATGGCTCATCCATACTGTAAGTATAGCGGATCACATTACCACCGGCTAAGGCGCGATGGGCTCTGAGTCTTTCATTGATACCTTTTTTATAGAAGGCGTAATTCTGGCGTAAGTCCCGATGAATTTCATCTTCCATATCGATGTAATCCAAGCTCAGATCACAATTTCCATGCCAATACAGGCCTGGTGCAAAATGTCGGAAGATGTACCACCACCAGTGCCCTGGGGTTTCGGGATTGTTGTCCCAATCATCGGTCATGATCTTGCTGGCTCTGAGATCGTTATAGCTTATGGTAAAGGGCAGATCGATGTAACCTTCGGGGTTGCCCATAGCCTTGAAATCGCCAAGACTAAAATACCTGCGCTCTTCTTGCCTGCCTTTGGCATTCTTGGAAGCGGTGATTTTCTCTCCAAATTCACGCTTCCCACCCAGATGGGCGTAAAGCTGAATACTTAAGAGCGGGTCAGAATCGGTTAAATCTGGAGCGAGGTTTGTAATCTTCACCCGATAGCTAAGATAGAGAGAATCTGTGTCGCCTTTGGTTTCCAGGTGTGTTTTATGAAAACGGATCTCGTCATAAAGTTTCACTGATTTTCCCATACGGTCTGGCCAGCGCATAATGATGTCGGTATAAGCCCAACCGGCTTTATCTTCTCCTCTTTTTACCTGCCAGGCGTGCTCATAAGAGGCTTTGGGGTCTTGTATTGCCCGGCCGATTCGCTTTGTGACATTGCTATTCCCATACCAAAACTTAGGGTTAAGATTATCCCCTTTTTTCACTTCGCGACTGTCGGTAAATTCAGCTTCAAAGCGATGGTAGTTGCTCGTGGCCAGGGGGACTGCGCTGAAGCGGCGAGGATCTTTGGGATCGTTGCTCCACTGTTTATCCGTGAGTACGGCGTCCAGCTTTGCCCGGTCCAGAGCCTGTAGTAATGAGCTTAGATCACTGTCACTATTGGTGGTTTCAATCACGTTTATATTGAAACTCAGATCCTTCATATAGGAGATCAATTCATCGCGATGCTCAGTGAAAAAGCGTTTATCGTTTTGCAGATACGAATAGGTACCCAATAGAAAAGGCTCGCTGTGAAAGGCATTCAGGGGAATCAGGCAAAAAGCCAAAAGATACAAGATATAGTATTTCATCATTATCCTCTTATACTATCTGATATTGTCATTTCGATATTCTAAATCAGTAAACAAAGCTGATGGTAGGAAGTCAAGAAAAATCTATTTAGCCCGCTTTAATCTGGGTCACATAGCCAATTATTAGGGTTTAGAATTGGATTCTGCTTGACTTTAAACAGTGCTGAGAAAGCATAGCGAAAATGTCTAAAATGGAGAGAACAATGTTAAAATCAAACGAATATTTCGAGGGGAAAGTAAAATCCATCGCTCTTAAAAATGCTCAGGGGATACTCACAGTTGGCGTTATGGATATAGGTGAATATGAATTTGGCACCAGCAGTGTGGAATACATGACGGTGGTAAGTGGCGCTTTGATCGTGAAACTACCCGGGAGCCAGACTTGGAAAGAGTACAAAGCCGGAGAAACCTTTATCGTGCAGGCAAATCAGAAATTCGGAGTAAAAGCCAAAGAGCAGACTGCCTATCTCTGTAGATACGAATAGGGCTCGTAATCCCGGTGATAGTTATCAGCAGTTATCGCTTGATTGGTATGCCATGAGCTAATTGCGAAATCTAATTGAAAGAAAAGGCGGAGCTTGTACTCCGCCTTTTCTGTGAATTTATACTTTCAAGTCTGAGACCGGTATCTCCCAAAAGGAGGTATCATGATTCAAAAGCAAAGTGCCACTTCTTGCTTTGAGCCGGTCATAAATCAATTTCTTGGCTGCCACAGTATCGCTTCTACAGACATCATAAGCAGAGGTAACCGCCATGGAGGTATGAAACCTGGTGGGGATAATATCTCCGGCATAAATGTAAAAGCCTTCAGGGCTATCTATCTGCACAAACTGACAGCCCACAGTGTGACCGCCGGCCTTTACGCATATGACTCCCTCAGCCATTTCGACTTCAGCCTCGATAAGCTCCAGCTTGCCGTGGCTTTCCAAAAGAGCAAGCTGATGTTCAAAGGCATACGCGGCCTGGTTTGTGGTGTCCGGAGCTTTAGCCATTTCCCACTCGTCCTTTTGAATCCAGTATTTGGCTCTGGGAAAAGTGAGTATATCATGAGTGCCCAAGCTGGTGACAATGCCGCCAGCGTGGTCAAAATGCAGATGAGTCATGATCACATCAGTGATGTCTCTGTCGCGATAGCCCAGCTCTGCCAAAGCGGTAGGCAAGGCAAATTCACTGGGGCGGTAGATCTCTTGCTGCTTATCGCTGAGGCGATTTCCCGTGCCTGTATCAATCAGGATGCGGCGATCTCCGCTTACAATCAAAGCCAGATTCAGATCTAATCTTTTGCGACGCTTCTCGTCGGTCTGGATCTTCTTTCCCCAGATCGCGTAAGGAAGCACACCCATAAAGGCGCCACCATCTGACCAATAATGTCCCGCGTGGACTTTAATTATCTTTGTCACCAGAAGTTCCAGACTGCTTGTTTGCTCTGGGATTGGTACGGGGGCGACGCTGCGGGCGTGGTTTGCGATCTGGAGTGGAATATGTCTTAGCATCCGGCTTACCATCGGCATGCTCTTTTGGTGGAGCTGGTTTTCTGCCAGAAGATCTCTGGGGCCTACGGGAACTGTCTGGTTTTACGCTCTTGTTATCAGCCGGTTTATTAGGGGAATTCTGCTTCCGGATTTCGCTTTCTTTTTGCTTGGAAGAGAAGATCACAATGCGTTTGTTTTCTCCTTCTCCCACGGTGAGAGTGCGAAGTCCTTTGTCGCGCTCAACATGACGGTGGATGATCCTTCTCTCGCCAGGGCTCATGGGATCCAGAGTGAGGGATTCACCCTGGACTTTTACTTTTTTAATATCCGAGATGAAGCGATTCAAAAATTGCGCTTCACGACGCGCTCTATAGCCATCTGCATCCACATAGATGCGTTCGATGCCTTTATCATCTTCAAAGACACGGTTGATCAGGTATTGGATGGTTTCCAGCATGGAGCCATTTTTGCCGATGACAAAACCTGGCTCCGCGACTCCTTCTATAGTAAGAAAGAGAGTTTTGCCTTCGCTCTTAGTGATTACTTTGCCAAAGCTGACGCCCATTTTGCTTAATAAAGTTTCGGCGAAAAGCCTTACCCTGTCCTGGTTTTCAGGAAGCTGAAAGCGTACCAGGGCGATCTTGTTTGCGAAAAGCCCAAAAAATCCTTTACTGGGCTTTTTTATAATATCATATTTAAGTTCGTGATCACTAATATTGTGCTCACTGCGAAACTTGCGGATGATCTCTTCTACAGAGTCTCCGCTTCTATCGATAGTGTTCATTAAATTATTCCTTGTTTCTGTGCTTTTTTAGCAGATAATACTGCTGGATTACTGAGTAAATGTTGAAGACAGTCCAATAGAGCACCAGGCCTGCGGGCATACCCCGGAAGATGAAGAACATCATGATCGGCATCATCCAGGTCATCATTTTTTGAGTGGATTGAGCCGCTTTCTGTTTTTCATCCATTTCGTCCACATTAACCGGTTTGGGTTGCATCATTTTGGATTGTAAGATCATAAAGATTCCCATGAGGATGGGAAGTATCATATAAGGATCTGGCTCGGAGAGATCCTTTAACCAGAAGACAAAACCTGCGTTGCGCATATCCAGTGAGTAGCGCAAGACATTATAGAGAGCGAAGAAGATTGGCATTTGGAGCAACAAGGGCAGGCATCCGGACATGGGGCTGGCTCCGGCTTCTTTGTAGAGCTTGCTCATTTCTACTTGCAGAGTTTTGGGGTCGTTTTTGTATTTGGTTTGCAAAGCGTGCAGATGAGGCTGTAGTTCCTGCATTTTGAGGGATGCACTCATGCTCTTATTGGTCAGCGGGTGCAAAACAATCTTGATCAGGAAAGCGAAGATAACGATTACCACGCCATAGTTTTTCACAAAGCCATGTAGCCAGCTCAGGAACCAGGCAAAGGCATTGGCAAGCCAACGCAGCCAATTGTAGCCACGCTCAGCGATGTTTTCCATCTGCGGTCCGTAGGTCTTGAGGAGGCTTGCATCAGCAGGTCCGGCAAACAGAACAAAGCTCTGTTCCCAATTTGCCTTGGCTGTGCGCTGAAAACTATCCACACTGAATCCAGGATTATGGGTCTCAGCATTGATTACAGTAGTGAAGGCCCTGCTCAATTGAGGCTCGGTCTCCCTCAAAGCCAGAGTGAAGTATTTGCTGCGTACGGCTGCGTAGCCGAAGCTACCAAAACTGCCACGGGGTTGATTTTTACGCATCTTGGAAAGCGAAACCTTCAAAAGCTCATTATCAGCATAGAGGAAGAATCTGTAATCCTGAATCTTGGTTTTAGGATTCTTTTCACTATCCGCTATGCCGTCTGAGAGATCCAGTCTGATTCCATTCACACTGCCCAAATTCTGAACTTTGGTGAGGATGCCTATACCATACTTTTCGTCCAGATTGTACTCTCGTAAAACTTGGGGATCAGATTCTTCTCCCAGATAGAAACTAATGCTTTTTTCCAGGGGGTTCTCGGTAAAAGCAAAATTGCGTTTAGCAAGGTCAAGCTCTTGGCCGCCTTGAGAGATCGTGGTGCCCAGGATGGATCCTTGCTCTGGTATCAAATCCACAGGTACACCTTCACTAAAGTTGTATCCTTTGAGTTCGATGGAGATGATCTTGGCACCCTTGCTGCTAAAGACTAACTTAAGATAGTCGTTTTCCAGTTCCACTTCGTGGGTTTCTGCATCTTCAATGACTGCCAAACTATCGGTGAGAAAAAGCTGGGTATCCGAAGCATCTCTATCCAGAGTATCAGCTATGGCAGGCTCTTGCTGGAGCAGCTCATGTTGCTGAGCAAGGCGTTCGCTTTGGCGTTGGGGTTTCCAAACAAACTGATCAAAAGCCAGATATAGCACCAGCATCAAGAGCAGAGCGGTAAGGGTTCGTTTATCCAAAATATCTCCTTAGGGCAAAGGGTCGTATCCACCACGACAAAAAGGATTGCAACGCAGGATTCGTCGAACGCTTAAGCTAAGCGCCCTCGGAAAGCTGTAACGCTGAAATGCCTGATATGCGTATGTGGAACAAGAGGGGGTAAACCGACAGCTTTTGGGTAAAACTGGTGAGATTACCTTCTGGTAAAACTGGATGAGCAACATGAACAGCTTTGAGGGTAAGCTAATAAAACTATTCAAGGTCATTCGCATTTTTCCAGAACTCCAAGTTGAGCAGACAGTTCCGGCCATGAAAGCTCGGCGGCTCCCTGTCTGGCGATAATATTCATTTTGAGATCCTGCGGCAGGATAGAGCCGTGCGCTCTGATCCAAGCCCGTACTCTGCGTTTGAGCCGGTTACGCTTCACAGCGCCTGCTACTTTTTTACTGATAGTAATACCCACCGCAGGCCCCTTGGGATCCTGCAGATAGGGAATATAGAAATTCCTGGTTCGTAGCGAGCTTTCTGCGTGGATAAATTCCATGTACTCCTGATGAGCGGTGATCCAGCGGATCATCTTTACACAGAGAGAGTCTTTCTACCTTTGGATCTGCGACGGGCAATTAGCTTACGACCACTTCTGGTGGCCATACGACTACGGAAACCGTGAGTATTTTTCCGTGATCTGTTTGAGGGCTGATAAGTCCTTTTCATTTATCTATCTCCTTTAGAATTCATATATTTTGAATTAGATTGTCAGTCTTTTGAATAGGGCGATTTAGTCAAGTATTTTTCGTGCTCAGGATAGCTCTTTTAGTAAGGCTCTGGATGTGGAGGCCATCACATATCTGAAGTAATGATTGCAGCCCATAGCCATTGCCTTGAAAAGCAGATAGATAAGAAAGGCGAAAACCTTTAGTTTCCGCCTTTATGACTTTATCAATCTGCAGAGATATTTTCTACAGATGGGCTTGCAGTTTGGCCATGATCTTGGCTTGAGGCATCAGGCCTACGAGCTGTTCAGCAACTACTCCCTTGGAAAAGATCAAGAGCGTAGGAATAGACATAATCGAATATTTGCTGGCAATTTCAGGATTTTCATCAATATTGAGCTTGCAAATCTTGGCTTTGTCTCCTACTTCAGCTGCTAACTTCTCAATGATCGGTGTAAGGGCTTTACAGGGACCGCACCAGGGAGCCCAAATATCCAACAAAACCGGGATGTCCGACTTTAGGACTTCTGCCTCAAAGGTGGCAGTAGTTATTTCTACTATAGCCATTATGCTTTACTCTTCTACTACAGCCAAGATGTCGCTCTTGGCAAGAATGAGATATTTGTCTCCGTCAAGCTCGATCTCTGTACCAGCATATTTTCCGTAGAGAACTTTATCGCCAACTTTAACAATCTTTTGCAGGTCTTCATCATTGCCCACCGCTATGATCTCCGCAATCTGCGGTTTTTCTTTAGCTGTATCGGGAATGATAAGTCCGCCATAGGTTTTCTCTTCTGTGGCTGCGGCAATTTTTGCCACAACATGGTCTTCAATAGGTCTCAGTTTCATAATAACCTCCATTGTGTTATATTAAGTTTCATATTTTAAGGATAGTCGAACTTGCATTCTTAGCAAACACTTTTTTAGACTGCTAATTTTTGTCAAGACAAAAAAGGGCCACAGTCTATCTCTCTTTCCGATTAAGGTTACGCATAGCAAAAGCAAGCTGCGAAACATTTACCAAAACTTAGGGATAAAAGCGCTGGTACTGCGAATGTATTGCATATATTCAGGATTGTCCTTATACTTATTTTCCAACATGGGAATGCCGGAGACTCTGAGCAATAAAGTAGTGATAATCAGTGGGCTGAAGATGGCCAGGTAGCCTTTTGGGAAGGGAAGACAGAGCAGGAAGATACTCCACCACATCAAGGTTTCGCCAAAGTAATTAGGATGTCTGCTATAGCGCCAGAGCCCCTGGTTCATTACTCTGCCTTTATTGACAGGCTTCTTTTTGAAAGCCATCATCTGGGCATCGCTTACAGCTTCAAAGATGAAGCCGGTAAGCCAGAGCAGGATGGCAATAGCGTCCAAGAAAGTAAAGGTATAAACTCTTGAGCGAAGAATCATAAAAGCCGGATAGGCGATCGAAAGCATAAAAAAGCCTTGTAAAAGGAATACTTGCAGATAGCTGCGCCAGAGCCAGTTTTTACCCCAATCCTTGCGCCACTGAACATAGCGGAAATCTTCCTTTTTATCTTTGTAACGGAGATAAAGATAGAGGGATAGCCGCAGCGCCCAGATGGTGATCAAGAGCGTGATCAACAGCCGGCGCCAATCTCCTGTGGGCATGAGGGCCATAAACAGCCAATAGATCAGCACAAAGCCCATGCCCCAGGCATTGTCAACCAGATCATTGCGTTTGACGAGTACCGCTATCAGAAAAAGAGTCGTCATATAAACAAAGACGCTGCTGATAACGATGATGATAGCATTAAACAGGGTCATACATCACTCCAATGCCTACTGCACCGATGCCATTATGTACGCCCACCACAGGCGAAAGCGGCATGATGTAAGCAGGGCTTTTCCCTAAAAGTTTAGTCAGTTTACTGCTATATTCCTGAGCTCTGTCATCGGCCAGGGCATGCACAATGGCATATTCCCAAAGCTCTTTATCCTGCAGCTCAGTTTGGATCATTTTGATAATTCTACGCATGTTGGAAGTCCGGCTAAAGCTCTTGCCGCTGACTTTTGCCTTGCCTTCACGGTCCAGTCCCACAATGGGTTTGAGATTCAACAGGGAAGCGATCGCACCTGCCAGCGGTGGCACTCTACCACCTCGCACCATATACTTTAAGGTATTGATGTCGGTATAGATATGGGTATTAGCAATCCAAGAATCCAGCCGGGAATGAATGCTCTGGAAACTCTTTCCAGCTTCGATGGCACGCGCCACCCGTAGCACTACCAAGCCTTCGCTTACAGATAGCTGTTTGGAATTCACCGGATACACTGTGTTCCCATGTCTGCCTGCTATATAGGACGCAGCGCTTTGGTAGGTCCCGCTCAGCTTATCTGAGACGTAGATAGCGAAGACCTTGTCATAGTTTCCTGCCATGTGATCTATGGTGCCCTGCAAAGAGCTGGGGGAAGGCTGTGAGCTTTGCGGATGGTTCTTATTGTTCTTTAGTTTTTGATAAAAGGCCTCGGGTTTGAGGGAAAGCCGATCAAGATAGAATTCCTTGCCAAAATTCACCCCAAAGGCTATCCGCGAGATTTGATATTGGTCCAATAGTTCTTGGGGCAGATCGCAAGCGCTATCTGTGATGATCCCAATGGGGTATTTTTGCTCATGGCTGGTTTCATGTTGGATTTTCATATCATCCACTTTGATCGAGCTCAAAAGGCCCAAAGGCTGCAAGGCATCAAAGACCTTTTCTGGTGCATTGCTATGGATGTGCAAGTGCATCTTTTCAGCCCCGCCTGCTATGATAATGGAATCTCCCAGAGGCGACAAAAGCGCTTTGAGAGCTTCAGTATCTATTGTGCAATCGCTGAGGATAGCCTCTGAACAGTAGCGGAAAGTGCTAGCTGAGCTGTTATGCACATCATTGTGGCTCTGGGCTATCACTGGCATGACAGCCTGGCTGCGCAAAGAACCCTTGTGGATAAAATCCACTATTGCCTCCAGGAAAATAACAAATCCTTTTGCGCCAGCGTCCACTACCTTTGCATCCGCAAGGACTTTGAGCTTTTGGGGAGTCTCGCTAAGAGATATTTGGGCTTTGGCCAAGGAACTCACCATTAATTGGCTGAAATCATTCTCCGGCGTTTGGCTCAGAAATTCACTCCATTCCCGGATTACGGTGAGGATAGTTCCCTCCACTGGATTCATCAAGGAGCGGTAGAGGTGTTTCACCGCTTTCTCCGCACTCAGAGCAAAGCTACGGGCTGTAATGCTTCCCGAATCTGGAACTTCTGTGCTGAGGCCGTGCAGGTATTGGGCCAGGATGATGCCAGAATTTCCCCGGGCTCCCATCAGAGCCGCATCCGAAATCGAGCGCAGGGTTGCCTTGATATCCTTGCTCGCAGTGGCACCGGATAGCACCGCTTCCACCGTCATAGCCATATTGATACCTGTATCTGCATCTGCAACGGGGAAGACATTTATCCTATCCAGCTCCCGTTGATTGCGGATAATGGCATAAGCCCCCACCCGAAACATGCGGAAGAATCTGTGTCCGTCTAGATATGCAATTTTCATATCACCAAATCTGGGGTATCTTCTTGATTTTATCTATGTTATAGTCTTGCTTTTTCAGCTTCTTGATGACGGCTGAGTAATCTGCCTCTGTCATTTGGGGAGTGCGTGACATGATCCATAACATCTTGCGGTTTGGCACTCCGATCACAGTATAGCGGTAGTCTTCCGCCAGATCAATGATCATAAATTTTGCCCAAACAGGCCAAAACACCCTCATGCGCCATTCGGAATTGGTCTTGGTATTGTAGATTTTGCCTTTGGGACGCATGAGCTTGGCTTTGCCCTGAGGACTGCCTTTACGATATGTATAGCGCACCGCGATAGTGCCATCCTCATTCAAACTATAGGACTCGATGGAATTAACCGCGTTTTTCTCGATGAAATTCGGAATGACAGCGATCACATACCAATCTCCCATATAGCGGGGAATATCCACATAATCCACCATCTTCAGCTTTTTGGCAGTGAGCAGTGTGCCTGACACCATCAAAGCTATTAGCAACAGAAGTCTCATTTCAGTGCGCTTTGGATGGCTGCCTGAATTTCCTTATCCATAGGATTTGTTGGGGTAGAAAAACGGTTGATGATTTTGCCTTCTTTGGAGATGAGGAACTTATTGAAGTTCCAGGTGATTTTGCCCCCAAATTCTGGATTGCTTTTTTTACTGGTGAGATAATCATACAGGGGATGGATGTCTTTGCCCTTGACGGATACTTTTTCAAACATAGGAAAATCCACTCCGTAATTGAGTTGGCAAAATTCGACAATATCCTCATTTGAGCCAGGCTCCTGATTCATAAAGTTATTGGCTGGGAAACCCAAGATAATGAAATCATCTTTTTGATGCAGTTCCCAAAGGTTTTGCAGGTCTTCATACTGTTTGGTAAAGCCACATTTGCTGGCTGTATTCACGATCAGGATCACTTTCCCCCGGTAGGCTTCCAGCTTTTGCTGGGTGCCATCGATTTTGCGGACTTCGATATCGTATATGCCTTTTGCTGCGCTCATGGTAATTCCTCCCAAGAGTAGAATTATAGCGATGATATGTTTCATAGCATTATTCCCCATAGATTTTATTTCTTGTTTACATGATAGTCAATTTGCCTCTCTTTCGCAAATGAATCTTACTGCAAAAATCTCTTTAATAAATCTGGAATATGGGCTTTGACTTCTTTCTTCACCCCATGGCTTATGGTAGAGATACCGTGGAGATCAGTGCATTTATTGCTGCTATATGCACGGCATCTCTACGACAACAAACGGGGATTTGGTAATATTAGCAGAAGTTTATCAAATCCTAAAAGAGTATCGCTCATGGAGCAAAAACTTGGAATCTAGAACTTTTTTTCCTTGACTATTTTGGGGTATTCAAAACTCATGCATTAAAGCGTATTCTACTGGAAAGAGAACTTTTTGCTAACATCAAGTTTAGTCTCTGCAAGTGCTTAATCGGGCGGAATGATTTATCTCTTCTAAAAGGAGGAAAACGTGAAAAAATCAGTCATGTTTGCCATGCTGATTGGCACACTTACACTGTGCAACGGACTCAGCTCTTATGGCGATAGCCCAAATTTTACAATGGACACCGTGGACCCGCAAGTCCAGCTGATCAGCCCCAATGGCGGGGAAAACTGGTACATCGGGGATACACGTAATATAGAATGGATTGCCTCAGACGGAAATCTCATAGGCGATAGCATCCATCTGGGCTACAGTCTGGATGACGGAGCAGATTATGTTAGTCTAGCCGAAGCTATCACAAATTCAGGCAGCTATGCCTGGGAGCTACCCACTATTCAAAGCCAGCGTGTCAAAGTACAAATTCGAGCCACAGATGCTTTTGGCAATAGTACTCTGGTGAATTCGCTTAATCCTTTCAGTATTAACTATGTTCCACCGGCTAATCCCGGAGGCTTGAGTCTGGAAATTACTAATTCAAGCGATGTTCTGTTGGCTTGGGATGAAGTAACTCAGACCATCCCACCCTACGATACCCCCATCACTCCGGATGGCTACATCATTCTCTGCAATGAAGGCCCCGATGAAAATGATGAGCAATTCTATTACTTCCTGGGACGCAGCTACAGCACCAACTATACTCATCAAAATGCGGCAGAAGTCTGGAATCGAATGTTCTATAGGGTAACTGCCTATAAGAATTACACCCCAGAAGATAGCCTAGCTTTGGAAGCCTTGGTGCAACAAAGCCAAACGCAGCGCATACCTTGGCTGCAAGTAAAGAAAATTCTGATCGAAGGCAAAATTCAATGAATACACACAAAATACTCCTTATCGCTCTTTTGCTGCTGCTCAGCAGCAGTGCTTTTGCTGAACTGATTCTCTTTCAGGGCTTTGAATCCAGCCCTGCGGACACCTGGAACTACACAGCCATACCTGAGTTTAATAGATTAGGCGACAATGATCAATTCATTGGCAGTACCAGCGTAAACAGCGGAAGCTGGTATTCTGCAAGCGGCAATTTGACTATGCAGAATCACGCCGTGGAGTTTGAAAGCGTTCAGTTGAGCTCTGGCTATGTCTATACTGTGAAGTTCAATTACTACACACAAGGCCTGAATCCCGCCACGGAATACAGCCGCTACTGCATTGAATATGACAACAGCGAGGCCTGGACAAATTGGTTTGATTTGCAGCCAAATACAAATGTCTGGACAGAAATAAGTGTAGAAATCCCGGCTTATGCCACCAGCTTCAGGCTGAAGGTGGAAGCCAGCTACGATGGCTATAATAAATATGCGCATTGGGATGCCTTTACTTTAGAAAGAAGTGGTACTCCACCCGTCGCACCTACCGTGAATAACGTAACTGCCCTTCAACGAACGGATGGCAGCAAAATCGTGGATATCCACTACAATGTTTATGATGCTAATAATGATCCTGCCACTATCTCGGTTATGCTTTCCGAAGATAGTGGTACCACTTTTGCTTATCAGCCCAATATCGCAAATCTTTACGGGGATATAGGTGAGGGAATTTATACCGGCACGAATAAACACATTGTCTGGAAAGCCGGAGAAGAGAGTATTGATTATGATGGCTCGCTCTATCGCATCCGGGTCTTGGCGGAAGATAATACTTCCGGCAGAGTGGAGACCCCAATATTTAGCCCTGCAGGCGGTGTATTTAACAGTCCACAAATGATAAGCATCACCTGTGCCACAGCAAACGCCAGAATCTATTACAGTACCAATGGCAGCGACCCTGATCAAAACTCCACGCTCTATACAGGTCCCATAAACATAAGTACTGATACCATTCTGAAAGCCAGGGCTTACAAGGAGCTGTGGCTGCCTTCGCTTGTTGCGACAAGCGCGACATATATCTTTCCACCCGCAGGTTTTGCCTATGTACCTGGCGGCACATTCACCATGGGCGATACCAGAGGCGTGGGATATGACTTTGAACTGCCTACCCACAGCGTTACCCTGAATTCTATTTACATGAGCAAATATCAGGTAACTCAAGCGCAATATACTGCTATTATGGGCTCCAATCCGGCTCGTAATTATGGAGTTGGCCCTAACTATCCAGTTTATACCGTTAATTGGTATTCTACCATTAAATACTGTAATCTACGCAGTATGAATGAGGGCTTGACGCCTGTTTACAGTATTGGTGGTTCCACCAATCCTACTGCTTGGGGGAATGTCCCAACGTCCAGTGATAGTACCTGGAGTGCCGCTATCTGTAATTGGAGCGCCAATGGCTACCGTTTGCCTACCGAGGCAGAATGGGAATATGCAGCTCGTAGTGCTACTAATGATCCGGATTATTTGTACAGTGGCTCGGACGATCTCAATGCAGTGGGCTGGTATGCTGGTAACAATAGCCCTAATAAAACAAAAGAAGTTGGCACCAAAGCACCCAATGCCCTTGGTCTTTACGACATGAGCGGTAATCTCGATGAATGGTGTTGGGATTGGGGGGACTCAAATTATTATGATATTAGCCCAAGCAACAATCCTAAAGGTCCAGATAGTGGTTCCTACCGTGTGCTCCGTGGAGGTTCCTTTTCTACTGCTGCTTATTGGTGCCGTGTTGCGTTTAGGACATGGTACGACCCGTGCTACACAAAAAACTTCATCGGTTTCCGGGTCTGCAGAGCAGCTATGTAGTGATTTATGTTTTCCCCATATTTGCCTTGAAATAAACATAATAGCCCCTGAATTAAGCATGCTTGGCACAACTCCCACAGCATAGCAAAGAACGGTGCCGGGTCTGTGGCATAGGGTGCCATTGGTTTTCTTTTGCTTATTTTCTTTAGAAAGAAAAGGAGATGTCGGGTGGCGGGGAGTATAACTGCTTAGAATAATCACCATGGAATGTGGTTTGCTTAAGAAAGAATCTAAACTAGGTTTGCCAAAAAAATGGGGGAATGTCTGGGCATGATTATTCTTGATGTTTACAGCCATAATAGCAAGTTTACATTTGAGTATAGATTAAAATAATCTTTCTGTCCAGCTTTATCATTAGCTGGAAAGTGTAAAGTTTCATATTGGATACATCATCTACTGCCTGATGCTCTGAGGCATAGTGTCGCATTTTACCGCAATTGGTAGGAATATCCGGCTATTAAAAAGTGAGTAGCAGGTTAATCTGTAGCGCAGAAATGGCTGACCTCAAGACAATTCCATATGCTGATGACAGTTTCCAGTTGACAGACAGAGCAAAGAAAAAAGAATAGTCTTGAAATACTATATATGGGTGGAAATACGATGAGCCTCAGTACAGACTACATCAAGCGACTGATGGATTACCTTGAGCGGGAGCAGATCCTCTGCACAGGGGAGAAGCTGCTTTTGGCTGTATCCGGAGGTGCGGATTCCACTGCCATGCTGTATTTTTATCACAGATTACGCTTTGTCCTGAATGTCACTTTGCTGGCGGTTCATGTGAATCATCAGCTTAGAGGAGAATCCAGTAACTTGGATGAGCAGGCCGTTAGGCAACAGTGCCATAAGCTGAATATCCCTCTGATCGTTCGTACTATCGATCTGCCCGGGGAAAGGGATTTGGAAAACCGGGCCCGGATGGCACGCTTTGAGATATTCTCACACATATTAGAGAGTTACCGCTTCGACAAAATCCTTTTGGCTCATCATAAATGGGATTTGGCAGAAACGGTGCTCTTAAATCTTTTCCGGGGAGCAGGGCTTTCTGGCATGGCCGGCATCAAACCGAAACAGGGCAATGTCTTGCATCCGCTTTTGTGCTTTAAGCCAGAGGAGCTGAAGGATATGCTGGTTCAGCAAAATATCAGTTGGCGGGAGGATGAAAGCAATCTTGAGACCAAATTTACCCGCAACCGTATTCGCCATGAGCTGATCCCGCTCTTGGAAAAGGACTACAACCCCCAGCTTAGAGATAAACTGGCAGAAGAAGCCAATATCCTCAATCAAGCGGATCGCTACATCAGCGAAAGAGCACTACGTCGCTATAAAAAGATCTGTCTGGACAATAGCAATCAGAGGATCGTCCTGAGTCTGCCGGATTTGCTGAAGGCTCCAGATATCGAGCATTTTTATATTTTGCGGGAGGCCTACAGGCAGGTGAGCGGGCAACAACAGGACTTTTTCCTGGCAAATCTCAGAGAGATTCAGGGAATTTTATCTGCACAAGGCAGCAAATATGTGAGCCTGCCACATGGGACTTTTGCGATCAAGCGCTATCAGGAATTGGTCTTTACGGCCAGCCCGGAAGATGTTCAGACTGAAAACTCTGAAGCTTTGCCGATCGAGAGTGAACGCTCGCGGGCCGTGCACATGGACTATCGCTTTCGTTTTAAGTACCTTAGGGTATTGCCTCAGGACCATTTAGACTATCAGGGCTTTAGAGCCATCATCGATGCGGATAAAATAAAAAGTGGATTTATGATTCGTTCACGAAGGCCGGGAGACCGTTTTATGCCTTTGGGAATGCAGAGTTTTAAAAAGGTAAAAGACTTTTTCATTGACGAAAAAGTAGCAAAATATGATAGGGACTTAATCCCCATCTTTGATGATGGAGAAAAGATATTCTGGATTTGCGGTCATCGTATTGATGAGAGGGTTCGTTACACGGAAACTACCAGCCGCTACTTGATGATCGAGGCCGTATCGCTTTCGAAAAAGCCAAACCGGGCTGCAAACCGGAAAAAAAGAGGATATGATGAATTTGATGAATTGTGATATATCTGCCGTACTATTTGATGAACGGCGCATACAGACCCGCATCCGAGAGATCGGGCAAGAAATAAATTCCGATTACGACGGCAAAGTGCCTGTGGTGATCGGTGTGCTAAAAGGTGGTTTTGTCTTCCTTAGTGATCTGATTCGAGCCATCACTATCCCGCTTGAGATCGACTTCCTGGCTATCTCAAGCTACGGAGTGGGCACCAGCAGCAGCGGTGTGGTCAAGATTCGCAAAGATATCGATATCGAGCTGGCAGACCGTGATGTGATCATCGTGGAAGACATTGTGGACAGCGGACTTTCCCTGCAATATATCAAAGATTATATTTGGAAACACAAACCTGCCAGCCTTAGAACTTGCGTGCTTTTGGATAAACCAATGGCGCATAAGATCGAGATCTCATTTGAATATGTGGGCTTTGAAGTAGGCGATGAATTTGTGGTGGGATATGGCTTGGATTTTGCCGAACGCTATCGCAACCTGCCCTATATTGGTATCTTAAAGGAAGAGTGTTATTCATGAAATATATCCTGAGTTTGGTCCTTGGTATCCTCGGTGGAGGTCTTTGGGCCCAGAATGTAGCGGATTCCCTGGAGCAGCTTCCAGTGCAGATGCCAGGGGTGATAGATAGCTTCTCCAGTATGTTGAGATGGTTTATTTATGCCATTATCCTGATCTCGGCGATCGGCCTTATCCGTATTTGGATGATCAAACGCAAAGCTGACAAAAGCGGAACTATCGACACGGTACTCAAAAAAGCAACTCCTAATGTGGATGAAAAGGGGAAGCCCGTTAACCCAGTAAAGAAGTCTATCTTCTCAATGCCCTTTATCTTTGTCCTTATACTATTAGGCATAGTGTTTTGGCATACCTTCAGCGGAAACAAAGAACAAGTAAGCAAAGAGAGTTTCAGCGATTTCATGATCCGGGTGAATAACAACTCGGTTAAAGAAGCTCAATTCACCGAACGTGATATAATCTATCTGGACTTGGCGAATAAGAAATATGTGACCACCATTCCCTTCGACGATGCCCGTTTGGTAGATAGCCTGCTGGTGCGTGGGATTAAGGTCACCACCACCAAACCTCCCGCTTGGACGGGGCTTATTTCCTACGCCTTTACCTTTATATTGCTCATCGTCTTCTGGTTCTTTATCATGAGGTCAATGAGAGGCCAGAATTCCAAAGCCTTTAGTTTTGGGAAAAGTAAAGCTCGATTACACGAGGCCAGCCGCTCCAAAATCTCCTTCAAGGATGTGGCAGGAGTGGATGAGGCCAAAGAAGAATTGCAGGAAATCGTGGAATTTCTCAAAAACCCAAAGCGCTTTCAACGCCTGGGTGGCAGAATTCCCCGCGGTGTGCTCTTGGTGGGACTGCCTGGCACAGGTAAGACCCTCTTAGCCAAAGCTGTATCCGGAGAAGCAGGAGTACCTTTCTTCTCCATATCCGGCTCAGACTTCGTAGAAATGTTTGTGGGTGTGGGCGCAGCCCGGGTGCGGGACCTCTTTGAACAAGCCAAAAAGAATTCTCCCTGCATCACCTTTATCGACGAGATTGACGCTGTGGGCCGTCACCGTGGAAGCGGTCTGGGCGGTGGACACGACGAAAGAGAACAGACTTTGAATCAACTGCTGGTGGAGATGGATGGCTTTGAACCCAATGAAGCTGTTATTATCATCGCTGCCACAAACCGTCCTGACATCCTGGATCCAGCTCTCTTGCGTCCCGGTAGATTTGATCGTCAGGTCACAGTGGATCTGCCTGATATCAAAGGCAGAACTGCGATTTTGAAAGTTCATGCTGCCAAGGTTCCACTTGCTGAAGATGTACATTTGGAACTAATCGCTCGCGGCACTCCTGGCTTTAGCGGAGCAGATTTGGCCAATCTGGTGAATGAAGCAGCCCTGATCGCTGCCAGTAAAAACCTGAGCAGCATTGGGATGGTGAATTTTGAGGCAGCCAAAGATAAGCTGACTCTGGGCATCGAAAAGAAAAGCAGGGTAATTCCCGAAGCAGATAAGAAGCTTACAGCTTATCATGAGATCGGGCATGTGATCACCAGTATATTCCTGGACTTGGTGGAACCCGTGCACAAGGTCAGCATCATCCCCAGAGGCTTTACAGGTGGAGCTACTCACTATCTGCAAAGCGATAAAACGGGATATTCCCGTAGCTATCTGAAGCAGTTTATGGTCACCCTTTTGGGTGGACGATCTGCGGAAGAAGTGGTTTTTGGAGAGCTTACCACTGGAGCTGGTAACGATCTGGAGCGCACGACCGATATTGCCAAGAAGATGGTCTGCTCTTGGGGAATGAGCGATGTGATCGGCCCCATGACCATCGGCAAAGAACAGAATGAAGTGTTTCTGGGTAAACAGCTGGCCACACATGATGGACACAGCGATGAGACTACACGTTTGGTGGATTCAGAAATCCGTGCTCTGATTACAGAAGCTCACGACCAAGCTAAAGCCATTTTGACTAAGCACCGCGCGCTTCTGGAGATCATGTCTCTAGAATTGTTGGAAAAAGAAACCTTGAATACAGATGATATCTTTAGCTTGATTACGGATAATCTGGATATCGAGGAGCGTGAAATAGTGCAGGCCAAGTATGAGCGCGCCAAGGAAATGCGTTTTGAGCATACCTCAGGTATTGATATGCCTGAAAGCGATGATAGCGCAGAGGAAAACCAAGAAAAGCTCGAAGATATACCACCCCTGGAGATAGATAATGAACCCAAATAATATGCACGCAACCACCATCATCGGTATCCATCGCAATGGCAAAACAGCACTTTGTGGCGACGGACAGGTCTCCATGGGGGACACCGTGGTCAAAGCTAAGGCGATCAAGATTCGCAGGATATTTGAAGATAAAGTAATAATCGGCTTTGCCGGAGCCACCGCAGATGCCTTTACCCTCTCTGAAAAGTTTGAAGAAAAGCTGAAGGCAAACAAGGGCAATCTTAAAAGATCAGCAGTGGAATTGGCTAAAGAATGGCGTCAGGATAAATACCTCAGACGCCTGGAAGCCATGATCATCGCTGGAGATAAGACCGGTATCCTGATGATCAGCGGAGTGGGGGATGTGATGGAGCCAGATGATGGACTGATGGCCATAGGTAGCGGTGGAAACTATGCCCTGGCGGCAGCCCGTGCCCTTATGCGCAATACCAAGCTCAGCGAAGAAAAGATAGTAAGCGAAGCCATGAAGATCGCCTCCGAAATCTGCATCTATACCAATAGCGAATTTGTGCTGGAGGTCTTGTAATGATGGAAATTGACAACTTGACTCCAGCCCGGATCGTGGAAGAACTGAATAAATACATCATCAGCCAAAATGCAGCCAAACGCAGCGTGGCTATCGCGCTCAGAAACAGATGGCGCCGTCAACAGGTGCAGAGCGATATGCGCCGCGAGATCATGCCCAACAACATCATCATGATCGGACCTACCGGAGTGGGGAAGACCGAGATTGCCAGACGCATTGCGCGCTTGGTGAACGCTCCCTTTATCAAAGTGGAAGCATCCAAATTTACCGAGGTGGGCTATGTGGGACGCGATGTGGAATCCATGATTCGCGAACTAATGAGTTATTCTGTGACTCAGACTCGTACGCAGATGGTAAAAGAGGTTGAGGAAGAGGCCAGAGCTCTGGCGATTGAAAGAGTGTTGGATGCCCTGCTACCACTCAAACGTAGAAAGAATGATGCGGAAGATCCGGAAGCTCTTGAACGCCACAAACGGAGCCGCGATAAGATGCGCAAAAAGCTGATCAATAACCAGATGGACGACAAATTCATTGATATTGAGATTCCTGAGGATTCCTTGCCGAGCTTTGAGATTATGACGAATTTTAATATGGAGGCCTTTGATCTGGATTTCTCAGACATGCTCTCCAATCTGATGCCGGGACGCGCCGGTAAGAAAAAACACAAAACCACTGTAGCCAAAGCGCTCAAGACCTTTACTGAACATGAGATCGATCAATTGGTGCCGCGGGACAAAGTTGCTGAAAATGCTAAAAAAGCAGTGGAAGAAAACGGCATAGTCTTCATCGATGAGATTGATAAGATCGCCACCACGGACAAACATGGCGGCATCGATGTCTCTCGCAGTGGAGTGCAACGCGACCTGCTCCCTATCGTGGAAGGCAGTAGCGTGCCCACAAAATACGGTCCTGTAGATACTGCACACATCCTGTTTATCGCGGCCGGAGCATTTACGTCTGCCAAACCCAGTGACCTGATTCCGGAGCTGCAAGGACGCTTTCCGATTAGAGTGGAGCTGAATAGCCTCACCGAACAGGATTTTGTCCGCATCCTCAGCGAGCCAGAAAATGCTCTGACAAAGCAGTATAAGGAGCTTTTCAACACGGAGGCTGTGGAGCTTTCTTTCAGCGCAGGGGCGATCAAAGAGATCGCGCGTTTTGCTGCTTTGGCCAATGAAAAGATGGAAGATATCGGAGCCCGCCGCTTGCATACCATCTTAAATACTCTCTTGGATGACTTTCTCTTTGAAATGCCAAGCAGTAAACTCAAGAAAGTAAGCATCACCAAAAACATGGTCATCTCGCGACTGAGCCCAGTAATCGAGAGCGAGGATCTCTCGCGCTTTATTCTCTGATGATCTGCACTATAAAAAGGAACTCCATCTCGCCGTATAGGGCTTCCTGTCTCAGGATAAATCCATGAGAAAAGTATTCCTGTATCTGGGTGACCGGGAACGCGACTACCGCTCTTTGATGCATTATCAAAAAGGTGTGAGCATTGCAGAGAAGACTATTCTCCCTTCGCAAATGGTTATCTGTGAGCAGACTCATTCCAAGATAGTGCATATCTGCTCTAATGAGGATAGCGGAGCCGGCTTTGGCCTTCATCCTCAGATTCCCCTGGCAGATGGCTTTGCTACCAATATTGTGGATCAATATCTTTTGATCAGAACTGCGGATTGCTATCCGGTGCTCTTTTATGAAAAGGATGCCAAAGCTATCGCTGCTGTGCACAGTGGTCGTGAAGGCACCAGGAAGAATATCGTGGGGAAGGCAGTGCAAACCCTGGTAGAGCACTTTGGCTGTGATCCCGCCAATATCATCGCTCAGGTGGGGGCGGGGATCTGTGAAGAGCATTACCAGGTAAGTGAAGAACTTTATGATGCCTTTACAGAAAGCCTTAATGCAGATAACTTTACTACTTGCTCAAATATGCCCCGGCATCTGAATCTGCGTGCCATTATCTTTCAACAGCTATTAAGAGCTGGGCTCACGTTTTTCAATATCGAAAACGTCCAGATTTGCAGTTATGAGAATCCTGACTATTATTCATATCGCCGGGATCATGGAAACAATCGTCAAATCAACCTGATCGGGATCAGCAATGAATAAAACCTTTACGAACAAAAGCGGCAAGATCCTGCTGGAACTAAGGCAGGAAAGTTCATCCGCCTGGCTCACTATCAAACGCACTGGACGGCTGGTGGATGAAAAAGATATCTTGGATTTGATCGATGAAGCTGGCATAAAATCTGGATTTGAAGAAGCCTTGCAACTGATCCGGGAGCGCGGGATCGAGAAAGATTTTGACAAGCCCTTTCCCATCGCAGTCTGCACAAAAGAGGAAGGCAAGAAAGAGGCTACCCTGAATTACCGTTTTGATCCCGATGCGATCACAGGTGACGCCAGTGAGCTTGATCTGGCCACACTCAGTAAAATCATCTATGTGAATGAGGGAGATATAGTCGCCAGCTACTCGGACAATCTCTTTGAACGTGATGGCAGCATCTACGACATTTTTGGCGAGCTGATCACTCCTCCCGATGTGGATGAAGAAGCAGCAGAGAAACTGGCTGGCAACCATATACGCTATGAGAGCCATGATTATATCGCCGGCAAAACAGGATATCCCTATCTGGATGAAGCTGGCCGTATTTGCATTTTGGATAGCCTGAAGCTGGATAGCAGTCAGGTTTCCAGCGGTCAATTTCTGCGCAGTCCCGTGAGCCTGGAAATATCTGGGGATCTCAGCCAAGTCAATATTGCCTGCCTTAAAACTATGATCATTCACGGCAATATCCAGGATTGTAGCATATACTGCGAAGGAGACCTGATCATAGATGGAGAGGTCATTTCATGCAAAAATCCCGGGATACAGGTTCTGGGTTCGCTCAAAGTGAAATCCATCAATCATTCCCGCGTTTATGTGAAGTCAGACATAGAGTTTCAAGAAGAGATACTGCACTCCATCGTAGCTACAGATGGGAATCTCATTGGCGACGAATATAGCTCCCTCATCAATGGTGGCTTGGTTCAAGCTGCTGGTAATATCGATATTGCCAAGGCTGGATCGTCTTCCGGTGATGAAACCGAGATTGAGATAGCGATATCACCTTTTTATCGGGCGATGTTGATGCAGATGACCAAAGAGTCTGTCCGCCTTCGCGAAGAAGGCGGCGACAAAGCTTTGGAAGATATTCGGGAGCGCATCAGCCGCTGTGAAGCAGAGCTGGACAATCAGTTGAACCTGTTTTTAAAAAGACCCCTGGACGAGAAAAAATCCGTCACCGTGCGGGATGAAGTATATCCCAAGACCATGTTTCGGGTATTAAAGCATTCCTATCAGATCAAGAGTCATCAGAAAGGCATCTGTCTGATTGAAAAAGAGTAATTGGAGAATATAAATGAGATTTAGAGTAATTCTACTGCTGTTGGCCATAGGCTTAGTTTGCGTCCCGCTGCTTGCGGGCATTCCGGGCTTTCCCAAGGATCCTGCCATCTCTCCGGATGGCAATGAAGTCTGTTTTGTCTTTGACGATGATCTGTGGATCGTTCCATTTCAGGGAGGGGATGCCAGGCGCTTGACCTCCACCAAAGCCCGTGAATGGGGCCCGATCTGGTCTCCTGATGGCCAATGGATTGCCTTCAATTCAAGCCGTGAAGGACTAACCTATCCTTATCTGATCCCTGCCAAGGGGGGAGAGGCAGAAGTTATCATCCGCGAATCTTACAGCATCGCAGATTGGTTCAACGATGGCAAACATCTTCTTGTACTCCGCGGCAATGCAGAATTCGGCTCTTCCATGTACAAGCTCCCCATCAGCGGAGAGCGTGCTACGCTTTTAGGCGACGTGGGAGACCGTTGGGCTACCCTATCTCCCGATAATAGCAAGATAGTCTTCAGCCGCAATGGCTATGCGCATAGGGAAGCTTATACGGGCAGCATGAATGGCGAGCTTTGGCTCTTTGACATCGCTACCAAGGAATATTCCCGGCTCACCCGCACAGATCATTCAGAGCGTTATCCCCGCTATTCTCACAGCTCAAATTCCTTGTATTATTGCTATGCTGATGGACAGAGCTTTCAGCTCACCCGGGTGGATAAAATGAATTTTAAACGGCCGGTTAAGCTCAGTAATCTCAAGAGTTTCAGCGCTCGTGATATCACCATCGCCCGGGCCAATGACAGAATAGTCTTTGAACACTTTGACGAGATTTACAAATACGATCCCGCTAGCTCAGATGGCAGCATGATCTCAAAGCTGGATATCCGTATTGCGTCTGATATGTGGGAAAACCCGATCCTTGAATTCAAAATGAAGAACGATCTGGCAGATTTTGCCGTTTCAGACGACGAAAGGCTGGTCTCTTTTACTTATAAATACGATAACTTCATCGTGCCCCGCAAAGGTGGGATACCCAAACAGATCACTGATGATCACAGCGGTTGGGCTAATATGATCTTCATAAACGATCGGGAGTTGGTCTTGTCCAAGCTTGATCATGGGCGCGAAAAGCTCTTCAGTGCCACGATCGAGAAAGATAAAGACCCCGTGCTTACTCCGATTGAATGGTTCGGTGCAGATTCCTTAAGCATACAGGATGTACGCAAGGATTCCGAGGGCCGGTGGCAGATCAAATATCAGGATCACATCAGCGCCGGCAGGATTGCCTTGGCAGACAAAGGCAAAACAGAGCTCTTGTCTATGAACACCCCAGGGCTGGTGATCTCAAACTTTTCTATCAATAAAAGCGGCACCCATGCTGCCTATTGCTCCATTGATAGCGAATACTACATGCGTGGGCTTTATATCTACGAATTTGCCACGGACAGCCATCGCAAGGTGCTTTCTGATGACCGTAATATCTCAAACATACACTGGTCAAAGGACAATCGTTCTTTGATCTTTACCCGCAATGGCAATTTGTGCCGCCTGGATTTAGTTCCCCGAGATGAATTTGAATATAATGAAGACTTTTGGGCACAGGTTTTTGAGCCTATTGAAGAGAAAGAAGAAAAGAAAAAAGACAGCGATTCTGAAAACATAGACGAAGACAAAACCAAAGACGAAGCCACAAGCGATGAAGACGGGCTGTATGTGATGGAAATCACCATCAAGGATGAAGATAAAGAAGAAAAAGAAGAAGAAAAGCCTGATCCGCCAGTAGAAATCGTCTGGGAAGGCCTGGATAAGAGGATGTTTGAGCTTTATCAGGGCGCCATGTCCAATCTTACTTTAGTTCGCGTTTTGAGCGACTCTACCTTCCTTTTTTTGGATAGACCCTGGTATGGTCAAGGAAATCCCAGTCTGAACAAAGGCGATATTTATGGTAAAAACAGAAAGGAGCAAACCACCTTCGGAAAGGATAGCATAGCGTTCAAATTGGTGGGGGAGACCCTGTATTATTTGGATGAATTCGCTCTGAAATCATACGATCTTAATGGCGGTAAAAAGAGTGATATACCCATCAGCATGGATTATGCATATAACGTACAAAAGCTAAACAGCCGCGTGTTTGAACAAGCTTGGGGACTGTTTGCCGATAACTTTTACGATCCTAATTTTCATGGGCAAAACTGGCAAGAGCTCTATGATAAGTATCGTCCTTATGTAGATAAGGCTCGCAATATTGATGAAGTAGGCGGCATTATAGACGAGATGGTAGGAGACTTGAACGCTTCCCACACCGGATTTTATCCCAGACAGGATGAGACAAGTAACTATAAATACATTGCCAGAATCGGTGTGGATTTTGATTACAGCGAGCCCTTACCACAGGGCATAAGAATTGCCAGAGTATATGCCAATACCAGGCTGGCCAGCTATTATAAGATCAAAGCTGGGGACATCCTCACCCATATCGATCAAGTGGAAATAACGCCCAAAACTGGCTTGGATGCCCTTTTTGCAGACAAGGTGGGCAAACTCATCAGTTTTAGCATCTTAAGCGAAGGCCAAGTGATCGAAGGTCAGGTGCAAGGTATGGGGGGAAGTGAATTTTACCAGCTCTTTTACGACTATGATGTAAGCCGCAAGCGCCAAAAGGTAGAAGAAGCCAGTGGCGGCCGGGTAGGCTACATTCATGTTCCGGCCATGGGAACCCAGGATTACGAAAATTTCTATCGTGACTATTTCCGTGACAATCATGATAAAAAGGCCATGATCCTGGATTTCAGGGGAAACCGTGGAGGCAGGGTGCATGAAGACATCATCTCGCTGCTCACCAAGAAGAATTATGGCTATAGCCTCAGCCGCACTTATGGTCCGGATCTGCGCTCGGAGCCCAGGTTTGGGATCACTGTGCCTACCATCGTCTTAGTGGATGAGAATTCCTTTTCAGATGGTGAAATCTTTCCCATAGTTTATCAAGAATTAAAGCTGGGCAAGGTGATCGGATATCCCTCCAGCGGCGCTGTAATCGGCACCAGAGAACATACTTTGCTGGATGGCTCACGCATGCGTATGCCGGGCACAGGATGGTTTAAGGTAGATGGCACAAATATGGAAGGCACCGGAGCCATGCCAGATATCATCGTGGAACACAGCATCAACGACATAGTATCAAATAACGATAAACAGCTCAGCCGGGCAATCCAGGAAATCTTAAAAGAGATAAAATAATGGACATTGAGAATATTCTGCAACAAGCAATAGCTCTAAGCAAAACAAACTGGATACATGCTATCCATCTGCTCACCAGCGCAGAAGACGACCACCCGGATGATACCCGCTTGCAGACCATGATAGCGGATTTACATTTCTTCCGCCTGCAGTATAAACTCGCTCTCAAACACTATCTCAAGGCCTTGTCCTCGGATCCGGGCAATACCAGAATCATCCATGCCATTGCCAGTTGCTACATGGCAAATAACGATTACCGCTTGGCTTTGGCCTATTTCAAGCGCATACCAAATCCTACCGATGATGTGCTGTATAATACCGGCTATCTATATGCTATTTTAGGGCGCCACAAAGAGTGCATCAGCATCATGAAAGAATTACTCGTTCGCCTGCCGGATCACCCCTTTGTCTATTATGTTCTGATCGAGCAGCATTATGAACTGGGTTTGCACGATGAAGCCTTGCGCTATATCAGGTTAGCAGAACAAAAGGCTGGAAAACAGCAGCAGCTTCATCTATTGGCAGCGTTGGTTTATTCCGCCAAAGAGCAGTGGCTTCCAGTGTATTATCACTACAATCAGGCGGAGACTATGGGATCGATAAACAATCTTGATCATTATCTTCGCTATGCCAATGCCGCCAGCGTGATTGGTCTTTCCGAACGAGCCTTGCGTATTTTATTCCAAGCCGAGATAAAATGGCCTTATATCGGTGATATCTATATCATGCTCTTACGGATTTTGATCAAGCGCAAAGAATATAAACAAGCCGACCAGGTAGTCAAGCGCGCAAAGAAAAATTTGCGGCAACTACCCAGCACTATCTTGCTGCTTATTGAGCGGATGAAGATTGAGCTTGAGAAGGAGCCACAACCCTGATTAGCAGTGGGCTCTTAGTTCCGGCTCTCTATCAAATCGAGTGAGTAATGCATTCTACTCCAGCATCCGCATTTTTGTAAGAATCTGAGTCCAAAGTGGTGACAGGATGATATCTAGAGAAGCTTGGATGTTTTTCTTCAAGGGTCCGTCTTTTTCCCTTTCTTGCAGCAAGGATACCGTAGAGATGCCGTGGAGATAGTAGGAATAAATCCTCTTATCTCCACGGCATCTTGAGCATATCTCATACGGCAAGAGCACTGCAAGACATGACCCATGTTTTTACCTTTCTGATAGTGTGAGATCCCTACAGAGAACACTCTCCTTTTACTCATCCGGTAGATTCTTTCAACTTCGTTTTATGATTTACCCACTCGGTTTGGAATAGAGCCTTAGTTCTTCCTGGTTTTACTCACCAATTCATATAGCAGATAGCCATTTAGCATATACAAGACCTTATCGAAATCCTTGTCTCCAGGGATGATCACATCAGCATTTTTCTTGCTGGGTTCGATGAAGGCTGCGTGTGAGGGCTTGACAGTCTGCATGTATTGATCCAAAACCCCTTCCACATCACGTCCGCGCTCGATGATATCCCGGGCGATTCTTCTCGCCAGTCTGGTATCGGCATCGGTATCAACGTAAATCTTGAGATCGGAAAGCTCGATCAATTCCGGATAGTAGAGCGCAAAGATACCTTCCAGAATGATCACGTCGGCATCGGCGATGCAGAGCTTGCCTTCCAGCCGGCTGTGGGTTACAAAGTCATAATCCGGCATATTCACAGCCTTGCCTGCCAGCATATCCTTCACATCCTTCATCAGGTAGTCTTTATCAATCGAATCCGGGTGATCAAAATTTACCTTGGCTCGTTCTTCCATAGATAGATGACCCAGGTTCTTATAATAGTTATCATGTGAAATGATCACGGTCTTGAGGTCTTGCAATCTTTGGCCGATGGCACGTGCGATGGTGGTTTTCCCGCAGCAGGTTCCACCGGAGATTAGGACTAAACGGGGGCAATCTTTCATATCTTCATTTTCCATCACTTTTTGTTTTGATCAGTTTGCTGATGATCTTATACATATTATTAACTTCCACTGGTTTGGCTATATACTCATCCATCCCCACGGCCAGGAATCGCTCCCGATCACCTGCCAGAGCAGCCGCAGTGAAGGCCACGATGGGGGTATGACGCCGCTTATTAATCTCCATATCACGGATTTGTTGAGTAGCGTTGATGCCATCCATCACAGGCATGCAGATATCCATCAAGATCAGATCATAAGGCTCTTTGTCGTACATTATCAACGCTTCAGAGCCGTTATTCGCAATATCTACAGATAGTCCCCAAATCTCCAATTGCCTTTTTGTAACCATCTGATTGACGGGCTCATCCTCTACCAGAAGAATCCTGCCGCTGAGGGATTTATCGGCAGGGATGGTGATATTTTTTTGTTCAGAAGCTTGCTTCGGCAAGTCTTCGGGTATAGTAAAGGGCAGGATGAAGAAGAAGCAACTGCCTGTGCCGGGTTCATTTTCGACCCAGATAAAGCCTTGCATCAGCTCCACCAAACGCTTTACTATGGCAAGCCGCAGCCCGGTGCCTTTGTATTTTGAGCTGAGGTAAGTTTCGCCTTGTGTGGAATTGTCAAAAATCTCATTTTGCTTTTTGGGAGCAATGCCGATACCGGTATCGGAAATCTTGAAGAGAATGCGTAAATCTGTTTCAGAGCGGGTATAAACCTCTGCACTCAGCAATATCTGTCCTTGTTTGGTATATTTTACGGCATTCTGCAGTAGGGTGCTCAGGACTTGCCTGAGTCTGAACTGATCGCCTTTGAGTAGATCTGGTATTTCCTTTGGAACCTAAGCTTTGAAGATCACGTCTTCGCCTAATACCTGATGCTCAAATTGTCTGATCAGGTCATTGATTAGATAATGGGGATTAAAATCGTTGATAATCAATTCCATTTTGTCGGATTCAATCTTGGGAAAATCTAGAGTTTCATTTATAATCCTAAGTAAGTCGTGCGAGGAAGAATACATCAAGTCATAGATTTCCATTTGTTGGGGATTAGACTTCATTTGCATCAATACCTGAAGAAAGCCGGTGATGCCATTCAGGGTTGTGCGAATCTCATGATTCATATTAGCCAGGAAGTGGCTTTTGGCAATGCTGGCAGCCCTTGCCGTCTCTCTTTCTTCCAAAAGCTGAAATTCGATTGTCTTTTGGTCTGTAATGTCAACCAGATATCCATAGTAACAATTTTCCCCGTCTTCAGGACTTGGCAGAATCCGATAATAATCCAAGACCCAGCGTGGTTCACCAGCCTTGTTGAGGGCACGATAATAAATCATGGAATATTCATCAGAGCGAATTTCATGGCTTTCGGCCAGCACTCGCTCACAGTCTTCAAAAAAGATCTTGCGCGTAAGATCACTGTCTTCTGCACAAATCTCCTCAGGAGTATAGCCCCACTGCCTGATGTTTTCAGAGATAAATAGCAGCTTCGCAGGTTGATGGGTAGCTTTATACAAGATCACCGGCCCGTAGCTAAAGCTCTTTGTCCAAGCTTCTATTTCCCCAGTAGATATTATCAGTTCTGCTTGCAATTTGGGCATTTTTCTTCCCATTTTTGCAAGCTGTTGTTTCTGTCTTCGATACAGCGTGATAAAGATGATGAGCAGGATTAAAAGGGGGATGCAGGCAAGAGATGCGCCTAAGATGATATTGGCACCAGTCTGCTGAGTTGAGTTCACTTGTGCAAACCATTTATCGCGGATTCTTTTGAGTTCACCACTGCTCTCTAGTTCGACCAAGGCAGTATCTATTTTCTGGATCAATTCTTCATCCAGGGAAGCAAAGCAGTAGTCTCGCTGCTGTATTCTCTGTGGCAGGGCTTTGATATACTTTAGCTCTTGATTTTGGATCAAGTACATGCCCAGCATATAGTTCGTAATACAGGCATCAAAATCACCATTTTCCAAGAGCTTGAGGGCAATCTCCGGAGAGGGGACATTATTAAGCTCTCCTCCAAACCCAATATAGCGCAAATATTCTTCTGCTATATCTCCTTCTTGTATCACCACAGAGCTATTTATGAGGTCTGTCTCGCTCATGATATTGGAATCTTTGCGGATGAATATTGCTTGCCATACTACCGTATGTGCTCCCGAAAAATAGTATTCTTGGGCGCGCTGAATCGAAAAAGCCATACCTTGGACCAGATCTATAGTTCCGTCTTCCAGCCAGGTTCGCACCAGCGACCATTTGCCCAAACGGAATTCTGGCTCCATTCCCATCATTCTGGCTACGCTGCGGCTAAGCTCTACATTATACCCATCCGGCAGACCAGCTTCATTGATAAATTCATAAGGAGGAAAATCCGAATCTCCGCCAATAATGATTTTAGCAGGTTTTGCTGCTTGAGCAAACAGGGATAGGCTCAGGGCCAGCACTAACAAGCTAAAGCAATATCTCATTTTCAGCTCTGAGGGAATCTACCTTGGCAAGGTATGCTTGCATGTCAAATTTCCTTTTTAATCCATTGGCATTCATATAGCGGACCATCCCAAAAATTGGCCTTGTGCCCCAAGGACGATCGTGTTTGCCAAAACACCAGGCTACCCCAGCGTAGGCATTCGCATCCCGGCCATCCAGCTCATATTTGTTGTTTAGATACAGTAAGATTTCAAAAGCTTCATCTACAGACGGACACCACATCAGCAGCCGCTTTCCCCAGTACATGCGCATGTATCCTTGCATTTTACCTGTGGTTAGCATCTGTCTCTGAGCGGCATTCCAATACTTGTCATTGGTCTCGCCTTGTTCCAATCTATCAAGCGAATACTGCTCCTCACGTTCATCCAAAAGGTGGTCGTTCAAGGTTTTCCGCGCCCAGGTTGGTAAGCATAAAGCAGAGTCATAGTTCGGGTTGTGATCACAGAAGTTCATACTAAGCTCTCGTCTCACAATCAGTTCTTCAGCATAATCTGCCAGATTCAAGGACTTTCCCATTTGCTGCTTTTTGCTGGTGATCAAGTGTGGCAAAGTATTCACAGGGACTTGCCAAGCTCCAAAGATTTTGTGAATGATCTCCAAGGCGGAAATCTGCCCAAAATGCAGATAAGGACTCAGCTCGCTCGCATAGTCCTTATCGGGATGACTGCGATACTGTGCATAGCCTGATAGTTTATTGTGAATAAAGTATTTTAGCTTTTCTTGGGCTTGATTATAGCCACCTGTCATGGATCTGATGATGTCCGGGCTGGGTTGCAGCTTGAGTTCAGTGCTCACCCAATCCCAGAGTGCGTCAAGATCTTGCAGACTGTATGGGTAGTGGGGGATACCCTGCAAATCCAAATCTTGGGTAGGCACATCATAGTGTACGGGGTCGGGATAAACCAACCAATCTGGCAATTTGGAAACAATTTTTCTACGCAAAGTAGCAGCGGAATACTCTTCTTTGTTTGAAACCAGGTGCACGGGGATGGTGGCCTCAGTATCCAGCTCGACAATCTCTGTATCAGAGAGCAGTTTGCTATTAAATATCTCATCACGCCAAGTCTTTTGCCATCTCAGATAGCCATGATCAAGAACCAAAAGCCGGGCTTTCTGCCCAAGCTCTGGAATCAGATCCTGAGGCTTCCCCAGCAGAATATGAAAGGGGATTCTCTTAGAGGCAAGCCCAAGTGCAATTTCCGGCAGAGCTTCGATCATGAAACGATAATGCCGGATATTGGCCTCGGGAATCTCATCGCTGATGACGAAGCAGACTATCAGGCACAGTTTCATACGCTGTGCTTCTGCCAAAGCGTAATCCAAGGCCGGGTTATAATGAATACGCTGGGCTTGTTGCATCCAATATAGTACGTAGTTGCCGCTTGGACTCTTAGCGGTTTTATGCCGGATGATTCTTTTTTTCATTTCAGAAGGATACTCTTGCCTTAGTGTTTCCAGTTGCAGTGCTTAAACAGCATTTATGTAATACCTGCGTGCTGGCTATGGTGAATATGCTTCTTTCGCTGTAAGCTATTGCCGCGACGTATTGTTTCAAAATTAGTCTTTGTTTCATATTCACCTCAAGTTTACATTGGCAGATGGCACTAAATTGTCAAGAGAAAGCCGCCCATATTATGGGCTTGTTGTGTCCCTATGTCGATATTTATCCACAAAAGTATATCTACAAGAAGGAAAAGCCCAAGCAATGCGGTATTTTACCCTGCAAAAGGCTTGGAGCCAAGGGCGAATACACCTTCTATGAGCTGACTGTATCTATAGCCGCAGCGCGATTACGCTTTTGGCAATCCATCCGATGTCAGACACCAATTGCATTGTCATTTATCTTGGCTTTAGTTGTCAAGTTCCTTTAAAAGTATTTGCATTTTGCTTACTCGATAAAGTTATTAATAAGGGCTTCTTAACTCACTGGCTTATGTTCTGTTCTTCTTCAAATATTGCCGGATGGTGCCAAACAGTAAAGTGTGAGTTCAGGTTGTATCAGGAGAGCAAAATAGCTAAAAGCGAAGAAGGTGACGAATTCGCCACCTTCTTCTGATGCAAAACGGAGTGTTTTGGAATGTCCGCCCTGCATTTTTAACTTATGTTATTTGCTTTCGTCTTTTGAAAGCTGCTCGTTCAGCCACTGAAGCTGTTTTTCAAGCTCATCTTTTTGAGCTACCATGTCATCTTTGGTGTAAGTGTAAACTGGTTCACGAGTAGCGTAAGCAGCCGGTGCAGCGCAGAAGTATCCACGATTGCGAAAACCGTATCCACCACCGCCATTGGGTCCGCGTCTGCGTCCCCGTCCAAGTCCACGTCTTTCTGTGGCATCGATTCTTCCGCAGGGGCCAAAGCCTCTTCCGCGGCGTCCATCACCAAAGGGTCCTGTTCCATCAAAACCAGGCATCTCTACCTCCTTTTTTGTTGTTTAGTCATGTCTTTGTTATCTACTGTTCAGCTTCTCGGAGCTGATAATCGTCAGATCATAAATTTCCATATTTACTCTATGGTTTTAGCTCTTCAAAACTGAGCTTTAATATGACTCTGAGCATCAGTCTTGTGAACATATGTTCAATATGCCTGAGGCCGCGTTTCCTGTCAATACTTATTTTGACAAATATCCTTTTAACAAACTAAACCGTTATTTATGGGAGATTCTATACGCTCGTATCTATATACATGATAGATATATAGGCGTGCATACCCGCCAAGATATATAATCTTTAAATCTGGTATCAGAGGGGATATCTCAGCCTTGGATATCGGACAATTTACCATAAAAGCAGATACTTCTCCTCGTCAGTTTTGAAGTTCCAGACAATCACAGAGAAATTGAGCTCTAAACTACCGGATTAGTCGTGTAATATGCCACATGCTTTGCTTAAGTATTATGGGATGCCTGCCTTAAGTTCATACCGGGAACTTCATTATTTTGAAATTTCATAAAAAAGTGTTGACTGTATTTCAAGCTTTCTAAATGATGTACCGTGGAGATATGTATAAAGTATGAAAAGAATTATCATTGCGATCGATGGCCCGGCTGCTTCAGGGAAGAGCACGACTGCCAAGCTTTTGGCGCATAAGATCAGATATTTGTATCTGGATACAGGAGCGATGTATCGTGCCTGTGCACTTGCTGCAAAGCGCCAGAATATCGACATTGATGATGATGCTGCTTTAAAAAGATTGATTGATAACATTCATATCCAGATCCAGGACTCGGAGCAGGGCAATATTACTCTGCTCGACTCAGAGGACGTCTCCCAAGCTATCCGTGAACCGGATATCTCACTTCTGGCTTCCGCCATCTCAGCAAAAGCCATCGTGCGCACCAAGATGGTGGAATTGCAGCGTGAAATGGGCAAAATGGGTGGCGTGATTTTGGATGGCAGAGACATCGGAACTGTGGTTTTCCCCCGAGCTGAGCTCAAATTTTTCTTAATCGCACCAGTAGAGATCAGAGCCCAGAGACGCTTTTTGGAGCTTCAGGCAAAAGGGCTGAGTCCAAGTTTTGAAGAGGTCCTGAAAGAGCTGGAGGAGCGCGATAAAGCGGATTCTACCAGGGCCTTGGCTCCGCTGATCCCAGCGAGCGATGCCATCGAAATAGATACTGGGCAGCAGAGCATCGAAGGCCAGGTGGCAGAGCTTTACCGGCATTATCAGACCAGGATTGCGGAGCTATGATTATACGCTTGGCGACATCTTCAGGTTTTTGCTTTGGAGTGCGCAGAGCTATTCAGATGGCTCTGGATGCTTCCAAAGGCAGGGATATCGTTTACAGCATCGGTGAGCTCATCCACAATCCCCAATTCGTTGGGGAGCTGGAAGAGCAAGGCATCAAGGTGGCAAATGATGTCACAGCCTTGCAGGACAGCGTGGTGATAATCCGCTCTCATGGCATTACGCGTGATGAACTGAGGATTTTACAGGCCAATGGGAATACGATCATTGATGCCACTTGCCCTTATGTGAGCCGCACCCATGAGCTCATCCAAACTGCGATTCAGGATGGCTATGAAGTCTTCATCCTGGGCGATGCCAAGCATCCTGAAGTGATTGGGATGATGAGTTATGGAAATTTGCAAACCATTGTGATAGCTCCGGGTGAGATCCCTACCAGCCTCAAAGGCAAGAGGATATGCCTGATCTCACAGACCACTCAACAGGTGGAAAACCTGAAAAAACTGGCCTGTGACATATTAGATCAAGTTTTGGAACTAAAAGTGTATAACAGTATATGTCTGGCTACCACACAAAGACAAAATGCCAGTGCAGCATTGGCAAAAGACAGCGACCTCATGATCGTGATCGGCGGCCGCAAGAGCTCAAATACCAAAATGCTGGCCAGTCTTTGCAGCCAATACTGCCAAACCTTGCATATCGAGACCGAGGATGAATTGACCGCAGACTCTGTGCTCGGGAAAGCACGCATCGGCCTATCCGCTGGTGCCAGTACTCCCGAGGACCGGATTATAAAAGTTTATAACAAGATTTTAAAAATAAATGGGGAAGAAGACTTGGCAACGAGTGTTCACAATATCCCCTTGTTTAAGGAGGAATCATGTTAAATCATGATCAAAACCCAGTCGAATCTGAGATTGAAATCGAAGGAAACGACACAGCGTCGCAATCAACGGAAGTAGAAGCAGTGCTCGAAAATAATGAAGAGCCACAACTGGAAGAACAAAAATCCGAAATTGAAATGGATGAAGAACCTGAAGAAGCAGTAGCTGAGATTCAGGAAGAAGCCGCAGCAGAAGAACCTCAAGTAGAACCTGTACAAGAAACTGAGGATGAAGTATCATCTCCAGAATTGGCAGTAGCAGAAGAGGAAAAACCCGTCATAGAAGCTCAGGAAGAGCCTAAACCCGAAGCGCCTACAACTGAAGACACGGAAGTGGAAACAGAAGTAGAGGAGCCTAAAGCCGAAGCCGTGGAAGTAGCAGTGGAAACTGCTGAAGAGGAGCCCCAAGCTGAGCTTACGCCTGAAGAACAAGAGCATAAAAATATGCTCAATATGTACGAAGAATCTTTCTCAAACTTTAAAGTGGGAGAGATCATCGATGGCACCATCGTGGATATTTCAGACAAAGAAGTCCGCGTGGATATCGGGTTCAAGAGCGAAGGCGTGATTCAGATTTCTGAATTTGCCTATAGCGGCCCACCAGAAAAGAACAGCATCATTAGAGTCTTCATCAATAAAATTGAAAGCGGTGATGGACGCCTGCAGCTTTCCAAAAAGAAAGCCGATTATCAGGACAACATTGCACGCATCAAAAATGCCTTTGCAGAAAGCAGCGTAATACCTGGTGTAATCCGCCGCAGAGTCAAAGGTGGCATGATCGCGGAAGTATATGGCATCGAAGCTTTTCTTCCCGGCAGCCAGATGTCGCTCAAACCCATCCCGAATCTAGACCAATTCATCGGTAAAGAGATGCAATTCAAAGTCGTGAATCTGGATGAAGAGCACAACAACATCATCGTCTCCCGCAGAGCAGTGATGGAAGAAGAAGCAGCCGCCAAACGCGAGGCATTGCTGGAAAGGATCGAAATCGATTCTGAGCTGGAAGGTGAAGTGAAAAACATCACCCAATACGGTGCCTTTATCGATCTCGGTGGCATTGATGGATTGCTCCATCTTACCGATATGTCCTGGGGCAAGCTGAATCACCCTTCAGAGATGCTTGCGATAGGCGACAAAGTGAAAGTTAAAGTGATCAATTTTGATCCTGAAAGCAATAAAATATCTTTGGGACTGAAACAACTCGTACCCCATCCTTGGGAAAACATCGAAATCAAATATCCAGAAGGAACTCGCATCACCGGAAAAGTGGTGAGTGTGAAGTCTTTCGGAGCCTTTGTGGAAATTGAACCCGGCGTGGAAGGTCTGGTGCACATCAGTGAGATGAGCTGGACAAAAAAGATCACCGACGCCCGTAAGATTCTGAAAAATGGCGATACCATAAACGCCATCGTCTTGGAACTGGACAAGGAAAACAAACGCATCTCCCTGGGTATGAAACAGATGGATCCCAATCCCTGGCTCACCATCGAAGATCGCTATCCCATTGGGACAGTGCTCCAACGTAAAGTCAAGAGTCTCACCACTTTTGGCGCCTTTGTGGAAATCGAAGAAGGAATCGACGGTCTGGTGCATATCTCAGATATCAGCTGGACCAAGCGCATCTATCACCCTCGTGAAGTGTTCCGCAAGGGTCAGGAAATTCAGACCATCATCCTTGCTATAGACAGAGCTCAGCACCGTATCGCGCTTGGCGTGAAACAGCTGACTCCGGACCCATGGGAAACCTTGAATCAAGACCTCCCTGTGAATTCCGAAGTGATCGGCAAAATATCCAAATTGATACCCAAGGGCGTCTTGGTGGATATCCCTCTCAAAGAAGACTATGTGGAAGGATTTATCCCGATTTCACACTTGGCCATGGCCAAATTGGAACACAGCGAAGATGCTTTCCATATAGGCGAAGAATTGCCTCTGAAAGTGATCGAACTGGATATGGAAAACCGCCGGCTTATCCTCTCTGTAAAAGCCTTCTTCTTCTCTCGCGACCCCAAGTTGCAAGAAGAATATATAGCTATACACGAGCAGTATATGCGCGAACGCATCGCCAGATTGCAAAAGAAGAGAGCTGAAAAACAGCAGAGAGATAGGCAAGCCGCAGAAGCCGCAGCTAAGCAAGCTGCAGAAGATGCCGCTGCTAAAACCCAAGCCAAGCAAGCCACCGAAGAAACTGCTCCCAAGACTGAGACTGATAAGGCTCAAGCTGAAGGCACAGAAACTATTCCTGTGGCTCCTGCCGAAGAATCTGAAGTTAAAGCTCCGGAAACAGCAGAAGTGGCCTCTGATACTGAAACACCTGCAGAGGTAACAACCGATACTGAAGCAGCTACCGAAGTTGCCCAAGAAGAGGAAGTAGCTCCTGAAGCTGTCAAAGAAGAAGAAGTTCCTGAAGCTGTCCAAGAGACCCCCACGGAAGAAGCTCTTCCCGAAGTCGAAACTGAACCAGCCCCTGAGGAAGTAGAAGTCCCAGTGGTAGAAGAGCCTCTCGAAGCTGAAGAGCCCGAGACTCCTGCTGTAGAGATTGCCGAACCTGAGGCTGAAGAAATTCCAGAAGAGAGCTCTACTGAAATTGTAGAAGTTAGAGAAGACTTCCCCATGGAAATGCCAAATACCCAAGAAGATCACCCTACGGTGATCGAAGAAAAGCCAGAAGAACTTCCGGAAGTTGATGAGACCGAAGAACTGCCGGTAGTGGAAGAAGAACCCAAAACAGAAGAATAATGACACAAACAAATAAAGATAAGGCGCCCCTCAAGGGGCGTCTTTTTCTGTTTTCATTTCATTTCTGGATACCGCTTTTATTGTTGGGCATAACGGCTATTGTATTCAACCGCTTTGACTTGGATCTATGGATTCAAAGCTATTACTATCGGGATGGCTGGCGTCTGGATCAACTGTGGTGGGTAAAATTGCTATATCATTATGGCAACATCCCAGCCCTCATAACAGCCGTGGCCGCTGTGCTGCTTTATATCCGCAGCTTCAGTAAGAGCTCCGGCCTCGTCATTTACCGCAAGATGGCACTGTATCTCTCTCTGGCTATAGTAATCGGCCCGGGCCTCATTGTAAATACCATGCTCAAAGACAATTGGGGACGGCCACGCCCCCGTGAATTGGAAATATATGGCGGACGCTACAGCTATGAAGCACCGCTCACGATAGATCCCAGCTCTCCAGGTAAATCCTTTCCCTGCGGTCATGCCACCATGGGCTTTTACTTTTATGCTTTGGCTCTGCTCTTTGCTAATAGGAAAAGAAGCCACTATCTTTTAATAGCTTCATTTGCCACTATTTATGGACTCTTGATCGGCTGGGTCAGGGTGATACAGGGAGGTCATTTCGTAAGCGATGTCATCTTTGCCGGTGGCATTGTCTATCTCAGCTCTTGGGCGCTGTGGCGTATCATGAAGCTGGATATCAAACCTCTTTATACAGGCAAAAGCGTGCGCAGCAAACTCAAAACCTGGCAATGGCTCATTATTGTTTTTGGCCTCATAGCCCTGATCATGGGCGTGAGTCTGGCTACACCCTATACTGCCAAGCAGTCTTTGGGCCCTTTGGAAGATGGCAAATACGAACTGCGTCTGGACCTACAAAAAGCCTATGTACATGTTTCTTTTGCTGATTCTTTGCAGGTATCAAACGAGGTCTATGCCTTTGGCTTTCCTGGTTCTCGTGCCCGTCTGAAAAGGAAACAAAGCGCTGGAATACTCAGTTTTGAGCAACACCTTAAAGGTTTTTTCACCGAGCTTCAAGTGGATGTTGCGGTGGTAATCGATACCCTGAATGCCGCAAATATGCTTTTGATAGTTAATGAGGGCGAAATCACTGTGGATGCCAGCGAGTCCCAACGCTGCTATCTTCATTTATCGGAAGACACAAAGCGGCTGACCTGGGATCCTGAGCAGTTCCTCTTGACCCAACCTCAATCCCCGCAGAAAAGTGTCGATACTCCTTAGCTGAATAAATATTGCTGGACAGTTTTGGGCTCTTATTCAGATTGTGCCAAAACATACCAAGGGAGATAATATCATTATGAAAAAAGGACTTATGGTTCTACTCATTGTACTGTTGATAATCATCGTTATGGCTGGATGGTTCATAGGCAGATATAATAAGATACAAAAAGAGAAAGTTACTGTGGAAACCGCTTGGGCACAAGTGGAAAACGTTTATCAAACCCGCTATGATTTGGTGCCCAATTTGGTGGCAACAGTTCAAGGTGCGGCGAATTTTGAAAAAGAGACCTTAACTGCGGTTACACAGGCTCGCGCACAAATGGGCGGACAGGTAAATCTGCCTCCCGAAGCTCTCAGCGATCCCGCTGCCTTTCAACAGTTTCAAGCCAACCAAGCCGGACTCTCAAGTGCCCTTAGTCGTTTGATGGTCGTGGTAGAGAAATACCCTGATCTCAAGGCCAACCAAAACTTCTTGCAATTGCAGGCTCAGCTTGAAGGCGTTGAGAATAGGATTCGTACCGAAAGAATGCGCTTTAACGAAGCTGCCAAGGAATACAACCAGTTGATCGTGGTTTTCCCTAATAACATGATAGCTGGCATGATCGGCGCTAAGGCCTTCCAGTTCTTCGCTGCAGATGCCCCGGCTCAAACTGCCCCTAAGGTGGAATTTAACTAAAACTGTTGCTTAATATTGAACTATAAAAAGTCGTCAGAGATGGCGACTTTTTTGGTTTGCCCAGAATGCTTTCTGCGCCGATGGACTGAAAGAAGTCCTGACGCCTAATCAGCGGGAAGTCAACACGAGATCAAGGGCGTTGCTGGCAACGGCAAGGTCTGAAGTAAGAAGCA